>FLOH01001332.1_pt1 | contig 39116 bp, 34 predicted proteins | sample 756751 | NCBI WGS metagenome assembly FLOH01 (sample SAMEA4026879, study PRJEB14308) | marine metagenome | biome: coastal water; material: water | depth 74 m
TACGCTTGCATCAAACCTTGCGATTTCTCAAAATACTAACGGACTATTGGCCCGACCTATTAGCTGAAACAGGCTATATGGATGTGGCTTTAAGGCGTAATATATTACTTTATGCATTACGGGAAAAATGGCTTGAAAACCCACCACAGCATCCGATTATTGCCGCTGGCTCAACGGGGTCTCTCAAAGCAACGTCTGCCCTGCTTGAAGTGATCGCGAGATTGCCAATGGGAATGGTGATTTTACCGGGACTTGATCAAAATCTTGATGACGAAAGTTGGAAAAAGATAGAAGACAGCCACCCCCAAGCGACCATGAAAAATTTATTAGAACAGATCGGTATAGATCGCACAGAGGCTAATGACTGGCTTGGTAATGATCAAAGTGCGGATCATCAAAGAACGCGTTTATTTCGCGAGATAATGCGCCCTGCTGAAACAACCCAATATTGGCGTGACCTTGATTGGGATAGTGATCAGATCATGAAGGGCATTCGGCAGATCGTGGCGCCCGGCGTGCGTGAGGAAGCTGGGATCATTGCTCTGATGATGCGTGAACAACTTAATATTCCCGGTAAAACCGCCGCATTGGTGAGCCCTGATCGAATGCTAGCGCGCCAAGTGACGGGAGAGTTAAAACGGTGGGGAATTGAAATTGATGATAGTGCGGGAACGCCTCTCTTTAACACCGCCCCCGGTATTTATCTGCGTCTAACGGCGCAAATGGTCTGTGAAAAAATGGCCCCTGTGACACTGATGAGTGCCCTTAAACATCCTTTAATGGCAGGGGGTATAAAAGGCGGTGATTTTCGCGCTTATGTGAGAAAATTTGAACATCTCTACCTGCGTGGAGTAAGACCGGCTCCAGAACTTTTAGGGATTGATCAATTGCTTAATCATGAAAGTACTGCTGATGATGAACTTTGGACATGGTGGCAGAATTTAAGAGATATTATTGAACCCTTTGATTGTTTAATGAATAAAGCTGATGTTTCTTTTGAACAATTATTAATTTCGCATATTGAAATGGCAGAAAAATTAGCGTCGAACAATGATGGGGCAGGAGAAAAATATTTATGGAAAGGCGATGCGGGCGAAGCCGCCGCTGGTCTTATAGAAGAGTTGCAAATGGCAGCACCCTATTTGCGGCATTTTAAAGCGGATCAATATGCCGCTCTGTTTGAACAATTTATGAAGTCTGTGACCGTCAGATCGACCTATGGTCAACACCCAAGGCTTAATATTTGGGGGCCGCTTGAGGCGAGACTTCAGCATGCGGATTTAATGATACTTTCGGGCCTTAATGAAGGAATATGGCCGCCAGAACCCGCCGCTGATCCGTGGATGAGCAGACCTATGAGGAAGGATTTTGGCCTTATTGGCCTTGACCAGAAAATTGGCCTTAGTGCCCATGACTTTGTCCAAACCGCATCGGCCGAAAATGTGGTGATTACAAGATCAGAAAAACAAGACGGCACCCCAACGGTTAAATCAAGATGGCTAAATCGTCTTCATGCAATCATTGGTGATGATTTTCATGAAAAAGAGAGTGAAAAATGGCTTCACTGGTACCATCAATTAGATCAACCCAAAGGGCCGCCACTTGAAATTAAACCACCACGACCAACGCCGCCTGTAGCATCAAGGCCGCGCGACTTATCGGTGACGGGGGTTCAGCTTTGGATGCAGGATCCTTATAGTCTTTATGCAAAAAAAATATTACGTCTTAAAAAACTGGATGAGCTTGATCAAGATCCGGGGGCTATTGATAAAGGCATAATAATCCATTCAATTTTAGAAGATTTTATGAGCGAATATCAACATACTCTGCCCGATGACGCCCAAGAAAAACTTATTGAGATAGGGCAGAAATATTTTGATGATTCTATTGATAAACCAACGGTTCGAGCTTTTTGGTGGCCCCGTTTTAAACAGATTGGTAAATGGTTTATCGAGGAAGAGCAAAAACGCAGACTTAGTATCAAAACACTGGCCTCAGAAACTAAAGGGAAAATTAAAATTTCACTTCCGGGCGGTGATTTCACGTTAAGTGCAACGGCGGATCGCATTGATCAGTTGGCAGACGACAGCTTAAGCATCATTGATTATAAAACAGGAAAGCCGCCCTCTAAAAGGCAATTACAAACGGGATTTGCCCCGCAATTACCCCTAGAGGCGGCGATTGCTGTTAAAGGCGGGTTTGCATTATTCCCTTCATTGAAGGTAACGGATTTATCTTATTGGCAGCTTTCGGGCGGTGAACCTGCGGGGAAAATAATCTTTTATAATGAGACTAATAAAATTGATGTAATGGAAGAGGCTGACAAGGCTTATCAGGGACTGGTTGAGCTGGCGAACATTTTTGATCTTGAAAGTACTCCTTATTTAAATAAACCGCGCCCCGAATCCGTGGGCTACGGTGAGTATGATCATTTGGCGCGGACTATAGAGTGGGGGGATAGCTAATGGTCAAACAAACCCCTGAACAATTAAAAGCATCAGACCCGAGATCATCGGTCTGGGTTGGGGCATCAGCAGGCACAGGTAAAACATTTGTCCTGTCAAACAGAGTGCTTCGATTGATGTTGGCGGGAAGTAAGCCTGATAAAATATTATGTCTGACCTATACCAATACCGCCGCCGCTGAAATGGCTATTCGTGTTAATAAGCGCCTATCCCAATGGATATCAATGTCCGACAATATTCTAGAGGTTGAATTGTCGGAGGTACTTGGAACGGCAGCTACAGAAAATCAAATGATAGTGGCTCGGAAACTTTTTGCTCAGGTTCTTGATGTGCCGGGTGGATTGAAAATTCAAACTATCCATTCATTCTGCCAATCGTTATTGGGTCGCTTTCCCATTGAAGCAAATGTGTCGCCAAATTTTGATTTACTCGATGATATCACTATTAATGAACAGCTTAGATTGTCACAAGATCAAATGTTGCAGGATATTGATAAGGGCGGCAACGATCAACTTAAGGAAGCTCTTTATTATTTATCAGGGATGTTGGCCGAAGATACATTCAGCACATTAATGAAAAACCTAACAAATGAGCGTGGCGGCTTAGAGCAGCTCTTTATACGCAATTCGTCATCCTTTAAAAATGTCCAAAAATCATTGAAAGAACTTCTGGGGTTTCAAAAAGAAGACAGTCGTGACAGCATATTAAGCGCGGCCTGCGATGACAGTAATTTTAATAGTGATGGGCTTTATCAGGTATCAGAAATTCTACTGACAGGGACTAAAACAGATATTGACAGGGGCAAATTAATATTATTTTGGCTTAAAAATAATCAAAAAAGAAGCGAGAGTTTCGAAGATTATAAAAGAGCATTTTTAACGGCCAAAGGAGAATTTTTCAGCAAATTTATGACCAAGGGGCTCGCTCAAAAATATCCTGATGATCTTGATATTCTGTATCATGAAGCGCAGAGAATAAAATTTGTAAACGAACGATTGAAAACGTTCACACTTTTTGAAAATTCCAGTGCCATATTGCGTCTGGGGTTTGAACTGATTAAAATTTATAATAATCGCAAACGCAACCGCAATGTGGTCGATTATGATGATCTGATCGGCAAAGTCAGAAAATTGTTTGATGATGTCAGTGCCAGTTGGATTCTTTATAAATTAGACGGCGGTATTGATCATATTCTAATTGATGAGGCACAGGATACTAACCCTGAACAATGGTTGATTATCACTAAATTGGCATTGGAGTTTTTCTCAGGTATTGGTACGCGTGATCAAGAGAAATCACAACAATCTCCCAGAACTATTTTTGCGGTGGGGGACGTCAAACAGTCCATTTATTCATTCCAAAAGGCTGAACCCGAACAATTTAATGTGACGAGAGATTATTTTGACAAGCAAGTGAATGCGGCAAATTTAGATTTTCAAAATATTCCCATGGCCCTTTCATTTCGCTCAACCTCGGCCATTTTGGAGTTGGTCGATCAGGTTTTTAAACCAGAGCAGCATCGCTATGCGATTTCCTTTAATTATGATCATATAAAACACGATACTCATAGAGTTGGTGCGCCGGGTTTGATTGAAATATGGGACCCAATACTGCCCCAAGAAACCCTAGAGGAAGAAAGCTGGTCAGCGCCAATAATTCAAAAAGCGATTGATGATCCCAAAAGAATACTTTCTGAAAAAATAGCGGATCAAATTGCTGAGTGGATTAAAAATGGCGAAATACTAGCCTCTAAAGGCAGGCCTATAACGCCGGGCGATATATTGATACTTGTCCAAAAAAGAAAAGAATTTGTTCATTATATGATCCGCGCTTTAAAACGCCGCAAAATTAACGTGGCTGGTCTTGATCAAATGGTTCTTATCAAGGAACTGGCGGTGATGGACCTGATGGCGGTGGCTAATTTTACTTTATTACCTAGTGACAATTTAACGCTGGCGATTGTCTTAAAAAGCCCCTTGATTGGACTTTCAGAAGAAGATTTGTTTGATCTTGCCAACCCCAGAAAAAAAGGAGAAACTCTTTGGAGTGCCTTATTAAAAAGGCGTCATGAGAGAAAATCATTTGAACGTGCCGCCGATTATTTAACGAGGCTTACCAAACATTCGGATTTTCACCCTCCTTTTGAATTTTTCTCCTATCTTTTAGGCCCCATGAGAGGTAGGGAGAAGTTAATTAACCGCCTTGGCGAGCAATCAAATGATCCTGTTGATGAATTTCTAAATCAGGCCATGAAATATGAACAAAATAATATTTCCTCAATGCAAGGTTTTTTAAGCTGGATTGTAAAGGGCAATATTAAAATCAAACGCGAGATGGAACAGGGCGCGGACATGGTGCGGATTATGACCGTACACGGGGCTAAGGGATTACAGGCGCCGATTGTGTTTTTACCAGATACTTGTCAAAGCCAAAATATGCAAGACAATCTTTTTTGGCATCAGGGAAAAAATCAAAAATATATGCTTTGGGTTAAAAATGAAGAAACCAGACTTGAGGCGGGGAAAATGGCTTACGATAAACGTAAGAATGCAATCGAAAGCGAAAATAAACGTTTGCTTTACGTGGCCATGACCCGTGCTGAAGACAGGCTTTATGTGACAGGGTGGGAAGATAAAAATGGCCGTAAAGAAGACTGTTGGTATGATATGATGCGTGGTGCGCTTGTGGAAATGGAAGGCGTTGATGAAATCACACTCTCTGATAATGAGAGAATTTTACGCCTTGAACGTGGCACATACTCAAAGCCAATCAACCAAGACCTTAAAACAACAACAAAAGCTAAACCCATAGCTCTTGCGGATTGGGCCTTTAAAGAACCTGTTCAGGAACCAACACCAAGCCGTCCTTTATCACCGTCCCGTCCTGAATTAGAAGACGCCGTTGTTAGCCCTCTTAAGCGTGAGCAATATCAAAAGAAGGATAAACAAAAATATCACCGTGGACGCATTATTCATAAGTTGCTGGAGATATTGCCTAATATTCAAATGGAAGACCGCAAGGACGCGGCGCTTAGGTATTTATCACAAAAGGCCCACGACCTTGAACCGGTCGAAATAGAAAAAATAATCAGAGAGGTTATGTCCATATTGGAGGATGAAAATATAGCGGTTCTTTTTGGGCCGGATAGCCGCTCAGAAGTACCCATTATCGGGCAGGTAGGCAGCCATACATTAAGCGGGCAGGTGGATCGTTTGGCCTTGAGTGAAAATGAATTATTGATCATTGATTATAAAACAAATCGACCGCCGCCAAAAACTGTAGCGGCTATTCCAATGATATATTTACGTCAGATGGCAGGTTACCAAGCGGTTTTGCAAGATATTTATCCAAATTTAAAGATCCGCTCGTTTCTACTTTGGACGGATATAGGCAAGCTTATGGAAATTCCCCATCAAACTCTTAAGAAAATTAACTTTTAATGATCTTGCCCCTTGACGATAGGCTTGTAGCTACCTAAATTTACTAATGATAGATTTGATATTATTTTAAAGGATATAAAGATGAGTATAATTGCCGTAAATGACGATGAATTTGGCGATCAAGTATTAAATTCCGACAAACCCGTTATTGTCGACTTTTGGGCAGAATGGTGTGGCCCTTGCAAGCAATTTGGCCCTGTTTTTGAGGAAGTTTCAAATAATGTGGAAGGTGTTACTTTTGCGAAAGTTAATATTGATGAAAATCCAGAAGCGCCGACAAAATACGGTGTTCGCGGCATCCCAACCATGTTGATGTTTAAAAATGGTGAAGTAGCGGCAATGAAAGTGGGTAATACTTCTAAAGGCGATTTTGAAAGCTGGATTAGCGAAAATACTTAATTTTTTTACTTTTTGGTAAAATAAAAGGGCGTCACTTGATAACAAGGACGCCCTTTTATTTGTTAGATTAGAAATTCTTTTTCATAAACTTCTGTAAAATATTTCATATCTTCTGTTTTTGAAGTGCTGATACGACACCATTTTGTAAAGGGTTCAAAAGGTCGACCAATAGCGATGCCGTGTTTTAATATACGCTTGCGTACTTCTTGAACATCAATGCCCGTTTCAAAGAAGGTGAAATTAGCGTTTGATTTAATATGTCTCATATTATGCTTATCAAAAAAGTCATAGAGAACTTGTAAGGATTCTTTATTTTTACCGATAACAAAATCTTGATATTTTTTATCTTGATAACTTGCAATGGCACCGAAGACCGCGGGGCCATTGATTGATCCTGTCATAAGGCTTCTTACTTTGTCGAGTATGGTTTTTCGACCAAAGCCAAAACCAATACGAATGCCAGCAAAAGCGTGTACTTTTGATGCTGTCCTTGTGACAATGATATTTTCATGTTCCATGGCAAGGGGGATCATGGTGTCATAAAGGGGATCGGATACATATTCATAATAGGCTTCATCAACAAAGACGATGCATTTTTTTGACATTTCGATGCAAAATTCACGAAGTTTATCCGCGTGCATAACTGTGGGTAGCGGATTATTAGGGTTACATAGATAAATAAGTTTAACATCATCAGTATAAGCCGCTTTCATGGCGTCTAAATCAATGGCCATATTATCATCAACGGGCACCCAAATTCTTTCAATGCCGCGTCTATTGGCATAGTCCATAAAATTATCATCATAAGTCGGGTAAGGGGCAAGAACTTTGCCGCCTTCTATAGAAACTAGTAAGGCTAAGGTATTTAAAATCTCACCTGATCCGCCGCTTAATAAAACATTTTCAGCAGGAACTTTTTCCTGCGAAGCGATTAATTTGATAATCTCAACGCTAGCGCCGCCGCCGCCATATAGATGTCCGTATTTATGGGCTTTATGCATGGCATTACTAGCCGCTTTATTAAGGCCGTAAGGATTTTCATTTGCCATCATGCGGATGGGGTTTTCGGCAGTGGGAACATAGCCCTCTATTGTGACACTTTGTGCGGTGGCTCCACTGTTAAATAAAAGCCCACCTGCGATGGCTGTCGTGCCGATCAACCATTCGCGTCTTGAAATATCTCTCGCCATATTTTGATCCTTGATTTGGTTTTTTATTTAAATTGTTATTTTAGAATAACTGATTAAATTATTTTGTCACGATCAAATAAAAGGCGGTATTAATTTAAAAATTCGCCTTTTATTTGATGGTTTAGGAATAATATCAAATGAATATTTTTTCATAAATTTTTGAAAAATACTCCATATCCTCAGGTTTTCCCATACTGACCCTACACCAATTTAGATAAGGGGGGAATGGACGCCCGACGATGATGCCGTTTTCTCTGAATTTTTCACGAACTTCATTTACATCAATCCCTGTTTCAAAGAAAACGAAATTGGTATTGGATTTAACATATCTGACATTGTGTTTATCAAATAAATCATAGGTTATTTTTAAGGATTGTTGGTTCTTACGGCGACAGAAATCCTGGGTAGCGGTATCTTGATAACTCGCAACCGCGCCACTGATGGCAAGATGGCTAGCGGAACCTGTCATATATTCCCTGATTTTTTCCAGCCATTTTACAGAGCCATAACCAATGCCCAAACGTACACCAGCAAAACCGTGAATTTTAGAGGCTGTTCTGGCAACAACGATATTTTCGTTACTACAGGCGAGAGGAACCATGGTTTCATAATCAGGGTTATTCACATATTCATGATAAGCCTCATCAATGAACACCAAACATTTTTTTGACATTTCAAGGCAGAAATCTTTGAGTTTATTTTTTTCCATAATAGTAGGAAGAGGATTGTTGGGATTAACCAGATAAATGATACTGACATCATCCGTATAGGCCGCTTTTAACATATCAAGATCAATGGTCATTGTATCGTTGACTGGGACGCGTTTAATGGGGACTTTGCGGTTTATGGCGTATCTTGTTAGGCCATGATAGGTCGGGTCAGCCGTTAGAACGGAGCCGCCCTCAACAGCTGTGATCAGGCCTAAGGTTTTTAATATTTCCCCTGAACCCCCAGAGAAAATAATATTCTTTTCATCAACAGACTCCATTTCAGCCAGAACTTTTGTTAATGCTCTGCGGCTTCCACGCCCATATTGGTGAGCGGTATCAAAACTATCTATGATAGCTTGGCGTGCGGCGATTGATACGCCGTAAGGGTTTTCATTTGATCCTAAACGTAGCGGATTTTCAGGCGTTGGTACAAATCCTGGTACCGTCATGCTTTGTGCGTTGGCGCGACTGCCCATAAGAATAGCCCCGGCAAGAGCCGTTCCCCCCTTTAACCAATCGCGTCTTGATAAATTATGTTCCATATTTTGCTCCTTGAGTGATAATATTTTTTTTATTGTTACTAAATAACATAATATTTTTTTTGACTTTGTCACGCATTAGATTTTTTGCAAAAAAAAGACATTAACCAATTTGGGTAATGGCTTTTAAATTCACGTGGCTATTTTAAAGTTTAGGTAAATTCTTTTTCATAAACTTCAACTAAATACCGGGTGTCTTCTGGTTTTGAAGTGCTGATGCGACACCATGTTGTAAAGGGTTGGAATTGGCGACCTACTTTGACGCCGTGTTGTAACATCCTTTTGCTAAATTCATTGACCTGGATACCCGTATCAAAATAAGTGAAGTTTGAATTTGATTTAATATATTTTAAATTGTGTTTTTCAAACATTTCATAAAGAATATCTAAGGATTGTTGATTTTTGCGTAAAACAAATTTCTGCGTTTCTTTATCCTTGTAACTGGCAATAGCACCATGAATACTGATGGTGCTGACGGTGCCTGTAATTTTGTCTTTTATTTTTTTGAGAATATTTTTTGAGCCAAAGCCAAAGCCGACACGCACACCCGCAAATCCATGAATTTTAGATGTGGTTCTTGTAACAATAATATTTTCATTGGCGACCGCAAGAGGGACCATGGTTTTATATTTTGGGTCCGTTACATATTCATAATAAGCCTCATCAATAAAAACGTAACATTTTTTTGACATTTCAAGACAGAATTTTGTGAGTTCTTCTGCATGCATAACCGTTGGAACGGGATTATTGGGATTAACCAGATAAATAATACTGACATCATCCGTATAAGCCGCACGCAACGCCTCTAAATCAATGCTCATGTCTTTTGCTACGGGCACGCGAATTTTATTAATGCCCATTCTGTCGGCATATTTCATAAAATTATTATCAAATGTGGGGTCTGGTGCAAGGATACTGCCGCCCTCTATGCCGACGATCAGGGCTAAAGTATGTAAAATTTCTGCGGAACCAGATGTCACTAATATATTTTCCGCAGGGACTTGTTCTATCCCCGCAATCAATTCTGTAAGCTCTCTTCTGCCGCTACCGCCATAAAGGTGGCCCACATCAAAGGATTTAATCATGGCATTACGCGCCGCTCTGCTGATCCCGTAGGGATTTTCATTGGAACTAAAGTGTATTGGATTTTCTTTGGTCGGTTTGTAACCCTCAATTGTCAAGCTCTGCGCGGTGCCAGAATTTGCAAACATAAGTCCGCCTGCTACGGCTGTTGTCGCCGTTAGCCATTGGCGTCTGGTCATTTTATCAGTCATATTTTTTCCCCTTGATTGTTAGATATTGCCAAAATCTCTTTTGTAAATTTTAACCAGATAGTCCATTTCTTCTGGTTTGGCCGTGCTGATCCTTACCCAATTAGGGAAGGCTTTATATTGGCGGCCCACTAAAACACCTGATTCTAGTAGTTTGTCGCGTACTATTTTAGCGTCACGCCCCGCATTAAAATATGTGAAATTTGCATTTGATTTAACATAAGGAAGGTTAAGTTCATCAAACATTTTATAAAGAATTTCTAAAGACTGGTAGTTTTTATCAACGACAAATTTTTGATATTCTTTATCTTTATAACTGACCATAGCCCCAATCTGTGCTGGATAGCTTATGGTGTTGGATCCGAATTTTGCCAATAGTTTCACAGTATCAGGATGACCAAAAGCAAAACCAACACGCACATTGGCAAAGGCATGAATTTTTGATGCGGTGCGAAGAACAATAATATTGGGATTGTCTTTTACCAAATGGGCCATGGTTGAAAAATCATCATTACGAACATATTCATAATAAGCCTCATCAATAACCACCATGGCTTTTTTGGAAACTTCAAGACAGAATTTTTCCAAAGACTTCTTCTCAACAATATTGGGGATTGGGTTATTGGGGTTGCTAATATAAACAAGCTTAGTGTTATCGGTCATGGCTTTGCGTAGATCATCAAGATTGATGCTCATATCTTCACGAACAGGCACTTCAATCACTTGACCACCAAAACGCGTCACATAGCGGGTTACGGCGGCGTAACTAGGATAAGGAACAACAGCATTACCCCCCGCAATGCCACATAAGGCTCCTGTTGCCATTAGAAATTCAGTGGACCCTGCGCCTACTAAAATACATTCAGGCGGAATATCTTCTATTTCGGAAATAATCTTTACCAGTTTTCGTCTGGTGGTAAAATTATAAAGATGGGCTTTTTTATAAGCCTCGATAATCGCTTCCATGACTTTTGGGTTAATACCGTAAGGGTTTTCGTTGTTGGTATAACGAATAGGATTATCTTTACTAACTGGCTCTCCCATATTGATCATGGTTTGCGCTGATGCGCCCCTTGCCATCATCATGCTACTGGCGATCGCCGTTGTTCCCACCAACCAGCCACGTCTTGTGATATCATTCATTATATTATCAGTCATTATAGTCTCCCTTTATTTTATAGATTATCTTTTAACCAAATTCCTTGCGATAAACCTGCATAATATATCTCATTTCTTCTGGTTTTGTCATGCTGAGGCGTACCCAATTTGTAAAGGGTTTAAATTCCCGCCCACTAAGAATATGATGTTTTTTCATTACTGCGGCAACCTCTTTGGATGGACGGCCTGCTTTGAAAAATGTAAAATTTGCATTTGATTTAATATAAGGAAGGTTTAATTCCTCGAACATATCATAGCATATTTGTAAACTTTCTTTATTTTTCTGTCTCAGAAAATCCTGATATTCAAAGTCCTGATAACTGGCAATCGCCCCTCTCATCGCGGCGTAATTTGTTGAATTTGTGAACATGCCAAACATGCGTTTAATAATATCAGGATGAGCAAAACATACTCCTACGCGAACACCGGCAAAGGCATGTATTTTAGACGCTGTACGGGTAACAATTATGTTCTTATTCTCTTTGACCAGTTCAATCATTGAGGCGAAATTTTCATTATCTACATATTCATAATAGGCCTCATCAATCAGGATTGTCGCTTTTTCTGACATTTCAAGACAGAACTCACGCAAAGCATTTTTTTCAATGATTGTTGGGATCGGATTATTTGGATTACAAAGATAAATCAAATTGACATCATCGGTATAGGCCTCGCGCATAGCATCAAGATTAATAGACATATCTTCACCAACAGGAACCTGGATTATCTTAGATCCTAACGTCTCACCAAAACGGATAATATCACCATAAGTAGGGTAAGTGACCATCATTGAACCACCATCAATGCGGCTAAAGACGGCGGCTTTTTCCAAAAATTCAGTGGACCCTGCACCAATACCGATATATTTAGGATTAATATTTTCTAATTTTGCTATTGTTGCACGAAATTCAAACATAGCTCCAAAAGCATATAAATGTGAACGATCAGCCGCATCATCGATCGCTTTCCTCGCTTTCAATGATTGACCATAAGTATTTTCATTAAAATGGGCGCGAATAGGGTTTTGGGCGCTCGGCGTGACATTCGCCGACATAAAAGTTTGCGCCGATGCTGATGTTGCAGATAGCAATAGACTAGTTGCGACGGTTGTTGTTGTACCTGTTAACCACTGACGGCGGGTAATATCATTAGTCATTTATATATTCTTTCTTGGGTGTTATATTTATATTGGCTTTAACAGCCTTTTTTATTTTTGCTATAATATAACACATATAATCATATATATTTACAAAATCCAAGATATAATGTGATGATAAATTAAAGTGACCCTTAAAAAACTGACCTGATTTTATCTATAGTCTCCTTTATATTCTGTCTGTTTGTCATATTTATGGTATTTTATAGGGAAGTTTTTTGACTTATTATAAATATATCACTTTATAATAAGTCTAATGTAATGTATAAATAATTGAATTCATTTAACTAAAAAGGAAATAAAATGACTATGGTTCCAAATGTGACGTTTAAAACAAGGGTGCGTAATGATGCGCTAGGCGGTCCTAACCCTTTCGAATGGAAAAGTTTATCGACAGATGAAATTTTTAAAGGCAAAAAAGTGATTGTTTTTTCACTACCCGGTGCTTTTACGCCGACCTGTTCGACAAGTCATCTTCCAGGATATGAAAAACATTATGATGATTTTAAAAAACTAGGCGTTGATGCCATTGTCTGTATTTCAGTCAATGATGCTTTTGTTATGTATCAATGGGGGCTAAGTCAAAAAGCTGAGAATGTCTTCTTGCTTCCTGATGGTAGTGGCGAATTTACCCGTAAAATGGGGATGCTGGTTAATAAAGATAATGTTGGTTTTGGCATGCGTAGCTGGCGTTATTCCATGTTTGTCGATGATTGTGAAATTGAAAAAATATTTAGCGAAGAAGGTTTTTCAGATAATTGTCCAACCGACCCGTTTGTAGTATCAGACGCAGATACCATGTTAAAATATTTGCAAAATAAATAAAATATCATTCAAAAATAAAAAGGCCGGATCATAATGTCCGGCCTTTATTTATAGTATATTATTTTTCTAGAAAGCTGTAATCAGCGCTACTCTAAAACGATTACGTCTTACTTTCCAATCATTATAGGTGGACGCATTATAGACAATGGGAACTATGCCTTTTAAATTGCTACGTTCATATTCTGCTCTAATGGCAACTGTGTCTGTTGCATATAATTGAATACCGCCGCCAAGGGAAATACCGCTGTTACTAGATTTAAATTCAATATCCTGAAGTGTTTTGATCTGGGTCGACTGGTTAAAGCCAACTTTAGCATAAATTAGGGCCTGTTCGCTTAACCAAAATCCTGGCATAATGGCACCACCAAATTCATGGGTAATGCTGTATCTTTGGGTAGGGTTTGTGGTTATGATGTCATTTGAAATAAAACTATATCCATAACGCGCTTCAACCGCGACCGTGAATTTATCTTGTGAGCCACGGTAGCCAACAAATATACCAAAAGCTGTACCATTAGCATTATAAATATTGTCAGGTGTTGCTTTAATATTATCGCGTATTTGATCGTATGAACCATCAAGGCCAACATAAATTCCGTCAGAATTATATTGTTGTGATAATGCTATATTCACTGGCATAAACACACTGGTCATTAATGTGGCAATTATAAATATATTTTTCATTTTATATCCTTTGTTTTCATCATTTTACATCAAATGCGTTACTAAAGGCTTAAAAGGACTATAATTATTGCTTATAAGTTACTCGGTATAGGGCGTTTGCTTGATCATCGGCAATCAAGAGACTTCCGTCTTTTAATTCGAGCACATCAGCGGGGCGACCCCATGCTTTGTTATTTTGTAGCCAGCCCGTGATGAATGGTTGATAGTCAACGGCCTTTCCGTCTTTTATGGTTACTAGGGTCAGCATATGACCAGTATGGCCGACTTCTTTTGAACGGTTCCAGGAGCCGTGTTCGGCAATAATGATATTATTTTTAAAGGAACTGGGGAACATATCCCCTTTATAAAATGCCATACCAATAGCACCAGCGTGAGGCGCAAGCTTTTGCGCAGGCGGGGTATAATCAGCAGGGTTTTTTCCAATGCCAAATTCGGGATCAGGTGTATCTCCCTGATGAATATAAGGATAGCCAAAATGTTGATTTATTTTTGTGACATGATTAAGTTCATCAGCCGGCATTTCGTCGCCCATAGCATCTCGCCCATTATCGGTAAACCATAAATCACCAGATACAGGATCCCAATCAAAGCCAACCGTATTTCTTATGCCACGTGCCACATGTTCTAAGGTTTTATCGGCTGAATTGACATCCATTCTGTGAATAGAGGCAAAAATTTCATCAGGTTCGCAAATATTACAAGGCGCCCCAATAGGGATATATAAAAGACCATCAGGGCCAAATTCTAAGAATTTCCAACCATGGTGGCTCTTTGTTGGTAATTTGTCCGTAATAACCTCTCTCTTAACGCCGGATTTGAGGTTGGCGGCAATATCATTATATCTATAAATGTGGCTCACTGCGCCCACATATAAATCTCCATCTTTGTAAGTTAAGCCAGAAGGGAGTTTAAGTCCTTTATCAATAACGACCACTTCGCTAGCAACGGCGCCATTATTTGGGTTTAAAACCGCATAAATTCGCCCCCCTGCAGAATCTATTGACCCTACATAAACCGTACCGTCATCCCCTAGGGACATTTGACGTGGGTTTTTTAATTTGGCATATAAATTAATGGAAAAGCCGTCTGGTAAAATCAGTTTATCAAGGGCAATGGTTTGACTATATGCGGGTGATAAAAATAACGAGAAAAGTGTGACGTATAATATTTTTTTGATCATTATTGGACTCCTATCCTAAAGTTATATCATATTGTTAAGCATCGACAAAGTCACTTAGGCTGTAACCTTGCAAATAAAGCAACGCCGTTAAGTCTCCATGATGAATAACCACATCCGAGGCCGCTGCGGCTTTTGGAAAAGCGTGGTATCCAACCCCGAGGCCCGCTCCCACCAACATGGGGATATCATTGGCTCCATCACCAACAGCAATTATCTCAATATCGGATAAGCCTAAAGTTTTTTGAAATTCCCTTAAGCTGTTAATTTTTGTATCAGCATCGACAATCGGTTCGCCAACCTCGCCTGTTAATTTTCCGTTCTTATGAAGAAGGATATTGGCGCGGTTGACTTTAAAATCGGTAAGTTTTGCTATTTTTTCGCTAAAATATGTAAAGCCGCCAGAAACTAAAATGGTAAAAGCGCCGTGTGCGTTCATGGTTTTAACCAACGTCATCGCGCCGGGGGTCAATTTAATGCGCTCTTTATAAACTTTTTCCAATTCTTCGATTTTAAGGCCCTTGAGCAAAGAAACTCGCTCACGCAATGCTCCTTTAAAATCAATATCGCCTTGCATGGCGGCTTGGGTAATCTTGGATACTTTTTCTTTGATGCCTAAATAATCTGCGAGCTCATCAATACATTCTACGGTGATGATGGTCGAATCCATATCGGCAATAAGCATCTTTTTCTTGCGGGTAGAAATTTTTTGAAAGGCGAAATCAAAATTCTCAGTTTTTAATTCATTTAAAAGATCATCAGAAATATTATCAAGAGATCCTTCAAAATAAAGGTCAAGCGCAACATGCTTTGATAACCATTTGCTTGATGTAGATTTGGTTTTATTTTCAAATTTATCTTTAATATCATCACTAATCGCCTCAGAGTTGGCAGTTGATATTAATGTCAAAACATTTGTCATAGAGGAAGCCTTTGATTATCAGCGCACCATTATGTGGCATTTAGGTGGTATTTAAACCTAAGCTGGTATATTTACAGGATCAATAGGAAATAGTGAAATGGAATTTTTCATATGGCTAAAATAATCCTGCTTGGTGGGCCAACAGCAAGCGGAAAATCAACGCTGAGCCTTAAATGGGCTGCGCAATATGGTGGGGAAATTATCAACGCCGATAGTATGCAGGTTTATCGGGAGTTAAATATTCTTACGGCTTGCCCCTCTATGGAGGAAATGAAAGAAATTCCCCATCATCTTTACCGTACGTTAAAGGGCGATGATCCGTGTTCAGCCGATCGGTGGCGCGAGATGGCGCGCACAGTGATTGAGGAGGTTTGGGCAAGAGGCAATATTCCTATAGTTGTCGGCGGTACAGGACTTTATTTAAAAGCGCTGGTTTATGGTTTATCAAAAGTGCCGAGCATTGATCAAAATATCCGTGCAGAAATAAGAGCCAGCATGATCGAAGAAGGGTCGAAAATTATCCACGCTAGACTTTTTAAACTTGATCAAGAAATGGCCAATCGATTAGACCCTAATGACAGCCAACGTGTGGCTCGTGCTTTGGAAGTTATTCTCTCAACCCATAAAAGTTTAAGCTACTGGCAAGCCCAGCCAGAAGAGGGTGGCTTAATTGATGATGATGTGCAAATGAGTTTGCATATAGTAGAGCGTGACCGCGCCGCGTTATACCAACGCTGTAATCACCGCTTTAAAATGATGATAGAGCAAGGCGATGCCATAAAAGAGGTGAAAGCCCTGATGGAATTAAATTATTCGAAAAGCCTTCCTGTGATGAAATCCCTAGGCGTGCCACAAATCATTAATTATTTAGAGGGCGATACGACTTTGGATCAGGCAATAATATTAAGCCAAACCGCGACGCGACAGTTTGCAAAAAGACAAATGACATGGTTTAGAAACCAATTTTCACAGTGGCAGCAAGAAATATTGTAATATTCTTAATTAAATATTCATTATTTTGTAATTATATTTCAATAAATTTATTGACTTGGTAATTTTATATCAGTAATCTGACGCAAGTTTGGATGTAAATTATCCATGTCTTTGTTTGCTTTTATCGTTGGCAGCCTTTATAAAGCTACCCTTATACTAGCAATAAAGCTTGTTTGATTGATAAATAAGCTGATATTAGAATGACTATTGAGTGAAGAAAGGTTGAGGTTATGTCATTAAAAGCAATGAGCGGCGCGCAAATACTGATCAGTTCCTTAGAGGATTTGGGAGTAGAGGTTATCTTTGGATATCCGGGCGGTGCTGTGTTGCCTATTTATGATGCCCTTTATGACACTAAAAAAATCACTCATATTTTGGTGCGCCACGAACAAGCCGCCGTTCATGCAGCCGAGGGCTACGCTCGGTCAACGGGAAAGCCGGGTGTGGTACTTGTTACATCTGGCCCGGGGGCGACCAATGCGGTTACTGGTTTAACCGATGCTATGCTTGATAGTATTCCGATTATTTGCATAACAGGTCAAGTGCCTGTTCAGTTAATAGGAACAGATGCCTTTCAGGAGGCAGATACTGTTGGTATCACCCGTCACTGTACAAAACATAATTATCTAATACGTCATAGCGATGATATTTCCGTTGTTATTCATGAGGCCTTTCATGTGGCAACCACTGGTCGTCCGGGACCTGTTGTTGTGGATATTCCAAAAGATGTTCAAATCATTAAAAGTGATAAACTTCATAGAGGCCCCATTGAGCACCGTAGTTATCGCCCCGCATTGAAGGGGGATGACGAGGCTATTAAAAAAGCCGTTGATTTGCTCGCGACAGCCAAAAAACCGATTTTTTATACGGGCGGTGGTGTTATTAACTCTGGGCCAGAAGCATCTGAACTATTGCGAAGCCTTGTTAAATTAACAGGGGCGCCGATTACCAGTACTCTAATGGGACTAGGCGCTTATCCTAGCTCTGATAAACAATTTTTGGGTATGTTGGGAATGCACGGCACTTATGAAGCAAACCACGCCATGCATGATTGTGATGTTATGGTTTGTGTGGGCGCGCGCTTTGATGATCGGATCACGGGCCGTATTGATGCCTTTTCGCCTCATTCAAAGAAAATCCATATTGATATTGACCGTTCATCGATCAATAAAATTATTCATGTTGATGTGCCTGTGGTCGGCGATGTTGCCCGTGTGCTTGAAGTTTTCTTAAAATTATGGAAAAAAGCGCGTCATAAGTTGGATCGTGCCGCGCTTGATCAATGGTGGGCAGAAATTGATCGTCGTCGGGCGCGTAAATCACTGGCTTATGTATATAAGAGCGATGTGATTATGCCACAATATGCGATCGAACGCTTGCAGGCATTGACCAAGGATCGTGATACTTATATCACCACCGAAGTGGGTCAACATCAAATGTGGGCGGCGCAATATTTAGGATTTGAAAAGCCAAACCATTGGATGACATCGGGTGGTTTAGGAACAATGGGTTACGGCTTTCCCGCAGCGATAGGGGTTCAAGTTGCTCATCCTAATTCCCTTGTCATTGATGTGGCGGGTGAAGCGTCCATTCAAATGAATATTCAGGAACTTTCAACGGTGATGCAATATAATCTACCGGTTAAAGTCTTTATATTAAATAATGAATATATGGGCATGGTCAGACAGTGGCAGGAACTTAACCATGAAGGTCGTTATTCAAATAGTTACACAGCCTCTTTACCTGACTTTGTAAAATTAGCAGAAAGTTATGGTGCTACGGGGTTGATGGTTGATGATCCAAAAAAATTGGACGAGACTATTATCAAAATGATCGAAACGCCAGGGCCTGTTTTTGTCGATTGTCGTATTGAAAAATTAACAAATTGTTTCCCGATGATCCCTTCTGGTGCGGCTCATAATGAAATGATTTTACCAGACGAAGATGACGTAAAAGAATATGAAGGAGGGGCCGCTTTGGTCTAATAAACCAGTGTGGATTAATGGCTATTAAAATGACAAATACACCTCAAAAAGCACGACATACTATTTCCATTATCGTTGATAACGAAGCGGGGGTTCTCGCTCGGGTTATCGGTCTTTTTTCTGGACGTGGTTATAATATTGAACATCTTACTGTGGCTCCTGTTGATACAGTGGGTAATGAAAGCCGTATCACGGTTGTGACTATTGGTACGCCTAAAATTATCGAGCAAATCAAAGCACAGCTTGACCGTTTAGTGCCCATTCATAGGGTCGGAGATCTTACTGATGATGGCCCGTCGGTGGAACGTGAATTAGCATTGGTTAAAGTTTGCGGCGATAAAGAACAACGTCTTGAGGCGTTACGGGTGGCGGAGGCCTTTCGTGCTAAACGCGTCGATAGCACAGCCACTAGTTTTGTTTTTGAAGTGACAGGAAAGACAGAAAAGATTAAAGCATTCATTGAATTAATGGAAGGCCTAGGCCTTGTCGAAGCGGTACGTACGGGTGTTGCGGCGTTGCACCGTGGTAAAAAAATATTATAAATTAATTAAAAAATTTCTTAACGGAGAATATAAATGAGAGTCTATTACGATAGTGATGCAGATGTTAATCTGATCAAAACAAAAAAAGTGCTTATTGTTGGCTATGGTAGCCAAGGTCACGCCCACGCGGCAAACTTGCGCGATAGTGGTGTTAAGGATATTGCTGTTGCCCTTCGCGAAGGATCAGGTACACGCAAAAAGGCTGAGGGCGCTGATTTTAAAGTGATGACTGCGGCTGAGGGTGCCAAATGGGCCGACGTTGTGATGGTTTTGGTGCCTGATGAACTTCAGGCTGATCTTTATAAAGATGATCTTGCACCAAATATGAAAACCGGTGCTTCATTGATGTTTGCTCACGGTCTTAATATTCATTTTAAATTGATTGAGCCTAGGTCTGATCTTGATGTTTCAATGATTGCACCAAAAGGCCCCGGTCATACGGTTCGCTCCGAATATCAAAAAGGTGCCGGTGTGCCAACATTGATCGCGGTTCATCAAGACGCCACAGGAAATGCCATGGATATTGGCCTTTCCTACGGTTCTGCTAACGGTGGTGGCCGTGCGGGTATTATTGAAACAACATTCAAAGAAGAATGTGAAACGGATTTATTTGGCGAACAAGCCGTTCTTTGCGGCGGGGCTACTGCGTTGGTTCAATGTGGTTTTGAAGTATTGGTCGAGGCGGGCTATGCCCCTGAAATGGCCTATTTCGAGTGTCTACATGAGCTTAAATTAATTGTTGATCTGATGTATGAAGGCGGCATTGCCAACATGCGTTACTCAATTTCAAACACCGCTGAGTACGGCGATTATATGTCAGGCTCACGAGTTATTAACGCTGAAACAAAGCTCGAGATGAAACGTATTTTAGCAGATATTCAAGAAGGTCGTTTTGTGAATGACTTTATGCTTGATAATAAAGTCGGCCAAATTAAGCTAAAAGCAGCCAGAGCCAAAGGCGCAGCCCACCAAATCGAAGAAGTAGGCGCAAACCTCCGCGCCATGATGCCATGGCTTAAAGAAAACCAAAAAGTAGATAAAAGCAAAAACTAAGACTAAGTCTCACTTTTAGTAAAAGAATTAAAAAGCCCTCGATGGAAACATCGGGGGTTTTTTTATTTAAGGAAGGAGGAGCATACTCCCCAACAACATTATAAACCGCCCCACCTATGATCTAACCTAGGCACATGCACCAACCATCAAATGGATAGTCCCTAGTAATTCGGGACAGACTATCACCATTTCGAGGAAGTCCTGTGCCGTTAGCCTAAGCCAGAGGTGCCGGCGCTTGAGGCCAAACTAAAAAAAGAAAAGCAAATGATAGATGTGTGTGCTTAGGTCTCCACGCAACAAAATAAACCTAGCCAATTATGCTCCCGCAACATTCTCCCTTATTTCGGCGAAGGGTGAAAACCCAATGCCAGAGAAAATAATCCCCTGCATAGCGATTAATGACAATATAAGTGTCACTATTATTTTGGTCATCCAGTGTTCTCCATAATTTTATTTACAATTTTTCTCAATCCAGTTTTCGTGCCTTTTCACGAATAGACTTATAGATGAAAGTCTTAATGGATAATTTAGGAAATCCCTGACGATGTCTTTGTTGTTGTCTGGTTCTTTAGAGAAAAATATGTAGGATGTCGCTAATGATATTACGCCATCCCTATGCGCCAATAATTTTTTAAGAGAGGCACACTTAATAATTTTCTGAAATTCTGGAACGACTATTTCGTCATATCTTTTGATAAATTCCTGTTCATTTTGTGCCTCTTTTGGCGAGTAATAACCATATTCGGTTGGTTTCTCTGTTTTAACCCAATATCCAAAAGGATAGACCGCGATTTTAGCAAGTCTTGCTTTATCATTCGTTGCAACAGCTTTTTTTACTTCGGAGAGTACTTTATGAATTTCTGTCGCGGAAATGGAGCTAAAGCACGAAAAACTCCTATTATGTAAATTTACATCATTATCAAGGTCGAATTTCTTTTCCTCTTCTGTAGGTTTCGTCCTCACCCAAATTTGCTCAAGACACTCAGTGCTTTTCATAAGACTTGGATTGCCCTGCGCTAATGCAGAGGAATAAAACCCCTGCATAACGACTAATGATATCAATATTACCATTGATATTTTCATTAATATCTCCTTCCGTATATCCCATATTTATAAATATCTTTTCGAGAATCGCTTCTGTTTACAAGACCTTGAGATCTTTGACCATTAGCTAATGAATATCTAAGGTTATCTGCAATTGCATCATAATCACCCGCTTTTATGGCATCATTAAGATCAGGGCTATTTTTTTCATTCAATGCCGTGGCACCTACGTTAAAGGCCAAATCAACAAGCGCATCATATTCATTTATCACTTACAGTATATTTTAAGCAATACATAGGGAGTGTCGAATGAAGTTATTTTCAAATCAGGGTGTCAGGGAGCTTTGGGCGCAGTCTGATCTTATTATTTGGGATGGATTATACCGTATGGTTGCGTTTGATGTTGGGAATAAGACTGTCGTTTTTGATCTTATGGCGAAGGTAGGGGCGGGGGGCGAAATAACGTCCTGCATTTGTGATCACCATGAAATTTCAGTGATATTACCGGATGATGCATGGCAAGGTCGGGGTAAAGATGTCAAACACCGTGAAGAATATGGTCCCTTAAAATGTATCACATTCGATGTGCCGCTTGATGTGACTGTGTCGGGGTATTTAAAACCCGCCATTTCGCGTCTCGGCGAAGCGGGAGTTTCTGTGATCCCGCAATGTGCGCTTATCTATGATCATGTCTTTATACATGAAAGGGATTTGGATACAGCGCAGGCGGTTTTAAAGCAGTTACAAGTGGATGCCTTGAGGCCTCAATTGTAAATTTTACCGATCAGGCGTATAGTTATTCATAATTCATAAAATCATAAGTAGCAGATCATGTCAGGGCATATTTGTAAGAAAGCCTAGTTAAAGGTCGGCTTTAGGGTTGAAGGATAATTATTTCTCCATTGCCATTGCCGTTTTTGCTTTTTCATCAATATCTCGCCAAATAATCAAGATGGTGCTTTTAACCTGCCGCTTTTATCGCGTCCGTAAATCTTTTAAGGGCGGGGGATATGGCTTTCCGGTCCATCATCACTTCAACCAGTTGGAATTTCCCTCTTGTTTCGTAGGCGGTTTCGAGGGCTTGTTTGAGCTCTTTTCTGGTGGTTGCCCGGTATCCATCGCCGCCTAATGTTTTGGCAATTTCGCCGAAGTGCCAATCGCTTAAATCATTAAATTTGCTTTCTGGTTGAAAAGTTCTAAGCATTTCCCAACTGCAATTATTAAAGACAATCACCAACGGGTCCCAGCCATATCGGCGGCAATTGCCCAATTCCCAGCCTGTCATTTGAAAAGCACCATCGCCTACTAAAATAAGCGGTCTTTGTCCTGTTGTTGCCTGAATTGCCATGCCCGCAGGCACGCCGTAACCCATTCCCGCATAATAAGCAGGCCCCGTTAACGAGGTTGATTGAATGCTTAATGTGGTGAATAAGCAATCACCGACATCGCTGGCAATTTTCATTTTGCCTTTTTGATCAAACAGATCATTAATCGCTTTGGCAATATCCTGTGGTTCTATTTTTTGATCATCATCGCATAAGCCGCCTTCGGGCAGGGGTGGTTTTTTAGGCATCTTAATATTTGCAGGGGCGTCATGTTGGGCGCGATCAAGCAAAGCATCAATTAAATCAGCAATGGGAATTTCTTGATATATATGATGACCAAGACTGACATTTCGGTCAACGGCGATAATGCTTTTGCTCATATTGATGCGGGATTTTGAAACACCAAAATTAGTATCTGAAAAAATCACCCCTAATAATAAAAGCGCATCAGAATTTTCAACAGATGCACTGACCGCCTGCTCGCCTGCGATCCCCATGTAAGTACCAATTAGCGGATCTTCTGGTTCTACTAATAATCCATGACCCATAAAGCTGGTCGCCACTGGTATGGCGAGTTTTTGGCAAAGTATAGATAATTTTTTTTCTAAATTAAAACGGCGAATTTCCACACCTGCCATAACCACAGGATTTTTAGCAGACTTTAAGCGGGCAAAGACTTCATCAGCGCAAGCCGCCACAGCATGATCATCAACGGGGGACGGGAGCGCAGGCATTGCCGCCTCACACGGACTAAAGGTTAAATCTCGCGGAATTTCAATATAAACGGGGCGGGCTTGCTCGCGACAAGACCGCAGCACACGGGCGATATCTTTTGCGGCGGTTCTAAGATCGTTTAAGACGACCTGATCACAAGTGACTTCGCTGAATATTTTAAGTTGAGAATCTAAAGTTTTAGCCTGATGATGCAACAACACACCAAGATGAGCTTCGCGAATTCCCGGACCACCAGAAATAATAACAAGCGGACTTTTTTCGGCGTAAGCCCCCGTCACCGCATTAAGCACATTAAAGGCACCCGCACCGTATGTAACCGCGACCACACCAAGCGTGGCATTCTCGCGCCCGGCGGCGTCGGCGGCAAAACCCACAGCAGGCTCGTGACTTAAGGTATAAAAGGGAAGTATTTTGCTTGTTTCCATTACTTTAAAGAAAGGCAAAATAAAATCACCGGGAATACCAAAAATTTCTTTTGCACCATGACTTTTAAGTGCATGAAGGAGAGTTTCTGCGAGATTCATAGCAATATCCAATTAATTTTTTGTATCAATTTGTCCCACCCTAAAGTTTTTAATAAAAGCCTCCTTGACGTAGGTCAAATTACCTGATTAGAGTTTCATTATAAAAAAATAGGAACATGAATATGACTAAAATTAATATGCTGAGTGCCACTGAACTTTTAAAAAAATATGCCGATGGTAGTCTTTCTCCTGTAGAAGTGACCAAGGAAGTTTTAGCAACGATTTCGCGCCATAATGATACGGTAAATGCCTTTGTTATGGTTGATGAAGAAGGGGCGCTTAAGGCCGCTAAAAATTCAGAAGAACGCTGGCAGCGCGGCCAGCCTGAGGGACGCTTAGACGGAATTCCTACCACGGTTAAAGATTTAGTTATAGCAAAAAACTGGCCCACATTGCGCGGCTCAAACACCACCGATGCCAAAGGGCCGTGGCTCGAAGACGCCCCTGCGGTGGCGCGTTTAAAAGAACATAATGCTGTTTTATTGGGCAAAACCACGACGCCAGAATTTGGCTGGAAAGGGGTTACGGATTGCCCATTAACAGGGATCACACGAAACCCTTGGAATTTAGAGATGACCCCCGGTGGTTCAAGCGGCGGCGCGGCGGTCGCGGCGGCGTTAGGCATGGGCGCGTTGCATATTGGTACAGACGGCGGCGGGTCAATTCGTATGCCGTGCGCTTTTACTGGCATTCCCGGCCTTAAAGCAACCTTTGCTCGTGTTCCTACTTATCCTCTTAGTTTGCTTGGTACCGTATCCCATTTGGGGCCGATGACACGGACCGTTGGTGATAGTGCGTTAATGTTAAGCGTATTGGCAGAACCAGATATTCGTGATCCTTATTCCCTACCTTGGAACGCAGAAGATTATAGCGACGGATTAGAAGACGGCGTCAAAGGACTTCGCATTGCTTATGTGCCGACCATAAATGATTGCCCCGTTGATCCTGAAATTGCCAAATTGGTAAAAGAGGCAGTAGGGAAATTAGCAGAATTAGGCGCGATCATTGAACAGCCACAATTTGATTTACCCGATGGCCATAATATATTCCGCATTCATTGGTATGCGGGGGCCTCTAAAATTTTAAGACCCCTTAGCCCAAAGCAAAGAGCCATGGTTGACCCAGCATTAGTGGAAGTTGCCACAGAAGGCGATCATTATAGCTTGGCCCAATATCAAGATGCGGTTGGCGAGCGGGAAGCTTATTGTGTTGCTTATAATAAAATCTTTGAAAATTATGATTTAATCATCACACCAACTTTGCCGCTGACCGCCTTTAAAGCGGGATTAGAATTTCCAGAAGGCCAAGGCTATCAACGGTGGACCGATTGGACGCCTTTTACTTACCCATTTAACTTAACAGGTCAACCCGCAGGATCAGTCCCTTGTGGTTTTAGCAGTGACGGACTTCCGGTGGCTATGCAAATCGTCGGGCCGTGTCGGGCCGATGCATTGGTTCTAAAAGCGATGAGGGCTTACGAAACTATTTGTCCCGCCAAAATGCCTGATTGGGATTGATACTAGTGGATTAGTGCAAAAGTTTTGTTAATTCAAATTTATGTTCTGTGGTGCAAAAATCACAAGTCACTTTAATAATGCCATCTTCTGCGGCCTCTTTTAATTCTTCGTACTCGAGGCCGGAGAGGGCGGTTCTTATTTTATCTGAACTGCAACGACAACCCGCGCCTAATTCTGTGTGACTGAAAATCCGCACACCGCTTTCGTGGTAAAGACGGATCAATAAATCTTGCAAGGATAATTCAACATCCAAAAGTTCTGATGGTTTAAGGGTCGATAGAAGGATAGAGGCTGTATTCCAATCTTCCTGCGTTTTTTCTATATCGCGGTCGATATCATCTTCGCTGTTTCGGGCATAATGCTGAATCATGATGGCGCCAGCTTGCCATTTGCCGTTTTTATCTTTTTGGCAAAATATATTAGCTTTGGTGGGTAATTGTTCAGAACTTTTAAAATATTCCTCCGCGGCTTCTGTAATATTAGTGCCCAATAATTTGACGATCCCTTGGTAGCGGTCCATATATTTACCTTGATCCATGGTAATGGCAAGATAAGCATCTTCGCCAAAAAGCTCTTCTAATGAATAATCTTGGTGATCCCCTTCATCATAGCCTGCGTAAGCGCGAATGATGCCTTTATCGCTCTTTTCCGCTTTGAAAAAATCGCTAACCATCATACGAAGTGGTCCTTTACCCTTCATTTGCACGGTTAATATGCCGTCATATTTCATCATGGAACCAAGCATTGCCGTCAGTGCCAATGTTTGGCCTAATAGTTTATTGATATGATCAGGATAATTATGTTTTGATAATATTTCATCTACCGATGGGCCAAGACGAAGCACGCGTCCTTTGATGTCTTGGCCTTCAATTTGAAAAGGAAGGCATACATCATTAAAAAGGGGTGTGGGTTTTTCATGGTCACTCATTTACCAAAACACCATAATAAGATGGCTTTTTGAATATGGAGACGGTTTTCCGCCTCGTCCCAAATTACCGATTGTGGCCCATCAATAACATCGGCGCTGACTTCTTCGCCGCGGTGAGCAGGGAGGCAATGCATAAAGAGAGCCGATGATTTTGCTTTACTCATAAGCGGCTCATTAACTTGATAGGGTTTTAGAATTTCCAAGCGATTTTCTCGGTCTTTGTCTCCCATAGAAACCCAAGTATCTGTAATCACACAATCGGCGTCTTTGACGGCTTGCTCTGGATTATCTGAAAGAGTGATTTTACCGCCGTTATTTTTAGCCCATCCCAATAACTGTTCAAGGGGCGAATATTGAACTGGACAGGCGAGGGAGAGTTCGCATCCCAATAACACAGCCGCATGAATCCATGATGTGGCCACATTATTTCCGTCGCCGCACCATGCGATTTTTTTACCTTCAATGGGGCCTCTATGTTCTTCGAATGTGAGAATATCGGCCATGATTTGACAAGGGTGGGAAAAATCAGTGAGTGCATTAATAATCGGAACCGTGGAATATTCAGCCATTTCAAGCAATGCTTCATGACTATTAGCGCGTAGCATAATAGCATCAACAAAACCAGATAGGACGCGCGCGGTATCAGAAACACTTTCACCGTGATCAAGCTGCATATCGTGATTTTGCAGGACAACGCACTTGCCGCCAAGTTGATGCATGGCCATTTCAAAGGAAACCCGTGTTCGCGTGCTTGGTTTTTCAAATATCATGGCCAAACTTTGGTTGGCCAGTGGCGCGTCAGCATGAACAAAGCCTTTAGTTTGACCTATTTGCTTAGTGGTTTGCTTTAACGCTTTTGCTTTTTCAATGATCTCTCTTACTTGATGTTGATTTAAAGCGATAAGATCAAGAAAATGTTTATGATTTTCTTTTAAGTTATAATCTGTCATTTGTTATGACCTAGAGTGTTTAAACTTTGTTTTTAAGTAATTGAGCGCAGGTCTTATCAAGTAAAATAATAGCCTCATCAATGTCATCTACTGTGATATTTAACGGCGGTAAAATACGAACTGTATGATCGGCGGCGCCAATCACAAGTATTTTATTTTTAAAGGCCTCAATGACAAAATCCTTTGGTTCAATATGAAGTTTTAATCCTAACATAAGGCCAAGACCCCGCACTGTTTCAATAATTTCAGGATATTTTTGTCGCAGTTTCATTAATTTAAGGAGTAAATTATCAGACATTTTAACAACATTGTCTAAAATATTTTCACTCTCAAAAACATCAAGAACAGCATTGCCCATCGCCATAGCAAGCGGATTACCGCCGTAAGTAGAACCGTGAGTACCGACGGTCATATATTGTGCTACTTTTTGGCTAGCAAGACATGCACCAAGGGGAAAGCCGCCGCCAATTCCCTTTGCAATAGTCATAATATCAGGGGTAATTCCAGAATGCTGATGACAGAAAAGTTCACCTGTCCTGCCTGTACCACATTGGATTTCATCATAAATAAGTAATAGATTATGCTGATCACACAGATCGCGCAGGATCTGCAAGCTTTCTGCTGAAAAGGGTCTAATGCCGCCTTCGCCTTGCACCGGTTCAATCATGATGGCGGCAGTTTCTTTTGTGATGGCATTATTAACTTTTTTCATATCACGGTCAAAACTCAGCACATCAAAACCTTCAACTTTAGGGCCAAATCCTTTAGTGAGTTTTTCAGATCCACCTGCGGCAATTGTCGCTAATGTCCTGCCGTGGAAACTTCCTTCAAATGTTATGATGCGGTAGCGTTCAGTATTGCCTGTTGCATTATGATAACGCCGAGCCATTTTAATGGCACATTCAACGGCCTCGGCACCGGAATTTGTAAAAAACATACTATCTGCAAATGTTAATTGGCTTAAACGCTTGGCGAGTTTTTCTTGGTCGGGAATCCCATAAATATTTGAGGTATGCCAAAGTTTGGTTGCTTGCTCTTGTATGGTTTTAACCAGTGTCGGGTGGCAATGACCCAAGCAATTAACGCCAATACCACTACCAAAATCAAGATATTGATTATTATCTTCATCAAACAAATGTGTACCCGTGCCGCGCACAAAGCCCGCATTCAATCGCGCATATGTGGGAACAATGGCAGAAATTAAACTCTGATCGTCACTATTATCTGGGCTATTATCCATTATATACTCATAATTTTAGTCAGTTTCACACAGAAAGTGGCGAATATTGTCTCAAATAGACAAATATTCAAGTAAAAAATATTAAATATTATTACGCTCTTAATTTATATCCGCTCTTAAACATCTTATAACAGGCGATCCAAAGAATAATATTAATGACAAAAATATAAGTAATGCCAATGGTTAAGTTTCCTTCAGCTTGACCCGTAAAACCGTAGCGAAACCCATCAATAAGATAGAAAAAAGGGTTTGCGTGGCTGATTTTATACCAAACACCGCTTAAGCGTTCGATCGAATAAAAAGTTCCCGATAAAAAGGATAAGGGCATAATGACAAAATTACTAATGGCGGAAGTCTGATCAAAGCGTTGCCCCCAAATTCCAGTCATAATCCCTAATAGAGAGAGCATCATAGAACCGGATATTGAAAAATATAATATGGCCCAGATGTGCTGAAATGTAACATCAGTCATAAAAGTCATGGAAAGTAGCACGAAGCAACCAACCATAATGCCACGGGTCATGCCGCCAAAAGCGTATCCAAGGACAATTTCTTTTGCCCCTAACGGAGCCAGTAATATATCAACAATATTACCTTGCATTTTCGAGCCGATAATCGACGATGCTGTGTTGGCAAAACTATTTTGTAAAACCGTCATAATAATAAGACCCGGTGCTAAGAATACCGCGTATGGCACTTCCCCCATATAACGATCATTACCGCCGAGGGCTAAAGTGAATATCATCATAAACAGAAATGTTGTGACAACGGGGGCGCCGACTGTCTGACCAAAGACTTTGATATAACGCCTTACTTCTTTTTCATAAAGAGTACGAAAACCGGACCAATTAAAGGATCCCATTCTTTTTGATCTGAATTCTGCAATGGGTTTATCGTGATATGACATAAGTTATCCGTCTAAATTAATGAAAGTGTGAATAGGTGGTTATAGAATAAAAAGAAGCCATCAAGCAATCTCAACTTGACCTTTTTATCTTAGAATATTACATAACCAGTACTATTACATGGAAATGCATGATAATTGTGTTATATAATGGCGTAGTAGTTATGAATTTAATTTTGAGGAACGAAAATGGCTTGGACTGATGATCGCGTTGAGAAACTCCGTGAGTTATGGGATAAAGGATTAAGCGCGAGCCAAATAGCAAAGGAACTTGCCGATGGTGTGACCCGTAATGCAGTGATCGGTAAAGCCCACAGAATGGGACTTGCCTCTCGTCCTTCGCCCGTTAAATCGGATCCTGCCAAACGCGAGGCACTAGCCAAGAAAAAAACAGAGAAAAAAGTCACTACCAAAATCACTTCCTCTAGTGGCAAGGTTACGATTTTAGATTTAACGGAAAGCATGTGTAAATGGCCGATTGGTCATCCTGGCGAAGAAAATTTCCATTTTTGTGGAAAACCATCACAGCCGGCATTTCCATATTGTTCCAATCATTGTGTAGAAGCCTATCAAGTTCAGCAACCGCGCAGATCACGACGCAACACCCGCCGGCGGGTTATGGCGACACCTGTTAAATAAATTTTCTTTAATTTGCCGTTTTGTTACTAATTAACATTTCTTTTGCAAAAGAGCTCTATTCATATTAAGCTCATTACCAATATAAATTTGGTAAAATAAAAAGAGGAAATTTCATGAACAGCTATTTTAAAATTATATTGATCACAGTCCATGTGATTGCATTTAGCATCTTGCCTGCAAAAGCAGAGGATTATAAACTACCGCAATATAGCTCAAGGGACGGCTTTGTTCCTGTGGTTGGACGCAAGGGAATGGTTAGCGTACGCGAAACTATTGCCGCAAAGGTGGGCGCGGATATATTAGCTAAAGGCGGAAATGCCATTGATGCCGCAGCCGCTATTGGCTTTGCACTTGCCGTGACATACCCCCAAGCCGGCAACATCGGCGGTGGTGGTTTCATGGTTGCTCACATTGCCTCTGAAAATAAAACGGTGGCTATTGATTATCGTGAAATGTCAGCAGGCAAAGCTCGCCATGATCTTTATGTGGGTAAAGACGGCAAAGTTAATCAAAAACTTGCTAAATATAGTCGTCAATCAACGGGCGTTCCCGGAACTGTAGCGGGGTTAGCGTTTGCCGTTGAAAAATACGGTACCATGAACCTTAAACAAGTATTGACGCCTGCCTATAAATTAGCAAGAGATGGTTTTGAAGTTTATACCCAATTGGAAGTCTCCCTTGCTCGCGCTAAAGAACGCCTCAGCGCTGATCCTGCGGCTTTAAAAGTATTTTATAAAGCAGACGGTAGTAATTATAAAACTGGTGAAGTTTTAAAACAAAAAGATCTGGCTAATTCACTTCGTGCTATTATGAGAAAAGGTACGGACGCTTTTTATAAAGGCGATATTGCCAAAAAAATTGCCGCTGATATGGCCGCTAATGATGGCTTGATCACAGAAGAAGATATGGCCGCTTATAAAGTCTATGAACGCAAACCAGTGTTTGGTAGCTATAAAGGATATAAAATCGCGACAATGCCGCCACCATCATCGGGCGGAGTTCATATGATCGAGATGATGAATATGCTGGAAAATGATGATCTAAAAGTAAAAGGTCATAACTCTGCGGCGACCCTTCATCTTTACATAGAATCAATGCGTCAGGCCTATGCGGACCGTAGCTTATATGCGGGTGATCCTGCCTTCTTTAAAGTGCCTGTCGAACATTTAATTGATAAAGAATATGCCAAAGAAATTCGCGCCCGTATCCCCATGGACCGTGCCCGCCTTTCATCGGAAGTAGCTCCGACCAAAGATTGGCTCAAAGAAAGCATGGAGACCACTCATTTTTCAGTGATGGATGATCAAGGAAACGCGGTCAGCAATACATATACTTTAAATTTTGGTTTTGGTAATGGCATTATGGCAGCAGGGACTGGTATTTTGTTAAATAATGAGCTTGATGATTTTGATCATTTGCCTTACGAGCCAGACGCAAACGGCAATATCAGCGGTAAAGCAAACGCCCAAGAACCACACAAACGCCCCCGTTCATCAATGACACCGACTATTGTTTTCAAAGATGATAAACCGTTTTTAGTAACCGGCAGCCCGGGCGGCGGCACCATCATTAATACTGTTTTTCAAACGGTGATGAATGTTGTTGAATTTGATATGAATGTGGCCGCTGCCTCCTCTAAGCCGCGCATTAATCATCAATGGATGCCTGATATGACAACTGTCGAAAGCGGCGTTAGTCAAGATACGATTAATATTCTTGAAAAAATGGGCCATAAACTTAATGTCGGAACTCGGACATTAGGAAGCACCAATAGCATCATTTATCGTGATGGTTATTTTTACGGTGCCCATGACCCTCGTAGTATGGACGCGGCGACCATCGGTATTAATTGACTATTGTAAAAAAAGATAAGTTGTGTAGGGTATTTTTTGTAATTAATTGAAAGAGAAAACAATGAAAATTAAGTTCTTAATATTAGCAGTAAGTTTGGTTAGTTTGTGCATTTCGCCTGTTGTCGCTCAGGAACAAACGCCGCGTCTTGATACCAAAGACCGTTTTGTTCCCGAAATTGGCCGTCATGGTATGGTTGCCACGCGTGAAAAAATAGCCACCCAAGTGGGCGTTAATATTTTAAAGCAAGGCGGTAATGCGGTTGATGCGGCAGTGGCCGTTGGCTTTGCTTTGGCGGTTACATATCCCCAAGCTGGTAATATTGGCGGCGGTGGTTTTATGATGATCCATTTGGCCAAAGAAAATAAATCTATCGCTATTGATTATCGTGAAATGGCCCCTGCGGCAGCGGATAGAGATATGTATTTAAACGAAGATGGCTCAGTGGATAATGCCCGTTCTAAATTCACTCGTAAAGCAACTGGTGTACCAGGGACTGTTGCGGGTATGGTCCATGCCCTAGAAAATTACGGAACAATGAGCTTGGCTCAGGTGATAAAACCTGCCTATGATTTGGCTAATGATGGATTTCCCATTTATAATTATCTTGAAGGGTCTCTTAATGCCCGTAAGGAAAGAATGAAAAAAAATGCAGCGGCCTTTAAGGTTTTTTATAAGGCTGATGGCACGTCCTATAAATACGGTGAAACATTCATTCAAAAAGATTTAGCCAAATCTTTAAAACAAATTAGTGATGGTGGGCGCGATGCATTTTATAAAGGCGAAATTGCTCAAAAAATCGTTGCGGATATGAAGGAAAATGATGGCTTAATTACCATGAAAGACATGGCAAACTACGAAGTTATCGAACGCCCAGCTATTATTGGCAGCTATAAAGGATATGAAATTGTCACCATGCCACCACCATCATCAGGGGGTGTTCATTTGGTGCAAATTATGAATATGTTGGAAAATGATGACCTAAAAGCAAAAGGACATAATTCAGCGGCGAGCCTTCATCTTTATATTGAAGCCATGCGTCAAGCCTACGCGGACCGAAGTAAATATCTTGGTGACCCTGATTTTTCTAACGTTCCGGTTGCTGAACTTACCAGTAAAAGATATGCTAAAATCACTCGTGATATTATCTCTATGGATCACGCCCGCCGTTCAACGGATGTGGCGCCAGCCTTAAATTTGCTTGCAGAAAGCCCTGATACAATGCATTTCTCTGTGATGGATAAAGACGGTAATGCTGTTAGCAACACCTATACCTTAAACTTCAGCTATGGCAACGGAGTTATGGCACCGGGCACGGGTATTATGATGAATAACGAAATGGACGATTTTTCCGCAAAACCAGGCACGCCAAACGGTTATGGCCTTATTGGCGGCGAAGCTAATAGCGTACAACCACGCAAACGTCCTTTATCCTCCATGACACCGACTATTGTCTTAAAAGATGGCAAACCGTTTTTTGTCACAGGAAGCCCCGGGGGAAGCACAATCATTACTGTTGTACTGCAATCTGTTCTTAATGTCATAGAGTATGATATGAATGTCTTTGGCGCTATTGCAGCACCAAGAATTCATCATCAATGGATGCCTGATGCGGTTATGATCGAAGAAGGAGTTAGCCAAGATACTAAAGATATATTGACAAAAATGGGTCATGTCATAGCCCCGCGGAAGCTGACGATTGGTAGCTTAAGCGCGATTATGCTTAAAGATGGTATTTATTACGGTGCCAGTGATCCTCGTAGTATGGATAGTGCCGCCATAGGTTATTAGGGGGCGAGCGTTTAATTTAAAAAGCAGCACATCAGTATTGACGTGCTGCTTTTTTTATTTAAATAAATTGAGTAAGAGCCTCACGGTAATTTCGACTTACCTGTATTTCCTCGCCGTTATTGAGGACAAGAATATATTTACCGCCGGAGCTAGGGTATAGCTTTTCGATCAAATTTATATTAACAATGGTCGAGCGATGAATCCGTTTAAAAATAGAGGGATCAAGCCGTTTATTCATATTTTTCATAGTCTCGCGCAAAATATGCGTTTTATCTTTAGTATGAAGACACATATAATCACCAGCCGCATCAATCCACTCAATGCCGTTCACATCTACTATGCTAATTTCGCCACGGTCTTTGATGTTAAAATGGCTTTCAAACTGTTTATTATCAGCTCTGTCTGTGTCATTGATAATTTCTGATAATTCAATTTCTGGCGGCGTGTCCATTGAACGGATTAGCTCAATCAGTTTTGCATTTTGTTCTATGGCCATATGATCTGATATCTGCGTTCGCACTTTTATAATGGCTTGCTCTAGTCTTTCTTCGTCAATGGGTTTTAATAAATAATCAGAGGCGTGGCTCTCAAAGGCCTCAATGGCATATTTATCAAAAGCGGTGGCAAATATAATGATCGGCAGTTGTTCATTGGCCAGTGCTTTTATAACATCAAAGCCATCAAGCCCAGGCATTTGGATATCTAAAAACACTAAATCTGGTCGATTAGCTCTTATCTTTTTAACGGCTTCACGGCCATTTGCTGCGGTGGCAATAATTTCGATATCATCAAAATTTTCAAGACGCAGTTTTAAACCTTTTAAGGCAAGGGGTTCATCATCGACCAATAATGTTGTAATTTTTTTCCCCACTTTATATAGCCCCTTTTTTTGTTTCGAATGGAATATTAATGTAAATTTCTAATCCACCTTCTTGCCGATTATTTATGGCAATTTTATGATCATCAGGATAAAGCTCTCTTAATCTGTTTTTGGTATTGGCAATACCGACCCCGCTTGATTTTTGATCTTGGTTTTGTTCTGCAATACTCTTAATGCCGGGGCCGCTGTCTTTTAAGACAATATCAAGTCTGCCATCGTTGCGTTTTACATTTAAGGATATACTGCCGCCTTTTTCCATGGGGGCGACGGCATATTTAATGGCGTTTTCTACCAAAGGCTGAAGCAGTAGACTTGGGATTAAAGCTTTTTTGGCTTGTTCGTTTATTTGAAAATCTACGGCTAAGCGATCTTCAAACCTGACTTTTTCAATGTCTAAATAAAGCCATAAGGCGTAAACTTCTTCATCAATGGTGATTTTCTGCGTCGGTTGATTAACCAGACTAAAACGTAGAAAGGCACTTAATTTGGTCAGCATGCTATTGGCTTCTTTGGATTGTTTATCAAGCACCAATGTGGAAATGGCATTCAAGGTATTAAACAAAAAATGCGGATTAAGTTGATAACGCAACATTTGTAATTGCGCTTGGTGAGCGGCTGCGGACGCTTGAAGATACATTTCTTTTTGCTCCATCAACAAGAAATGATAATTGATTATGAAATAAGCCCCTGACCATATCAGCAGCACAAAAACATCATAAAGTGTGCGTCCGGCAAATTCGCTTATTTGTAAATCAATAATATAGGTTTGTACGACGACCCATATATCAATGGCGCTTAAGATGATCGCCGAGACGACAATAGCTGATATAACCGATAGGATCATGGTTGATGGCGGTAAATTACTTCGTCTTAACTTGCGATAAACAAGTCTTAGCAGAACCGTAATACAAAATCCGCTGATCACGGATATGGCGACCGTAATTTGAAAATTTATATTTTCGCCAAGGGCAAATGAATTAAGGGCACGGGTGGCGCCAAAGGCAATCCAACCCGCGATTTGAAGTTTCCAAAATAAGCTTTCTTTTTGCTTATATTGTTTTTTGAGTATTTTTTCCAAAAAGAAACCTTATTTTACATTTGATACAATATGAATGTCTTGCTGTGGATAAGGGAAGCTGATTTTTTTCTCGTCAAACTTATGTTTGATATTCTTTGTAAGGGCCGCTTTAAGGGGCCAATAATTGTCGCTGTCGGTCCAAACGCGAACGACAATATTAACCGCACTATCACCAAGCTCACCAACAAAAATTGCCGGTTCTGGTGATTTTGAGGCTCGTTCATCATTATCAATGACATTACCAATTTCACTTATAGCCTTATCAATATCATCACCGTAGCCAATACCAATGAGCAAATCTACGCGCCGCGTGCTATTGGCGGAAAAATTCTTGATTGACGACCCCCAAATTTGGCTATTGGGAACAATGATTTTGACATTATCCCCCGTGGCCATTTCAGTGACGAACAAGCCAAGCACCTTAACGGTTCCGGCGTGGCCGGCCGCATCAATAAAATCACCCACTTTAAAAGGGCGAAAAATAAGAAGCATTACCCCAGCTGCAACATTGCTTAAGGTTCCTTGCAAGGCAAGGCCAATGGCCAGTGAGGCCGCACCAAGGATCGCAATCAGGCTAGCTGTTTCAACACCAAAACGGTCAAGAACAGCAAGGATTGTAAAGATAATAACAACATAACGAGCGAGACTAGAGAAAAAAGCAGCCAGTGTAGTATCAATGGTTTTGCTTTTATTGCAGACTTTAATGACTAGGTTTCTAGTCCAGTTCGCTGCCATCATGCCGATAATCAGAATCAATATGGCAAAAATTATATTCAAGCCATAATTGGTACCAAGCTCGATGATCATCTGTATATATTGTTGTGCGCTTTCTTCCATATTCTGCTCCTATATTTTTACGTTAACCCTTGAAAAATAGGCTGAAATTAAGCAATTGGCAATGTAAAAAAAATCAATCAAAGGATAATTAATCTATTAACCTTTTCATTCTCACAAAAATGTGACAATATCTTTCTAGTTTTTATATTTGTTATTGAGTATGTTGCGGGTGATAGGGGAATAACATAATTTAATTTAAACAAAATAAAAGAAGGAATAAAGAATGAGTAAAACTATAAAAACAACAGGTATGGCAATGGCAGTAGCAGCAGCAAGTCTGTTCACTATAGCCGTAGCATCGGCACCTACTGTTGCTCAAGAAGCCAATGTTCATTGTATGGGAGTAAATGCTTGTAAAGGGCAAAATGCCTGCAAAACAGCCGCTAATGCCTGTAAAGGTCAAGGCGCTTGTAAAGGACAAGGTTTCCTAATGATGTCTGCTGAAGACTGCGCTACTAAAGGCGGTCATGTAGCACCCGCTAAATGATTCTTAGGGTAAATTAATTTTAAAAGCGGTGATCTCAATTAGGTCGCCGCTTTTTTTATGCTATAGTGTGACTTATGAGACATAAAAATAATATAAGACCAGATCTGGGATACGGCCTTGGTCTGCGCACGGATCATTATGAGGAAATATTAAAAGGCGAACCAAATATTGATTGGTTTGAAATTATTTCTGAAAATTACATGGTCGAAGGTGGAAAGCCGCTTTATTATCTTGATCAAATTGCGGAACGTTATCCCCTGGTTATGCACGGGGTTTCACTCTCAATTGGCAGTAGTGATCCGATCAATATGGATTATCTGAAAGACCTTAAAAAACTGGAAGCTCGAATTAAACCGAAATGGATATCCGATCATCTTTGTTGGACTAGTCATGGCGGCCATAATACCCATGATTTAATGCCCCTTCCTTATAATCAAGAAACTCTTAATCATGTGATAGAGCGCGTAAGTCAGGTGCAAGACTATTTAGGGCGGCAAATTTTGTTGGAAAATGCCTCAAGCTATCTGACCTATAAAGCGTCGGATATGAGCGAGTGGGATTTTATCAGTGAAATTGCCGAAAGGGCCGATTGTTTAATCTTGCTTGATATTAATAATATTTATGTGAGCGGGTTTAATCATGAATTTGATCCAAAAACTTATATTGAACATATTGCGCCAGAAAAAGTCTGGCAAATACATTTAGCTGGCCATGAAAATAACGGTGATTATATTATTGATACCCATGATCATCCAGTGATTGATGAGGTGTGGGAACTTTATGACTTTGCTTTGCAAAAATTGGGACCTGTTTCAACCATGATTGAACGAGATGATCATATTCCGCCATTATCCGAATTGCTGGCAGAGCTAGATCAAGCAAGATTGATTGGTCAAAAATATGCTAAGTGATCTTCAGAATAAATTCAAAAATGCAGTGATGAAAAGTCAAAAGGACGACTTTTTAACTGAAATAGAAGAAGGCGGAAAAATAACCCCTAGCCAAAGGCTTCATATTTACAGCCATGCTTATAAAGCGCGTCTTTTGGAGGTATTAAAGGATGATTTTCCAGTGCTTCACGCAATGGTTGGCGACGATATTTTTGAAGTAGTTTGTGCGAAATATATTGATCAATATCCATCAACCCATCCTTCCTTGCGTTATTTTGGCCAACATATGGCTTTATTTTTAAGATCGCATAAGCCTTATAATGAAAATCCTGCCTTGATTGAAATGGCTGAATTTGAATGGGCCTTTAATGATGTTTTTGATGGGGTTGATGATAGGCGGATCACCATAGAAGACGTGGCTATAATCCCACCACAAGCATGGACCACCCTTAGATTACATCTACAACCGACATTTCACATCAATCAATTTAAGTGGAACACCCCGGCCATTTGGTCAATGGTTACCAATGAGAGCGATCAAAAAATAGTGCCTGAACAATATCCTCAAAGTGCGCCCTGTATTCAGTGGCGAGCGGATTTAGTCTGCTATTTTAGAACATTGGATTTGGATGAGGGGCCAGCTTTAAAATTAGCGGCAGAGCAAAGAGCCTTTCCAGAAATCTGCCAATCATTAGAACAACACGGCGAGCAAGCCCCTATGCGCGCTGCGGAACTTTTAAAAGTTTGGGTCAATGAAGGGCTTATTTGTCAGTTGGAATATTTGAAGGCTTAAACACTATTTTCATTTTCTTCTATAGCGAGAAGCAACGCATCAAAAGGTAACGTTACACAGGTTTGACGGCTTTTGTGTTCTCTAACCACATTAAAAACATCAAGTGCTTGCCATTTATCCTCGGGCCATATTATTTTATTTTCATCGGTGGTTTCATTAAGAGAAATCTTTATTTTTTCGATTATGCAAGCGTA
>FLOH01001333.1_pt1 | contig 39097 bp, 25 predicted proteins | sample 756751 | NCBI WGS metagenome assembly FLOH01 (sample SAMEA4026879, study PRJEB14308) | marine metagenome | biome: coastal water; material: water | depth 74 m
CGTCAGATGTGTATAAGAGACAGTTCGCTTGCATTTCCTTCCAGATCGGCATAAATCATGTTCTGTCCGGGAATCCAGAATTTTTCTACGGCTGTTGAAAATTCATCCCAGTTGGTGGCAGTGTTTAATCCGATAAAGGCATCGACTTCATTGGTTAAATAATTCCCAACCCAGGACATTGATACAGGTGCTGATTCATTGGCCTTTAATACGGTATGAACATCATTAATGATGGGTCCATGGCGGGTTTCCCTGACAATATAAACAACAGGCTCCTCCCCCTTAACCTTGATGATTTCTTCGTGAATGACCATGGGTCGCCATTCACCATCATAAAAATATTGGTCGGGATGTGCATCATCGGTGACCTCAACATAGAAGTCGGTGTCATCCACCATTACGTTGGTAAATCCCCAGGCATAGTGCTGATTCTGACCAAGAATCACAACGGGAACGCCAGCCAGGGTGACGCCGGCTACATCAAAACGCCCCCCTACCAGATGCATCTCAAACCAAACGGGGGGCTGGGAAAAGGCTAGATGAGGATCATTGGCGAGAATGGGTTTGCCACTTCTGGTCATTCCTCCACCCAGAACCCAGCTATTGCTGCCGATATGTGATCCTGTTGCCCCAGTAATTTCTCGGATTCTTTTCTCACTACGGAACATGGATTCGGCTACGGTACTAAAATTTTTGGGGGTTTGGGGAACGATATAGGGTTTCGTATCTGGATAAACCGGGTAGAGCTCACGAGCCAGTTCTTCGCCCAGCTTGTCAAGGACACCACCAAAAATGACTTCAGGCATCCAGGCCAGACAGAGATCATGCCCCATGAGTCGGGCATATCCAATGACGTGTTCCAGGGTCCAGTGGATGGGCTTGTGTCCTGCAATTTTGAATTCTACAGGGAGATCATCCTCATGATCATCAATATAGGCGTTGATTCCTGCCAGGCCTCTTTCAAGAATATTGCGGGTCTCAGCAGACATGTTATTAACCCCGTTTTTGGCAATACGATGGAAACCCCATACCCGCAGGTACTTGTCATCATCTATGAGATCGGGACCAAAGGCTTCAGCCAGACGACCTTCCACGGCTCTGGCAATAACATCCATTTTATAGAGTCTTTCAGACGCCTGGATATATCCGGCTGCAAAAAACAGGTCTTCTTCATTCTCAGCGTAGATGTGGGGTACACCATATTCATCAGTATAAACCGTGACAGGAGCAGACAGATCAGGCAGATTTAACTCACCCTCGTGGACAGCCATGGGTCCCCTCAAATATGAAAACTTTAACCACGCAAATACAACGAGCGCCAATACCACAAAGACAACCAGTGCTATCCATAGCTTTTTCATGTCCCGATCTCCTGAATTTGTTATGCTGGAAATCTACCTTTTACAGAAGGATTATCCATTACAAAACAAGGTAGCGTTTTTAGACTGAAATTTGAAACTTGAAGCCTGGCGGTTGGGTTCAATATCCCTGGGACTGGGGTAAAAGGGTGGTGGCTATTTAACCAATAAACACTTCCTGGTCATGCTTGTCTGACTATTGTAGAGTGAATAGAAGTACACACCTGAGCTAAGAGACACAGGATTCCACTCAAAGACATGGGTTCCAGCAGATTGGTATGCGATTGGTTGCGACGCTACGAGTTGCCCATTCACATTCCAGATGTTTAAGCCAATATATTGATTTTCATTTAGCTCATACTTAATAATTGTGCCTGCATTAAATGGATTTGGGAAATTATCGGACAAGGCAAAGGTTGGCAAAATTGCTTCATTGTCAGCACTACCTGTAGGCGCTGCAAATCGATCTCTGGCCCACCAAATCTCACGGCCTCCAGCAATTACATGCTCCCACAGGATGGCAATTTCAAGTGAGTCGCCATAATATGACTCTGAGATTACCGGGTTTCTATCATCGCCAGCCAGATTTGAAATATTGATCAATTCTGTAGCTCCTTCATAGGGAATATTCATGAGGGCCATGATTTCCAGCCCATCTTCCAGGGAGTCACACTCAAAAACCAACAGATTATACAGAAATGTCTCTCTCTGAAATAATGTTGGCTGTGGAATCGACAGATAGACCGGGTGATAAAAATTCAAGATCTGGTTGGAGGTAATGTTAAAATCAAAGTAGTACCAGGTGTCAGAATAGCTGGCTCGCCAAGTGGAATCATAATACGTCTCAAAACTCAAGGACCTCTCAGGTCCTCTCCGGGGATTTCTATTCAATTCAGCCGTTGAAATTGTCTCGAAAGTGAATTCGCCAAGAGCATACGACCAGGCACATTTTCTAATCAGCTTAGAATCACCAGACTGCTTTTCATAAGCCAACTCCAAGTAGTAGTTATAGTCTTCAAACATTACGGGATTGTTGCAACCACCACTATCAATGAGGGTGGGACTTTGCCAGGTGGAATCCATGAATGATTCAATAAGTCGCATATAATAGAGGGAACCGTCATTGATCCACGAGATACCAGAGTAGCCCGCAGAAGACTTGATGGGGTTTTGTGCGCCTTCAACAATTCGAATGGTTTCATCCCATGCGTCATCACTATAGCCCCTATAATTCAGGCTCCAGCCCAGAGAATCATATTCTGACCACACCAGCTTCAACGTGGGTGTATAATTCCAGGGACTGCCAGTAAGATTTGGACAGCAGATTTGATTGGCACTCGATTTAATCAAAGTGGGCAGAGCTGGTTCAGGAAAGATCTGTTGTACATATAATGAGTAAATATCATTGGAGTAGTTGATCCAGGTAATCAGGGAGGGCTCTTCATCAATATTGACTGAGAATTGTGTATTGCTCCCGGGCATTTGAACCAAGGGTTGTGGTGGAAACAGGTCGGCGTGGGCATCCACATTCATCAAACAAATACCCAGCAGGAAAAAACAAATTATTCTGGCGGTTGGCTTATCCATGTTTCACTTTCCCCCTTAATATATACTTACATTATCCCTTGCCAATTTGGTGACAGTTCGCTAGAAAACATTATAACTTTTGCCGCCGAACGGTCCCGCCTACCACCAATGCTGCCGAGATAATCATGAGGTTTTTAATGATATACTGTCCTTCCATGGTGGGTCCGTAGGGGAAATAACCGGATTGAAAAGTAATTTCCGGAAGCATGATCAGGGGCAGAAAGGTCCCAACCATTTGGAGGGCAAGCAGACCAATGGCGATGCGGATGGTTCGCTTAAACAGAAAAGCCACACCAATCAATACCTCCCACCAACCAATGATGGCAACCCAGGTCTCTCCCTGGAAAACCGGTAGCCAGGGAACCGTGGCGAGCACCAGGGGTTCAGCTGAGGATATACCCAGGGGTTTTAGAATACCGAACCAGATAAAAATGATTCCAAATGATATGCGAACGGCAAGTATACCCCAGCGTTCCATAAAGGTTGAAATCTGGCTGTCAATCTCATCAAAAGTCATTTATAACTCCTAAACTTCCAGAAATTAATCGTCTATTTTAATTGATATGTATTTGACAATTTCATTTTCCAGTCCGTGATAATCATTGGACGACTCATACCCTTTCAGGCCATTGAGCGCTTCAAAATACAAGGTGTGGGGTGAATTTTCCCTTAATTCAAAATCCAACAAAATGTCTCCTACATCATTACCAAAAGGAAGCGCCAGCTGAAAGGTCATCACCCCTCCATCTGAAATTGAAAAATTGACTGGTTTAATTTTGTCAGATGGGATCTTAAATTGTTGTTCTATTTTTAACTGAATACGCTTTAGAGCTGGCGCATGAGAAGCCAATATTTTTTGCATATTTCCCTCGTTTATTTAGAAAATCTCTTCACCTGTAATGCCATTTGATGTGCGCAGCCGGTCCCCTGACGAAATTTTCGCTGGCTAAATAATTCGGGGGGGCTTTTACAGGCAACACGCTTGTCACCACTCCCATCGTCATTGGACCCACCCCTCGATTTCTTCAATGGCCTGCTTCGTTTTGTATCACCAGGCATAGCTCAATCCAACACTGAATGCTTTTTCTCCCAGACCTGCCCACTCCACAAACATACCGGTTTGACCAAATTGAACGGCTGTTCCCAGGGCAACCTGGTAGTGATGAATATCTGTACCAATTACAGCGATTCCATCCAGTTCCCAGCTCACGGGACCGCCAAAAACCCGGGCTGTAAGATAAGGAAAAATGGAATCATTTATTATCCAGCTGGCACGTCCCCCCAAGCGTAGATCTGAAGAGAAATAGCTAGTAGTTTCCTGGGTGGTGGGATGCTCAACTTTGGCTGAAGAAGCACTTATAAACGCTGAAAAATCTATATACGGCATATAGCCCTCACCCCGCTGCCATAGGTATTCAATACCCAGGGCGAGTAAACCACCTGGCAGTACATTTTGAGCTGTTTGTTCTGGGGGTGTTAGTTTTCCATCCAGGATTAGACCTGCTCCTCCACGAAGAGACCATTTTTCATTGAGTCTCCAGGCACCTGAAATGGACGCAGTATTCATCTCAATATCAACCTCATCACTTCCTTCAAAACGGAGTGTTGAGTGTAGTGAACCCAGACCAATTCCCAGTGTTAATGGGCTACTATGAATCTGACCATCATGATTGTCTGATTCGCTGCATTGTGGGGGCGGACCGCCCGGCAGGGGGACACCTCAGCCATAGGCTTTGGGGACAGCGATCAGCAGCAGACAAAGCATCTGGAACAATAGTTTTTGCATCTTAACCCTTTTCTACTCTTTCACACATGTATCTGATTAATGTCGTGTGCTAAACCCTTAGCAAACCTCGAAAACCTCTGGCGGCGTAATATGAATCAGCACCGTTATGGTACACAAAGACCTGGTCATAGCGACGGTCACAAAAGAGGGCACCACCACGATCTCTTACCTTGTTTGGAGTTATCACCCAACTTGAGGTTTTCCGGTCGAAATCTCCTAAGGTTTGTAACTCTCGATACTGCTCTTCTGTTAGAATTTCAATCCCCATGCTGTAAGCCATTTCCATCGCACTCCCACCTGGTTTATTCTTTTTTCGAGCGTCTAAAGCGATCTGGTCATAACAAAGGCTGCGTCTGCCTAATGGACTTTCGGCTGAACAATCGCAGAAGATGAATTCATCAGATTTCTCATCATAACCAATGACATCCGGTTCGCCTCCCGTAAGCTCCATATCATTAAGCACCAGTAGCTTCGCAGGAGAAGTTTTCAAGTTTACCTGGACTGCACTCCAGTCGATTCCTGTGTGCCGATCCATATTCTTTGCGAACCGTTCTTCCAGGGTTTTCAGTAGTCCATCATGAACTTCTTTGTTCATATGATAATTTTCCTTATTCAATACTCCAGTTAATCGTGTTCCATCAGCTCATTTACATGCTTATAGTATTACTTTAAGGTAGTGTGACTGAATACGTAATCAAGGAATATGCTAGCTGGGAATTGTGAATGGTAAATTATGAATTGTGAATGAATTCTGGAAGTAGAAGATGGGGTTGAACTCGTGATACTGAGCATGCCTGACAAGTCTTCGCGAGTCCGACAGGACGCGGCGATCTCCATACCTTTTTAAACCAAGAACTCCGAGATTGCTTCGGTTATACTTCCCTCGCAATGACTATGAGGAGGGGCGGTAGGCTTAGTTGACGAAGTTGTCTTTGATTTTGAAAAAGTATTCCCTCGCAGCTTCATGCTCGTTGGGAATTTCGCCATCCAGAATGGCCTCCTCTATGGCCTTTTTGATACGGCCAACTACGGGCCCAGGTGGGACACCCATCAATTCAATGATTTCATCGCCGCGGAGGGGTGACTGGAAGGCACGCATGGCATCTTTTTCCACCACTTCCTGGATGCGATCCATGACACGATCAAAGTTGCCATAGTAGCGTTTCACACGTCTGGAATCCTTTGAAGTAACATCGGCACGAACCAGAATCATCAAGTCTTCCAGGTTTTCACCAGCCTCAACAATAAGTCTTCTGATACCTGAGTCACTAACCTCTTCCTGGGCTAGGGCAATGGGACGAAGATGGAGGCGTGTCATGCGCTTTAAATAGGCGGTTAGTTTTCGCGAAAGCCGCATCCGCAAGCCAATGTCGTTGAGCATTTTACGACCCAGCTCTTCATGACCATGGTAACTCCAGCCGGTACCGTCAATGAATTTCTTAGTGGCTGGCTTCCCAATGTCATGGACCAAAGCTGCAAAACGTAATTGCATTTTATCGCTGCGTTCCGCGGTATTATCTACCACCTTCAGAGTGTGATGAAACACATCCTTGTGACGTTGACCATCACGGTCCTCCACCCCGCCAAGTACGGCAATTTCAGGAAAAACCAGGGGTAAAAGTCCTGCTTCCTGCATGACATAAAAGCCAATGGAGGGAACCCGGGCTTTCAGCGTCTTGACGATTTCATCAGTCACTCGTTCCTGGGAGACAATCCCGATTCGTTCAACCCTGGCTTGCATGGCCTGCATGGCTTCAGGTACCAATTTGAATTCTAATTGAGCGGAAAATCTGGCGGCCCTCATCATGCGAAGCGGATCGTCATCAAAAGTCTTTACGGGATCCAGAGGGGTTCTTAATATTTTATCCTGTAGATCCTGAATACCACCATACTCATCCACCAATTCGCCAAAGTGATCCGGAAGCAGATTGATGGCCATGGCATTGACTGTGAAATCCCGTCGACCCAGATCGCCCTTAAGGTCGGTATAGACCACTTTGGGCTTACGAGAAGCTGCTTCATAGGTTTCAGTTCGAGCAGAGGCAACCTCGATGAGGAATTCACCATAAGGGATCAGTGCTGTACCGAAATCGCCATATTCCACGATATCAGGCACGCCAAGTTCCTGGCCCAGTTTTCTGGCAAAGACCAGCCCATCACCAATAACCATGATATCCACATCTTTGCTGGGGACATCAAGGATGAGATCGCGAACAAAGCCGCCTACTGTATAGCATTCCAGATTCGAAGCCTGGGCCAGGTGGCCGGCCCGCTCCAGAACCGAGCGGATATTTTTTGGAATTCGACTAATCATACGGGATGAAGATAAACTGAAATCAGCGGTGGTGAAGGGAATTGAATGGTAAGCTATGAGTTGTGAATTATGAATTGGGAGTGATGAGATAGAAAATATTTTGCAGGGGTGGAGCTGGGTGTACTTTGTGTCCATGAGAAATACCCGTCATACCAATCTATTCTGGTCCTTTGTTCTGGTGCTGGTCCTGGTAATAACTCTGGGTAACTGTTCCATGATTTTTCCTGTGGTGGCACCTTTTTCTGATCTTCCTGCACCAACAGGTCCCTATTCCGTGGCCACCTACAGTTCGACCTGGACAGACAGCTCCCGTGATGAAACTTTCACAGCGGAAAATGATTACCGACGGCTGGTGGTTCAAACATGGTTTCCCATGGAGAAACAGGAGGGGTTGGTCACCCTCCCCTATATTGATGATCCCGAGCTGAGGCTGCCAGCCATTGCCGGACAATTACGCCTGCCTCTCTCGCTCATCCATCACTTTGGAGAGGTCAAGACCCATTCCACCCCACTGTCACACAATCTTAAATTTGACCAGAAATTTCCAGTGATACTTTTTTCTCATGGCTTGAGTGGTATGCGATTTCAAAACACAGCCCTGATTGAGGAGTTGGTCAGTTATGGGTATGTGGTTTTTGCTTCTGATCACAGCTATGGCGCAAATATTACCATTTTTGATGATGGTGAAACTGCCGAGTATCGGGCTGGTAAAAGACGCTCCCTAAATGCAGATTTTTTGAATACCATCGATCTATCCCAGATCGAAATACTGGTCAAAGACCTACGCTTTATTATAGATGTGATTACAACCGATAGCTCTGATTCATTTTTAAATACACTCCCCCTGGATATAGATCGAATCGGAGTGATGGGTCACTCCCTGGGTGCAGCAGTGGGTATCACAACGATGGCTCGTGATTGCCGGGTCAAGGCCACCATGGTCCTGGATGGATGGTATGCACCAATTCCTGATTCAGTGATAGCCGCAGGAATCAATGGACCCATCTTCCATCTCGGACAGAAGCAGTGGTCTGATCCTGGAAACTATGTGCGCATGGATGCTATGTTGTCACATAGCAGCGGACCCACTTACAAAGTTCTCGTTCCAGGGACCTTGCACACTGACTTTACTGACATGCCCCTCTTCACACCTTTCTCTCTTTTAATTGGATATACTAAAATTCAAGACCCAGTCTGGCTCAACGATTTAATACGCATAAATACAACTAAATTTTTTGATGTATATCTCAAGGATCATCCCGTTGTCGAATTACAAATGCAAATTCGTCATGAAAAAAATGTAACCAGCTATATTTTCATCCCCGATTCACCCTGATCGCCAGCTTCACTCCTTACGGTTAGACAACAATATTATCAACGCTTTGCGAAAATCCTTTCCAGGTGCATCCTTTAATCGTGACAAATATCGGCCTTATTTCTGTTGCAGGGCTTACATTTTTATTATATTTGCGCTATGTCAAAGGGGGATATTTGCCATCTATTGCTTGTGTGCCATGTCACATATTTTCCCCTTCAAAACACTAATTTCGCATGTCACTAACAAATATGGAGGACGTAGAATGCGTACCATCAACACAAGAGTAATTTCGTGGCTCGTTATTGTGTCTATCATGATAATGGCCATGCCAATGTTTATGCTGGCAGAAGATTCAGCACCAAACATTGAAAAAATCAAACAACTAAGACAGTTGCAGAACCAGGGCACTGTTCTTAAAAACCTAAAGGCCAACAGTGTGGCTACCACGGCTACACCTGAGCAGGAGCGGATGCTCCGTCTCAGCAATGCTCTTACCAGGGCCAAACAGCAGGCACGACCTGACACGGAATCAAATTCCCGTCTAAATTTGAAGCGGACAGACAGGTCTGTACCTCAGGTACAAACAAGCGCATTACGCGATGTTTTTTATAGCAGTGGAAGAATGAGCAGTCATCCAGATTCTGTATTTTTTAATTTTCTATCGGGTGAAAACAGCGGCGATTCCACGGGAATGGATGTGCGTATTACCGGCAATGAAATGCTGAATTTTGGCAATGAGTATGTTAATTATGGTGACCCCAGTCTGCTATACTGGCTGTCTCCTGATAGTACTCTAGAATCAATTACCCATGTGGACGCAATTGATGACCCGACTAGACCATGGACTGATATTTCCTGGCGCTGGATCGAGGGTGGTGGCAACAGTGGTCAACCACTGGCAGTAGGAAATATCTGGGTGGTCTATACCCGAACATCAAATATGTATGTGGTTTTTGAGGTTACTGAGGCTATTGCAGATTGGTCGAACCCTGCTTTTTCCTTTGATTATATGATTCAGACAGATGGCGGTAACGTTTTTGATGGTACTCCTTCCCTCTACGATATGACTGTGAATGGTGAATATGCCGACACACTGATGATCGGATCGAATCCATATTTCGAGATCACGCTTGATGGCAATCCAGGTGGTGAATTTGCAGTTTTCTGGGATGCAAATCATGATGGCGATCTGGATGAGGATGATGTCCCCATGGAGTTTTATCCTTTCATGGACAATGACATGCATGATGAAGATCCCACACCTGGTATATTTAGTTTTACCTACTCCGATGAAATGGCAGATGGGCTTAACTATCTGGCTGATGATCTTGTTTTTGCAGCATTCTCTGGTAGGGATATGGCAGTTGCTTCAATTCATTTTTACACCGAGCCTTCGCCTTTTTCCATCTCAGGTTCTATCTATGAGACCAATGGTGGTGGTGCTCCTTTAGAGGGCATTGTGGTCTGGGCAGTTTATGAAAGTGAGGAAAACGATGAGATGCCTGCCATTGTTGTGCTTACCAATGGTGCCGGTCAATATCATCTTGACCTCCCTGACACTGGTAATGTCGTAATCGGCTCCGAAGACCATTTTGGTATGACAAATGGCCTTATGCCGGATCCATCCAACCACTTTGTCAATGTTCAGGGTGCAGAGTTCGGGTATAATTTCTTTTATATAGCTCCAACCAGCGGTATTGAAGGCTTTGTCTATGATGAATTGGGCAATCCCATCGAAGGTGTTGAGATAAAGGTCGATGGCGATAATGGCCTAAATGCCTACGGTTATACCAACGCTACTGGTTACTACTACATAGGCGTAATGCCAGACGATTATGATGTGAGCATCGACTTGGAATCTCTCCCTGCTCCTTATGTAATTCCCCAGAGTGAATATATCTATGTAGGTGACTTTGCTGTGGCAACTGTGAACTTCACACTGCATTCAGCCAATAACTTCATCGTTGGAACCGTGACACTTGACGGAGCTTACTTTGAAGGAGCCACTGTCGCAGCCATGAATGAATTGGGTTTCACATATACCATGTCGACTGGAAATGGCTATTTCGAACTTCTTGTACATGGTGGACCAGAAACCTTATATGATCTCAGGGTATGGATGCCTGATATGTCAGCTATCATCCAGGTCTCTGACAACCACAATGTCCCAGCGGGTGCTGAAGGTGTTGGAATCGTACTGGAAACAGTTTCCGGTGGAATGTTCGGCTATTTTATTGATACTGCCACCAACGACCCCATCATGGATGGCCATGAAATTGGCATGATGATGCGTGATGTTGATACCGGCAGGGAATTTTATGGTGGTCCAGATTATGATGGCTACTATGAAGTGCATGCTCCTCCGGGTCTCTACGAGGTCATGGCCGGAGGTCATGAGTGGATGGGTCCAGGACCGGATACGGTTCTCATCGGCGAGGTTATGATTCCTTATGACTTTTTCTTGACCCATATGAGCTTTGATGCATCCCTTGATGGGTATGTATTTGACCAAGAAGGCATGCCAATTCCTTATGCCCAAGTCCAAATTGGAAATGAGGGCTGGGGTTCTGGAACGATGGCCGATGAATTCGGATACTACTATTTTGACCTGCCAGTAGGCTACTACTATGTGAGTGCCTGGGCTGATGGTTTCTATATGTATTTTGATGATTTCCCTGTTGGTCCTGGCTCCAATAGCTACAACTTCTTCCTGGAATCATTCGAGGTTGATGGCGCCATTGCCGGTCTGGTTTATGATGGTGAGACAGGTGCTCCCATACCCGATGCCAATGTATACGCCTATAGTTGGGATAATGATGAAAGCTATTGGGCTAATACCGATCGAGATGGTGAATTCTTGATTGACCTACCCAATGGCACCTACGATGTGGTTGCCGAACGATGGGATTATCCGCCAAGGTGGTTCGATGGAATCACAGTTGCGAACGATACAAGCTATGTTGCTTTCGGTCTCATGTTACCCGACGGCGGTGTCGATGGATACGTCTATGATGATATGAGCAATCCTATCCAGGGTGCTGAGGTTGTCATTGTGAGCACCATGGACACGACAGCGGGATTCTGGGGTTATACTGATCAGAATGGATTTTTCAGTATTCCTGCCATGAATGGTGATTACCATGTATTTGCAAGCGCTCCAGGTTTTGAAATCAATAACTATGGTATGATAACCATCTTGGATAACTGGGCTCATCTTCAGATCGTGCTTGAGCCACGAGAATTCGCTGTGCCACCTCAGATCAATTTTATCGTTGATCAACCCAATGATCAGGGTCGCTGGGCAAGAATGCAGTTCTGGCCTGGTGGTACAGAATGGGGTCCTTTCATGGGGTATAGCATCTGGAGAATGACAGATACACCCATGGGTCCTATTGTGGACTTTGTAGACTACATCCCCAATCATGATGCATCAGAATACAATGTGGTGTTGCCCACGCTGGTGGATTCCAGTGCTTCTGTTAGCGATCCTCTCCGCTATATGACAGGGTTCGTGGTTACAGGACATTGGGATATGTATGGGTATGTAGATGGTGAGCCAGGTGCAGGCTACTCGGTGGATAATATCCGTCCTGGCGTGCCTTCACCACTGGTCATACTCTACTCAGGTGATACACATGTTGATTTGCAATGGGAACCAAGCATGGATGATGACTTCCAGTATTTCGTAGTGCATCGTGCACGGAATGCTGATTTAACAGATGCGACAGTGATAGATATGACCACATCACCCGGCACATCCGATACGGATATCGCCGTTGGTCAAACCTATTATTATCAGGTCGTAGCAGTTGATGCCAATGGAAATGTTAGTGATGGCAGCAATGTGGTTACGACTTACATCGTATCTGTTGATGACACTGAGATATTGCCTGCTGCGTTTGGGCTCTCTCAGAACTATCCAAATCCCTTCAACCCAACAACAAGTATCGAATTTGCCCTGCCTCAGGCTTCAGAAGTCTCCCTGGTGATTTACAATCTCCTGGGTCAGAAAGTTCGTACTCTGGTGAATGGATACGTTTCAGCTGGATATATCAATACCAGTTGGGATGGTTTGGATCAAAATGGTAAAGAAATTAGCAGTGGTACCTATATCTATCGCTTGCAGACGGCCGAACAGACCTTCAGCAAGAAAATGGTACTCATGAAGTAAGGCTTTGCCTTCATGTTGATCTAATCAGCAAGATTATCCAAGAGGCCATCCTTTTATCGGGATGGCCTCTTCATTTTCTGTCGCTTGCCTTTCTGGGTAAGCAAAAAAGATCAATTCTATTCAGATGAAGTACCTTCATTTTTTCAAGCTTGGATAAAATCAAATTGTGATAGCTATCATCGGAGCGCTCTCTCTTATGTTTATGTCTGTTTATATTGCATTTAAGATACAGGGTAATCTTCAAGCGGCTCAGGTCATACGTGGTCTTCAATAGGGTCTTAATCATTGACTGAGGAAATGATGGCGTCTAATTTTGGCGGCTTCATTTTCGTCCCAAAAACTTGGGAATGAAATTTATGGCTCCAGATCTTGAAGAGGGGGAACAATTCCCCAATATATTTGTAGGTTGATAACATGAAATTGCTGCTCGCCACACAGAACAAACATAAGGTTGAGGAATTAACACGTCTCATGCAAGCCTATGCTGTTGAAGTTGTGTCGCTCCTGGAGTACCCGGAAATCGGTGAGATTGTGGAAGATGGTGAGACGCTGGAAGCCAATGCCCTCATCAAAGCCCGAGCAGGATTTGCCCACTGTGGTATACCCACAATTGCAGATGATACAGGTCTGGCTGTGGATGCTCTGAATGGCGCTCCTGGTGTTTACGCAGCCCGATATGCTGGTGAAAATGTAACCTATGATGACAATGTTCAGAAAATGCTTGATGAAATGGTCCATATTCCAGAAGATCAAAGACAGGCTAAATTCCAGACGGCAGCTGTATTTTTTGATGGCGCTGAAACCGTGACTGCCATGGGTGAAGTTTCTGGATTGATCACCACGGAACGGCACGGTACTTCTGGTTTTGGATACGACCCCATTTTCTATGTGCCTGAGAAGCAAAAAACCTACGCTCAAATGGATCTTGAAGAAAAAAATGATTTGAGTCACCGAAAAAGAGCATTCGCTAACCTTATCGAACAACTAAGCCAATCACACCGAGCTTTTAAAGTGGAGCTAAATAATTAGAACCATAAGCTAGTCTTTCCACTCATCCCAAGAGGATATATACCGGGCTACAATACAAACAACGTGAGAACGATTGCAAAGATCATATTATCCCTGATTACCATCTGGCCAGCTGTTTATGGTCAGACAGAAGAGGTGCAATCTGCTGGTGCCACCTTTACAATGCGGGCAAAATTTTTCCAACCGGCCACGACGCCTATTTTTGATACTCCAAATCAGGGGCTCTTCTTTAGTGATACCTCACTGTTCCTGACTTCACCAATAAGTAAATTAAAATTGAACTCTATCAAATTCACCCTGGAGATGGATAGTACGGCAACCTATTTCACCATGTCACAGATGATGGATGGCAGACCCATTGGCATCCCCACTGTGATATCCATCGATGAGTATGTGGGTCTCAGTCTTGACCATAACATAAGCGTTTTGTTAAAAAAAATAGCCACAGGTCGTCTTCAGGCAGAGGATTCGGCTGAAGGTGGTCAGGCCTTTGAATTGATTGGTGCAGATATCGCCGGTCAACGTGTTTCCCTGCGGGTGCGTGGAAATGTAAATATTACTGGAAAGCTCCGCAGAGAGGATAGATCCAAAACCACCAATACAAATAATCAACAGCAGTCCAATACCTTTCAGATTGAACAGAAGCAGGCCTTCAAAATTGAAGGAAAAATCGGTGATCGTATTAGTATCCAGGTGGATCAGGACAGTGAGCGTGATTTTGATTTCGAAAACAACATGGAAATCTTCTACAATGGGAATGAGGATGAAATCATCCAGAGAGTGGAAGCTGGAAATATTTCCCTGAGCCTTCCTGGTACCAAGCTGGCCATGTTCTCTGGGCAAAACAATGGTCTTTTCGGGTTAAAAACCCTAGCCAAAGTGGGACCGATTGATATTACTGCCATCGCCTCGCTTGAGCGTGGTCGAAAAGAAAAATTATCCCTGAATGGTAACTCTGAATCTTCTGAAGTTACTGTGGACGACTATAACCGTCGCCGCAACACCTACTTTTATGTGAATCACTTCTATCGTCGCAAATCCTATCCCTTAAATCAGCAGGGACAGTACCGTCTTACAGGCCGTTCCGTGCAAACCATTCGGGTATACAAGTACACTTCCTTCAATCAGGGTGATCAAATTACAAATTTTGCACAGATATATAACAACCCTGAAACTGATACCACCTGGGCCACAAGCCGGCATGTTATTCAGCTTCAACAGGGTGAGGACCAGGATTTCGTCCTGTATGAAGACCTGGGTGTCATCCGGATGAATACGCCTGTTCAGGACAATGAAGTGTTGGCCATTGCTTATCGTGATACATTTTTAAACGCTGACAATATGGATCAGACCAACTTGATTGTTCCTGAATATGACCTCCTGCTTAACGAAAAACGGTGGTTTCAGGAAGGAAGTAATATTGCTCTGGGGACACCTGGAATTTCAGATACCCTTAAATTAAAATTGCTAAAACCTGATGGAGCGCTTCCTGGTGATCCCTCCTGGGATCTGGAATGGAAAAACGTTTTCTATCTGAATACTTCAGGTATCAGCGAAGATGGCTTTGATCTTAAGATCAGAGAGAGTCTGGGAGGAGAGGCTGCTGAGCTGACAGACGGTGGACAATCATTCCTGCAATTGTTTGGATTGGATAGAAAAGGTGTGGATACAGATCCAGAGCCTGATGGCATTATTGATTTGGACTATGAGAACATCCTCAACCTGAGACGAGGTGAGCTCATTTTTCCCTACCTCATCCCTTTTCAGGCAGATACCGTAGTGACGGCTCAACCAGTCTGGATGACCAACGCCGCAGGAGCACCCCTGAATAGTGGAGGTAATCCCAACCTCTCAACACCGGAAAACCTGAAATACTCCAGCAAGTCATTTTACGACTATCCCATCTCCTCGACTTCTGAGTATAAAAAAGATAATAAATTCAAAATGCATATTAGCTATGCAAACCAGAGTTCAAGTTTCAATCTTGGATTCAACGTAATTGAAGGTTCAGAGGAAGTCACCCTGAATGGCGTCCCCCTGGAAAGAGGCGCCTCTAATGACTATACCATTGACTATTTTTCTGGACAATTGATCATCTTGAATGAGGCTGCCCTGGCTCCTGGTGCAGATCTGGATATCAAGTACGAGTTGAACGAATTTTTCCAGCTTGATAAAAAGGTCATTCTGGGCTCCAGGGCTGAACTAAAATTTGGAGAAAATGACAACTCATTTATCGGATTGAGCGCTATTTACTTCTCCAAAAGCAGTATTGATGAAAAGGTCAGGGTCGGCAAAGAACCCATGGAAAACTTTATCTGGGATCTGAATACTAAAATCTCTCAGGACCTCCCCTGGCTGACCCGCGGGTTGGATTGGTTACCCCTGATCAAGACAGATGCAACTTCCAACATCACAGTGAGTGGTGAAATTGCCCAGGTTATCCCAAACCCAAACACTGCTGTCAATAAAGAATTGGGAGATGTGGGTCTGGCGTATCTCGATGATTTTGAAGGCAGTCGCCGTGAGGCCCAGCTGAGCGTTATTCGTGGTGCCTGGGGTTTGTCATCGGTTCCAGCTGATGGGTCAGGACGAGGGAATTATGAACGGGCGTACACCTACTGGTATAACCCTTATAATCGTATCCTGACCAAGCAAATCTGGCCTAATAAGGAAACCAGTGCACAGGCTCAGAACGATGTTACTGACATTATGGTGCTCAATGTAATTCCAGATTCTTCCTTTTCGGTAAAAGCTGGTGGTGCCCCGGGAGATGCCTGGGGTGGTATTCAGCGTTCCCTATCCTCAGGTTACTATGATCAGTCTACTTCAAAATTTCTTGAATTGTGGGTCAAGGGTGACCAGGGAAGATTGCATGTCGATCTAGGATATATTAGTGAAGATCAGCAGGAGCCGGGACAAACATGGGAGATCACTTTTGGAGATCAAGTTGTTAAAAAGGGCTATGGCCAATTAGATACTGAAGATATTAAATCACTGGCCTATCCAGCCGGGGATGGATTCGTCGATGATACTGAAGATGTTGGTTTGGATGGTATTGATGGTCGCGATACCATTCCACTGGTGAACATAGCCAAATATGGGTATCACCACCCTTCCTGGGACAAGTATGAGTTTGATCCCAATCCTGAGAGTGGTTCAATTAACTATCGCCATATCAATGGTACGGAGGGCAACCTCCAGATCGAAGGTGGCAACTACCCCAATACTGAAGATTTAAATAGGGATGGCGCTCTGGATACCCGGAATGCGTATTTCACTATGGATGTTGATCTTACGACTGATGAATATATCGCCGGACGCACCAAATTTAGTGACGGTACAGAGACAGGCTGGAAACTCATACGAATTCCTCTGGCTGATTTTGTTAAGGCAGGTGAAAATCCGCAATTGGCACTCTGGTCCCAGGTCAAATTTTCCCGTCTCTGGATGGATGAAGTTCCAGCAGCTGGTGCCGCCTTACAGATTGCAACTGTTGATATCGTTGGAAATGACTGGCAGGAGCGCGGCGTTTTCTCACGATACGATAGAGTTGAAACCAGCGTTAACGATTCCCTCCACGGGACCTTGAATGTCATGGTAATCAATACTGAAGACAATCCGAGCCGCTACAACTCTGAAGGTGTCCCCGGTAGTTATTCATCTCCCCCTGCAGGAGTTGAAGGTATTCTGGATCCCATTACCCAATTGCGCTCCAAAGAGCAGTCGCTGGTCATACGAGCCGATGATCTTGAACCAGGCTATTCCGTGGTTACGGACAAATTATTTCAGGGCTCAACGGCTAAGGATTTTATCCATTATAAGACCTTGAAAATGTTTATCCATGGTTGGGACAAAACACAGGGCGGAAGCTACGAGTCCACCTTCACCAATTATGAGTTGGAAAATGGTTCTGATCTGGAATTCTTTTTCCGCTTTGGTGAAACAGATGATTCTTTTTATGAAATACGTCGTCCCATATATCCAGGGTGGGATGAACGAAATCATCTAAATGTCAACATGGCTGATCTGGCGAACTTTAAATTGTCTCTGGATGATTCATTGTTCATCATCCAGCAAAGCACTCAAATTAGCGAGGGATTGGACAGCACCTACACGGATACACTTTACTGGTCAGCCCTTCCTCCTGAGTTTAAATACGCCAGCAAAGAATTACCTGATGGTAGCGTCATCGCAGTTAAGGGGAAACCCTCGTTAAGTCGTGTACGGCTCCTGAAAGCTGGATTCAAAAACCTTTCTGACCAGCCCATGGCTGGTGAAATTTGGCTGGACGAGTTGCGTCTGACTGATGTGGAAAAAAATACAGCCACAGCTTATCGAGCCAGTCTAAGCATGCAATTTGCAGATGTTGCCAGACTGAATATGGATATTCAACGCGATGATGCTGATTTCCACAATGTTCAGCAACAATTTGGAACCGGCGACAATTCCGTTGCTGCCAATGTCAGTGGAAGTGTATCCCTTCATAAGTTTTTACCCAGTTCCTGGGGCCTGAATATCCCAATCTCTGCCTCATATCGACAGAGTGAGAAACAACCAAAATATATTACCGGTAGTGATATCCGAATTGCTGATCTGGATCCCTCTCTTCAGGACACACTGAAAACCATGACCAGCAAAACTGAGTCTTACAGTTGGAACGTCTCTCTCTCAAAAAAGGTTAAATCTGAGCACTGGCTCCCCAAATACACCATTGATAATATGAATTTCAAAATCGGTGCCACCAATAGCACAGCATCCAATGCCCAGAAAAGTGCGCAAAACTCTGAAAAAATAGATGGTAGCTTCTCCTATAAGATTAATCTGGGCAAAGATTTCACAGTAGCACCCCTCACCTTTATGGAGAACCTGCCACTGGTCGGTGAGAATCTCTCCACCACCACCATCGGGTATCTGCCCACCAGCATAGGGGTTGATGGTTCTATGGTGGAGGATAAGTCCTCAAGTGTATTCCGAAATCTCAATGCAACACCTCTGAAACCAACACATCAGTTGGCCATGAATCGTCGGTTTAACGTAGACTGGAACCTTTTGAATACTGTCAGCGCAAAATTCAATGCTTCCCTCTCCAACAATCTGGATAGCTTGAAGAATCGCAAAGAGGATATCATCAGGAAGTTTGATTTTGGTCATCTGGGCAGCTACAAAGAGTCTTATAGCCTGAATTGGAATCCCCAGGGTCTGAAAATTCTTTCACCATCTTTTTCATATTCATCCAACTTTTCTGCCACAGATAAGATAAATGTGGATCAACCAGGTCTTGACTTGAATGTGAGCTCCAATGCTTCGGCAAATATGTCTTTATCTGTTTCAGAAGTTTTTGGTCTTGTACACAAACCCGATAACACAAAAAAAGGGGCTACAGGCAGCAAGAACACTCAGTCTGCCAGAGGCCGGGGACGTAGTAGAGTGGCCCCAGCTCCAGAGCAAGATCAGGCCGAAGAAAAGAAGGAAGAGGACAAAGCGCCCCTGACCCTTACAAAAATTCTGGATTTGACCTATGCAACACTGGATCGGATTGATCCAATTTCACTAAGCGTCACCCAGGGACAAAACACAAGCAATATGCGACAGATATCCTCACTTGATACCGTAGCGGTTACCCGTGCCGGGGATACCACTGGTGTTGCAGATTCACTGACCCTCGTGGTAAGAGAAATGGATATAAGTAGCGTAGGGTATGGCTACCGCCTGGGATACGACACTGCCCTAAAGAATCTGAATCATCCAGATGCCACCAACCCAGTTGCTACGGGTGGAAATTTTAATCTCACCACTCGCTCAGGGCTCAAGCTTTCCAAAACGCTATCTACAAAATTCACTTTCACCTTTGGTCAAAAAACAGCTCTGGTGAATAAGAGTCAGGGTGAGGTTATCAACACGAACATGGACTTTCTGCCCAGTGGAAACCTTTATGGAGCACCAAAAGATGAGTATAAATCATTTGGAAACTCTGGTTTTCCATTGCCCTCATTTAACATTAGGTATTCTGGACTCAAGGATATTGAGTGGCTCAAAAAATATATTACTGGTGCCAGTCTGGACATGAATTATGCTGGTAAAAAAACAGCAAATCAGGAAAAGGGAATTGTCATTAGGGAGACTTACTCCATTGCATTTTCTCCCCTCATCGGTTTGAGTATTCAGGGCAAGAACAGCATCAATGGTTCTCTCAATTATAGCATGACAAAAAACATCAGTAACTCTATTGATGCCGCTAATTTTATTTCATCAAATCAGAGTTTTAATCAATCGGTGAATGCTGGTCTCTCCTATTCGCATCGGGGAGGGATGACTATCCCCCTGCCCATGATGGAGGACAAGTATCTTGAGAACAATATCGATTTTCGTCTGGAGATAGCCTATACCCACGAACAGGAATTTACGGGTACTGAAAACGCCACCTCAATTGAATTTGGCGATGGCCGTTACACCAAGACGCTTTCAGCCAGGCCCAGTATTCAGTACAGTTTTACAGATAAAGTATCAGGCAACGTCTCCTATGATTATCGCATCACGGATACCCGTGATCATGGTAGACAGGATGTAGGTGATTTTCAATTTGGTGTAAACATCCAGATCAAGGGTTAGGGTATGCAGTTCAACCTAAATGCCATATACCTTCTCACACTGCTAGTATTTGGTAGCAATATTGAATTGGTTGCCCAAACTGGTTTTGATGGAGAGCGTGCCTTTGAAGATCTCCAGGCACAGTGCGATCTGGGTCCCCGGAACCCCAGTTCAGATGGAGCTCAAGCAGCCATCCAATATTACCAATCCATTCTGGAACCCCTGGCTGATTCCTTCCATTTGCAGCATTTTCAATTGAATGATCCTTACTCATCAGAGAAACTGAATCTCACCAATATTATCGCTCGTTTTCAACCACAAAAGACCCAAAGAATTATTCTGTGTGCTCATTGGGATACAAGACCCCGGGCCGAATATGATCCATTAGCTCCAAACATACCCATGATCGGTGCAAATGATGGCGCCAGTGGTGTTGCAATCCTGCTGGAGATCGCCAGGCAGCTTGATTCTAATCCCGTGAATCCAGGTATCGACATCGTTTTGTTCGATGGTGAAGATTATGGTGAACCACGCGATCTGGAGCACTATCTCCTGGGTAGCCGTTATTATGTGGATCATCCATTTCTACCCATGGCACAGCAGGTCATCCTGTTGGATATGGTGGGTGACGCTGAATTGACCATCAAAGTAGATCCAGTGTCTTACCGTTCCGCTCCGCGTTTGGTTGAAGAAATCTGGACGCTGGCCAATGATATTGGTTATGATCAATTCCAACTGGTAGCAGGAGCATCCATGTATGATGATCATGTCCCCTTTATCGAGAGAGGCATTCAGGCCATTGATATTATCGATTTTGAGTATCCTGGACCGGACAATTCATACTGGCACACCCATGAGGACACGCCAGATAAATGTAGCGTTGAAAGTCTTGAGGCAGTGGGAAATACAGTGTTAAGCTGGTTATACCAGCAATGATAACAATAAGTAAGACGGGATTTGCCTTGATCGGCCTTCCCCCGGAGGACCAGACCCATGAGTAAAATTTACGCAAACCCTTTTAATTGGGGTGAACCTGTAAAAGGCAATCATTATGTCCAGCGACCCGAGGATCAATCTGCTTTGCTGGCCATGATGGAAATGCAAACCCATCTGCTCCTTACAGGCAAACGCGGCACTGGCAAAACAAGTTTACTTAAATTTATCATGGACAAAAATACCATACCCTTTATCCATCTTGATTTGCGATTCATTGTAAGCAGAGAACAACTTTTTGAACTTATTCTGAAAGCACTGTCCACTAGTTTTCCCAGGATTGACCTGGATAAAAAATTCAAGTCACTGGGAACGGATTCCCAAAATGCCAGTCTTACAAATATTTTCGACCTGTGGTACGAGATGGTCAAAGCGAGTAATAACAAGTTTATCATGGTCTGGGACGAATTTCAGCATCTGGCCAAATTCAAGGAAAATATTTTTGAGGAGTTGAAACTTAGTCTGAATGGCAGACGGGGAATCACCCACATTTTTGTCAGCTACCGCTCGGATATCCTTATGGAAGCCTTTGGGAGGGATGGGAATGCTTTTTTTAAGAATCAGGAATTTTACGAGCTTGAGAATCTTGAGCAGAAAGCCTGTACCTCATTCCTGACACAGCACTTTCGTCGCATGGGTCTCAGTGATTTTGATTTACCTGGGGCAGTGTACAATTTTACCGGGGGTCAACCTCTCTTAACCCAGAGACTGGCCTATACCCTGGCTCAAATATGGCTTGAAGGCACCACCACCAGACTCCTGCAACGATCGATTTCCAAGCTCTTGAAGGAGCAAAACATTTTATTCACAGCGGTGTGGGATAACTTTGGCTTAAACGAAAAACGTCTTCTGCTGGGATTGGCCAGTGGTTATTCCCGTCCCACTGAACTTGGATTTATTGACAGGTTTGGCCTATCTGCCACAAGTACCGCCCATAACACCGTGATTAAACTGGTCCGCGAGGGTTGCCTGGTGAACCGGGACGAAGGCTACCATCTCTACGATCCACTTTTCTTGACCTGGCTACAAAACCGCGAGGGTTTGATTTGATCGATACCGCCTCACAATGGGTATCTGCCGATATTCGTATTGCCCCTGAATACCGCGAAGTTGCCATCGATTTTGCTATGGCATTGGGTGGTCTGGCCATCGTTGAAAAAGAAGATGTCTTTCAGGTGAGTTATCCCCTGAACAACCATACCCAGCTGATCCTGGATGAGTTGAAAACCTTTATTATTGATCTGGATCAGGCAGCCAGCCTTTCCCAGGATATTGTTGATCGTGAAAACTGGAATAAAAACTGGCAGGCATTTTTCAAACCGACGCCAATTACAGAGCAACTCATTATTCTTCCTGAATGGGAAGTACCGGAACAGTTCCCCCAGGCCATCAAAACCAGGATTCGTCCGGCCATGGCCTTTGGAACGGGTACACATGAAACAACGCAATTGTGTCTGGAAATTCTGGATGATCTGGTTCAAGGAGGCGAACGGGTTCTGGATGTAGGTACTGGAAGTGGCATTCTTGGTATTACTGCCCTGCTCAAGGGTGCGGCTGAAGTAGATGGGCTGGAAAATGATCCCTTTACAGAAGAAAATATCAGAGATAATCTGGAATTAAATGGTATCCACTCTGGATTCAATATACAGATTAGCGAAGCTCCGATTTTGAACGGACCCTATGACATCATGGTGGCAAATATTATTAGAGCCAGACTTTTTCCCATTCTCCCGGATTATTTCACATCGGTTCGCAAGGGTGGCGGGGTGATTGTCTCCGGTCTCCTTCAGGAAGAAGATCAGGAAACCAGAGAACTTCTGGCGGCATCCCCCTGGAAAATATTAAAAACGTATACAAAGAATGAATGGATCGCTTATTTATGCGAAGTCGAATAAAATTAACTTGTCAGAGTAAAGAAATAACCGCTAAGGGCGCTGAGCTTTTGATGAGGAATACAAAAAGGAAGGTAATGAGGCGCTTAGGACTATTTTTTCCTGTGTTAGCAATATTGATGCTAGCCGCATGTGATCAAGTGCCAACCACCCTGGATGAAGAACCCTATCTGGGATATTCTGGCGAGACTACATTATCCATCAGGATCAATGGTTTTGAATTTGACTATTTATCTCAACAATTTTTCTTCTCAGTCCAGGTAACCAGTCCCCGCGAAATTGTGGAAGTCGCCTACATCCTGGGTGTCAGTGGATCATCATTTTCTCCTGTATTTCTTAATGACCTTGGTCAATATGATGATATCCTTGTTGGAGATAGTCGATATGATGGAATCTGGACCCTTCCTGATTCCATGGCCACTTATGTAGACAGTCTCTGGACCCTTGAGGCATTTGTAAGAGATATTGATTCAAATCTTCTACATGATACCAAGTCGATTCAACCCCTACGACCCTCACCCCCTGTCATGGGTGCTGCAAGTCATCTGGATACTCTGATGCTCCTGACAGATGGGTTGGTTCTGGACACACTCACCATTGAAGTTAACCACCCCCAGGGTTTGGATGAAATCAGGGATGTAAGCATGATGTCTCTCAAACCTGATGGCAGCTATGCCAATGAAGGACAACCCATTCCCCTTTATGATGATGGTGGCAGCGTGGTTTTTTACTCATTCGGGGGTATTGATTTTACCAGTGGTGATAGCCTGGCCAATGATGGGATTTATAGTCTCCTCCTGGCTCTGGCTCCCAACAATTTGAGCGGGGTATATCACTGGACCTTTAATTCAAGATCCTGGTTGGGAATCGAAGCGATCCCTGTACTTGATTCAATCATCGTTTTACCAGCGGGTAGTTTATCAACAGGTCATGGCAAAGATGCTGTGTTGAGCGGGGTGTTCAAATGAGATCCCTGGTTGCTATTGTGGCATTAATTACATCTTTGTCCCTCCAAGCTCAACTTCTTAGACCATCCACATTTTCACTAGAATCAGCCGATACGGTCTATAGCGGATTGATTGGAAGCAGCATTTCTGACCTGGCTGGACGGGGCGATACGCTCTGGTTGGGTTCGGGTCACGGGCTTAGCGCTACCTATGACAACGGAGATTCCTTTGTGGGGTTCAGTTCCCGTTTTTCAAATCTGGGTCAGGGTGGTGTATCGGCTCTGGCAGTCTGGGGTGACACCATCTGGGTAGCCATGGGATTTGACACAACCACGGCCTTTGGTGATCTCAAAGCAGGTGGTGGCATAAGCCGTTCTGTGGATGCTGGAGCCAGCTGGACCTATTTGGGACAACCCATGGATAGTCTCCAGATGATCATCGATGGCAATGATACAAGTTATACGAAATACTCAGAGATAGACATCTTTGGCATCTCACTGTTGGCTGTTGATGTGGTAACCCCGGTGCAAAATATCACCTATGATCTGGCCTTTGATGGAAGCCGTCTCTGGGCCACTTCTTTTGGTGGAGGCTTAAGAGTTTCCCATGATCTGGGAGATACCTGGCAACGTGTCATGCTGCCGTGGACTGGTCAAGACAGGCTGGATTCCAATATTGTCCATGATATGGAGAACGACATACTCGATGACCCGGAATATTATGCTCTGGATCCCCTGACTCATTTCAATCATATCGCCTTTGCAGTAAAAGCCTGGAACGACACGGTCTGGGTAGGTACTTCTGGCGGTGTCAATCGCTCAATAGATGGCGGGCATAGCTGGGTTCATTTTACATTTAAAAATTCAAACATCTCAGGTAATTGGGTAATTGCCCTTGATCGACAAACCCTTGCAGATGGGTCAGATCGGATTTGGGCATCAACCATTACCACAGGGTCAGGTGATGCAACTGGCTTTAGCTTTTATGATAATGAGACCAATTACTGGCGGGCGCCACTCCTTGGTTTTCGAGTCTGGAATATTGATACTGATGCTTCAACAGTCTATGCCGCCACGGACCAGGGATTGTGGAAATCAAAAGACGGCCTGCACTTTGTACTTTTACCCAATTTTCATCATGCTGACTATTCAGAAATTATCTACGCCAATGCCGTATACGCTGTTTTGGTAAATCAGGATGGTGCTGTGTGGGTGGGTACTGGTGACGGTCTGGCAGTGAGTTATAATGAGGGGTTATCATGGAATATTCACAAGGCCCGTTCGGCAGAATCTTCTGATAAATTTTATGCTTATCCCAATCCATTTACACCACGTTATGACAAGGTTCTGAATGGTCAGGGAAACCTGATTATCCGTTATACTGCAGAGGCTGGGGAAGATGTTTCCATTGATGTTTTCGATTTTGCCATGCTTCGTGTCAGGGAAGTACTGGACAAGGTTTCTTCAAGCCTGTCAGGTCCCCAGGAACGAACCTGGAATGGGCGAAATGAAGCTGGTTATCTCGTTTCCAATGGCACCTATTTTATTCGAATTGAGATAGATTCTGATATTCACTGGACGAAAGTGATGGTGATAAATTGAGGCCTTCAATGATAACCGTGTTTAACGGTCTTAGCCAGTGGCATAGCCACGAAGCACTCTCGGAATCGAGATCGCCTCGCTCCTTATCACTCGCTCGCGATGACAATATGCGCAGAACACCCTGGGAGAAACTAATAACGCATCCCAAAAGTATGGTACGAAGACTATTTGTAATGTGTATCCTTTTCCCCATGATTACCAGTACAACCATGGCCTCAGGTCTGGGTGGTTTTACTGGTACCTCAAATCGATTTACGTCTGATCCACTTTCCGCAGGGACTGGCGGTATTACCCTGTTTCACGAGACCAGTACCAACAGTTACTCGCAAAATCCAGCTTCTCCGGCATTTTTTGGTCAACGCAGTTTTGATGCCGGTTTGGTCCAGCTGTCATTGGATAGATTTATTTATACTGTAAATACCGGGTTACCTCTACCTCCCACAGCCAGCCTATCCTTCGGTTTAATCGCCGCTGGCACCAAAAACATTGAGGCCCGCGATTCCAGGGGTTATGCTGCTGGTGAATTGAGTGATACTGAGATGACCTATCTGGTCTCCTTCTCAAACCAATTTTCTGACAAGCTGGCTTTTGGGCTTTCCCTGAAGGTTTTAACAAAGCAATTCAAATCTGATGATGATTGGCTGGATCTAAAAGGCAGTGGCTTTGGAGCAGGTCTGGGATTCGTATTCAAGCCCCGGGCTGGTAGTTCGCTAGCCCTGGCCATCAAAGACTGGAACGCCAGTTATAAATGGAAAACCCAGGACATCTTTGAGCGAGGCAGCAGCTATCAAGATGAGTTTCCCATGAGTCTTTCCTGGGGCTGGTTACAGGACCTGGGAACCTTTTCCCTGGCATTAGAGCATGATTATTATTTTATCAATGAAAATATTTACCGGGCTGCCTTCATGTGGCACGGAATCCAGGCACTTGTGGTGAATGCTGGCGCCAGTTTCGAGGACGAGACCATTTATCCCGGATTCAGTGCCAGATATGAATTATCATGGAAAGAGGGTCCCCCTATGCATATTGATTGGGGTATAAAAATCGGTACCGCAGGTGAAGGCTTCAGAAACTATATTGGTTGGGGAGTAAATTTCTAATGCTAAACAGGATTTTCGTGATGTTGGCCATGGTGGGGTTGGTCTGGAGCCAAACAGGTTTTGATATTCTGTCAACCCCCACTGATGCCCGTGACGCATCCCTGGGTTTAACCCTCAATCCCACGGTCAAACCGACACGCCTGCTCACCCATCCGGAATCCTCGGTGACCCTGAGCGTCTGGAATTGGGTAGCGGATATCCAGGGCGCCTATATGGGCATAGCACTGAATAATGTTCATTTGAGTTTCCAGGCCATGAATAGTGGTGAGCTGGAATATCGCAATGACATTCCCAGTGAAGAACCACTGAGTACATTTGAGTATAACCTGTTTAACACCGGGGCCGCCTATGCCCGGGAAATGGGACCAATCATACTGGGCCTGGGAGGCGAGTTGGTCTACGAACGATCTTTGAACGCCAGTGCCACCAGTCTTTCACTCAATCTTGCTGCTGCCTATCCAGTGAGCGATCACTTCCTGTTGAGCAGTGGAATTAGACACTTTGGAGTAAGTGGTAAACTGGATGAGGAGAGCACCAAACTACCTTCAGAACTATGGCTGGAAATGGATGTTGACTTTGAACACCTCTCAGTGATGACCGAGATCAATAATGGATCATTTCCTGCGGCTGTCGGTCTTTCCTACTCGCTTATGGATAATTTCCGGCTCATGGGAGGCCTTCATATAGAAAGTGCTGATCCTGACATGCGCTTGCATCCCTCAGCAGGATTTACTGCGGATTGGTCAAATTTCACCATGGGCTATTCCATGTATCAATTGAATCATACCCTGGGAGCAAGACATTTCATCTCTCTGTTCTGGAATTATTAACCAGGTTTTTGTGGCAAGTAAAATGAAGGACGTGAACTATCGATAAACCAGGCGTCATTAAAAGTTTTGAAACACATGTTTCTGCTGGTAAGGCTGCTTTCTTCAAAAAGTATGGAATGGATTTCGTCATGGGTCACAGACAGGGTGCCTGGATTCATGATATGGATGGAGAGAAGCGTCTCTTCAACTGTCATTCCAATGGCGGCGTATTCAATCTGGGGCATCGCAACCAGGAAATAATAGACACCCTGAAGTCTGCTCTGGACGAATTGGATATCGGCAACCACCATTTTATGAGTCAGGAGCGTACTGCTCTGGCGGAACAAATCACCAATACCATGCCAGGTGATTTAAATATTTGCATATTTGGGGTGGGTGGTGGTGAGGCTGTTGATCTCGCTCTAAAACTGGCCTCTGGTCATACGGGTCGCTCAAAAATTATCTCAGCCACTGGTGGATTTCATGGACATACCGGTCTGGCTCTCACTGTTGGTGATGCACAGTATCGTGATTCCTTTGGCATCAAAACTCCTGATAAGATTCAAGTCCCTTTTAATGATGCTGATGCACTTGAGCAAGCTCTTGATGCAGATGTGGCAGCCGTTATTCTGGAAACTATTCCTTCTACACTGGGAATGGTCATGCCTTTCCCGGGTTATCTCAAAAAAGTACGGGAGTTATGTGATGGGAATGGTACCTTGCTCATCATGGATGAAGTTCAGTCTGGCTTGGGACGCACAGGAAAATTGTGGGCTTTTGAGCATGCTGGTATTACACCTGATATGGTGATTATTGGTAAAGGTCTCTCCGGCGGCATTTATCCCATCGCTGCCACTGTGATTCGAGAACCCCTTGATGCCATTTTTAAGCGGGACCCCTTTATACATATTTCAACCTATGGTGGTTCTGAATTGGGGTGCCGGGTAGGCAAAAAGGTGCTTCAGATATCCAGTGATCCTGTTTTTCTGGAGCGGGTTCAGGAAGCTGGACTTAAGGTACGGGAGGGTCTGGATAAAATTCACCAGAAATATCCAAAATTCTTTACAGGTATTCGCCAAACTGGTCTCATGATTGGTCTGAAGCTGAGAGATGAATATGGCGGTCCTGCCCTGACAAAGGCTGCATACGATGAGGATCTCCTCATGATATATGCCAACAACGATACTTCTGTGAGTCAATTTTTACCCCCACTCACCATCACTGATGAAGAAATTGATCTGGTTATGGAGAAACTTGATATTGCCATGAATGCTGCCAGAAAACTACGACTTGCTCTTATGGCAAAGGAGAAGGGCAGTGCATTTCTCAAGTTCTTTTCCGGGAAAGATGACTAAATGCTTGATCAGGAAACGCTCCAGCAATTTGAGAATGGTCTCAATCCCAGAGACCCCACAGCGTCTGAAATCCCCTGTGAAATATTGGGCTATGGTGAAATATCCTGTGTTCTGCAAATCAATAATGATACTGAAATTGCCGCCAAGCGCATGCCACTATTTGCCAGCCTCCCTGCTGCTGAAAAATATGCCCTTGATTATAAAAAATATTGTGAACGGCTGAGAACAGCTGGATTAATCATACCTGAAGATTCTACCGTCATTGTCAGGGGGCATGGTGAAATTACCGTCCTCTATATTCTCCAGAAACAACTTCCTCCTTCCCGGTTTTGCCACAAATTAATTCATACCCAAGACGCTGATTTTCTTGGGATCATGATTCAAAGGATTGTTGCGGAAATTGAAAAAGTCTGGACCTACAACGCAGAAAATGACCCCCAAATTCGATTGGCTATCGATGGTCAACTATCCAACTGGGTCTTGCTTGAGTCAGGGGAAATGGCCTACATCGATACCAGTACGCCACTCATGCTGGAAAATGGAACAGAGAGACTTGATCCTGAACTTCTTCTACAAAGTGCGCCTTCTTTTTTGCGCTGGCTTATTCGCTGGCTGTTCCTGGAAGATGTCATGACGCGGTATTATGATCGGAAATTGGTCTACACGGATTTGATTGCTAATTTGTTAAAGGAACAGCGTCCTGAATTAGTGGAAGCCTGGATCAAGACAATCAACGGGAGCACATCTGACAAAATGGATGCTCTGGACAGGCAGACGATAGAAGCCTACTACAGGGAGGATAAGCTCATTTGGAGACTCTTCCTGGGCCTGAGAAGAATTGATCGCTTTATCAAAAGCAAACTCCTTGGACAAAGATATGAATTTGTCCTGCCTGGCAGAATAAAACGCTAGGAGAAAGTAAAAGCTATGTGTGATACATTTGTTGCTCTCCCCTCCGTAACCAGAGATGGAAGCATGATCTTTGGGAAAAACAGTGATCGTGAAGCTGCCGAAGTTCAACTCCTGGAATACCATCCTGGATGCCGTCATGACCCCAGTGATGTGGTGGAGTGTACCTACCTGAGTATCCCTGAAGTTGAAGAAACCCATGCCGTGCTCATCAGTCGTCCATTCTGGATGTGGGGTGCTGAAATTGGTGCCAATGACCGAGGTGTGGTTATTGGCAATGAGGCGGTATTCACCCGCATGCCTGTTCAAAAAGAGGGAGGACTCACGGGAATGGATCTCCTGCGTCTGGCTCTTGAACGACGCAGCTCTGCCCGGGGTGCCCTGGACACAATTACCGAGCTTATAGAGAAATATGGACAAGGTGGAAATTGTGGGTACAACAATAAGTCCTTTTACTATCATAATAGCTTCCTGATTGCTGATCCCAATGAAGCCTGGGTATTGGAAACCGCTGGACATCTATGGGCAGCCAAAAAGGTGGAAGACTATTACGCTATTTCCAATGGTCTCACCATTGGAAAAGATTTTGACCTCATGCATGAAGACCTGATCTATACAGCACTGGAAAAAGGCTGGATCAAGAAGAAAGCTGATTTCCATTTTGCCAACTGCTATTCTGATACCTTCTATACCAAATTCTCAGCCTGTGCAACCCGTCAATCCAGAGCACATGAGATGTTGAGAACAAAAAATTATTCCCTGACTGATGCCTTTGCCCATCTTAGAGATCATGGGAGTGAATCGTATCGCCCTGATAATCACTTCCTTATGAACCATGTCTGTGCACATGCCGGAGCCAGCCCGGCCAGGCAGTCTTCTCAAACCACAGCCTCATTTGTTGCACATGTAACTCAGGACAAGGAGACGTATTGGGCAACTGCCACCTCAAGCCCCTGTACCTCAATATTCAAACCCATCTGGTTTGGCGATCATCCCCTCCCGACTTCCTTTGCCGGAGAAAATCTTGAAGCATTTCATAAAGATATTTTCTGGTGGCATCATGAAGAGTTACACCGTCAGATATTGCTGGACTTCCAGCACCGCAATACCCTGGTGAGACAGGAATTTGAGGTGTTGGAGAATCGATGGTTAAAAGAGGCTGAGGACCTGGATATAGATAAGCGGGCTGCACTCACAGCCGAAGCCTTTAGCCTGGAGCGTGACATCGCTGACGCTCTCATCGCCATGCTGGAAACTGAAAGTGTGGAGCTTAAACCTCACTTCCCCTATCAACGATTCTGGAAAAAGCAAAACGCTCTGGTGAACCTGAATCTGCAATAGGTGAGCATCCATCGGGCAAAGTCAATATTCCTGGCATTTTTCACAAGACCGGGGGTGATTAAATTGTACTCACATCAACCTCCATTTTAGCTGAATTTTCCTTCCACAAGCCTGACAGATAATTATCTTGGCCAAATGCGTCTCACCGTAATTGCAGCCCTCATATTTATCCTTTCTGGACAATTACATCCGGTTTTCGGTCAATTAGGCAAAGCTTCAATTGATGACTATGACAATACGACCATTGTTGGTGAAATGGGTCTCACCGTAACCAATTTTGGTATTATTGGTGAAGGTTGGAATAACCCGGGGCAAGCCTCCTGCAGATATAAGCAATATGGTACTGAACGTGAGATGGTCGAACTTATGAGTTATGGGGGATTGTGGATTGGTGGAATCCCCATCGTTAATGGTGAGGAACAGCTCGCCCGTGTATCCACAGCCATTGTTGATGGCGCATTTGATTATGGTGAAGAAGGTTTTGAGTTTACCACGTCATCTGCAACAGGTGATACCATTCAAACCCGTTCCAGCATTTCCTCTGCCGGCACCTCCCCGCTGGCCAGCTATTTTTCTCTTGAAGCAGTGAGCCACCAAGATTTATTGGCCGATTTCAAGGATACTGACTCCGATATCATCAACCATGTTCCTCTGGGCATTGAGGTCCATTTAGAGTCCTATGCCTGGAGTCATTCATTTATGGAATCATTCGTGATTCTGGACTACACCATTACCAATAGAAGTGATCTTGTGGATTCTGCAGGAACCGGATGGAAGATTAAAGATGTCTACGCGGGTATCTGGGCAGATGCATCTGTGAACAACATGAATTACAAAAGTCGCTGGGAACCTGGGAGTGGGTTTAGCTGGTATGACAATATCAACAGCTTTGAAAGATCTTATAATGCCAATGGTTACCCCCGCAATATTGGCTACCAATATGATTATGATGGCGATGACGGGTGGTCACGGGTGTACTTCGGCATCATGGCCCTGCACGGTCCCAACAAAAGATCAAAATCCCACGCTGATACACAGGGTGATTGGTACACCTATTACAATCCCTGGCGTTGGAACAGTCCTGAAAACCAGGATATTCCAGAATTTAATATGCCTATCTCAGACGTGGAGCGCTACACCAAGCTTTCCAGCTCTCCCTTTTATGATCAGGATTTTATCCAGAACAATGATGGACAACCCTGGCTGGAGCTTCCCAATTCATGGATGATGCTGGTTTCAGCGGGCCCCTTTGGGAGTATGCCTGAGGGTGATGGCTTTGTGCTCCCCGTAGGTGAATCAATCAATGTGGTATTTGCCGTCATAGGTGCTCCGTGGTCTCATCAGGGCTCCAGCAATAATTTTGATCGTCGCCAGGATCTCATCAAAAATGCAGATTGGGCCCAGAAGGCATTTAATGGTGAAGATGTGAACGGTAATTCAATACTGGATGCCGGTGAAGATTTGAATGAAAACGGTGTGCTGGATCGCTACATCGTTCCCGAACCCCCTCCCTCACCGGCTCTGGCTGTGATTGCTGAAGATCAACAAGTCACCTTATACTGGGATAATGCGTCTGAGTTAGCTTTAGATCCAGTTTCACGGAAACTTGATTTTGCCGGGTACAGGATTTATGGCAGTACTAAAACAAGAGGGAATACAGCTCAGTACTCTCTTCTGGCAGAGTTTGATCTCATAGGCGATGAGTTTGGATATGATTCCGGATTTGATCTGGTTCAGATTAATAACGATATGGGCCTGGAAGATTCCATTGAAATCAGGGGTCATTATTACCACTACAAGTGGGTAAATCAGGGTGTCCAGAATGGTTGGCCTAACAATACAGTCTACGCCATCACGGCATTCGACAGTGGCGATGAAGATACGGGTCTGGCCAGTCTGGAGAGTTCCAAGAACGAGAATCGCATTAGTGTCATACCCGGTACACCACCAAGTTCGGATGTCTCAAATTATCCCGTATCAGTTTACCCAAATCCCTACCGGGTGAGAGCCACCTGGGATGGTGGCGGGCAGAGGGAACGTCTGGTCTGGTTCAGGAATCTTCCTGAAAGATCAAAGATTCGCATTTATACACTTAACGGAGATCTCGTGGAAGAAATTGACCATGAGGGCACACAGTACAATGGCGGAGATATTCGCAGACTACCTTCGGGGAACACAGTTCTTTCAGGTGGCGAACACCCCTGGGATCTCATTAGTAAATTTGATGAGCCCGTTTCTACAGGCATGTATGTTTATACAGTAGAAAACTTAAGCGATAGCCATATCCAAACAGGCAAGCTTTTGGTGATAAAGTAAATAAATGCGGGAGGTGTTAACCTTCAAGACCGCAAAAATATGAATGGGTCATCAATTGGGATGGCTTGAGAAAAGGAGAACTCCATGAAACGATTGTTACTATTGTCTGTTCTATTGGTGGCGGTGGCAAGCGCCCAGACCGTCAATTATGATACAGATATTCAACCTATTTTTAATGCCAGCTGTACGAGTTGTCATGGCAACAGTGCTGGATTAAGTCTGGCTGAGGGACTAAGTTTTGCCAATCTGGTTGAGGTTGAAGCCAATGGCTACCCTGGCGTCATGCGCGTGGCCAGTGGCGATCCAGCCAGCTCCGTGCTTTACAACAAGGTCGCCGGGAATGGCGTCAATGGTGGTGTGATGCCTCAGGGCGGGAGTCTCGCCCCTGGCCAGATTGCCCTCATCGGCACCTGGATTACTGAATTAGGTACAAGCAATCCGCTGACCATTGCAGAAGCACGTGAATATGATGATGGTGTCGTGGTTACCACCCAGGGTATTGTGACAGCCACAACCTGGGGAACGGTAGGGTCCTCAACCCAGGCAGCAATTCAGGATGCTACAGGTGGTATCGTCATCTATGCCGGCGGTTTTGATGCCGAATTGACCGTTGGTGATGAAGTGATTGTTACCGGTCCCATTGATATCTATGCCGGCCTCATAGAAGTTGCACCGACCTCTCCTACGGATATCCAAATTTTAAGCTCTGGTAACGAACTCCCGGCCATCCAGAATTTGACCATTCCAGAGCTATTGGCTGGTGGTGTCATTTATGAATCCGAATACGTCCATCTGGCTAACGTGACCATTGTGGGTGGAACCTGGCCAACCCCGGGTGGTAGCTCTCAAAACATTACCATTGCCGATGATGATGGTGTGACACTGACCATGCGCATCTATAGTGACACCGATTTATCTGCCCATCCTGCCATGTTGGGCAACTTCAATCTGACCGCCATTGTAGGTCGCTACAATGATGTGTTTCAGGTTTTCCCCCGCTATTATTCTGATCTTGAGCAAATTGGGGATCCAACCCCACAAATTTCCAATGTAGTTCGGGACCCAGCCAGTCCCCTACCTACTGACGATGTGACAGTTACCGCAACCATTATTGACAATTCAGCCGTTGCGTCGGCTTCTATCACCTATGTGGTGAATGCAGGTGTCGAAATGGTGGTCGCCATGACTGCTGGTGAGAATAATGAATTTACAGGAGTCATTCCCGCTCAAGCGGCTAATGCCATTGTGAGTTATACTATCAGGGCAACTGATGATCTGGGTGGGATCAGCGCCTCAAATGAATATACCTATAGTGTTTATGGTGGTGTTTTGAACAGCATATCCTCTATTCAAGATGGGACTGTTAATCCTGGAGCAAATGTGACTATTCAAGGTATAGTTACTGCAGAGCCCTACGCTTTCCATGCTGAAGGTGCGCTTCAATACTATTATATCCAGGATGACTACGCCGCCCTTTCTGGGATCAAAATTCTTGACCCGGGTCGCGGCCTTGAGGAAGGTGATCAGGTTCGCCTTTCTGGATATGTCATTGAATTTTCTGGGATGACGGCAATAGAGGATGTTGCAGATTTTGAGCTCCTGGATACAGATATCATGGTGGAACCCTTGATTATGACTCTTGGTGGCGATCTGGAAATGTATGAAGGTTGCCTCATCCAGATCCAGGATGTCACAGTATCCAATCCTGATCTGGGTTCTGGTGAGTGGAGCGTGAGTGATGGTACCAATGAAATAAGAATAGATGATGCAGCTGATTACTTCTATACAGTTGTAGATGGAGAAGCACTTTCATCAATCGTTGGCGTTCTGGACTATTCAGATGGCGAGTATAAGATTCAACCTCGTCTGGCCAGGGATATTCAGACTGCAGATGGTCTTACTCGTATTCAGGCTATTCAGCAGGTGAGGTATTCCGACCTCATGCCTAAATATTCAAGTCTGGACGGCTCTGTGTGGTTTGCCGATACCAGCTATTACAACGAGGAATGGACAGACACCATGATCGTTACTGTTCAGGGAATTGTGACCATGCCAACGGGACTTTCCTATGCTGGCGCAGGTGTCAAATTTATCCTTCAGGATGTAAATGGTGGTCCCTGGTCATCCATACTCAGTTACAGTCCTGATTCAACTACTTTCCCGGTCCTTTTTGAGGGAGATCTGGTTGAGTTAACTGGTCGCATTACTGAGTTCGATACCCATGAGGGCACCCATGTATCCAATATGACTGAACTCTGGATCACCGCGGAAGCCGAACTATTGAATTACGGTTTAGCTGTGCCGGAAGAACCTGTGGTTTCTACAGGAGATCTCCGCTGGCCTACCACTGCAGAACAGTGGGGTAATGTGGTAGTCAAGGTTGAGAATGCAGTAATCACAGAACTCAATCCTACTGCCTTTGACATTATGGTAATTGATGATGGGAGTGGGGGTGTTTTTGTAGATGATGACTCCGACAGTCTTGCCAGTTACATCCTGCCTCCAGTTGGAACTACGTATGATGAAGTTCGTGGATGGGTGTATCATCACTATGGCTCCTATGCTGACTCATCAACATATAAGCTGGTACCGCTGTATGAGACAGATCTGAAAATTGTCAACTCAATTGCTGATATGGTTGTCCCTGAAGGGTATGCCCTGGGGAACTATCCCAACCCCTTCAACCCAACAACCAATATTGCCTTCCGTATTCCTGAAGCACAGCCAGTCCAATTGGTGATCTATAACCAGTTAGGGCAGTATGTGACCACTCTGGTGGACCAATCAATGAATGCTGGTGATTATCAGGTTGTCTGGAATGGATTAAATGAAAAGGGTCGTCCTGTATCATCAGGGCTGTACTTCTATCGCATGATAGCAGGCTCAGAGCAGATGGTAGGGAAAATGACCTATTTGAAATAGGTTCGGAGTGTTTCCCGCCTGGTGGCTAACATCAGGCGGGAAACTATTTTTGAGAGAGGCTTAACCTGAAGTATTATTATCACCCATCGTCTACTTTCACCGGCTTGAAAGCTGGTGGTGTGGTACACAATTTCAATGACCGGGCTTTAGCCCGAATCGTTAGGACCAAAGTCCTTTTTACCATGAGTGAATACCCCCCGTCCTAAAGGACGAGGTAATTTTATAACATGAAATATGATGCAATGAAGCAATTTACCAGCAAAATGAGAGTAAAATCATGGGTAATCATGCTGCTTGTATTTTTGTTGGTTATTGCCTGTGAGTCTCTGAAAAATCCTTTTCTTGATGACCTGCCTTCGGAAGGATTGGGGAATGCTGCTCCTGAGACCTATCTCTTTTTGACCTTTGCCCCTGATCGTATTGATACAGTTTTGTCTGATACGCCAAGCGACACCACTTTTATATTTACCAGATATATTGCTGATACAACAACGAGTTTTCAAGTCATGTACTGGTGGGGAGAAGACCCTGATGGTGAAGTCGTAGCCTATCACTATCGTTGGAATTTTGAAGATTCCTGGACCCGCAGCACGGCTGAATCAGATACTTTCTTTCTCCCGCTCCAGGTTGCCTATGATGAATTCCTGTTTGAAGTTAAAGCCGAAGACAATCAGGGCGCATTGGATCCTTCACCGGCTACATTGCGATTACCGGTAGCTAATTCACACCCGGAAATTGAGTTTTCCAATAACAGCAATCCATCAGCAGGCAATAATCCCAATGTCACCCACGTCACATTTCCCACGCGAACCTTCTCCTGGTCCGTGAGCGATATTGATGGACTGGAAACCATCAATCAGATTCGCTTCCGGCTGGATAGTACCAGTAATTGGAATTATCGTCCCGGCAATATCTCAAGTGTGACTCTAACCGATATTGCAGTGGGATATCATACCTTTTATGTGCAGGCCATTGATACGGCTGGTGCCTATAGCAATATGCTCCAATTTCCTGACTCAACAGATGCTGCTTCCCCCAATGGCTGGCGTGTGGTAGCGCCTGTCGGTGATGTCCTGCTCATTGATGACTATAAACTTGATGATGGCTCAACTCACGCTTTTTACAAAAACATTCTGGATTCACTCGTGGGTGTGGACAATTACTCTGAGCTTGAATTGGGCTTTGATCAAAAAGCCTTACCGGCGGCTGCAACTGACCAGTTGGCCATGTTTAATTATTTCAAAACTGTTGTCTGGTACCACTATTCAGAGGCACCCTCATTACCTGGAGCAGATGGTGCCTTGCGTACCTATCTGGAAGCCGGGGGGAATGTTTTTGTATCCAGTATTTTTATTGATACGGATTATACCTTCACCAGTATAGACTCGAACTGGGTGATTAACCCCTCAGGACGAATGATCACTGGTCTGGATGCCGGGATGGTAGACTTGAGTGTAACGGATTCGACTGTGACCCTGCCAAGTCTTTCATTAAAGACTTCTGCCCTGATTGCCCGCAGAGTCAGTGCATATTATCCGGCAAATCTTATTGATGGTGAGATCACTCGGGATCTTTTTGTACTCCAGGATGCCCGCAACACCAATGATGCCTGGACAGGTAATCCGCCGGTGGCACAACTTTTCAGACCGTCCCCTGGATCTGGTCAATCCATCTTTTTCAGCCTCCCTCTGCATCTGTGCAATGGCAATGAAAATATTATTCCGATTATGGATTATCTCCTCTTTGAGGTGTTTGAATAGTGCGAAGTCTGCTGACGCTAATAGTATTTCTTTCTCTGGCACTCTCCATTTCTGGTCAGGGCAGCTGCGTCATTGAAGGGCATGTAAGCGACCCCGTATCAGGTGAATCACTTCCCGGTGTGAATGTCATGATTAAAGGAAGCTACTATGGCAGCGCCACAGATTTGGATGGTCGTTTCAGGTTGACTGGCATGTCTCCTGGTACCTATGACATAGAATTTTCCATGATTGGGTATAAGGTTGTCCTGAAGACCAACAACATTGTGAGCACTGCGGAACCCATTTTTGTAGAAATCGAACTGGAACAAACCACCCTGGCTCTGGGTCAGGAGGTGGTTGTGGAAGGTGAGCGTCCCCTCTTTGAAGTCGATCAGACCTCCTCCAGTGTCAGACTCACCTCTGATGACCTGAAAATGAATATTGTGGAAAATGTAGGAGATGTTCTGGCTGCACAGGCAGGAATTACTTCCCAGGATAACGAAATACATATCAGAGGAGGCCGTGTTGATGAGTCCATGTTTATCGTGGATGGCATGTCAGTCAAGGACCCACTCTCAGGCAGTGCCAACAATCTCTACTTGAATGTTGATGCCATCGAGGAACTGGAAGTGATTACAGGCGGTTTTAATGCCGAATATGGTCAGGCCATGTCTGGCATCATCAACATTCGTATTAAAGAGGGCTCCCAGGACTATCATGGAACCTTTTCCTATTCCAGTGATCATTTTGGTTTGAAGGATTTACCCTGGGATGCTTTCACCAAGGACAGAGTTGAATTCACCTTAAGCGGTCCGGAGGTGGTCACAGGAGCAGTGAACGCTCTGGGATTGAAACTTCCTGGCCAATTCAGTTTTTTCCTCAATGGCTATATGAACCTTAATGATTCATATCTGCCACGAGCTGATGATCTGGTTCCCTCACAGTCATGGATGGAGAGTTTGGCAACTCGACAGCAAAATGATTGGCATGGACTGTATAAATGCTGTCTCTTATACACATCT
>FLOH01001334.1_pt1 | contig 39049 bp, 36 predicted proteins | sample 756751 | NCBI WGS metagenome assembly FLOH01 (sample SAMEA4026879, study PRJEB14308) | marine metagenome | biome: coastal water; material: water | depth 74 m
CAAGGGCTCGTTGGTGTTGTCGGCATCCAGCCCCGAAAGCGGCAGTGCGACCGACGAGCTGGAAACCGATTATGCCGGAGAGCGTTTGGAAATCGGCTTTAACTCTGCCTATTTGTTGGAAATCATGCGTCAAGTTGAAGGCGAAATGATCGTCATGTCGCTGTCCGACGCGGCGTCCCCGACCATCATCCGCGAAGAGGGCGATGACAGCGCGTTGTATGTGCTGATGCCAATGCGTGTTTGAGGGCGTGTTTGAGGGCGTGTTTGAGGGCACACCTGAGGGGCGTATTTAAAGTTCCCCTTGTGTAATCCATGAAGTCTGAACAGGACAAAAGAGCAAACGTGACCCAAGCCCTGGCATCGGTGGATTTCAACGGCCCGGTTCCGCCGTCCGGAAGCGATGCGGGGCTGTCTTGTGCTGCGCGCTTGGCCTGCACCCGCTTAACCTTGACCAATTTTCGCTGTTATGCGCACGTGCGCATCGAAGCAGCGGCCAAGCTCATCGTGCTCAGTGGTGCCAATGGTGCTGGCAAAACCAATGTGCTTGAAGCGCTGTCGTTTTTGGTGCCGGGCAGCGGTCTGCGTCGCGCCAAGCTGAGCGACGTTGGACGGCGTGATCCGGGCGCAGTCGAAAGCCGCCCATGGGCGGTCGCCGCCGAAATCAGCGCCGAAAGCATAGGGGGTATCGTCCCGGTTCGCATCGGCACCGGACTGGAAAGCGCCACGGGTGCTAAACGCGTTGTGCACATTGACGGCGAAGCGCAAAAAGCCCTGGCCGTTTTAAGCCAGCATTTTGCCGTGCACTGGCTGACGCCGCAAATGGATCGGTTGTTTTTGGACGGCAGTCAGGAACGCCGACGGTTTTTGGATCGTCTTGTGTACAGTTTTGATCCGGCCCATGCAGGGCGCATTTCGGCCTATAATCACGCCTTGCGCGAACGCACGAAGTTGCTGACGGATGCCAAGTTAAGCGGCAAAATAGATGACGCGTGGCTGAGCGCTTTGGAAGACGCGCTGGCCACCCGCGGCATGGCCGTCGCGGCGGCGCGTTTGGATGTGGCGCAACGCCTTGCCGGGGCCTTTGCGCAGGCACACAGCGCGTTTCCCGCCTGCACCTTGGCGATTGATGGACTGGCCGAAGGCTGGCTGATGGATCTGCCTGCGGTGGAAGTCGAAGACCGCCTGCGCCGGGCGCTCAAGGCTTCGCGCGGGCGCGATGCGCAAATGGGCGGGGCGGGCAACGCCCTTGAGGGCCGCTTGCCCCATCAAAGCGATTTGCTGGTGACCCATGCGGCCAAAGCCATGCCCGCCGGGCAATGTTCCACCGGCGAGCAAAAAATGTTGTTGGTGGGCCTGGTGCTGGCGGCGGCCAGATTGTCGATGTCGGACGAAGGCCGGGTGCCGGTGTTGTTGCTGGACGAAGTCGCCGCGCATTTGGATGGTCACCATCGTGATGCCCTGTTTGGCGAAGTTTTAAGCTTGGGCTGTCAAGCTTGGTTCACCGGAACCGATAGCGAACTGTTCGCCCCTCTTAAGGGCGTTGCGCACTTTTTCACCGTGGACGACGCAACCGTGTCCGACACGTCATAAACTGTATATTTTGAGCCCTTAAGGCAGAGACAAATATGACCGATCAAAGCGAAGACCAAGCCGCAAAAACCAATGGTGACGTCGCATACGGCGCCGATTCCATTCAGGTGCTCAGAGGCCTGGAAGCCGTGCGCAAGCGACCCGGTATGTACATCGGTGATACCGATGACGGTTCGGGTCTGCACCACATGGTTTACGAAGTGGTCGATAACGCCATTGATGAGGCGCTGGCGGGCCATTGCGATTTGGTCACCGTCAAGCTCAACGCCGATGGCTCTGTCACCGTGACCGATAACGGGCGCGGCATTCCGGTTGACGTGCACACGGAAGAAGGGGTGTCCGCGGCGGAAGTCATCATGACCCAGCTACACGCGGGCGGAAAGTTTGACCAGAACTCCTACAAGGTGTCCGGCGGACTGCACGGGGTCGGTGTGTCGGTGGTCAATGCCCTATCAGATTGGCTGGAACTCACCGTGCACCGAAATGGCAAAGAGCACAGCTGCCGCTTTGAAAATGGCGACACCGTGCGCTCGTTGGAAGTGGTTGGCGTGTCGCCCATCACTGAGGATGGAACCGCCTACACCGGAACGCACGTGACCTTCCATCCGGCGCTGTCCACATTCACCATGGTCGAATTTGACTTCGCCACGCTTGAGCACCGCTTGCGCGAACTGGCGTTTTTGAATTCCGGCGTGCACTTGCTGTTGGTTGATGAACGCCACGTTGACCGGGTTGAGGTTGATTTGCATTACGAAGGCGGCTTGATCGAATTCGTCAAATACTTAGATCGCGCCAAGACCCCCTTGATCGGCGAAACCATCTTGGTAACAGGCGAAAAAGACGACATTCAGGTTGAAATGTCGATGCAGTGGAACGACAGCTATCATGAACAAACATTGTGTTTCACCAACAACATTCCCCAGCGCGACGGCGGCACCCACTTAGCCGGATTTCGCGGCGCGTTGACCCGCACCATCAATGCGTATTTCACCAAATCGGGCATGTCGAAAAAAGAAAAAGTCGGCCTCACCGGCGACGATGCCCGCGAAGGCTTGACCTGCGTGTTGTCGGTGAAAGCTCCCGATCCGAAGTTTTCATCGCAAACAAAAGACAAACTGGTGAGCTCCGAAGTGCGCCCGGTGGTCGAAAGTGTGTTGAGCGAAGGCTTGGACCGCTGGTTCGAAGAACACCCCGCCGAAGCGCGCCAAGTGATCGGCAAAATTATCGAAGCCGCCGCCGCCCGCGAAGCGGCGCGCAAAGCCCGCGAACTGACCCGGCGCAAAGGCGTGTTGGACATCACCTCGTTGCCGGGAAAATTGGCCGATTGCCAAGAACGCGACCCGGCCAACTCTGAACTGTTCCTGGTCGAAGGTGATTCTGCTGGCGGGTCCGCCAAGCAGGGCCGCGACCGATCCAACCAAGCGATCTTGCCGTTGAAGGGTAAAATTCTCAACGTTGAGAGGGCGCGCTTTGACAAGATGCTGGGCTCGGCGGAAATCGGCACGCTGATCGCCGCATTGGGCACCAGCATTGGCCGCGACGACTTTAATATCGAAAAGTGCCGTTACCACAAAATCATCATCATGACCGATGCTGACGTGGATGGCAGCCACATCCGCACCCTGTTGCTGACGTTTTTTTATCGCCAAATGCCCGACATTATTGAGCGTGGCTATCTCTATATCGCCCAACCGCCGCTGTACCGGGTCAAACGTGGCAATTCAGAAGTTTATCTGAAAGACGACAGTTACTTGGAAGACTACTTGTTTAATGCCGCCGTCGATGAAGGCACGGTGTTCACCGGTTTTGACGGCACCCAGGTGGCGGGTGCGGACTTGCGCAACTTGGTCGAAGATGCCCGCGACATGCGCGGTTTGTTGGTTGATATTTCCAAGCATGTGCCGCTCAAAATCGTCCAACAAGCGGCCATTTTGGGTGCGCTTAATATGCAAGTCTTGACCGATCCCGATCACGCCAGTGAAATTGGCGGGCGCTTGGCCAACCGCTTGGATACGTTGGAAGACCAACTGGAACGCGGTTGGACGAGCACGGTATTGGAAGACGGCGGATTGCAGCTGTCGCGCACTTTGCGGGGCGTCAGCAATAGTTACGTTATCGATGGCCCGCTGATCAAAAGCTCGGAAGCGCGGCGTTTGGACGCCATGCAAGACAGCTTACAAAAAAACTATGAGAAGCACGGCGTGCTCACGGCCAAAGACAAAGACCATCCCATCACCGGTCCGGTGGACCTGATTGAACGCATCACCGAAATGGGCCGCAAAGGCCTTGCCGTGCAGCGCTACAAAGGATTGGGGGAAATGAACCCCATCCAGTTGTGGGAAACCACGTTGGACCCCAACGTGCGCATTTTGTTGCAGGTTAAAGTTGAACATTCCGAAGCCGCAGGCGAAGTGTTCTCTACCCTGATGGGCGACAATGTTGAACCCCGTCGCGACTTCATCCAAGAAAATGCCCTGAAGGTTTCAAACCTCGACGTGTAAAGCCAAACAGATTGACAATTTGTCCCGCCTCACCATAATGTAATCGACTGTTTACATTTGATGACATAACGTGAGGCGGGGCAGCTATGCGATCCGGGGCGGCGACCAAAGAAAAAATCAAACGTGCAGCGCTTGAACTGTTCGTACAAAAAGGCGTTGATGCGGGTGGCATGCGTGACATCGCCACCGCCTCAGGCATCACCGAAGGCGCAATTTATCGTCATTTCAAGGGCAAGGACGATTTGACCTGGCAATTGTTTGGCGAAAACTTCAGCGCCTTTGCCAAGACCCTCAGCGATTTACAGGCCAGCGAAAACACCACTGCGGACAAGCTCGCCGCCATGGTGCGTGGGTTTTGTCGACTGTATGACGAAGACGAAACCTTGTTTCGGTTTTTGCTGTTGGTCCAGCATGGCCAGCTGGGTAAAGTCACCGCCGACATGCCCAATCCCATCGATGTGGTGCAAGACGTCATCCAAGCGGGCATCGAGGCGGGAGAAATTTCGTCGCCCTCAGCACCAGAGGCCACCGCATGGGTGTTCGGCATCGTGCTGCAATCGGCGACCTTCCACATATATGGTCGCCTCGACGGTACAATGTCCGCGCGCGCCGACGGATTGTGTCGTGCGTGCTTGGCGGTTTTGGCATTGTAAGTCTCGGTCATTTCCTTTTAAGGCCCTTTTAAGGGCACGTGCGACAAAGTGCAGGGCCATGAAAAAAAAAGCCAAAACCGACGCTTCATTTATGCACCCAGGTGAACAACCAAAACGCTGGAAACGCATCGCCTATTGGGCGTTGGTGGGCAGTGTTTGGGGTCTGATCGTGCTGGGCGCGGGGGCGGTGTACATCGCTTGGGACTTGCCCAACATTGATGAAGCCATTGGCGCCACGCGCAAACCCAACGTTCGGGTGGTGACCCAGGGCGGCGTAGAGCTGGCGCGGCGCGGCGACCAATTTGGCCAAGCGGTGCGCCTTCAAGACCTGCCGCCGGAACTGCCCCATGCGGTGTTGGCGACCGAAGACCGACGATTTTACGACCACTGGGGTGTGGACCCCATCGGCATCGCGCGCGCCATGTGGGTGAATTTGCAGGCGGGGGGGATACGCCAAGGGGGTTCGACCTTGACCCAACAGGCGGCGAAGAATTTATTTTTGACGCCGGACAGAACCCTCAAACGCAAGCTGCAAGAAGTGGTGTTGGCGTTGTGGCTGGAAGCTAAATTCTCTAAGGATCAAATCCTCACCATTTATCTCAACCGGGTCTATTTCGGACAAGGCGCATACGGGGCGGACGCGGCGGCGCGGTATTATTTTGGCACCTCAGCCACCGCGATAACCCCCTACGAAGCGGCGCTGCTGGCGGGCATGCTCAAAGGCCCCAACAAATATAACCCGAAGCTGAATCCGCAATTAGCGCGCGCGCGCACCGAAGTTGTGCTCAGCAACATGGTGGCGGCGGGTTACTTAAGTGCAGCGGACCGCGCCGCCATCAAACCACCGGCCCAATGGTGGCGCTACAAAACCCAAAAGTCTAAACCCTTGGGGCGTCATTATAGCGATTGGGTTTTGGACCAGTTGGCCGATTATATCACCTTGGATCAAGATGTTACGGTGATCGTTACACTGAATGACCGGATGCAACGGAGCGCGGAAAGTTTGGTCGCCAAGCTGATGCGCCCGAACGGTCAGGCGCGCAAGCGGAGCGTCTCCGAAGTCGCCCTGGTGGCACTGGCCCCCGACGGAGCGGTGCTCGCCATGATCGGCGGGGCCGATTACAAAACCAGCAAGTTTAACCGCGCGGTGCAGGCCAAACGCCAACCGGGATCGGCCTTTAAGTCGGTGGTGTTTTTGGCCGGATTGGAAGCGGGACTCGGCCCCAACTCCGTCCTCAGCGACGCGCCCATCACCGTCGAAGGATGGTCTCCAGAGAATTTCAAAAAAGAATATGTGGGCAATATTACCCTGAGTGACGCGCTGGCGCGATCCATCAACACGGTGGCGGTCAAAGTCTCCGAACAAGCCGGACGCCCACGCGTGCAAGACACGGCGCGCAAGTTGGGCATCACCGCCGCACTGACCGAAGAGCCCTCTTTGGCGCTGGGGGTGAGCGAAGTCAGCTTGCTGGAAATGACCGCGTCCTATGGCCCGTTCGCCACCGGTGGACTGGGAGTGTGGCCGTATGCCATTTCGGAAATTCAAGATACGCGGGGCCATCCGATTTATGTGCGGTCCGGCGGTGGACCGGGTCGGGTTATCCCAACTGCGCACGCCGGGGCCATGAATAGCATGCTATCAAAAGTAATGGACAGTCCGCACGGGACCGGCAAATCTGCAAAATTGGATCGCCCTGCGGCGGGTAAAACCGGCACCTCACAAGACTATCGGGACGCGTGGTTTATTGGCTACACGCCGGACCTGATCGCCGGGGTGTGGATGGGCAACGATAATGGCAAGGCGATGAAAACCGTCACCGGGGGTTCTTATCCGGCCAGGTTGTGGCGCGATTTTGTCACCGCCGCGCTGGCACAGACCCCGGCCAAAGAGCTGCCTTCGGGGACGCTGCAAGAAGACGGCCGACCCATTGGGGAGCCAGACTCCAACCCCGTTGAAAAATTCATCAAAGATGTGTTCAAATCAATCTTTGGCGACTGAGCGTGTGGCCATGTGAGCGCGTTTTTCCACCCGGCTGGCGAACAGCCATGCCACCGTTCCGGTGGTACAAATAACCGCCATCATCGGCAGTTGGCTGCCATCAAACAGCACTCCCACCATCAGGCCCGTCAAGGCCGACAGTGCCATTTGGAAAAAGCCCATCAAAGCCGAAGCCGCCCCTGCCATGTGGGGAAACGGGCCAATTGCCCCGGCCATGGAATTGGGCATGATGAAGCCAACCGAAAAGGTGTAGAAAAAAATCGGTGTGACAACGCTGGGGATAGTATCTGGACCCCAAAGGGCAACCCCCACCCCCGCCAGACCCGCCAGTAATCCGATCCGCCCGCCGATGCCCACAAGCCGTTCGATGGCCAAGACTTTTAACAACCGCGCGGCGGTTTGCGCGCCCAGCATATACCCCAACACCACCACCCCGAAGGCGAAGCCAAAGGTTTGGGGGCTGAGGCCAAAGCGGGTGATGAGCACAAAACTTGAGCCGGAAATAAACGCAAACAGTCCGGCAAAACTGAACGCATTGGCCAGGGCAAAACTCTGAAATTCACAATTGTTAAGCAGCGCTAAATAGCTTGTCCCCATGCGCCGGGGCGACAGCGCCAAGGGATTGGTGTTGCGGATGGTTTCGGGCAAAAGAAAAATCGTGAGGCCAAACATTAAGACACCGATCGCCGCCAACACGCCAAAGTTCGCTTGCCAACCAAAATGGGTGGTCAACTGGCCACCGATTAAGGGCGCTATCAAGGGGGCGGTGGCCATCGCCGTGCCCATGTGGGCAAGCAATCGGGCCGCGTCTTTGGTGGCGTGAATGTCGCGCACAACCGCGCGCCCGACGGCGGCCCCGGCGCACGCGCCAATGGCTTGAACGAACCGCGCGCCAATCAGCAAGGTTATGGAATCGGCAAACGCGCACGCCACCGAAGATAAGGCAAAAACGCTGATTCCGCCGATCAGGACGGGTCTGCGGCCAAAGCGGTCCGACATAGGCCCCAAGATCAACTGAGCACAGGCAAAACCAACCAGATAGACGCTTAAGGTTAATTGAATCTGGGCGGTCGTCGTGTTGAAATAAGCCCCCAGTGCGGGCATCGCCGGAAGGTACATATCGGTGGAAATGGGTGCTATAGCCACCAACGCTGTCAACAGCGCCGCCAACGCGAACGAATGGGGCAAAAGGCGCATGAGGAAGTCCTAAAACGAAAAAGCGAGGGCGGCAAAGTTATTTTGCCATGCGCTCAATGGTTCGGCTGGTGCTTTGTCCGTCGACCAAGTCGGCCAACACCACCCGTCCGCCGTAAGCTTGCACACTGTTCGCGCCGACCACGGTTTCAACCGTGTAGTCGGCTCCTTTGACCAAAACGTCGGGGCGCAAGCCCTCGATCAGCTCAAGCGGCGTTTCAGCGTTGAACAGCACCACCATATCGACCGCGCTTAAAGCCCCTAGCACGGCGGCACGGGCGGCCTCCGATTGGACCGGGCGGCTGGGGCCTTTCAGGGCCCGCACCGAACTGTCGGAATTGAGCCCCACCACCAAACGATCACACGCACTTCTGGCTTGGCTGAGCAAGGAGATATGGCCGGGGTGCAACAAATCAAAGCAGCCGTTGGTGAAACCAACGCTCAGCCCTTGGGCGCGCCAGTCACGCACCTGGGCAGTGGCCAAGTCCGCGTCAACAAGTTTGGCTTCGGCCAGATCCAAATCCTTGTGATGCAGAGCGCGCGCCAATTCCCCTGCCGTGACGGTTGCGGTGCCGGCTTTGGCGACCACGATACCCGCCGCAGTATTGGCCAGATGCGCCGCATCCAAAAGGCTTGCCCCACCGGCCACCGCCAGCGCCAAGGTCGCCACCACAGTGTCGCCTGCACCCGAAACGTCAAAAACTTCGCGCGCCAGGGCCTTAAGATGGTGGGGGGGCTGGTCCTTGAGAACCAAGGTCATGCCGTCGGCGCTGCGGGTCGCCAACACCCCGCCAATGCCACATGTTTCAATGAGATGGTTACACGCAGCAATCACTTGGGCGTCTGAGTGTGCGGGCAGGCCGGTGGCCTCCATCAGTTCTTTTTTATTGGGTGTGATGATGTCGGCACCCCGGTAAGGGGTGTAATCGGTGCCCTTGGGGTCGATGATGACGGTGGTTTTGGTGGCGTGGGCATGCTCGATAACCCCGCGAACGATGGTGTCGCTGAGCACACCCTTGCCGTAATCGGACAAAACAATCGCGCCCAAGGGCTGCTGCGCGTGGGTGACATGCTCCAAAATCTGCGCCTCAAGTGGACTTGATAGCGTCTCCGTGCTTTCGACATCGGCGCGCATCATTTGTTGACCGGCCCCGACAAAGCGGGTTTTTAAGGTCGAACGGCGACCCGGATCGGTGAGCAGGTGCGTGTCGATGGATTTAAGTTCTGCCATGATGTGGGTAATTTCGCCACCTGCCGCATCGTCGCCGATGACGCCAACGAAGATTCCGCCGCCACCCAGGGCGGCCAGATTGCTGGCGACGTTACCCGCCCCGCCCAGCATCGCGGTTTCGCGTTCGATGCGCAGCACCGGAATCGGAGCCTCGGGGGAAATGCGCTCAACCGCGCCCCACACGTATCGATCCAACATGATGTCGCCGATGCACAGCACCTGTGCGCCGCAAAGATGCTCGATCACATTCATTAAATTGACCAGAGGGGGCTTGGGTTCAGATGTTGGCGAGCTCATGGTGTCTCCGGGCGCAGGAAAAGGCAACTCTCATCATCTTGTAGCGCGTTCGCGGGCTCACGCCAAGGTGATGAAAAAAACTCAACAAAAGGGTTAAATTGTCAGGGACTTGTCAGCTTGCTGAATTAGACTCTTCATAGTTGAGAATAGACTTGTTCTGTGGAGTTTTAAAGACTCCGGCGACAGCTTTAACGTTTTTCCTTGAAAACATTGAGTGTGTAAAGTTGTTGCGTCCATAGAGTGTATTTATAGAAAACGCCATATACTTAAAAAAGTGTTGGGCGATTTGACTACCTTTGTCGCCAACGTGGTTTTTGAGGAGTGGGGTGGGAGAATGGCTGCAAATTCAAATACGCCACCAAATGGTTCAAAGGGGGACCTTCCGGTCCGCTCTCAAGAGGGCGACATGTTTGGGGAAAAGACGCAAGTGGCATTTATGCGTCACAGCTTGCGTCAGTTGTTTCATCAGACCGAACGCGCCATTGCGAACAATGCTTTTGAACAAGCTGCCGCGTATTTGGGTGACTTGATCGATGCGGCGCGCGCTCATTTTCGCAACACCGAAGACATCGCCTATCGCGCAGGTTTGACACAAGAAACGGTCGGTTGGCCGTCGCATATTGCGTTTTTGGACCGTGCCCGGTGACGTGAGACCTGAGTTCCCTCCAGTTATGGGTAGAGCCCGATTTCAAAACATTGCCCCTTATGGGCGTTTAGTTCAAGCCGATATGGGGCATGCCCCATATCGGCTTTTTCGGCAAATTCCACCGGCGTTGCACCGCCATGGGCGGAGTGCGGTCGGTGGTGGTTGTAGTCATACTTCCATGCCGCCAGCACGGCCCTGGCATGGCGCACCGTGGAGAACAGCGTCTCATTGAGGCATTCGTCGCGTAACCGCCCGTTGAAGCTTTCCACGAAGGCGTTCTGTGTGGGTTTGCCCGGCTGAGTGTAATGCCATTCGATATGGCGATCCTGTGACCACTTGAGGATTGCTATGCTGGTCAGTTCGGTGCCATTGTCGCTGACCACCATGTACGGCTTTCCCCTCTGCGTGATGATCGCATCAAGTTCCCGCGCCACCCGCAGCCCCGACAGAGATGTATCGACAACCAACCCCAAGCATTCCCGTGTGAAGTCATCAACGACACACAGAATGCGGAACCGTCGCCCATCGTCCAGAGCGTCCGAGACAAAATCCAGCGACCACCGCTGGTTCGGTCCTTCGGGCAACAGCATCGGCGCCCGTGTACCCAGAGCCCGCTTACGGCCGCCACGGCGGCGCACCTGAAGGCCTTCCTCGCGATAGAGACGACGCAGCTTCTTCTGGTTCATAGGAGTGGATCAGAACCTTCATCAACTCGGATTTGCCCGATCCGCTAGACCCTGTGATGTAGGTGTGCATGGTCCGGTCGTTTTCGGAAATCATCGCGGGCAGACGGCCAAAAAAAAACTTGGCCACCTCAGGAGCAAACGATTGCAGATATCGGTATCGCGATGCCGTGAAGGAAGGCGGCGTTGAAGCGCTGCTGGAAAAACCCCGCCGGGGGCCGAACCTGAAGAACCGCGTCGATCAGGAAACAGAAAATGCCGTGATTGACTACGCCGTCGAATATCCGGCTTACGGCCAAGTCCGTGTCAGCAACGAGCTGCGCAAGCTGGGTGTGTTCGTGTCGGCCAGTGGCGTTCGCTCGATCTGGCTACGCCACGACCTGGCGAACTTCGAACAACGCCTGAAAGCCCTGGAGGCCAAGGTCGCCAATGATGGCATCGTGCTTACCGAGGCCCAGGTTCAGGCGCTGGAAAAGAAGAAGCTGGACGACGAAGCCTGGGGCGAGATAGACACCCATGCAAACCTTGGAGGACGGCAAAGCCATCTGGAAGGAAAAATTCGTAGGCTGAATTTAACCTGACAGACACCGCGTCAAAACCGGCGACTGTCAGATTAGGTCTGGATTACTACAGATCAGGGTTAAGCGGCGTGCAACGACGGCATCGATGGCGGCGGCGGTTTCATGGATTTCCCACTCGCCGATCAGGTGATAAATGCCATCCTCGACCGCTTCCGGGTCGGGTAAATCCGTCGCTTGAAAGACGGCCTTTTTGTAATCGCGTATGCTCATAACGACTCCACCATTACGCGCAAATATAGCATACACAATAGAGTATTATATTGGTATTAAATCTGTCCTGTAATTTCATGGAGTTATGATGAAAATCTAATTACAAAACGCTCCTTTTAATCCGCTTTTCGTCACTCATCTCTCGCTCGCCCATTTGGGCTCGCTCGTTCTTCCTTCCTCAAAACGTCATTCAAGTCGCGTTGCCGGGATGGGACCCTTGGGCAGGGCTTGATGATGAGGCACAAAAATGCGACGATAGGAAAATATACTTGACGGCATGGCAAGCCTGTAGTATACACAATTTCAACGACAGGGACACGTCTGCCAACTTTCATTTGGCATCGTGTCTTTTTTTATGCCTTTTTGAGATGTGGGCCTGTATGGTTTGGGAACGTCTTATGAGTGTGTTGGGGGTATGGTGAACGTGCGTTTCTGGTTGGTCTTGATTTTTGTACTATCAGCTCATTCATCTCAAGCTTTAGAGCTTAAGATGAATGAGCTGAAATACTGCCCCGAAACACCTTATGAGCTTTGGTATCCGTTCAGTAAAACGGGTAGGCTTTTTCATGGTTACATGGACATTACACCCGACACGGTATCCTTTTCACGTCTGGGGCAGTTCAAGTACACGGTCCATACAACGCCGCACGGTTTTACGTATATGCATCTGCATGACTTTGTGGAGAGCAAGTTTGTTAACCGTTACATATACTTGCAATATAGCAAGTCGCCTTACACTTATTCCAACCAGTCATGCATGTTGGATGTCCATGACTGCACAACGCAGGAAGGGATTGAAAAGGCGGTTTTGATGGAAAATAAACTTCCGTATAGCAAGGACGTAGACGCCTATTGCAATCAAACCTCATTTATTCGCGATGTTGACCGGGACCGTATGTTTGGCCTGGTTCCTCTTGAGCTTGAACCGTAATTTCTCACTTTAATCGACGGGGGCATCAGCCCTATTGCCCAGCGGTGCTTTATAGCACCGCTTTTTTTATGCTCTCAGTAAAAGGAGATCCTTCATGACCGACACCAAACAGCAGCAAGTCAGCGATTGGGCTTTTCAGCAAACCGTAAAACTCGAGGGGCTTGGGCGAGCCCATCTGTTGGGTCTTGGGCGTCGCTCTGGAACAACTTGGTGCCAAAACAAAAGGCCCCGATTTTACGCCCAATCTGCGCGTGTCGAGTTGCGCAGAAGACCGGGGCTCAGTTCGCCCGGATTAAAGGCCAGGATTATAAGGATGTGAGCAGCTTGTCGTAATCGGCGTGAGATCCGATCCAAAACCACGTTAACGTCGTTTCGTCACCGACAACGTCACGATAGCCTAAAGCTCGCCAATGAATACCGATCCGCACGGAATACACGGCGTGTTTTTCACTGACGCATTTGTAATGCAGGCTGGGGTGTCTGGCGTCCGCACGCCAACGCACATAAGCCTGAACGGCCTGACGACGAACGGTGAGCGGCAATGCGTCAAAGTGCCGCCAAAACGTTTTGGTGGTTCTTGAAATCACGGGGTCGGACGGGTTGCCGGATCGAAGGGCAAAACATCGCCACGCTCGACTTCTTCACGGGCTTGGCGGACCAATTGTCCCAGTTGATCTTGGGAGTTGGCAAAGCGCTGCTCCCACTCGCTTTCAGCCTCAATCTCTTCGATGATGAGGCTGGCGATGGTTTCTTGCTCGTCTTCGGGAAGGCGCGAGACCTCGGCGAAGGCTTTTTCGAGTAGCTTGTTCATGACCACACTATACCGCAATTGGTGGGTTAACGGCCAGAGTAGTGAGCTTTACTTTGGGCATTGAACACCATTTTTTAGGTAACTCATAGGTAACAATATCAACTCATTTTGCCATGTTCAAGCATGTTCTTCTATGTTTCGGTTATTTAATAAAAATGATATATTTCAAATAGATATACAGAAATAAAGATCTTGTATGTTCCGCCATGTATTGATTTTTGTGCTGACTCTTAATCAGCGGGCCGTAGGTTCGAGTCCTACTGCGCCCACCATATTAAAACCCCAGTAACTTCAATGTGTTACTGGGGTTTTTGCTTGCCCGTATTTCTCTTGATGACTGGCAGGAAGCCATAAATGGCAGATTATTGGCAGATTTAATTTGGGGCCGTTGTTAAAATAGCAACAAAGGCAAAAACCACGGCATTTCTGGGTGTGTAGATTTTTTTAGATATTTCACATAAAGGTCGCGGCTACGGCGCGGCTCGTACTTAGGTCAATTCCTTGGTTTAAGAGCGCGAGACATTCGATAGCTGAATAAAGCATCTGCCCAAAGCTTATTCCCCTTGGTCTGAACTTTCAGAACGGCTGATTTGCACACGGTTTCGCAAGCTTTTTTTAATGCGGTCATACCCCCATTTTTAGGGGCCACGATTCATCGGGAGATTTTTGATGGTGCGACATGGTTTGACGGAAAAAAATGCAAACCCCACTCTATTGGGAAATGCGTAAAATGAGCTGCAACACAGCCTTTAATAATAAAGAAATTCGACCGCCTGTTTGATTTCGCGGAACAAGGTGTCTTGTTTCTCCCAGCTTTCCAGCCGCACATCGCCGGTTCGAAACTCTTTGAATAACTGACGGTCTTTCAAGTGGTGGAAAACCGCGTCCAGGTTGGCAGCAGGTTTGAACCAGTCGGGCCTGCCTTTGAGCTCGTTTAAGTTGGGCTGAGCCAAATCGGTATCCGGCGGGTTAGCCAAATCGACCTTTGTTGATCCATCTTCATAGGTATAACGCGGTTCGCGCGGGGTCAGCAAAATCAGGACAGACTTGGTGTAATCCAGTGTGGTGGCTTTGGAAAAGAGATATTGTATGATTGGAATACTCTGCAATAGGGGCACGCCGTCTTTTAGGTTCTGTGATTCTTTTTCCGTCAGGCCGCTGATTACCAAGGTGTCACCGAATTTCATGGCGACGTTCGCCGTGACCAGGGTTTTGGCCACCTGGGCATATTTGCTAAAACCCACCTGGGTAGATTGACCTTCGATGAAGGCACGCGCGGCCAGGACTTCCATTTTTAAAGTTTTATCGTTGATAAATTTTGGCGTCACAGTGAGCTTGATGCCCACCGGCATGTCGATCAGCGTGCCGTCAGTGTCCAGACCTGAGGAAATTTCGACATAATAAATCGAACCGGTGAAAAAGTCGGACGGCTCGCCGTCCAGTGCCACAAGGCTGGGCCGGGCCAGAACTTCGTTACGTTCGTTATTGTCGTTGAAAATATTTAGCGCGTAGGTAGCCGACAGCGACAGCGTCGGGGCATAGGTGAAGACCGTCGAGCGTGCATTCGCTGCGGCCCGGTTTATGGTGCGTGTGTCAGAAAAGGTGAACGTGGTGCCCGCCAATGCCGCCGACAGGCCGTTCAACAAATTGACGCCTTTGTTGGTGGCGCGCCGTTCTTCAGAGCGGATAATCACCACGTCAACTAAAACCATGCGTTCGCTGGCAGTCGAGCCAGTGTCAGTGGAGGCGGTGCCGGCGGAGTCCGTGTTATCCCCGTCTTGACCGGGTTCAACATCCCCGGCTAAAACGCCGCCGCCGCTGGCATCACTTCCTAACACGTCGGTCCCTTCGGCTTCGACATTGATGGTAGAATTGTACTGGGCCAGAAGAACTGTGCCATTCCGATTATAAAAATTTCGCCAGTCCGTAATCCGTTTGGAAACATGATCGGCGTGGGCCGCATCTTGCGTTTGGTAGCTGGTCAGGAAAAGGTCGGCTTTGTCAAACTGAGCTACGGCGGCGTTCACCAGCGCCGCCAAACGTATGACATCCGTATCGTTTGGGGCGATCTTGGCAACCTTGGACACGGCTTCCAAGGCGGTTTCCATGTCTTGGGCGTAGTAGGAAGCTGTCGCCAAGGCTTTGAGTAACACAGGCTCGTTTGGTTCAAACAAAAGGCCGTAGGCGAAGGCATCCTGAGCTTGGCGGTACAATTGGTCATTGAAATTGATATGCCCCAACTGATAGGCCGCCCAATAGTTGGCCGCGTCATATTGCAAGGCCAGACGGTAACCTATGGCGGCGAAGGGAATCTGACTGGAATCCCCGGTCGCCGCACGCAGATGGTAGGTTAGGCCATTGAGGAAATGCAAGTGGGAATCGGTCGGATCGAATTTCAGCGCGCGGTTGAATTTCGTCTGGGCCGTTATGTAGTCGCCATGCTCAAGCGCCGTGAGCCCGTCGCGGATGAACGGATCGCTTAAGCGGTCCCGACTGGAATTCTTGATTAAATCGGTAAGGTCGCGGCCCTCAAGCGGGTGGAGCACCGTGGGCTCGACGGGAGCAATGGCAGCGCAACCTGCAACAAAAAAGGCCACGGCTACGGCCACAATCGCTCGCGCACTCGTGACCTTGTTCCCCGCCGTTTTCATCGTCTTCTAAATCTCTTAACCCTAGCCCTTACGGAGCGGTTTTTCCTATGCAATGACCCGGCGTCCATGTTTTTTTATCTTTATCTTTCCAGCAACCTTGCACATAGCATTGGTCGCTTTTATAGCCATCCCCACCGAATCCCACAACAGCAGAATAGAAACTACCAGCTGCATCTATGCATGCCGCGTATCCAGCTTTATTGATCGTCCCTGGATAGTAGTGTTTGCAAGAAGCCTCCATATTCGCAAGGAATGTTTTGTCGGCGTCTTTTTTGGTGCTTAGGTGATAGCTGTAATCATGTTCTTTGCAAGCCCCTTCGAAGACATGTTGGTAGATCTTGTCAGCTTTCTTAATAAGCTCAGGCTCACTGCAACCATCCACTCTGCCCTTCACTTTACCAAAGCAGCTGCCTCCCAATTTTGCAGCTAGTTTGCGGCTGTGGTGGGGGACATCACTGTCTTTGCTCCACGTGCTTTTACAATCGGAACCCTTTTGATCTCTACAAAATGGGGGCGTTTTGTTGAGGTCAACTTTCTTGAAGCCTTTTGCTCCATAACCGCAATCGACAATTTTATCAGGGCAACTAGAAGGCGGTTTTTTACCACCACCACCCGGAAGCCCCCCACCACCGGGATCTTTTTTGTGATGGCCACCACCACCCGGAAGATCAAAAGCCGATGAATTGGGTGAGTACACACAAACGGCAATGAAGATGACTAAACAGTTACGAAGAATATTATTCATTTCTTTTCTCCATATGCCCGCGTAAATAAAGCACACTGAAACAAACGTAGTTTAATGATAGTCCTATGCTGTTGCGCACACAATCCACGATGTGAACTCTTTTTAAGTCCCATCTGCCATGCTGTCGCCAGTAGGGTTTGCGGCTTTGATTTATTCACTTCTTCAGCCTCTAAAATAAACAAAAGGCTTTTCACAATTTTGCGAAAGCTCGCAGGGTTTGAATGACACCCAGCACCATAATGTCGTGATGTACGCCAGGGTCGTTGTTGAACGTATCAGCGGCGATGTCTCCCTCTCCTTCGGAAACCGCTGCAACCAGCAAAATGATCCCGATCGCCAACTATGGCATAGGGATCCTTCAAGGCGTTTGATAACATGTCTCATTTGGATTGCTTCTCTTACCACCATCGAAGCGCATGTTGAGTTGCTGCATATCCATGTTATCGAACATATTTACCTCTGCCTTTGTGCAGATCCCTGTGGGGGGTGCAGCTTTCCGGAATGCCCGGCAGTTCGCTGCTTGGCTTGGCCTCGTACCACGTCTTGGCCTCGTACCACGTCAACATGGAACTGGTGGGAAAATTAAACTGGTGGGCTTATCAAAACGGTGAGACCCTTACCTTCGTTATCTCCTTGTCCATGCGGCACGGTCTTGCATTTTGCAGGCAACAAGAAAGAAGGATCGGCCTGAAAATTGGCTGACCAAATGGGTTTAACAATTATCAGAACGAAAGCATCCGAGAACGCCCAAGGTGGTTCACAGACCAAGTCTTCGATTACGTCGAATCCACGCCGAACGGCAGCCCAAAATAGAAAAGGCCGTTCCTCAGGGGGGTGAACATTTATGTTTGTTCTGCGAAGCGTTCAGCCGTGGTCTTCGCCCAGCGGCTCGAAATTGTCTTTGACTTCGTCCATGGCGATGCCCATCAGGCGTTTTAGTTCTGTGCGCAGATCATCGTCGCTCACAGGGACTTTGCGGGCTGTAAAATCGGCCATCACTTTGCGGATGACGTCTTCGTCGCCGATTTCTTCCAAATCTGAAATCACGACGGTTTTTGCATAGGCGACGGCTTCGGTGTCGCTCATACCCATTTTCCCGGCCGCCCACAGACCCAGATACTTATTGCGCCGCGCCTGCGCCTTGAACAGCGTCTCTTCGTCGAGTTTAAACTTAGCTTCAAAGCTTTTTTCGCGGTCATGAAAGCTATCAGACATGCAACCGTGTCCTTTTGAGTAATGTAGAGTGACTTAGGTTTTAAGGCGGTAAGCTTCTGTGTGCACAAAAACGCTGACCATCTTAAAGGTGAGGAGGTCCTGTAAACAATGTAAGCAGCACCGCGCCAAAGCGCAACAGCTCCTAATTGCGCGGGCAATGTGCCAGCTTGCTGCAGAAAGGGAAAGGTTTTTTTAGTTCAAAATCCGCTATACAGTTGGGTTTATGTGCACCGTTGTCCTGTTGCGTCGTCCGAACCATCTGTGGCCCCTCATTTTGGGGGCGAACCGTGATGAAAACGCGGGGCGGGCGTGGCTGGCGCCCGCGCGCCACTGGCCTGATCGCGCCAATGTCGTGGCTGGATTGGATCAGCTGGCCGGGGGAACCTGGCTGGGCCTGAACGATTACGGAGTGATTGCGTGTGTGCTCAATCGTGTGGGAACCTTGGGGCCATTGGCGCACAAGCGCTCTCGGGGCGAATTGCCGCTGGAAGCCTTGGATCATGCCGAGGCCTCGGCGGCGGCTGAAGCTCTGGCCTATTTGGACCCCGCCGCCTACCGCCCGTTTAACATGGTGGTGGCTGATGTGCACGGTGCCTATTGGATAGCCTCCTTTGAAGGTGCTCGCAAAATTCATGTTGAAGCCATTCCCGAAGGGCTGTCGATGGTGACCGCACACGATTTGAACGACGCGGCGCATTCTGCCCGCCAGCGTCTTTTCCGCCCTCAATTTGAAGCGGCTTTGCCGCCAGATCCCGATTCGGAAAATTGGCGCGACTGGCAACGGCTGTTTGAAAGCCCCCAAACAGACTCCAGCGAGGGGCCTGAAAGTGCTATGCTGATCCAGTTGGAAAATGGTTTTGGGACCACATCGAGTTCTCTGATCGCCATTCCAAAGCCCGGAAATCCAGAGATTTCGGCCCTTTGGCGCTTTCGTCGCGGACCGGTAGGGGGCGCGGCGTGGGAAAATGTTGGCATTTGATCCACCCGCTCTTGGCAATAGCCGTTTGAGAACGTTGTTTTGCCGTCGTCCAGGTGGTATATCAGCCCCCTCTTTACGACGTCCCTCTTTAGGGCATATGGGCCTCGTCTTTCGGGTGCTCTTGGCGTCATCATTGGAAAGCAAATATCATGGCCAAACGCAGGCAGCTTTACGAAGGCAAGGCAAAGGTGATCTTTGAAGGTCCCGAGCCGGGAACCGTGGTCCAGTACTTTAAGGACGACGCCACCGCCTTCAATAATAAAAAGAAGGGCACCATCACCGGTAAAGGTGTGCTGAACAACCGCATTTCTGAGTATCTGATGCTCAAATTGGCGGACATCGGCATTCCCACCCACTTTGTGCGGCGCCTCAATATGCGCGAACAATTGGTGCGCGAAGTCGAAATCATTCCCATCGAGGTTGTGGTGCGCAATATCGTCGCGGGTTCGCTGGCGAAACGTTTCGATATGCCCGAAGGCACGCCGCTGCCGCGCTCCATCGTCGAATATTATTATAAAGCCGACGAACTGGACGATCCGATGATTTCCGAAGAACACATCACCGCGTTTGGTTGGGCGACCCCGCCGGATATGGACGAAATCATGTCTATGTCGTTGCGCATCAACGATTTCCTGACCGGACTGTTTCTTGGCATCGGCATTCGTTTGGTCGACTTTAAGCTGGAATTTGGTCGGGTTTGGGAAGAAGAGCAGATGCGCATCATCCTGGCCGACGAAATCAGTCCTGACAACTGCCGCCTGTGGGACATGAACACCAACGAGAAGATGGACAAAGACCGCTTCCGTCGGGACTTAGGTGGGGTCGAAGAGGCTTATCAAGAAGTCGCCCGTCGTCTTGGCATTTTGCCCGAATCGGGTCCCGGCGATATGCCCGGCTCCGACACGATGCAGTAACTCACGTCACGTCAGGCCGGGTCCCCTTGAAGAGGAGGCCCGGCCTGAACCGTCTTACCTGAGCCGTTTTAGCCCCCTTGCAAACGAGAGCACCTATGAAAGCCAAAGTTCACGTCACCCTCAAAAACGGCGTCCTCGATCCCCAAGGCAAAGCCATTGAACACACCCTGTCCTCGCTGGGCTTTAAGGGTGTCAATCAAGCCCGCCAAGGCAAGTTCATCGAACTGGAATTGGCCGAAACCGACGCCGACAAAGCCCGCGCCCAGGTGGACGAGATGTGCAAAAAGCTCCTCGCCAACACGGTGATTGAAAACTACACCATCGACATCGAAGGCTGAGTGCTATGAAAGCCTGCGTCATCGTTTTTCCCGCTTCCAACTGCGACCGCGACATGAAGGTCGCCTTGGAACGTTCCTTAGGCAGCCCCGTTGACATGGTCTGGCATCGCGAGACCGATTTGAGCGGCTATGATTTGGTCACCATTCCGGGCGGCTTTTCTTATGGCGATTATTTGCGTTGCGGCGCCATGGCTGCGCGCTCGCCGATTATGGCCGAGGTGGTCAAGCACGCGGGCCGCGGCGCGCCGGTGTTGGGCGTTTGCAACGGCTTTCAGGTGCTGTGCGAAAGCGGCCTGTTGCCGGGCGTGTTGATGCGCAATGCGCACTTGAAATTCATTTGCAAAGACGTGTCGCTCAAGGTTGAACGCTCCGATACCCTATTCACCAGCGGCTACGCCAATGGCGAAACCGTCACCTATCCGGTGGCCCATCACGATGGCAACTATTTCACCGATGCACAAACCCTCAAAGCTATTGAAGGCAATGGCCAAGTGGCGTTTCGCTATGTGGACAATCCCAACGGTTCCCTCAACGACATCGCGGGCGTGCTCAATGAAGCGGGCAACGTGCTGGGCATGATGCCGCACCCCGAACGCTTGGTTGATCCGTTGCTGGGTGGCATCGACGGCAAGCCGATGTTCGACGGCCTTGTCAAAAGCCTGGCGGCATAGGGGAGATAAGAACATGAACGCCATTACCCCGGAAATCGTTGCCGAACACGGTCTGTCTGAAGACGAGTACAAAATGGTCCTGGAAATCATGGGCCGCGAACCGAACATCAATGAACTGGGCATTTTCTCGGTCATGTGGTCGGAACACTGTTCGTATAAATCGTCGAAAAAGTGGCTCAAGACCTTGCCGACCAAGGCCCCGTGGGTCATCTGTGGCCCCGGTGAAAATGCCGGGATCATCGATATCGGCGATGATGATGCTATTATTTTCAAGATGGAAAGCCACAACCATCCCAGCTACATCGAACCCTATCAAGGGGCGGCGACCGGCGTGGGCGGCATCATGCGCGATGTGTTCACCATGGGGGCGCGGCCCATTGCCAACTTAAATGCGCTGCGCTTTGGCGTGCCCGAACACCCTAAAACCCGCCACTTGGTTCACGGTGTGGTCGAAGGCGTCGGCGGCTATGGCAACTGTATGGGCGTGCCCACGGTGGGCGGCGAAGTCGAATTCGACGCCAGCTACGACGGCAACATTTTGGTCAACGCCATGTGCGTCGGCTTGGCGGATGCGAAGAACATCTTTTATTGCGCCGCCGCAGGCATCGGCAATCCGGTGGTGTATGTCGGTTCCAAAACGGGCCGTGACGGCATTCACGGCGCCACCATGGCGTCGACCGAATTCACCGCTGACACCGAAGAAAAGCGCCCCACCGTTCAAGTGGGCGATCCGTTCACCGAAAAGCTGTTGTTGGAAGCCTGTCTAGAACTGATGCAGACCGACGCCATTGTCGCCATTCAAGATATGGGCGCGGCGGGTTTGACCTCGTCTTCGTTTGAAATGGCGTCGAGCGGCGGTGTCGGCATCGACATGAACTTGGACAATGTGCCCCAGCGCGAAGAAAACATGACGCCCTACGAAATGATGCTGTCTGAATCTCAAGAACGCATGCTGATGGTGTTGAAACCGGGCAAAGAAGACATGGCCAAGGCCATCTTCGCGAAGTGGGAACTGGACTTCGCGATCATTGGCGAAATCACCGACACTGGGCGCATGCGGCTGTTTCACGGCGGCGAACTGGTCGCGGACTTGCCCATCAATCCGCTGGCTCAAGCGTCCCCCGAATACGACCGCCCCTATGTGGCGACACCCCAGCGCGCCCCGATTGCACCGGGCGACATCAAAGCACCCGCCGATATCATGGCGACGCTTCAGGCTTTGGTGTCCAGCCCCAACGGTTGTTCCAAACGCTGGGTGTGGGAACAGTACGACCACATGGTCATGGGCGACACGACAGGTTTGGGCCGTCCCGGTGGCGACGCCGCGATGGTGCGCATTCACGGCTCCACCAAAGCCGTCGCCATGTCGTCCGACGTGACCCCGCGCTACGTCTTTGCCGATCCGGTGGAAGGCGGTCGCCAAGCGGTGGCGGAAACCTATCGCAACATTTCAGCTACCGGCGCGCTGCCTTTGGCGATTACCGACAACATGAATTTCGGCAATCCTCAACGTCCCGAAATTATGGGGCAATTTGTGGGCGCTATTCAGGGCATTGGCGAAGCGTGCATCGCGCTGGATTATCCGGTCGTTTCGGGCAATGTGTCGCTGTACAACGAAACCAACGGCCAAGGCATTCTGCCCACCCCCACCATTGGCGGTGTCGGTTTGATCCAAGACGTTTCCAAGGCCGTCGGTATGGGCTTTGTGGCGGAGCGTGACGCCATCGTGCTGATTGGTGCGACGGCGGGTCATATGGGCTGTAGTCAGTATTTGGCTGAAATTGAGGGCCGTACCGATGGCCCGGCTCCGCACGTCGATTTGGCGGCGGAACGCAAAAACGGCGATTTTATTCGCGGCCAAATTTTGGCCGGGGTTATCACCGCATGCCACGATCTATCCAACGGCGGGCTAGGTGTCGGCTTGGCGGAAATGTCCATGAAGTCGGGCCTGGGTGCGGACATCGAAGACCAAAGCGGTGCAATGCCGCTGCACGCATGGCTGTTTGGTGAGGATCAAGCGCGATACCTTGCCACCACCAAAGATGCCGGGGCTTTGCTTGCGGCGGCCAAGGACGCGGGGGTAATCGCCTCTCAGATTGGAACTGTCCAAGGTAAGGACTTGACCATTGGGGGTGCCGGGACCATATCCGTTTCCAAGCTGTCGGATGCACACGAAAAATGGATGCCTGATTATATGGCGCATCCGGATTTCGAAGCGGGCTGATTTTTAGGTTTAACAGGAGATACCGCCCATGGCGATGCAAGCCGCTGAAATTGAACGTCTCATAAAAGAAGGCTTGCCGGACGCTGAAGTCCATATTGAAGACCTGCGCGGCGATGGCGACCATTATGCCGCCCACGTCGTGTCCAGGTCGTTTGTCGGCAAATCTCGCGTACAGCAACATCAAATGGTATACACCGCACTGAAGGGTAGCATGGACAAAGAATTGCACGCCTTGGGCTTGCAGACGTCTATCCCCGAAGACGCTTAATTCCCCAGAACAAAGGTACATACAATGAGCAACGAAGCCGTATTTAAGAAAATTCAAGACGAACTCAATGGCAATGAAGTCGTCTTGTTTATGAAGGGCAATCCGATGTTTCCCCAGTGCGGGTTTTCCGCCGCCGTTGTCGGCGTGCTGAGCCAGATGCAGGTGAAGTTCAAGGGCATTGACGTGCTCCAAGATCCAGAAATTCGCGACGGCATCAAACAATTCTCCAACTGGCCGACCATCCCCCAGCTTTACGTCAAAAGTGAATTCGTTGGTGGCTGCGATATCATCAAAGAAATGTACGAAGCCGGCGAGCTACAAAAGCTATTGGCCGACAAGGGCATCGCCTGTGAGGCCGCTTAAGCGTCTTTGGGTTTTTAAAATCAAAAAAAGCTGCGTCTTTGGGCGCAGCTTTTTTTGTGCCAACATGTAATTTTTCGGCCACCAGATGGAAACGGTCTCAATTTTCGTTGTTTTTGTGAGCATTAGGCCCCAAGTTTGTAAGCAATAAACGCAAAGGTCCACCTGATGAAAATGCCCATACCCGATGCGTCGATCGTAGCCCGGCGCGCTGACATCATAGATCGCCTGCGTGCCATTGTGCCTGGGGAAGGCGTGATTGTGGATGAAAGCGAGCTGCGCACCTTTGAATGTGATGGCTTGATGGCGTATCGCCAATTGCCGATGGTGGTGGTGTTGCCCAGCACCACCGAACAGGTGTCCGGCATTTTGAAGGCTTGTCATGAGCTGGGGGTGAAAATTGTGCCACGCGGTGCGGGCACTGGGCTTTCGGGTGGCGCGTTGCCGTTGGCCGACGCCGTTACGGTGGGCCTGGGTAAGTTTAAGGCAATTTTGGACATTGATTATGAAAATCGCTGCGTGGTGGCGCAGCCCGGCGTGACCAACAGGGCCATCACCGAAGCGGTCGAAGATCAGGGCTATTATTACGCGCCGGATCCCTCATCGAAAATCGCCTGCACCATCGGCGGCAACGTCGCGGAAAATGCGGGCGGCATGCATTGCTTGAAATACGGTCTTACCACCAACAATGTGTTGGGGGTGGAGATGGTCTTGATGGACGGCGAAGTGATCCGTCTGGGCGGCAAGCATATGGATGCTGGCGGGTTGGATTTGCTGGGCGCGGTGACGGGATCGGAAGGCCTGTTGGGCATCATCACCGAAGTTACGGTGCGCATTCTCAAGCAGCCGGACACCGCCAAGGCCTTGCTGGTGGGCTTTCCCAGTGTGGAGGCGGGCGGCGCGTGTGTGGCGAAAATCATCGGCGCGGGGATCATTCCTGGGGCCATGGAAATGATGGATAAGATGGCTATCGGCGCAATGCAGAAGTTTGTCGATTCCGGCTATCCGGTGGGCGTGGAATCGCTTTTGGTGGTGGAATTGGACGGGCCTGAGGCGGAAGTCACCTACCTGACGGAGCGCGTGCGCGTCCTTGCGGAAAGTGTCGGCTCGACCTTTTTGCGGGTCAGTGAAGCGGACCAAGAGCGCCAGCAATTTTGGCTGGGCCGCATGTCGGCGTTTCCGTCCGTTGGTCGCATATCCCCCGATTACATGACCATGGACGGCACCATTCCGCGCCATCAATTGGCAACTGTGTTGGCACGCCTGAACGTGTTGTCCGCCACCTACGGTTTGCGGGTCGCCAACGTGTTTCATGCGGGTGACGGAAACTTGCACCCTTTGATACTTTACGACGCCAATCAGCCGGGCGAATTGGACAAAGCCGAAGCCTTTGGTCACGACATTCTCAGGCTGTGTGTCGAAGTCGGCGGTGTGCTGTCGGGCGAACACGGCATCGGCGTGGAAAAACGCGATTTGATGGGGACCATGTTTAACGATATAGATCTCATGCACCAACACCGTTTAAAGTGTGCGTTTGACGCCAATGGCTTGCTCAATCCCGGCAAAGTTTTTCCGACCTTGCATCGCTGCGCCGAGATGGGACGCATGCACATCAAAGACGGCAAGTTACCCTTTCCCGACATCCCCCGGTTTTGAGGTTGAGAATGAGCGAAGTGTTTAAAGCCCAAACTAAGGATCAAGTGCTCGACGCCGTGCGCTGGGCTGTGGAGGGGGGGCGTCGCGATGAGCCTAAGACGATAGAGGTGCAAGGCCTGGGCAGTAAGCAGGCTTTGGGAACGCGGTGCCAGACGGATGCTGTGCTGGACGTGTCCGGGCTGAGCGGCATCGAACTGTATGAGCCCGAAGAACTGGTCATGAGTGCCCGCGCCGGAACGCCCGTCGTTGAAATCAAAGCCGCGCTGGATGAAGCCAACCAAATGATGGCGTTTGAACCGTGGTCTGCGGCGGGGCTTTATGGCACCAATGCCCCAAACGATGACGGCACCATAGGCGGGCTGTTCGCCGCCGCCCAAGCGGGACCGCGTCGTCCCTTGGCCGGGGCCGCGCGCGATCACTTGTTGGGTTTTCACGCCGTCAGTGGTCAGGGTGAGGCGTTTAAGTCCGGCGGGCGGGTGGTGAAAAACGTCACCGGCTTTGATCTCAGCAAATTGATGGCGGGCTCCATGGGGACCTTGGCGGTGCTGACGGATGTCACCTTTAAAGTGCTGCCCAAAGCGGAAAAAACCCGCACCGTGTTGGTGATGGGCGTATCTGATCCAGGCCTTGTCATGCGCACGGCGCAAAACAGCCCCTATGAAGTGTCCGGCGTGGCGCACTTGCCCCAATCCATCGCTACGCGTTCTGAAGTTTCTTACGTGAGCGCTGCGGGGGCGGGCGTGACGGCGGTGCGTGTCGAAGGCCCTGGCCCATCGGTTGACGCGCGCTGTAAAGTCCTTCGCAATTTGCTGTCACCCTTTGGTTCCGTTGAAGAACTGCACACCACCAGTTCTGTGACCTTGTGGGGGGAGATCCGCGATGCGCGGTATTTGGCAAATGACAAAGTGTTGTGGCGTTTGTCCGTTCCACCCAGTGCCGGACCGGATATCGCCAATGCCTTGGGCGGGGAACATTTTTTCGATTGGGCGGGCGGTCTGATATGGTTAGCGGCAGATGTTGACGTTGATGTGCGCCACAGGCTGGACGGCGGTCATGCAACCTTGATGCGTGCGCCCGAAGATCTCCGCTCCGCCACCCCCGTGTTTCAACCCCAGGCGGACGGTGTTGCGGCATTGATGAGGCGGGTAAAAGACGCCTTTGATCCGCACGCCATTCTCAACCCCGGACGATTGTGAGGGGATGGAGAATGGAAACCCGCTTTAGCCCCACACAGCTACACGTTGCCCCCATCAAAATATCCAACGACATCTTGCGCACCTGTGTGCATTGCGGATTTTGCACCGCGACGTGTCCGACCTATGTGATTTTGGGTGATGAGTTGGACAGTCCACGGGGGCGTATTTATCTGATCAAAGACATGTTGGAATCATCAAAACCGGTTTCCGCCAACACCGTCAAACACATTGATCGCTGCCTCAGTTGCCTGTCGTGCATGACCACCTGTCCGTCGGGGGTGGATTATATGCACTTGGTCGATTACGCCCGCGTGCACATCACCCAAACCCATAAACGGGCGTTTACCGATACGTTGCTGCGCGCCGTGCTGGCCTTTGTCTTGCCCAAGCCCGCCTTGTTCAGGTGGTCGCTGTTGGGCGCACGGTTCGCCAAGCCGTTTGCAGCACTGCTGCCGGGGCGCTTGAAGGGCATGATCAAAATGTCGCCGTCTAGCTTAGCCAAGGCTGATCCGGTTCAGTTGGTGAAGTCTGAGACGGAGGGCACAGCGCGCCTGCGGGTTGCTTTACTGGCGGGTTGCGCCCAACAAGTCTTGGCACCGCGCATCAACAGGGCGGCGGCGGGTTTGCTGGCGCGCTTGGGCTGTGATGTGTTTGAGGCCGATGGGGTCGGCTGTTGCGGCGCGCTCACCCATCACATGGGCAAAGAGCACGCGGCCTTAAGCCAGGCGCGTCTCAATATTGAAGCTTGGGAACGCGCCCACCCGGACGTCATCGCCATCACCGCATCGGGGTGCGGCTCAACCGTTAAAGACTATGGCTTCATGCTGAAAGACGATCCGGCCTGGGCGGACCGTGCGGCGAAAATTTCCGCCCTTGCGCGCGATGTCAGCGAAGTCGTCGCCGAATTGGGCTTGGACGGTGTTAAAAATTTCACCAAGCCCCGCATCGCCTACCACGCCCCGTGCTCATTACAGCACGGACAAAAGAATTTAGACGGCCCAGTCGATTTGTTGAAGGCTGCGGGCTTTGAGGTTTCAACGCCCAAAAATGCCCATATGTGTTGTGGATCAGCGGGCACCTACAATATTTTGCAGCCCGACTTAGCCATCGAGTTGGGAACCCGCAAGGCCAATAGTTTGGATGTGCTTGAAGCGCAAGTCATTGCAACCGGTAACATCGGCTGTCTGATTCAAATCGGCACATACACTGGGAAGAGGGTGGTGCACACCGTTGAATTGCTGGACTGGGCCACTGGCGGTCCTTCGCCGTTGGAAAACACACACGCGTCATGAGCGCCGACAAAGCCGATAAGGAATGCATCACCCCCGCTGGTTTTGCGAAGTTGCAGGCCGAGCTCGTCCAGTTGTGGGATATCGAGCGCCCCGAAGTGGTGCGCACGGTCCATTGGGCGGCCAGCAACGGCGATCGATCTGAGAACGGCGATTACATTTATGGCAAAAAACGTCTGCGCCAAATCGATGGTCGGGTACGGTTTTTACGCAAACGTCTGGAAATTCTGAAAGTCGTCAATCCGTGTTTCCAGCAGGATCAAAACACCGTGCACTTTGGCGCGACGGTTCGATATGAACGTGAAAACGGTACGGTGCAAACCATCACCATTGTCGGCAGCGACGAAACCGTGCCCAGTGAAGGGCGTATCAGCGCAGATTCTCCCATTGGCCGGGCATTGATGGAAAAAACCGTCGGTGCGCTGGTCAGTGTGCACACGCCGGGCGGTGAAGACGAGCTGGAAGTGCTCAGCATTTCCTACCCGCCCCGTCCTGAAAGATAGCTGGTCTAGTCAGCAGTTTTAGCTTTCAGCCACACCGCCGCTTCACCACCCGCGACCCGTCCGGTGGCGAGGCAGGCGCTCAACAGATAGCCGCCCGTGGGCGCTTCCCAGTCCATCATTTCACCGGCGCAAAACACGCCAGGCAGAACTTTGAGCATAAAGCCGTCTTTCATGGCGTTCAGCTTGACGCCGCCCGCAGTGCTGATGGCTTCGGCCAGTGGACGAGTGCGTTCCAGGCGCACGGGCAGCGCCTTGATGACGCCAGCCAGACGGGCTGGGTTGGAAAAGTCTTCAGCCGCCAACACTTCGTGCAGCAACGCGGCCTTGACGCCCGCAATGCGCACGACGCGTTTCATGTGCGTCGCCATGGATTTTTTACCGCGCGGGCGGCTTAACGCTTCGGTGAGTTCAGCAATACTGCGACCGGGGGACAAATCAATCGTGAGCACAGCATAACCGTCGTGTTCGATGGTATCGCGCAGGGCCGCCGAAAGGGTGTAGACCGGTCCGCTTTCCAGGCCAAACTGGGTGATGGTGACGTCGCCGCTGGCGCTTGTGTCTTGAAACGTCAGCTTGACGGTTTTGACCGCCTCGCCGGCAAAGTGTTCGCGCATATAGTCGCTCCACGCGACCTCGAACCCGCAGTTGGCGGGGCGCAGCGGCGCAATTCTGACACCTTGGTTTTGGAGGGGCTCGACCCACGCGCCATCCGACCCCAACGAGGGCCAACTGCCGCCACCTAGGGCCAAGACGGTGGCTTCGGCTTGGATCAAGACGTCGCCGTTTGGGGTCTCAAAGTGAAGAGCGCCATCCTCCCAGCCGGTCCATTTGTGACGCACATGGATGGTGACGCCTTTTGCGCGCAGACGGTGCAGCCACGCGCGCAACAACGGTGCGGCCTTGAAGTCTTTGGGAAAAATCCGCCCCGAACTGCCGACGAAGGTTTCGATGCCCAGGTCTGCCGCCCAGTCTTGAATGTTGCCGGGGGTAAAGCTGCTGAGCGCCGGGTGCAGGCGATCATTGGCGTCGCCAAAGCGGGTGAAGTATTTCGCCAGCTCTTCACTGTGGGTGAGATTCAGGCCGCTTTTGCCCGCCATCAAGAACTTGCGCCCCAAGGACGGCATGGCGTCAAAGACATGAACCTCAAAGCCATGCGAGACCAGCACTTCTGCGGCCATCAAGCCTGCGGGGCCACCGCCGATGATGGCTACTGGGAGCGGGGCGTTTTGGGGGAGCGGGGATGTTTTCATAGGCGAGATGTAACACGCATTTGAATGGACGCAAATGGGTAGGGCGCGTAAAGTCCGCCCCATGATGGCAAAAGCACAAAAAAAAGTATCTGGAAATCTGTTTTCCCACCGTCCCTATTGGGCGGCGCGGTTCGGCACGGCCCCGTTTCTGCCCATGTCCCGCGCCGAAATGGAAGAACTGGGCTGGGACAGTTGCGACATCATCATCGTCACCGGCGATGCCTACATCGATCACCCCAGTTTCGGCATGGCCATTATTGGCCGCTTGTTGGAAGCCCAGGGCTTTCGCGTCGGCATTATATCCCAACCCGATTGGTCCAGCGCCGATGCATTTAAGGCCTTAGGCCCGCCTAATTTGTTTTGGGGCGTGACCGCAGGCAATATGGACAGCATGGTCAATCGTTACACGGCGGACAAAAAAATCCGCCACAACGACAGCTACACGCCAAACGACGAAGGCGGCAAACGTCCCGACCGTTCAGTGGTCGTGTACGCCCAACGCTGTCGGGAGGCCTATTCAGGCATGCCGGTGGTCATCGGTGGCATTGAAGCGTCTCTCAGGCGAATCGCGCACTATGACTATTGGTCGGACAAGGTGCGCCGTTCGGTTCTGCCCGACAGCAAGGCCGATATATTGGTTTACGGCAACGCCGAACGCGCCATCGTCGACATCGCCCACAGAACGGCGGCGGGCGAGCGTCCCAAGGACATGTTTGATATTCGCGGCACCGCGCACATGTGCGATGGCGCGCCCGACGATTTCACCGTCATCAATATGTCTGAGCTGGACTTAGAGCATCCGTCCGTCCATAGCGATATGGACAAAACGGTCGTCCGCCTGCCCAGTTATGAGGCCGTCGGCGCCGATCCGGTTTTGTATGCCCAAGCGTCACGGGTGCTGCATCAAGAAAGCAATGCGGGCAATGCGCACGCTTTGATCCAACGTCACGGAAATCGCGATGTGTGGTTGACGCCACCGCCCATTCCCCTCACCACGCCAGAAATGGACGGCGTGTACGGCTTGCCGTACGCCCGCGCACCGCATCCCAGCTATGGCGATGCACGCATTCCGGCGTGGGAAATGATCCGCTTTTCCATCAACATCATGCGCGGCTGCTTTGGCGGCTGTTCGTTTTGTTCCATCACCGAACACGAAGGCCGGGTTATTCAAAACCGTTCCGAACAATCGATCTTGCAAGAAATCGAAGACATCCGCGACAAGGTTGCGGGCTTCACCGGGCACATTTCAGACTTGGGCGGGCCGACGGCAAATATGTACCGAATGGCGTGCAAGGACGACGAAATCCAAAAGGTCTGCCGCCGCCCCTCGTGCGTTTATCCCGACATTTGCAAAAATTTGGGCACCGACCATGACCCGCTGATCCAGTTGTATCAAAAAGCCCGCGCCATTTCAGGCGTGAAAAAAATACACATCGCGTCGGGGCTGCGCTACGACTTGGCGGTGAAAAGTCCCAAATATGTCAAGGAACTGGTGACCCATCATGTCGGCGGTTATTTGAAAATCGCCCCCGAACACACCGAGGCCGGACCGCTGTCAAAAATGATGAAGCCGGGCATCGGTACCTATGATCGCTTCAAGCAGATGTTCGATCTCGCGGCCAAGCAGGCGGGTAAAAAATATTATTTGATTCCGTACTTCATTGCGGCTCATCCCGGCACGTCCGATGAAGACATGATGAACCTGGCGATTTGGTTGAAGAAAAACAACCTGCGCGCCGATCAGGTGCAGACCTTCTTGCCGTCGCCCATGTCGCTGTCGGCGGCCATGTACTATTCCGAACGCAATCCCATCAAACCCATTCACAGGGACAGCGGCGAAGTGGTGCACACCGCCAAGGGGCTGCGCCAGCGCCGTCTGCACAAAGCATTTTTACGCTATCACGATGCGGAAAACTGGCCGCTGATCCGCGAGGCCTTAAAACAATTGGGCCGCGAAGATTTGATCGGTCCCAGCAAAAAACATTTGGTGCCTTGGTGGCAGCCCAAAGGAACCGGCGGCCGTGCCGGTGCTATTGCGACGAATTTGGGCAAAGAGGGCGCGCCCACTGGGCGGAAAAAAGGTTCACAGACGTTCTTTACCCAACAAGCGGGCGAAGGCCGCCGTGCGCCAGCTTCTCAGGGTAAAGCGTCTCAGGCTAAAAAGTTAAAAGGTCGCAGCCCCAAACCACGTTAAACAAGTGGCCTTGAATTTGCATCAAAATCCATGAGTTTTTTGACGGCATGACCCCATGTCATGTCCAAGATCAGGAAAAGCACATGGATTTTCACACCCCAAACATGTCCGTGGCGGCTTCGATGGTCACGCGCCAGACCAAGACCGTCAGCGTTGAAACGAAAACCACTGAGACGGACGTCACCGTTGAAAAAAAGAGCCTCATCGATGAAATCCGGGAGAAAGGTTTTCAGGCATTTTTGCAAGACCTTGAACAAAAGAAGCTGGAAGACTTGCGCAAAAAAATATTGGGTTCTATGGGGTTAGATGATGAAACCCTGCTGAGTATGCCCGCCGATCAGCGCACGAAAATCGAAAAAATGGTCAGCCAAGAAATCATCAAGCGGATGTTGGCCAACGCACAAATGAGCACAGAAGGCGGCACGACGTTGGTCGCAATGCAAACCGTTCAGGTCGATGTGCGGGTGGTTTCAAGCACCTCAAGGGTGGCCGGCGGCCTCGGCATGGAACCGCTATTGGCGTTGCAAGAAACCGAATTTAACAGGTTGAAAGATGAGCCCAACCAAAACAAAAATGCCGGGTAAATTTTGCCGATGAGGCCCAAATCAGTCGCCGAAGACAACCCCTTCGCGGCGCGGATCGGCACCACCCACCCACACATTGCCCACCCGCACGATGGCGTGTAGCCCACTGTTGAGCTCGCCGAGTTTGACGGTGTGGCCCATATCTTGAAATGCCTTCACCCATGGCTCGGCGGTTTATTCCACATCCAAGGTGTCAAATCGACCGATGACGTGGGGCAGGGATAGGGCGTCCTGCACGTCCATGTGCCAATCCAAAACCGCAATGATGGCTTGGGTGACGTAGCCGATGATACGTGAACCGCCGGGGGACCCCACCACCATTTTGAGCTTTCCGTGTTGATCGAAGACGATGGTGGGTGCCATGGAAGAGCGTGGGCGCTTACCCGGTTGCAAGCGGTTGGCGACGGGCTTGGCGTCACGTTCCGGCACAAACGAAAAGTCGGTGAGTTCGTTGTTCAACAAAAATCCCCGCACCATTACGCGAGAGCCAAATCCGTTTTCGATGGTGGTGGTAAGCGACACCGCATTGCCACCGGCATCAACAATCGAGAGATGCGAGGTGGAGGGGAATTCGATGGCGTTGTCCGGGGCGCGCGCCTCTGACACGGTCCACGGCGGCGCGCCCGCCAGTACTTTCGACGCGGCGCGTGCGGGGTCAATCAACGCCGCGCGGGTTTTCAGATAGGCCGGGTCAAGCAACCCTTCGGGCACCGTGACAAAATCGCTATCGGCCATATATAGGCCCCGATCCGTAAATGCCAAGCGGCTGGCTTCGGCGATCAGGTGGAACGATTTGGGCGATAGCGGGGGAAGGGTGAAGCTGTTCAGCATACCCAAGATTTGCCCCACCGTCAGCGCCCCCGACGAGGGCGGCCCCATGCCACAAACGTTAAAGGAACGGTACGCCGCACAGACCGGATCGCGTTCGATCACCCGATATGCGGTTAAGTCTTGGGCGCTTAAAAGGCCGGGGTTTTGCGCGTCTTGCACGGCGGCGACGATATCTTGGGCAATTTCACCGTTATAAAAGACCTCCGCGCCGTGGGCGGAAATCAAACGCAAGGTTTGGGCATAGAGGGGATTTTTAAGTTGCGTTCCCGCCGTCAACGGCTGGCTGGCCTCATCAAAAAAATAGGCTCGCGCCGTGGCGGAGGTGATGAGGCGTTTTTGATCGCGGGCAATCAGTTGGGCGAGGCGCGGCGAGACGTCGAAGCCAGCTTCGGCCAAGTCTATGGCGGGTTTCAACAGCCGCGCCCAAGCCAGCTTTCCAGAGCGGCGATGCGCGTCGAACATCAGTTTTAAAGTACCCGGTGTACCCACGGAACGCCCGCCGACGACGGCGTCGAAAAACTTAACAGTCGTGCCGTCGGGCTTGAGGAACAGATCCGCCGTGGCGGCCAGGGGGGCGGTTTCGCGACCGTCTAAGGTGATGAGTTTGTCGGACTTAGCGTCAAAATAAACCAAGAATGCACCGCCGCCCAGGCCACTGCTTTGCGGTTCCACCAGCCCCAGTACCATCTGCGCCGCGACCATGGCGTCGATGGCGCTACCGCCGTCTTTCAGTACATCGTAGCCCGCTTGGGCGGCGTGGGGATTGGCGGCGCTGATGACAAAATTCTGGGCGGTGACGCTGGTTTTTAAGGTACGCCCGGTGGCGGCCTCGGGGGCTAAGTCTTGGGCTAAACCTTGTGCCGAGACGGGGGATGCCGTGCACGCAAATGCAGCCATGATGAGTGTGAATATGCTGCGCATGGTTTCTCCCCTTATTTGCTATGCTTGTAAAATTAAGATGTCAAAAGCCATTGTGCAACCGTTGTAGCCTTTTGGGTTGCGCCTTGGCAAAATTGATATAGAGCTAGAAGATGAGTTTTTTGTGAGGGGAGATAGCAGTGTTTAAATTGAAGGCGTTACTGACGGCCGTGCTTTGTGGTATCGGGGCTTCTGCCCAGGCAGAAGAGCTGAAAATTGAACAGGTGACAGATAGCGTCTATGCTCTCATTGGGCCATCTGAGCAACGCAACCCCACCAACTTTGCCAACAACGCGACCTTTGGCGTGGTGGTGACGGACGAGGGCGTGTTGCTGGTTGATCCCGGCGGCAGCTACAAAGGTGCGGCACAAGTTGAAGCGGCCATCAAAACCATCACCGACAAGCCTGTCAAAATAGTCATTAATTCTGGCGGTCAAGATCATCGCTGGTTGGGCAACGGATATTTCAAAGCAAAAGGCGCGCGCATCATTGCGTCCGCCGCCGCCGTTGCCGACCACAAAGCGCGCACCCAAGATCACTTTTTCATGCTCACCAGATTAATGGGCAGTGACGCCTTGGCGGGCACCGAAGCGGTCTATGCCGAGGAGACGTTCGACCAGGAATTGAATTTGGATTTCGGTGGCCACCGTTTTGAAATCCGCCATGTGGGTTCAGCGCACACGCTGGGGGACTCGTTCATTTGGATGCCCGATACGGGTGTGATGTTCACCGGGGATATCGTCTATGTGGACCGCATGCTCGGCACCGGCCCGGCGGGCGACACCGCCAGTTGGATCGACGTGTTTGAGGCGATGGCCGATTACAGTCCCAAATTCATCGTTCCCGGTCACGGCCCGGTGACAGATCTGAAACGCGCCACCGCTGAAACCTATGACTACTTGGTTTATATGCGCACCATGATTGGGCGGATTCTTGAAAACGGCGGCCCCATCGAAGAGGGCATTGCCGTCGATCAATCCCTGTTCAAACACTTAAAAGTGTTTGACCAAATCAGCAAACGCAACGCCCAAAATGTCTTCATGCAGATGGAGTTTGAATAACCGTCATAGAGATGTCACGGAAGCGGCTTAAAAGCGCAAGCCTTTAACATTGGAGCAGTGAGTATGAGCACGGATATTCGCAACTACACCTTGGTCACCGCCGCCTATTGGGGCTTTACGCTAACCGATGGCGCGTTGCGGATGTTGGTGCTGTTGCATTTTTACACGCTGGGCTACAGCCCGTTTGAAATTGCCTTGCTGTTTGTTCTGTATGAATTTTTTGGCATCGTCACCAATTTGCTGGGCGGCTGGACGGCCAGTCGTGTGGGGCTGAAGGTGACGCTTTTCGCGGGCTTGGGGCTGCAAGTGGTGGCGCTGTCGGCGCTGTCGCAGTTTGACCCCGGTTGGCCGGTGGGCATGGGTGTTGCGTTTGTCATGGGCGCGCAGGCGCTGTCCGGCATCGCCAAAGACTTGACCAAAATGAGCTCCAAAAGCGCCGTCAAGCTGGTGGTGCCAGACGGCGCCGAAGGGGCATTGTTCAAGTGGGTCGCGATTTTAACGGGGTCCAAAAATGCCCTGAAGGGTCTCGGCTTTTTTGTGGGCGGGGTGTTGCTGAGTGGGCTCGGTTTTGACGGTGCGCTGTTGGCGATGGCGGGCGGCTTGGCCGTTGTTCTGGTGGCTTCCATCTTGATGTTGCCTAAGTCCATCGGACAGGCCAAAAGCAAGATCAAGTTTACCCAAATCTTGTCCAAAAGCCGCAACATGAATTATCTGTCAGCGGCGCGGCTGTTTCTGTTCGGCTCGCGCGATGTGTGGTTCGTGGTCGGGTTGCCGCTGTTTTTGGCTGCAAGCTTGTGCTGGGATCATGCCCAAGTGGGCGGTTACATGGCCGCGTGGGTGATCGCTTATGGCTTCGTGCAAGCGGGTGCGCCGAAGCTTTTGAAGTCGTCAGCAGGGGCTCCCGGTGGTCGCGCCACACGGCGCTGGATCCTTGTCTTGCTGGCGGTGACGATGGCGATAGCGGCGGCGGTGGGAGCGGATTTTGCGCCGGGCTGGACGGTGGTGTTGGGGCTGGGCGTGTTCGGCTTTGTGTTTGCCGTCAACTCCGCTGTGCATTCTTATTTGGTGCTGGCGTATTCAGAGGCCGACCACGTCGCGCTCAACGTCGGCTTTTATTATATGGCCAATGCGGGCGGACGGTTGCTGGGAACGGTGCTGTCGGGGCTTGCCTATCAATGGGGCGGCTTGGTGATGTGCTTGGGCGTTTCGGCGGGGTTTTTAGCGGCGGCTTGGCTGTTGAGTTTGGCATTGCCTGAACACCCTAAGTCTTTAGACGGAGTGTCCGGCGGCAAAGCCGGATGACCACGCCCATTGAAAATTAAATCCGCCCAACTCACCCGTGATGTCGACCACTTCACCGATAAAATACAGGCCCGGCACGGTTTTGGCTTCCATGGTCTTGGATGACAAATCGCGTGTGTCGACGCCGCCCACGGTGACTTCGGCGGTGCGGTAGCCTTGTGATCCCGACGGCGTGACCCGCCAGTCATTGATGCCGTCCGCCACGCGGCGCAGCACCTTGTCGGCGGTTTCGCAAAGGCGACCTTGAGCGCCCGCTTCGTCCACCACCAGCTTGGCCAAGCGCTTGGGCAGCAGTGTTGCCACAGCGGTCACGACCTCTTGCTTTGGCTTGTCGTGCTTGGCGGTTTTCAGCACGGCAAACGCATTGATACCGGGGGCTAAGTCGATGCGCAGCGCGTCGCCGTCGTTCCAATACGATGAAACTTGCAAGATGGCGGGACCGCTGAGGCCTCTGTGGGTGAACAGCAAGGCTTGCGTGAAATCGGCCGTGTTGCAGCGAATCCGCGCTTGTACGGCGATGCCCGACAGGTCCTTGATGCGGTTGAGCAGCGCGCCTTCAAACGTCAACGGCGTCAGCCCGGCGCGGGTCGCCACCACCTTAAGGCCAAAGCGTTTGGCGATGGTGTGGCCAAAACCCGTCGCGCCTATTTTGGGGATGGAATAGCCACCCGTGGCGATGACCACTGACGAGCTCTCAAAGGTTCCCTGGTTCGTTTTCACACGAAAGCCGGTTTCAATCTGCTCAATAGTTGAAATGGCGGTGTGCAGTTGCAAGCGTGCGCCGCCCGCTCGACACCGTTCAACCAGCATGTCAATGATGGCGGCGGCGGCGGTGTCGCAAAACAGTTGGCCGTGGTCGCGCTCATGATAAGCGATGGCGGCGTCGTCAACCATTTTGACAAAATCGTGCTGGGTAAATCTGTTCAGCGCGGAGATGCAAAACCGTGGGTTTTGCGACACGAAATTTTCAGGCTTGGTGTAAAGGTTGGTGAAGTTGCATCGTCCGCCCCCAGATATGCGGATCTTTTCGCCGACTTTTTGCGCATGATCAAGCACCAAAACGCGGCGTCCGCGCCCTGCGGCGACGCCCGCGCACATCAAGCCCGCAGCCCCAGCGCCGATGATGATGGTGTCGAAGGTTTGGGGTTGTAAGGCCATGGCTTTAAGTAAATTTGTCCAAAAATGAGGGAGTGATATTATCCGGGAAGGAGCGATGACATGGGGCCTGCGATGATGTTAATGTTAGGCCATGATGTGGCAAAAACTCGGCTTTCAAGGCAAAGCGGCGACCGTGCTGTTTGCCGGATTGTTTCTCAGCATCGTGTTGATCTGGTACGGGATCAGCGTGGTTAATCTTGTGGTTGAAGCCAAACACGTGTGGGCCGATTATAACCGCACCGCGACCGCCACGTCCCAGCAAATGAATAGCATCCATAAGCATCTGGGATACGGTGGGTTTATCCATCATTTTAAAAACTATATTTTGCGTGGGGACGAACACTATCTTGAGCGCCTGGATGCGGACAAGCGTAAAATTTATGCCGCCATTGAACGCTACCAGACGCTGAATATTTCCGATGGGGAACGCCAAGGGCTCATGCGCTTGCATGAGGTGGTTAAAAACTACGTGCACACTATCGAGCGCGCGCGTCTTGCTTTTGCAGATGGCGCGGGTAGCGCCGAGGTCGACCATTTGGTGCGGCTCGATGATACGCCAGCGCTGTTGGCGTTGACGCAGTTGGACAGAGCCGCTTTGCAGCGCAGCGATCAAAGCGAATTTGAGACGGAACAATGGCTAAACAAAACAGTGACGTTCTTGGCGTGGGGCTTGTTTATTTTTCCGTTGGCGCTGGTTTCGGTCGTTATTATGGCACGCTTTTTGTGGCTGACGTTGCGCGCCAACCAAGTTGCGGAACGCGCCCAGCAAGAGGTCGAAGCGCTGTTGCAAACCGCACCAGATGCGATGCTCACCATCAATGCAGACGGCATGATCGTGCGCGCCAACCACCAAACCGTGAATTTATTCGGATATTCAGCAGCACTTTTGAAAACCATGCGGGTGGAAGACCTGATGCCCAGACATCATCACATCGATCATGTCGCTGCGCGCCAGGATTACTTTAAAAACCCACATCCGCGATCCATGGGAAATGGATTTGATCTGATGGGGTTGACCCAGGACGGTCGGGAAATTCCGGTGGAAGTCAGCCTATCCAGTTTCACGCATGACAAGGATGCTTTCGCCACCGCCACCGTGCGCGACATGTCGGAACGCTTGGCCGCAGAACGCAAAGTGCGTGAAAATGAAGAACGCTTGTCATTGTCCCAAGCCATTGTCGACGTCGGCACCTGGGACTGGAATATTGAATCGGGTGGGCTGATTTGGTCGCCACTGATCTATCGCATGTTTGGTGTTTCGCCGGATCAGTTTGAAGCTTCATACAAAAATTGGTTCTTCTCCGCTTTGTTGAGTGAATAGTTTCAAGTTATGCATAAAACATAGACTGGTCATCAGGCAAAGAAGACTGCCTAATCTTGAGTTTAAAATACTCGGTATCTCTAATACCTCTGGC
>FLOH01001336.1_pt1 | contig 39027 bp, 32 predicted proteins | sample 756751 | NCBI WGS metagenome assembly FLOH01 (sample SAMEA4026879, study PRJEB14308) | marine metagenome | biome: coastal water; material: water | depth 74 m
TGCGCTACGATGATGCAATCGAAGCCAACCGTCAAGCGCTAAGTATCAATCCTGAGTATGCTGATGTCTGGTATAACCTCGGGACCGCATACGGTGGCCTCAAACGCTACGATGATGCAATCGAAGCATACCGACAGGCCCTTCGCATCAATCCAGAGTCTGTAGCTGCCTGGAACAACCTCGGAGTCTTCTACAACCGCACCGGCAATCGGGCAGCCGCCCTTGAAGCAGCCCGGGAACTGCGACGCCTCGATCCGGAAGGGGCCGAGAAACTTTTCAACCTGATTGTGCCGCGCTAACAAGACAGGCCTCTTGCGATCTTTGCGGTTCCGACCACCTGATAGAACGCGGTGATTGTCTTACGAGGAGGTTCGAGAGGTGATGACACACAATCCAGTCTGGACCCTGGACCAGAGATGAGTTGATTTTAGCCCTCGATCTCTATTTCCGCGTGAAGCCCAGTCACACTTCAGAATCCCATCCTGAGATCCGGCGCCTCAGTATCCTCTTGAACGAGTTGCCGGTTCACACCGTGCGTCCCGATGGGCTGGCCAAGTGAGACGCGTAAGATGCTGCTGATGAAGTAAAGAGGTCTCCCAGTGTGGTTTTGGGGATCGAATATCGATTATCTCGGTGCTGGTGTACCCAAGCCCTCACCCACCAGTATGCATCGAAAACGCCCCGGGAATTGTGTCTGCAATAGTTATTGTTTCTGTAGAGGTGACCTGTGACCCTGCACATCAAGTATCATCATCTGTGCCCACAATGCCAGGCCTTGTACATTCCTTATGACACGGGTGTTCCCTGTCCGAGTTGCGGGTTTCAAGAGGAGGAGAGGTTTGACTTCATACCTCAGGCCGTGGAGTCCGCCCTCTACAACCTCAGCGATGGGAGTTACGTTCCCGGCGGTTGGTACGTCGGTTCGTATGCTGACCATGTTTTACGGCTGGTATTTATGATGCTCGAACAGCATCGTACTGGCGACCCAGACGCTGACTTTGAGACTGTCGCACGGTTATTCGTTGATGAGGTAGACTGGCAGGATCAAGTGTATGCCAAGGACCACGTCTTTGATATAGCATGCCGGGTTTACCATGAAATCCAGAGGCGACCGCCAGTGACACCCAGAGAGCCAATGGATACGCAACATGCTAACCGAGATCACAGGAAATGGTGGAAATTTGGACTTTAATATGGTAAGTCATTGCGCTTGAATCTATTATCGTCTTTTCCCCAAACTCGGAAGACCGCCCGGAAGATAATGAATTTCGTCGTGATTGTTTATCCCTGTTGGATCATATTGTTTCAACCACTCACCTGTCCCCATCTGCTCGACTTCATATTTTAACCATGAAGGTACACTCGGGTCATCAACGTTATTATTTAATAAACGAAGAATGGCATGGTAGTGCTTCTTGCGCTGTGAACAAGCAATAACAGGATCTTCTGGTGGTGTAATGTTTCTGTTCATATTGCCTCTCCTCATCCAGAATATATAATTAGAAGTAATTTTTGTACACAAGTATTTTAACATATTGCGCAGGGACAGGAAGAGTACTTATTGATATCCGGCCCCCGTCTCTGACTGAGCGTTTCATCATACACCCCCGCACCTCTACACCTGCATACTTCATCGGTAGTGCCATCCTGAGCGCGGAACATGCCCTCTGAAGGACGATCTCAGTCGGGGACGATAATAACCCTTCATTGCTTATAATCGAATTTAGTGCCTGAAACTGACGTTGGGAGTGGTATATAGACTGGGCACAGGTTGGGGAGTGTTACAAAGATTGGGGGCAAGTCAACTAAACCCCACAGAATCGACGCTCGTCTCATCTCGTAGGTGTGAGTATCACAGAGTTGAGAACGGAAAAGCACCTCTATGTGGTGAATTTCATACTCGCATACTGGGAATATCGCTGGGAATAGATTATTAGACACAAATTAAAAGACTCACGATATTCTCGTAAGTCCTTGTTATTATTATGGAGCGGGAGACGAGGATCGAACTCGCGACATCAAGCTTGGGAAGCTTGCGTTCCACCGCTGAACTACTCCCGCTCACAAGGTGGAAGTATAGCCGATCAGGGGTTGAGGGTCAAGGCATTTCACTGCCAGCAGGGAGTTCACCGCCCGCGAGCCAAGCGCCCACAGCATCGAGCAACGCCTCCCGTGCGACCCCGTCCCGAACATCCACCCACCGCACCTCCGGCCGCGCACGGAACCACGTCATCTGCCGTTTGGCGTACCGTCGGGTATTCCGCTTGAGCGCCTCCACACAGTCCGCGTAATCCATCTCACCCTCGACATACGGGACCCACTCGGCATACCCTACTGTCGCCATCCCAGGGGCTTCGGGACCGTACCGCTCGATCAGTCCGCGTGCTTCCGCCACGAGTCCTGCATCAAGCATGGCATCCACACGGGTGTCCACGGATCGATACAGGTCCTCCCGAGGCAGAACAATCCCCACCGTGCACCAGTCGTAGTCGCCTCCGCCGATCCTTGCCGCCGCTGCTAGCTCGGCATATGGCCTGCCGGTGGTGCGGACTATCTCCAGCGCGCGCATGATCCGCACTACATCGTTGGGGTGCACCTCGGCGGCGCGCACGGGGTCGGTGTCGGCAAGCAGCCGGTGAAGGGCGTCGGAACCCCGCTCATCGCGGATACGCTCCAGTTCCGCCCGAAGCGCCGGATCGGGTTCCACTCCCGCCGAGAGACCCTCGCGGAAAGCCCGAAGATAGAATCCCGTTCCACCGGAAAGTATCGGAAGCCGCCCACGGTCAAGGACACCTTCCACTGCCTCGCGAGCATACGCCACCCAATCAGCGGCGTTGAATGTCACGTCGGGATCGATGATATCGATACAGTGGTGGGGAATCCGAGCGCGAATGTCGGTCGAGGGCTTGGCGGTGCCGATGTCGAGTCCGCGATAGACCTTGCGTGAGTCCGCGCTCACGATCTCTCCACCGAACCGCACTGCGGCGTCCGTGGCAAACAGTTTCTTTCCCGAGGCGGTTGGGCCGACAATCTCAAGTATTCGGGGCTGCATACGACGGGTTCCCTTTCGGCGACTGATTCCGTATATTGCGGGTGAAGATTATAATATAGTCCGTCAAACGTCTTCCGGCAACGGGCCACGGACATCATCCTGATACTATGGAGTCCCCATGCACGCATTCAGAAGCGCCATCGCCGCAGTTGTGTTGTCAGCCGTCGCACTCACATTCGCAGCTTCCGCCATCGCGGATGACGAGGTTCTGCACGTCGTCCTGACCGTGTCCCAGTCCAAGCGGCTCATCGCCAAGGGAGTCTGGGCGCACCCGGATGTCCTCGCCGCAATGGAGGATGGCCTCATCGCAGTGTATCGTGGCAGCACCGGCACCGCCATCGCCGAGGAATTCCTGGGCGATGACATCGAGTCCTTCGCCTACACCATCGGCATCACTTTACCTGAGGGTGACAGCCCGGAATCACCGCCCAGATTCCCGGACCTGGTTATCGAGGACGGCACTCCGGCGGCTGGCATGACCACACAGAAGGCGGTGGAACGCATGACCGCCGGTGATGTCATCATCAAGGGCGCCAACGCGTTGAACTATGCCGAAGGGATCGCGGGCGGAATGGTCGGAAGCACAGTCGGTGGCTCGGTCGGCGGATTCTGGGGACACATCTACGGCAAGAAGCTGAAACTCGTGATCCCGGTTGGCCTCGAAAAGGAAATCGTGGGCGACATCGCCACAGCCGCCAGGGAGAGTCTCGATGGCAATCCCGGGCCATCGCTCGTGCCCATGTACGGAATCATCATCACCGAGTTGGAGGCGGTGGAACTCCTCTCAGGCGCGAAGGCGACCCAGATCGCCGCCGGTGGTGTCCGTGGCGCGGAGGGTGCGGTACGGCTCCTGATCCGCGGCACACCGGACCAGATCAGTGTCATGCGGGGAATCCTTGCCGAGGTGCAGAAGGAAGAGGCATTCTGAGCGGCCAGAGGCCGTTTTATATGATCTGTAAAGTAGAATACTCTGACCGGGTGATCCTGTTATGGCAGTGCAAAGTCGTGAAACACTTTGCACGGGGGCTCTGTGGGCATCTCTCAGACGAAAACGGTCTCTGACCGGTCGTGAAACACTTTGCATGGGGACTCTGTGTGCATCCCGCAGACGATAAAACGGTCCCTGACCGTGTGATCCCGTAGTGGCAGTACAAAGTCGTGAAACACTTTGTACGGGAACCCTGCACGTATTTCTCAGACGACAAAACGGTCTCTTACCGGTCGTGAAACACCTTACGCGGAGTACTGGTGAAAGACCACCAGACCATAAATGGGGTCTATGACCCCCGTCCGAAACGACGGGCCAGTTCATCCATCGTGAGCTTCACCACGACCGGGCGGCCGTGGGGGCAGGCGAATGGCTCGCGGGTTGCGAAGAGACGGTCCACCAGTGATCGCATCTCCTCCTGCGAAAGCGGTGTTCCCGCCTTCACCGCCGAACGGCAGGCAACCGCCGCTGCGACCTTCTCCATGTAGCCCGAGCTGATGCGTCCATGCAGGCGCATCTCGTCGATATACTCCTGGAAAATCGTGTCATCCTCAGCACCGTGGTACCACGATGGCACCGCATCCACGAACACCGCACGCTCCCCGAACTCACGCACACCGAATCCGACCCGCTCCAAAAGCGGCAGCATCGGCTCCAGCACTTCCCAGTCAGCCGCCGAGAAGTCCAGCACCAGTGGGAACAGGAGCTGCTGCGCCGATGTCTCCCTTCCCTGCAGGTGATCGAGAATCTCCTCGAACAGGATGCGCTCGTGCGCCACATGCTGGTCGATGATGAGCGCGCCCTCCTTGACCGCGGTGACAATGTACATATCCTTGAGCTGCCAGAACGCCGGGCCCTCGTAGAATTCCGGCATTGAGTCCGGCCGGACTGCGTTCGGCGCTGCGGGTGATTCAGGCATCGCGTCAGACAGCCCACTCTTCCGCGGCAAAGCCAGCGATTCCTGGAGGTTGCCATCATCCGGTTGCGGAGGCGGCGGTGTGGCCCTGGGCACGTCGTGGTGCCAGCGGTCCGGTGGAGGACTGTACACCGTGATCGGCCGTGAACTCCCACCGAAATGGTCGTCTCCCCGATACATTCCGCCAAGGTCCGGTGCGGCGGCAAGTGTCTGCACGGTGCCGTGGACTGCTTGTCGGATCGCCTGGGTTACCGGGTATTCGCGATGGATGCGTATCTCACGCTTGGTGGGGTGCACGTTGACATCGAACCGGTCCGGTTCCGCCTCAAGGTAGAGTACGAATGCCGGGAACATGCCCGGCGCAAGGCCCGGCCCGTATCCCTGCTGAACTGCCCGTGATACTCCCCGCGAGACGATTGGGCGGCCGTTGATTACGAGGTACTGGTGGCTCGATGTCTTCCGCGCGGCATCGATGCCACCGATGAATCCGGTGACCGTGACACCATCGGCATCAGTCTCCTCAAGCGGCAGCATGAGCTTCGTAAGCGAGGGCCCGAACACCTGTCGGAGCATCTCCACACGGTCCACTGTCGCGTGGTGACGAAAGAGTTCGCGATCACCTGAAACAAGCGAGAGGTGCAGGGCTGGCGCACTCACCGCAATGTCGTTCATGATGCGCTTGATGTAGCGGATTTCGGTGTCTTCCGCACGGAGGAATTTGCGGCGTGCGGGTACATTGTAGAACAGCCCGGATATCTCCACCATCGTGCCGACATCGCGGCCGACATCAGTGACATCCCTCAGCACGCCGCCCTCGATGACAAGCCGTGTGCCGAAATCGTCCTCTTTCCGCCGTGTCTCGATGACCGCACGGGAGACGGATACGATGGAAGGCAGGGCCTCGCCGCGGAATCCGAGGGTTGTGATCCGGTCGATATCTTCGGCATCGACGATCTTGGAGGTGGCGTGTCGCTCAATGGAGAGGAGCGCGTCCTCACGGCCCATGCCGATACCGGTGTCCGCCACCCGGATACGTCGCCTGCCGCCATTCTCAATTTCGACCGTGATCCGATCCGCGCCGGCATCAACTGCGTTTTCCACGAGTTCCTTCACCACGGAGGCGGGGCGTTCAACCACCTCACCCGCGGCGATCTTGTTGGCGACAATATCGGGTAACACCCTGATTCGTGACATGATAATACCTTGTGTTTGTAACCTCGGATGAACACAGATAAACACAGATGATGTAATAAGGTTCTCTTAAAAATAACCGCATTTATCAGTGTTCGACAGCCATATATTTTTTATTCTTCCGCCTTGCGCTTGAACTGGTCGAGAAGCATGAGCGCCTTGAGCGGCGTGAGGTTGTCGATATTCAGTTCCTTCAGTTCGCGCACCACCGGATGTTCCGGCAGCGCAAAGAGACTGGTCTGGGGCGTTGAACCCTCGGGCTTCTTTCTTGGTGTGGCTGCGATGCGCGGTGTATCGTTGACCGTGAACTCGTTCGCCTCCAGATTGGCGAGGATTTCCTTCGCACGGGCGATGACATCCGGTGGAAGACCCGCCAGCCGCGCAACCTGAATGCCCAGACTCTGGTCCGATCCGCCTTCCATGATCCGCCTGAGGAAGATGATCTCGTCGTTCCATTCCTTGACCGAGACATTGTAGTTCTTCACCCGGTCGAACAATGCCGCAAGCTCGGTAAGTTCGTGGTAGTGGGTGGCGAAAAGCGTCCGGGCTTCACGCCCCGCTGTCTCGTGGAGGTATTCTACAATCGCCCAGGCGATGCTCAGCCCGTCGAACGTGGAAGTCCCCCTGCCAACCTCATCGAAAAGGATCAGACTGCGCGGCGAGCAATTGTTGAGGATGTTTGCGGTCTCGTTCATCTCGACGAGGAACGTTGACTCCCCGCCTGCGAGGTTGTCCGCGGCACCCACGCGGGTGAAGATACGGTCGACAATCCCGATCCGGGCCGATGATGCCGGAACATACGCTCCCGCCTGCGCCATCAGCACAATGATCCCCACCTGCCGCAGATAGGTGGATTTACCCGCCATGTTCGGGCCGGTGATGATGAGCACCTGGTCGGAATCGCCGTGCAGGTAGGTGTCGTTGGAGACGAACGTCCCGGTGGCCAGCAGTTCCTCCACCACCGGATGACGGCCATCCCGTATCTCCATCACCGTGCCTTCGGCGATTGTCGGTCGGACATAGCCCCGTTCCCGCGCGATCCCTGCGAATGAACGTAGCACATCCAGCACCGCGACCGCCCGAGAGAATGTCTGGATATCCCGCACACGGGTGGCCACGTCCTTCCGAAGCGCGACAAAAAGCCCACGCTCCAGCTCGGCTATCCGCTCTGAAGCGCCCAGCACCTTGGCCTCGTACTCCTTGAGTTCGGGCGTGATGAACCGCTCGGCGTTCACAAGCGTCTGCTTGCGGTGGTAATCCTCGGGTACCCGGTCCTTGTTGGAGTTCGAGACCTCGATAAAGTAGCCGAAGACATTGTTGTACTTGATCTTGAGAGTCTGTATCCCGGTGCGGTTCCGTTCGCTCTCCTGAAGTTCGGCGATCCAGCGCCTCCCGGAGCGGGAGATATCGCGAAGCTCGTCCAACTCACTGTTGATGCCGTCCCGGAAAATGCCGCCGTCGGACAGTGCCGCGGGAGGCTCGTCCACGATGGCATCGGCAATGGTGCCCGCGATGTCCCGAAGATCGCCGGTTTCTCTGGCGCACCCGGAGAGGATAGAGGATCGTGTGCCGCCGAGCAGTTCCCTGAGTTCCCATGAGCACGCAAGAGAGTCGGCCAGCGCCACCATGTCTCGCGGCGTTGCCCGGTCCAGGCAAACACGCGTGATGAGCCGTTCGACGTCCCTGATGCGGTCAAGAAGCCCGGCACACTCGTCGCGGAGTGAGTCTTCGCCGATCAGTTCCTCGACACCATCCAGGCGCTCGTTCACTGCCGCGGGATCGAGCAAGGGCGCGGTGAGCCACTGCCGAAGCAACCGTCCACCCATGGGGGTGCGCGTGCGGTCCACGACACCGATCAGCGTATGCTTCCGTGCGGAATCGTCCGAGAGCGGGGATACGATTTCCAGGTTCTTGAGCGTGCGAGCATCGACAAACATTCGCTCAGTTGTGCGGTAGCGGCTGATGGCTGTGATGTGGTCCAGGGATGCCTTCTGAGTCTCAAGCAGGTAGGCGAGTGCACCACCCGCTGCGGCCACACCCGGCTTTGTGTCCTCGATGCCGAAACCCTTGAGCCCGGCAACCTTGAAATGCTCGCGGATGCGTTCCGTGGCGAACGCGGGATCGAAGGTGAAACCCTCGCGCGTGGTGACCATGGTGTTGCCGAGCCGTGAGGAGATCGCCTTGGTCACCTCCGGCGGCTCATTCTCGGAGAGCAGGATCTCAGCGGGGCCGATGCGTTCAAGCTCGTCGAGCCAGTCTCGTTCAGGAGGAAGCTCACCCGCACGGAATTCCCCGGTGGACAGATCCACAACCGCGATGCCAGCCGTGCCGCCGTCCAGCGACAGGCACGCGAGGAAGTTATTCGCGCCCGCCTCCAGCACCTCGTCGCCCAGGAGCGTGCCCGGAGTCACCACCTGCACGACCTCGCGACGGACCGGACCGCGTCCCTTGCCGGGCTCTGATGTCTGTTCGCAGATGGCAACCTTGTACCCGGCATGGAGCATCTTGGTCAGGTAGCCGTTCAGCGCATGGTACGGTATCCCCGCCATGGGGATGGGGTCCTTCTTATTCTTGTCGCGGGTGGTCAGGGTGATGCCAAGCACACGAGCGGCCAGCTTGGCATCCTCGAAGAACATCTCGTAGAAATCGCCCATGCGGAAGAACAGGACAGCGTCGCCGTGCTCCTGCTTCATCGTCAGGTACTGCTGCATCACCGGGGTGTGATCGCCCATGACGCCCCCTCCTCCTTTATTCAACTATCACCACGAACGGCTGTCCGCCTGCAACGCGTGCGATCCGGGGCACTGCCGCAGTCGCCCCGTCTCGGTCTTTCCATGCACCGACATGCACACGGAAATACTGGTCACCTCGTATTGATGTCATCTCGACACGTGGCCCGAGCCCCGCACGGTCCAGCGTGGTGTAGAGCATGAACGCACGGTCGCGGTCCCTGAAAGATCCTGTCTGGACCGTAAAGTAGGGCTTTTCCGGTTCCTCATCGGTCTTGAGGGCCGCACCCGCATCGTATACATCCCCGACTGTTCCAGCGCCGCCTTCAATCGATCCCGCAGCGGGGGTATCACCCGAAACCGTCGGCGTACCTGCCTGTGTGGCCGCATCCCCGAAAGAGTAGCGTACCTCAGCCGCCTCCCGGTTGCCCTGCTCACGGATGCTGTGGGCCTGCCAACTGTCCGGGTACGTATCGAGAAGCCGCGTTGTGAACCGCTCGGCATTCCCATCATTGCCCAATTTCCGCCAGCTCATGGCCATGACCTCAAGCACACGGGGCGTGACCGCGCTGTCCGGGTCACCCTCCTCAAGCACCGCACGTGCGGCCTCAAGCGCCTCCTCCCAATCCTCCGCGAGCACCCGGCTCTCCATGATACCCGCAGCCGCGAAAAGCCGCCGGCCACCCTGTGGAAACTGCGACAAGTAGGTCAGGAACTTCTCGCGGGCGCGCTCACCATCGCCATCAGTCAGGTTGATCGTTCCGAGCAGGAACAACGCTTCGGGATACGATGGCGTGTCCGGGAAATGTCGAATTACCCGCTCACAGTGGGATGTAGCACTGACAGCGTCGCCGGTGAACCGAAGCAGGTCGGCACGTTCAATCATGGACTCCGCCGCGAGACTCGAATCGCCACGATCAGCCGTCGGGCCGAGCGCCATACGTTCCGCATCGCGGTAGAGAGCAATCGCAGTCGGCACCATCTCAGCAAGCCGGGCCATGAGCATGAGTCCGCGTGGATCGGCGGGATTCTCACGGCGGTATTCCTGTATCGCCGTCCGGGCCTCATCGAGCCGGTCACGCGCGACAAGAGACAGGACCCGCGCAAGCTCAGGCGAGGATTCATCCGCAGGCGCCCACGCACCCGCAACACAGATCATCATGATCATCGCCGTGCCAACTGTCAATCGTCTGTTCATTGCACGATCATTCCCATGAGCGACGCCCCGGTTGTGCCGGTGATCAGGACATCCGCGAACTCACCTGCCGATAGTTCGCCGCCTTCAAACACGATGGGTGCCGCGGACTCGGTCATGCCGTGCCACCCGACACCGTCCTTGCTTGCGCCCTTGACAAGCACCCGGTGTATGGTCCCTTCAAGTGCTTCGTGACGCTTTCTCTCGATGACCTTCTGGAGACTGATCGCCTCCCCAAGCCGTGACATACGCTCGCCCTCGGGCACAGCGTCGGGCAGCTCGATCGCCTTAGTCCCCTCACGCTCGGAGTAGCGGTACAGGAACGCGAAATCGAATCCGATGTTCTCCATCAACGCCAGTGTCACCCGGAAATCCTCCTCCGTTTCACCGGGGAATCCGAAGAGAAGGTCCGTGGTGAGAGCAAGCCCCGGGATGCGGTGACGCGCCTCTTCCACCAGCCTGCGGTACTGCGCTACCGTGTAGCCCCGGTTCATCGCCGTGAGTATGCGGTCCGAGCCCGACTGAAGCGGCAGATGCAGATGACAGCAGACATTCTCTCGCGCCGCCATGACATCCATGGTCTCTATAGTGAGGTCACGTGGATGGGAGGTCATGAATCGCACCCACGGTACCCCGGTGTCCGCGACACGGTCGAGGAGCATGGCGAAATCGACATCGCCGTCTCGGTAGCTGTTCACATTCTGCCCGAGAAGGGTCAGTTCACGCACGCCATCATCAGCAAGCCGTGCCGACTCATCCACAACCATCTGCCAGGACATGCTCCGCTCGCGCCCGCGCGTATACGGCACTATGCAGTACGAACAGAAGTTGTTGCAACCCCGCATCACCGCGAGCCATGCCGTATGTGGTGCCGTGCGCACCGGTCGGATGTCGTCGTAAAGTTCCCCGGCATCGAGCGCGGTATCAACAGCAACGCCGCTGATGGCGCGTGCGATCAACTCGGGCAGACGTCGGTAGGAATCCGGCCCCGCCACAATGCGTACCGGTCCTCGCACGAGCTGCTCACCCAGTCGCTGGGCCATGCAGCCGATAATGCCGATGACCAGGTCGGGACGTCCGCGCCGGTATTTCATAAGCTCGCCCACGCGACCGTGGACCCGAACCTCGGCCCGTTCACGCACGCAGCAGGTGTTGATAAGAATGACATCCGCCTCGGCGGGATCATCCACAATACCGTATCCGGCCTCTTCAAGAACCGCGGCCACAGTCTCGGCATCCAGCTTGTTCATCTGGCAGCCGTATGTTTCAATATATACCGCGGAAAGGGCCATCACCCACCTTGATTTCACGGGATCACAACATTTTCGGAAAGTCCGGAAAGACCCATCATGAAGCCGGTTCCTGACTGAATCCGGTCCACGTCACAGTGGTTCTACTACAGAAAGAGCGGCCCGGTGGATCGAGCCGCTCTATTCCATTGCGTCGCAAACGATTACTCGTCGTCGGACTCGTCGTCGGACTTGGCATCGTCAGTTGCATCATCTGTTGCATCATCTGTAGCATCGTCGGACTTATCATCGTCGGACGCTTCTTCAGTTGCTTCTTCAGTTGCTTCGTCGGACGCTTCCTCGACAACTTCCTCGACAACTTCATCAGGAGCGTCGACAACTTCTTCGACAACTTCATCAGGAGCGTCGACAACTTCCTCGACAACTTCATCGACAACTTCATCGACAGCTTCTTCGACAGCTTCTTCGACAAGAGTCTCTTCAACGGTCTCTTCCGGAGTTTTTTTCGGAGTTTTTTCCGTTTTCGAGGTATCCTTGGCGCGGACCGCCTCCATGACATCATCGATATTGTCGATGGCGTCCATGATGGTGGTCTGTCGCGGCTTGTACTTGTCGCGGAAAGTGTCGAGCTCGTTGCGATCCTTGTCCTTGAAGAACTCGCGGACACTCAGGATAATCTTGCGCTGTCCCTTGTCGAATTCGATGACCTTCAGTGGCAGTTCGTCGCCCACGTTGAAAGCCTCCGCGGGTTTCTTGACTCCCTCACCGAGCTGGAACGCAGGCACGAAGCCCTCAACATCGTCGTCCAGCGCGACAACCACACCGCGGTCGAGAATGCGGATGATGGTACCATTGGTCGCCGTCCCGACATCGCAGTTCCGCTCAAGAGTCTCCCACGGATCTTCGAATATCTGTTTGTGGCCGAGAGAGATACGACGGTTACTCTTGTCAATGTCAAGAATCACCACCTCAACCAGCTGGCTCTTCTTCACGACCTCGGAGGGGTGCTTGATCCGTTTGGTCCAGCTCATGTCAGAGATATGCACAAGGCCATCGATACCTTCCTCGATCTCCACGAATGCGCCGAAGTTGGTGAGGTTGCGGACCTTGCCCTCGACACGGGATCCGACCGGATTCCGCTCGTCGATGGACTGCCACGGGTCAGGCGTAAGCTGCTTGATACCCAGCGAGATTTTCTCTTCGGGCTTGTTCACGTTCAGCACCTGCACCTGGATGGCATCGCTGACCTTGAACATCTTTGAGGGATGCTTCGGCGGATGCGTCCAGCTCATTTCGCTGATATGCACAAGACCCTCAACGCCGTGCTCGAGTTCGACGAACACACCGTAGTCTGTCGTTGAAACCACCTTGCCGTCGACAGTGTCTCCGACCGGGAAGCGTTCCTCAACACCTTCCCACGGATATGGCGTGAGCTGCTTGGTGCCGAGTGAAATGCGGGTTTTGCCATCTTCGTAGTTGAGGACCTGGACCTGGATCTTGTCGCCGATGGAAACCAGTTCGCTCGGATGACTGATCCGGCCCCAGCTCATGTCGGTGATGTGCAGGAGACCGTCCACGCCGCCAAGGTCGATGAATGCACCGAAGTCGGTGATGTTCTTGACCGTGCCCTCGCGGACCTGTCCGATTTCAAGCTCACCAATCACCTGATCGCGCATCTTGGCACGCTCTTCCTCGAGCACCGCGCGACGCGACACAACGATGTTGCGGCGTGCCTTGTTGAGCTTGATAATTTTGAGATTGGTCATTTGGCCGATGTACTGGTCGAAATCCCGCACCTGCCTGATGTCGATCTGGGAGCCGGGCAGGAAGCCCTCGACGCCCAGGAGGTTGACCACAATACCGCCCTTGATCCGGCGGACCATGCGTCCCTCAATCTCCTCGTTATTGTCGTACGCGTCCTTGATCTTGTCCCAGACACGCATGAAGTCGGCTTTCTGCTTGGACAGGACAAGCTGGCCTTCCTGGTTCTCGAAATCGTCCAGGTATACCTCGACCTCGTCACCCTCTTTCAGGTCGGCCTTGTTGCCGAACTCCTGGATAGGGATCACGCCCTCGCTCTTGAAGCCGATATCTACTATCACCGTATCTTCGGTGATATTCAATATTTTGCCTTCAACGATATTGCCCAGCTCGAACGACTTCATGGTCGTGTCGTACATGCTGAGCATGTCGGCGTATTCGTCCTCGTTGTAGTCACTCTCATCGAGGAATCGTGCCGCTTTCCTGGTCAGCTGGTCACGTAGCGGAATATCAACTACGGGAGCGCTTTCCTGGTCCTGGGGCTCGACGTCGGTAGCGGCTTCTTCCGGCGCAGAGGTTTCGATTGTTTCCTGGTTGATGTTTGTCTCGTCTGTCACGTACCGCATCCTCCTTATGAGTTTGGTGAGGCCTGATAGACCCCGGCCCTATCACGAAAGTGATTCGGACAATTTTATAATATCGTGCATAATGCGCTTAGACACAAGCATATATTGTTCGCGCCTGTCAGTGGCCTCAACATCACGCGGATGCACCGGCGGCAGAAAATGCAGCGTGATCCGCGAACGGAACGGTTTTGCGTGATACGATCCCTCAATGTAACAGGGAACCACTGGCACATTTGCCGCCACGGCGATCATACCGGCACCCCGTTTCGGCGTTCTGAACTTACCATCCTTCGTGCGTGTTCCCTCGGGGAACATCAGTACGGGACGGCCGCCTTTCAGCACCCGGATAACGTCCTTGACAGCACCGGCCGTCATGCCACCGCGGTCCACCGGGATGGTGCCGGCGTAGCGGATGAACCAGCCGACCAGCGGGATGGGCATCAGCTCCTTCTTGGCGAAGAACGAGATCTCCCGTGGGACAATGCATCCGATGGAGGGCGGATCGAACCAGGATGCATGGTTGGAGGCGATGAGGACACTGCCCTCCATCGGGATGTTCTCAAGCCCTGTCACCCGCATCCGGAACAGCACCTTGAAGAGCACACGCACCATAAACTGGACGAATCCATACAGCGGGCGTATGTGCGCTCGTTTCCGCTCCGTCATGTCACTTCCCTCCGCCGCTGACAAGGTCTACCACGGCATTGACCTGCTCGTCGAGGGTCATTCCGCTGGTATCTATCACTCGGGCATCCGCGGCCTTCCTGAGAGGGGCAAGTGCGCGCTCGGTATTTGCACGGTCACGTTCGGCAATCTCGGCACTGAGCACATCGAGATCGACCTCGCGACCCTTAGCTGCAAGCTCGGTGTGACGTCGTCGAGCACGGACATCAATGGATGCGTCGAGATAGATCTTGAACTCAGCATCGGGAAACACCACCGTCCCGATATCCCGTCCCTCCATCACCACACCACCCTCCGCTCCGTAGGCACGCTGCACCTCAGTCATGCGCTCCCGCACAGCCCGCTGAGCACTCACCGCCGACACTGCGCCGGTCACGTCACGGTCACGGATACGATCGGACACATCCCTGCCATCCAGGTACGTATGCAGGCCGTCCGGCTCCCGCCTGAGTTCCACTCGCGCACGCGCCGCACACTCCGCCACCGCCGTCTCATTCTCGGGATCGATGCCGTGCTCCAGCACATCAACCGTTACCGCGCGATACATGGCACCGGTGTCAATGTAGATGAATCCAAGCCGTTCGGCGGCCTGACGCGCCGTCGTCGTCTTTCCCGCGCCCACAGGCCCATCGATGGCCACAATCGGTCGTTCTCTTTCACCCATACAGGAATATCCTTTCAATCCGTTACAACCGCTTCAACACCTGCCGGCACATAACAAACGCATCTTGCCCAATGTCTCAGTCTTCGAGTACGAACCGCCGGGTCACAGTGGTGACATCTCCGTTGTGCTCCACGATCACCCTGATCTCGGGCTCGCCGTCCGCAAGACAATATCTGACGGCAAAATAACCGTTGGAAGCAATGCGCGCAACGCGTTCGAGGTCAGGACGATCAACGAGTCCCGAAGCGTGGTCGGGCAGGGGATTGGTCGTCAGGTACACTCGTGCTCCGGGTGGAACCAGGCCACGCACCACGATGCACCGAGGCTCGCCGTGGAGCACCGTTCCCTCCGGTGGCGAGGTCTGCACCACCACCGGCTGGTCGGCGGCAAGAGACTCGATCTCGCGGGCGATGGTACGGCGGGTATCGAGAAGCACTGCGGGATCGTGGGTGTAGTCGGTGAATCCATTCACCACACGACGACAGAGTTCCATTGCCCGTTGTTCAGGATCGAGCTGGAACAGACCCCCGCCCGCACCGCTCGCACGATCGTTCAATGCTCGGTAGCGGTCGGTGAGAACCCATAGATACTCGTAGTCTTGGACTCCATCACGCTGGGCACTGAGCCGGAGCGATCCCAAGAGGCCGTGTTCGCCGGGATAGGTCATGGCGGTGTCGCCCGCCGGATCGGTCCCGATGGACTCGATTGTGTATGGTTCAGGGACCCTCCAGCGATTGAGCCCATAGCTCGCGAATCCGTCCATGTCGTAGCGCCATGCATACCAGACCAGGAGCCGGCTGTTGATCAGGGTCATGTCGAGGAAATTGTTGGGATACGCACCGATGGGCTCACAGCAGGTGTAGTACCAGAGACTCCGGCCCTCGCGCTTGAGTTCGCTGAACCGGTCCCACAGGTGATCGAGGAACCCAAGAGGCGGGCAGTAGACATCCAGGTCGCCCAGATACTCTGCGTGACAGGGCTCGAACGTCACGACTGAGGGCGCTGTCTTGTGGGCGAGATCGATTATGGCAGGATACGTGGCCTCGTCGGCAATCAGCGGTTCATCCTTGGAATTGAGCCAGAACCGGCCCTGCCAGCCACGGCGGTTGATCATATCCTCCACTGCAGCGAGACGGCGGACGTTGGCCTCCACCGGTACTACATCGTGCTCCTGTTCGAGCTGATTACCGACCATTCCGGCGAATTCGGTAAGATGAATGCGCTCGATGCCAGCCGCGAAGGCAATCTCTGCGAACCGCTCCAAACGACCGGTATCGTTAGTGTATCCCGAGTGTGCGTCACCACGTTCCTCGACAATGTCGATATTGTTGTAGCAGAGGTTGGTGTGACGGTGGGCGGCGAGAAACCGGCAATGCTGGTCGAGCAGTTCCCAGTAGCGGTCACCGTATGGCTCGACATCGAACGCCAGACCGGGAAACCGCCAGAAGTTGAATTGCCCCACATGGCGTTCCGACGGCAGGTCGAAATCCCACACATGCATCACCAGCGGCAGTTCGCACCGGTCACCATCGGCATCCACATTGAGCACACCACGATAGTCACCCGAGGGAATACCCGTCGGCACGGTCACCTCGAACCATATCGGCTGTGCCCGGCAGAACACAGTGGCGTCGGCGTTCCGAAGTGGCAAAGGGCCGAAGGGTAAGGGTATGGTATCCCCCTCCCAGAAGGGATCGGCGATGGCGGTCGGCGCGTCGGCAGTGCGGTTTTCCGACGGGATGCCTCCAAACCGGCGGGTGTTTTCGACGATGTCGATATAACGCACCCACTGGAGTTTCACTGCATCGGCGAGGATCACTGTTCCGGCGGAATGCGTAAGGCCGGTCACCGAAACACTGGCACGCTTTAGTGAACGGTCATAGTACAATACCGCCTGCCCGCTCGCAACCTCGCCGCGTGCTCCCTCAATGACAAGTATTGCATCGGACACTTCAGGCGGCGTGGCACTCCTCGGCACTTTCACCAGCGGTGACGTGGGCACCAGCACCGGACCTGCAACAGCTTCGCTGATGAGCATGAGCGCCAAACCAGTGGCCAGGAATACCGTGAACACACTTCGATCAATCATGTCGGTGCTCCTTGTCCGTCGGTGCATCACTCTTTCGACGTAATCCCTGCGGCGTTTTGCAGGATACGGATCTCTCCGGCGTTCAGCACCCGGTAATGTCCCAGGCCCAGCCCGTTCGCGGTGATCCCCGCGAAGCTCACCCGCTCCAGGTGCCGCACCGGATGTTCCCGCGCAAAGAGCATCCGTCGGACCTGCCGCTTTTTCCCCTCGTGGAGCACAATCTCCACAACCGAACCCTCCTCACCCGCCGAAATCACCGTAAGAACGGCCGGACTCGAAACCCCGTCATCAAACGGTATTCCCACCGCCGCTGCAAGCACATCATCTTCCCCCGCGACACCCGACACCTCCGCGCGGTACACCTTCTCCACCTCCGTGGATGGGTGTGTCAGCCGATGCGCCATATCACCGTCATCGGTGAACAGCAGCACCCCCGTGGTGTCAGCATCGAGACGCCCGACACTGAACACACCTGCGGTCTCCGGCCCCAGAAGATCATAGACCGTGGGACGGCGATGCGTGTCACTCCGGGTCGAGAGCACTCCCATGGGCTTGTTGAGTATATACCAGCGCTTTTCGGCATCGATAGTCACGATTACGCCGTCAAGACGGACCTCGTCGCTATCAGGTTCCACTTGCACGCCCGCGGTCGAAACCACTGCGCCGTTGACCATCACCCGTCCGGCAGCTATGAGTTCGTCGGCCTTCCTGCGTGATGACGCGCCGCCTGCTGAGAGAAATCGGTTGAGTCTCACGACGTTTCCTCGTTCTCATCGTCGCAGACATCAGCAGATTCATCGACATCAGAGACGTCATCGACATCAGAGACGTCCTCGACAGCCCCGGAATCCTCAACCGGAGCTGTATCGATACCCATGCCATCGGTAAGCGAAAGCTGGTCGGGAGAGGTCTTGACCGGCTCGGTGCCGTCGAACATCGACGCCAGTTCGTCAGCGCCGGGAAGGTCCTTGATGTCCATCAGCCCGAAGAAGCGCAGGAATTCCTTCGTGGTACCGTACAGGAGTGGCTTGCCCACGGTTTCTCCGCGACCCGCAACCTCGATGAGTTCGCGGTTCTGAAGCGTCCGCAGGGGACCATCGGAGTCCACGCCACGAAGGGCATCCATCTCCGCCTTCGAGATGGGCTGCTTGTATGCAATTATGGCGAGAGTCTCCAGCGCCGCCCGGGAGAGCCGTGGCCGTGAGCGTGCCGTAAATAACTGTTCGATGTAGGGACCCCAGGCGGGCAGGGACTCGAACTGGTAGCCACCGGCGACCTCCACTATCCGGAATGTCCTGCCGCTCTGTTCGTACTGCCTGTTGAGATCGTCAACCGCGTCAAGAAGCCCGGTCGCCGACATCCCTCCCGCGATGTCGCGGAGCCGACGCTCATCCACCGGTGCATCCGAGGCGAACAACACCGCCTCGATGATCTTATCCGTCATCCGCCGTCCTCTTTTCGATGATGATCCTGCCGTATTGCGCTGACTGCCGCACCAGAAGCTTCCGCTCCTTGATAAGCTCAAGAAGGGCGATGAAGGTCGCCACAATCACGATCTTCGGCCGCCCCCGCACCAGGTCCAGAAAGTCCGCTTCCGCGTTATTCTCCAGCGCTTCAAGGATTCGCACGCGCATCATCTCGGAGGTGACCTCGGGCAGCGTCACCTCATGGGATGGGGTCTTCGGCGCTGACTTGATGACCTCCTTCATGACACTCAGCAGGTCGAAGAGCTGGAAATCGGGTTCCGGAACCCGGTCCCTGATCTGCTCGGACACCCGTTCACGCTCTCCACCACGAGGAAACACGCTCCGTCGCTGCTCCTCCTGTTCGCCGAGCTTCTCTGCAACATCCCCGAGCTTTTCGTACTCCATGAGGTAGCGGATCAGGTCCTTCTTCGGGTCCGTAGCATCGCCACCGTCCGCATCGTCACCCTCCCCCGCGAAGAGACTGCGCGATTTGATCTTCATGAGTGTCGAGGCAACCACGAGAAACTCACCCGCCCGCTCGATGTCGACAAGATTGATGAGTTCCACGTATTCCAGATACTCCGTCACGACTTCCGCGAGCGAGATCTCGTGGATGTCCAGTTCCTTCTTCCTGATCAGGTATAACAGCAGATCGATGGGGCCTTCGAAGACCGGGATGCTGATCCGGTAATCATCGTCGGGAAGGAGTGATACCATGAAGGGCACCGTGGGCAAACTGGTTTGAGGTCGGACGGAAAGTCGCCACAGCGGCTCAGCCGGAAAACAGGTATGTCCGCCAATTGTTCCGGACAGGGCCGTGGCTCAGAAAGAGGAAGGAGCGGACGGACGGCTTCTTCGGACGCGTGTTCAGGGTCATGCCCGCCAGAGCGGGTGTGCGGTCGCCCTTCTTGTTGTTGCACGGGGAACACGCACACACAAGGTTCTCCCAGGTGTCTCTGCCGCCAGTGGAGCGGGGAATAACGTGGTCCACCGTCATGACACCCTCCTTTTGACCGCAGTACTGGCATGTGCGCCGGTCGCGCCGGAGGACGTTCTGCCGCGTGATCTGAATATTCCACCGATGGACGAACCGGACATACATCAGAAGCCGGATGATGGAAGGGATCGCAAATGTATTGCTTACCGAGCGCACGAGGTAACCGGTCTCTTCCACAATCTCCGCTTTGCCGGTCAGCACCATGATGATGGCACGACGGGCACTCGTAGTAGTGAGTGGTACGAAGTTCTGGTTGAGCAGCAGCACGGCGCTTTCGAGCATACCCGGCTCCTTCGAGACGGTGACGGGAACGACCATGATAGATTCTTCTCATTATCGAGATTTCGCGGTCGCAAGTCAAGCTCAAAGTCCGGCACAATCCTCACTGCGGCACAGTGTTCACCCCGTGTCGGCCTCCCGTGCAAGCAAAGCGGCGACGTAATCATCCGGATCGAAATCCCGTAAATCTTCGATGCCCTCGCCGATTCCGATGAGCCGGACAGGGATATCCAGTCGGTCCACCACCGATACCACGATCCCTCCCTTGGCGGTGCCGTCAAGCTTGGTGAGGGCAATCCCGGACACTCCCAGATCGCGATTGAATACTTCCGCCTGCGAAAGAGCGTTCTGGCCGGTGGTCGCGTCGAGAACAAGGAGAGTTTCGTGCGGCGCACCCGGCAGCGCCTTCTCGATCACCCCACGGATTTTCTTGAGTTCCTGCATCAGGTTCTGCGCCGTATGGAGCCGTCCGGCAGTGTCCACGAGCACCACATCGGTACCTCGCGCCTTCGCACGGTTCACCGCATCGTACGCAAGCGCAGCGGCATCGGCGTCGATCGCAGATCGAATGAACTCCGTATCCGCCCGCCCGGCCCACACCTCAAGCTGTTCGATGGCGGCAGCGCGGAAGGTGTCGCACGCCGCCAGCAGCACCGACAGTCCCTGCGACCGGAACCGAAGCGCCAGCTTCCCGATTGTGGTGGTCTTGCCAACGCCGTTTACGCCGACGACGATGATAACGTGCGGTCGCGACTCACCCACGGCAAGCCCTCTTGCAGTGTCGTGGCGACTGAAGATTTCGAGCAGTGTCCCGCGCATGACCGCATACGGATCGGTCTCACCGCGTTTCACGGCCCCTGCGTTCTCACGGAGCGCCGCCACCAGAGTGTCAGCGGCATGTACACCGAGATCGGCCTCGAACAACACCTCCTCGACCTCTTCGAGCACATCCTCGGTAATATCGGCGCCGAAGGGCAGCAATGCCTCCAGTGAGCCAATAAGCTTGTCGCGCGTTTTCGTCAGGGATTGTTTGATCTTCTGAAATACTGATGACACCATACGATACAGATCTCCTCATCCGGTTCGGGTGATCGGGCGCGGCCACGTGAACGGGACAGCGCAGTCATGAATTGTTTAAACCGTGGGTTACGACTTGAGCGGCATCAGGTTACGGTTCCAGACTCAACGATGCGGTTTTTGCCGGCACGCTTGGCTTCGTAGAGAGCCGCGTCCGCGCTTTCCAGAAATTCGCGGGGGGAATTGATGGCTTCGGTAGGCACTGTGGCGATTCCGAGTGATATGGAACTCCTGATATCGTGGTCCTTGACCTGGATGGTGCTCTCCTGGATGTTGAGCCGTATGCGCTCGGCCATGTTGTAGGCGTTCCGGGCATTGGTTTGCGGCAGGAGGATAACGAACTCGTCGCCACCGTAGCGTGCAAGCACATCGGTCTCGCGGGATGTTTCGCGGAGGATCTCGCCCACCTGACGCAGCACCTCGTCTCCCGCGGGATGCCCGTAAGAGTCGTTGAACTTTTTCAGATTGTCGTAGTCGGCGACGATGAGCGAGAGGTGCGAACCGTACCGGCGGAACCGCTCGTACTCCTGATTGAGACGTTCATGGAATGCACGATGGTTCAGAAGCCCCGTGAGACCATCGGTCAGCGCCAGCATCTTGGTGTCGCGATGCAGTGTGGCATTGGTAAGCACCGGCGCGGCGCGGTTCGACACGAGGGAAAGCATATCCTCGGTGTCATCGGCGAGCTGATCGGTGTGTGTGGTGATACCGATCATCCCGCGGATCGAATTCTCGATCATGATCGGCACATAGATGCCGGTCATCTCCATGAGTCCCTCTCGTAGCGGACCTTCGCTCACCACTGATGAGTGCGACGCCCGCACATGGTAGGGTTGACCGACATTCTTGTTGGCCTGCTTCTCGAAGGCGGCGACAATATATCCTTCGAGATGTTTCATATCCATGGTCGAAACGGGATTGCCGGACAAGATCACAAGTTCTCTGTTTACATCGTCATAAAGGAAGAACGTGTAGAACTCCGCTGATATGAGTTCCGCGATCCCGGCAAGCAGCGTATCGCCAAGCATATCCAGGTCGATTGTGAGGTTCAGGTACCGGGAGAGCTTGTCGAGATCGAATATATGCTGTAAATGGGTATGGAGGTCCGCGTCTTCGGGCAATGCTTCCTCAAGCCGCATGGTCATGCCGTTGAAGCGTTGCCGGGACAATGCCTGCTCCGCCTGGACCTTGATATCGGAGAAAGAGATCGGCTTCTGGATGTAGGCGGCGGCACCGTATCGGAGGGTCTTGAGCACGGTCTCCTCGCTGCCGAAACCGGTTACCACGATGACTTCCGAGAGGGGATGGACCTTCTTGGATTTCCTGAGGATGTCGATCCCGGAAGTGTCACCCATCTTGAGATCGACGAACAGAAGGTCATAATTGAGAGATTCAAGGTCACGCAGAATACGCTCGCCATCGGTATCAAAGGCACAGTTATACCCGATGAAATCGAAAAAGTCTCTGAACAGGTGACAGATCTCGAGTTCGTTGTCCACCACGAGAATATTCGGCTTTGCGTGCGCCAACATCATGTCCTCCCCCTCGACCATAACTGACCGGCCTTGAGTGTAAAATATACGAATCAGTGCGACTGGGCAAGAAAAACTCTGCGACCAGCCGATCTTCGGCATCGAACGAAGACCGGGGTGACGTTGACTGAAGTGAGAACTGTACTCGCTGAATGCCTGCATGTTGCCCGTACAGCGGCAGGCACTATTGCCCGGCGCTCAGTGAGTCGGGATTCCCGATACGGCAGGAATGGTCACGGCGAGTGCATGATGCGAGAGAGATCGAGCACCTGCTTTGCGTCCGGTACCTGGCCGTTCCGACCGGCATATCGAATATTATTCGGGGGGGAAGGGCTTGCCGGTGATGTGCTCGATGGCATCGACGATGGCCACCTCCTCCTCCACGCTCGCCAGATCGTACATATCCGCGAGATATGGAATCGCCGGCTCATACCGGATGTACTTCAAGCTCGTGATGGTTGCGACCCTGACTTCCTTGCTGGGATCATCCAACGCCTGGAGAAGGAGTTCACCGGCCACTGTGCTGTCGGCGTATATCCAGCCGACCTCGTCCGACCATGCGCCTCCGAGCGCCTGCACCGCCACGTACCTGACGATTATGGAGCGGTCGGTGAGCGGCAGGGCGAAGTCACTTGCCAGCACGTTCGCATCCTTCTCTGCGCGGTAGGTGTAGATGGCGTTGATGGTCCGTGCGCGGAGACTGTCCTCCGGGTCGCGGAGCATGGGGTAGAGATAGTCCAGGGCCTTGAGATTGTGGATGTGTTCGAGCCCGACGATACCGCCATAACGGACATCGGCAACTGAGTCCTCCAGTGCCTCCACCAGGTACGGCAGAGCGCCGTCGTACCCGATGGTCCCCAGTGACCATGCCGCATACTGCCGGATAGCCGGAAGTTCGTTGCTCATGAGATCGCCGAGAGGATGGACAGCGGTGGTATCGTTGCGTGAGCCGAGGATCTGGGTCGCGATGAGCACCACCAGCGGGTCCTCGTCGTCAAGGATGTCGATGACCTTCCGCGTGGCCTCGGGATCGTTGGACTTGCGCATGAGCTTTTGTGCGGCCATGAACCGCGTGGACGAGTTGGAACTGTACAGATCATCAATGAGATTTTCCGTCGATCGCGAACATCCCGCGATGATGGCAGTAATAAGTATAACCGCGCCGAGTCGTTTCCAGATCATGTCGTTCACCTCATTCACTGATGCGTCATCCGCGCCGGACACGCCCACGCCACGGGTATCCGGCCGTTCCCACGCCGTAGTATACACATCGGGCGCTCCAAGCGCAACGGCGGTTCAGTCATGCGTCATCCGGTGGCACACCCGTCAATCTCGCCCGTCACCGTCACCTGAACATGCACGGACAAGCGCCCGGCCACGCTCCCGTGCCGCATCGATGACACCAGTCATTGTGTCCACCGATCCGGGATCATCGACACCCGCCACGACGAATCGTTCAAGCATCCGCACTCCCCACGCATCGAACACGTAGGTCATGGTATCCTCGATGCCCCGAAATACATCCGAACCGCCGGGCCCGGCATTCGCGCCGGAACATGCGACAAGGAGACCCGCACGCCTGGTCCTCCCACCGAAAAGGTCGCGGCCGAGCATGTGCTTCGCAGCCCAGAACGATTGGCTCCGGTCGATAAGCGCCTTGCCTCGCGACGGCACATTCATGAAGTAAAGCGGCGAGGCAAACACGATACCATCTGCGGCTATCACCCGCTCGAACACGTCCTGAAAACCATCCTCGACCACGCAGTGTCCCAGCGTCGCGCATCGCCCGCAACTGGTGCACGGAGCGATGTCGATATCGTGCGTCCGAAGCACCGCCACCGTACCGCCTGCATCCACGATGCCTCCTGCATCCATGATGCCGCCTGCATCCACGATGCCTTCGGTGACCGCTTCGAGCAGACGTGCCGAGTTCCCTCCGCGACGTGGACTGGCCGAGAACGCGAGAATGTTCACTGCCATCTGCCCACCTCCTTATCCGTGTGCTCCCGCACTTTTTCCTTTGCCGTCGCACGTACCGTCCGTATACTGTATGTCCGGTACGAATAGGCGACCCATCAATCTTTTGGACGGATGCCCATGCTGAAATCCTTGGAAACACAAAGTCTACGTTCCATTATCATGATCGCGTTCGCACTCCTGTTCGCGATCCCGCTCCTTATTTTCTTCTATTCCGCCGTACACTTCGATCTGCTCGGCAAAATCCTCATACAGCTTTCGCTGGTGGGATATCTGACCTTCTCGCTCCTCGGCTTCGTGCTCATTCGCCAGATCGTGGACCGTATCATCGCCCTTGCTGATGAAGCCACCTCGATTAGCGAAGCGCAGTCCTTCCACTCCCTCGGACCTGAGCACAATGAGCTGAAACAGATCGCGACCACGTTCCACACGCTCGTCTCCCGCATGGAGGAGAACGCCTTCTACCTCGACAAGCGTATCCTGGAGCTGGCCTCCCTCAGGGAGATCACCGAGACCTCGGCAAAGATCAGCGACCTCAAACTCCTGTTCGGTGTCATTCTGGAGAAACTCGTCACCGCCACGGACGCCAGGGCGGGAATGATCCTCTCCCTCACACGGGAGGGGACCCACCTGAAGCTTGAGGCATCGCTCGGGCTGAGCGAGGAGGATTTCGGCGATCCCATACCGGTGGAGAACTGTCTGGCGGGCATGGTCCTCAGCGAGAACCGTACGCTGGTCTGCGACGACCCGACGAAAGAGAAGGGTTACTTCCCCCGCTACGATTTCATCCTTGGAACGCACTCGCTGGTCGCCAAACCGATCAAAGCCCGCGGGAAATCCATCGGCGTGATGGTGCTCTCACGCGGCTCCAACGGCAACCGTTTTACCGAATCCGAGGTCGAATACCTCTCCACCGTGCTGGTGCACACCGGATTCGCCTTCGACAACGCCCAGCTTATACGCGATATGAATGACGCCTACACCGAGCTGAAGGAAATGCACCAGAAGCTCGTCGAATATGAACGACTCGCCGCGGTCAACCAGACAGTCGTCAGTCTGAGCGACGGCATCAACAACCCGCTCACAGTCATCCGCGGCCACCTCGACCTGATCCAACAAACGCTCAATATCGACGATGACAAGCTTACCCGCTCCCTCAACCTCATAGGGAATGCTGTCGCGACCTGTGAGCTGAACATGAAGAAACTCCGTGACATTCCCCGTCCGGCCGTGATCCCCTACGCCGGTGAGGGCTTCTCAATGATCAATCCCGACGCCGATTCCGATGCTGCCGGGGACGACGTATCTCCCTCCGATGATTCACCGAGAGACGAAGACTGACGCATTTCCACCCATCTTAAACCGCAGAATCGCCCGCCGCTTGTTACTGCTGTTTCATCTTCACACCACCGAGCCGGTTGATTGCCGCCGCGAGTTCGTACGCCCGGAATGTCGCCAGATCGCCCATAAGCCGATTGGAGAGCGTGTCGAGCCCCACAGTCGTCACCCGCTCGACCACCATATCCACCACTTCCTTGAGCGTCCGCGAGCCATCCGCAAGCCGTGCCGCAAGCGCGATGCCACGTGACAGGCCACGAATTTGTGCCCGGTTGCCAACCTGTGGAACGCCCGCAAGGGACACGAACGCATCCCCGTACTGCACATGCCGCCAACCGGGAGATTTGACAACGCGGTCACTGCGCTCCTTGGGTGGCATCATACTGTGCGGCAATGGCACCCGACCAGCGGGCCGTTTCGGTGCAACAGGCGGCGCGGAGACCGATATGCCGTGACTGGCTACCGCCTTTTGTGCGGCATCGGTAATCACCACGGGCTGGAAATCGCGCATGACAAGTACCGTGTCGGCGGCGGCTATCCACTCGCTCCCCGAGGAAGCCGTGACCACCAGCGATATGCCGAGTGCGTCCCGGAGCGCGGGAGCCAGAGTGCTCAGCGGTACCGAGGACCCATCATCCGGGGTCAACACGTCGTGTATGAAGGGATCGCCGGAAAACATTGACGCGGGGACATCGTCCTCATCCACGATCAGCACCCCGGTGCCGAGTTCCACGGCCTCCAGAATTCCAGCAGCGAAGGATTCGGCAGCGGTGGCTGATTCGGTCCTGAACATCTCCGCCGCGCCTCCCGGCAATCCGCCGGGGAAGAAGGCCGACATGTCGACCCCTTCGATACGCCGTCCCGGCTCAGCGCAAACCGTGATCGCATCCGAGACCGTGACCGCCTGCGACCGGCCATCTTCGGGAAGATGGGAGTAGATACCGCGTGTGATGGCTGAACAGAGCGTGCTTCTTCCGCTTGCGTATCCGCCGGTGATCACCGTGATCCCCTTGGGAATGCCCATGCCGCGGACCTCGCCCTTGTTCGGAAGCTCGACCGTGACCGCCAGTTCTTCCGGTGCGATGAGGGGAACCACCGAATCCGAGTCACCCCAGCCGGTCAGACGACTGCTGTCGGCGATGAATGCCACAAGCCCCCGATCATTGAGTTCATCCCGGAGAGTATCGGCATCCTCGGCCGCCTCTATCTGGTCGGCAAGAAGGTCGCCTTCGCAGGTATCGTAGAGGAGACTCGCCTTCACCGTGCCGGGGATAAGCTGCATGAAAAAGACCGCGACCCGGTCGGGATGGATGTGAGAGCCACCACCGGGAAGTTCGGCGGAAAAGCGGCACTCGATAATGTCTTCGCCGATGACCACCGAACTCGCTTCGATGATCTCGCGGGTGCCGGTCTCGATGGAGAGCTGTCCGGCACGGCGGCCAAGGCGTGCGCCGACCACTTTCGCGGCTTCGTCGAATGCGCGGGTAAGGAAGTCACGTGCGGCGATCTCACGGCTCCGAGGCGTGAACACATCCTTCGGGAAACGGGCCCGCGCACGTGGGACACGGACACGCATCCGGGCATTCGGATTCCGTCTCCCTATGGCAATATGGTCGATGTACAGGGTGAAACCCGTACAGCGGTAGCTCCCGGAAAGATCATTGTAAGCGGCAATCGGCGCGCCGGAAAGTTCACGGACGAGCTGATCTATGGGAGGGCTGGTTTCTGTCACTGATACTCCTTAGGTGGTATGCGTGATCGCATGCCGCACAGGGCGGCGTAATTTTCTATTCTGTCTCCCGGAGTACAGCGTCCAGGAGTGTGGTCATCGATTTTTCTATGGCGGCGAGTTCGCCGGCGCGTCCCCGCATCTCACGGGGCTGTTGGACAGTGGGCGCATCCACCAGGTCGGCGGCGGAATTGACGATGAGCCGGTCGATGCTTTCCGCTGTCGATTCGAGGTGAAACTGGAGCCCGAACACACGGCCATCCATCTCGAAGGCCTGTACCGGGCAGACATCGCTCACTGCGGTCACCACGGCATCGCCCGGCGACCGGATCACGTCACCGTGCCAGTGGAACGCGTCGAACGTTTCAGGAAGGGCCCCGAACACTGAGGACTCGCGCCCCGCATCGGTGAGTCGCACCGGAAACCAGCCGATCTCCGGGACCGGATTCCGCACCACGATCCCGCCAAGCACATCGGCGATGAGCTGCGCCCCGAGGCATATGCCTATCACCACCGCACCGGCGCGGGTAGCCCGCTCGATGGCCAGCTTTTCGGCGGCAAGCCAGGGGTAACGGTCCTCCTCGTAGATGTTCATGGAGCCGCCCATGACGACCAGCCAGTCGAATTCGGCTCCCGGCGATGGTTCTTCGCCATCGTACAGCCGGGTGCCCGTGACCTCGAATCCGTGCGCTCTCGCCCAGGGATCGATGTTCGCCAGGTCCTCGAAGGGGACATGCTGGAACCACTGTAACTTCTTATTATTTCTCATCTGTTCAACACCTGGCATTTCATCCATACGTGATACATTCGCGTCCATCAGTAGTTACACAATACGGTACTCACCTGATGCCCAGAAGCCCCGAACCGGCGGGAAGATCAAGGGTAAGCTCGTCGCTGTCGTTATGGCTCAACACATCGCCGCCACGATGATGCCTGCTTACAGTATTGTCCGTTCCATTTCCATTACACCCCTGAATCCGTACAGAATTTTCAGCCCTCGATCACCACAACCGCCGCGGCAATACCGGCATCGTGCGTGATTGACACATACATGGAATCAGCGCCAAGCTGCCTGGCTCTCTCTTTCGCACGGCCGTGCAACACGATCCGCGGACGGCCGCCCTGCTCACGGACCACCTCCACAGATGTGAAGCCGCCACAGACATCCCATCCCGCGCCGAGTGCCTTGAATACCGCCTCCTTCGCGGCGAATCTGCCCGCAAAACTCTCCCCGGCTGCATCTCTGCCAACACAGTCCGTCTGCTCACCGGATGTAAATACCCGCGACAGGAACCGATCTTCATACCTCTCAATCGAGGCGTCGATCCGGGAAATATTCACCACATCGATCCCGATACCCAGAACCATATGTCCCCTCCGTTCATTGGAATATATCACTTTTAGAGCCGTATTTGCAAGGTGAAGCTCCCCACGGTCTGTTTCATGGGCGCCCACTGAAGCGAAAAGGACTGGTATTTCCGGGTTATTATTCGTATAATTATACGATAAATGTTATTAATATTTAATATCATTATTCAGGGTTTATCATGATATATCCCGCATTACCGGTATTCCTGCCTCTTGAAGGCAAACATTGCGTAGTCATCGGCGGCGGCATCATCGCTGCCCGGAAAGCGGCTGACCTCGTTGAAACGGGAGCAGCCGTGACCGTTGTGGCGGAGCAACCCAGCAAAGAGATCGAAACGCTGGCGGCGGAGGGGAGTATAACCCTGTACCGGCGGCGCTACCGTGAGGGCGACCTCGCAGGGGCAACTGTTGCGTTCGCGGCTACCGACGACGAGACGGTCAATGCCGCCGTGGCTGCCGAGGGTGAAAAATCGAATGTCTGGGTTAACATTGTGGACGATCCGGAACGGTGCGATTTCTATTCCGGCGCGGTTGTCGGACGCGGCCCGCTTCGAGTGGCAATCTCCACCAGTGGGGCCTGTCCCGCTCTCGCAGCATCTGTCCGACGGGACATTGAGCAGCATTTCGATCCGTCGTACGGAGATTTCGTAACTTTCGCGGGGGAAGTCCGTTCGCGGCTCGGTACGCTGCCGGATATCGACTCCACGACACGCATGGCTGTATTGAAATGGTTGGCTGACCGAGAGGCATATGAGCTGTTCGCATCGAAAGGAAACGACGCTGTATGGCAGGCGGTGAACGACAAAATATCATCCTCGCAGGACTCTCTCACCGGACCGCGCCCGTAGAAGTACGCGAGCGGATCGCATTCGAAGAGGCCACATACTCCGAGGTTCTGGCAACGTTACGCGCCCTGCCCGGCGTGGCGGAGTGCGTATGCATCTCAACGTGCAACCGTACGGAGTTCTACTGTGTGGTCACCGGGGATCCGGACGAATGCGGCAAAGCGGTGATGTCCTCACTTGTCGCGCGAGGGAACGGCTCTCTTGATCCCGCTGCCCACTGTTACCTGAAGATCGACGAATCCGCAATCACACACCTTTTTCGGGTTGTCGCGGGGCTGGACTCGATGGTGCTCGGAGAACCGCAGATATTCGGCCAGGTCAAGGCCGCCTTTACTATCGCCGCCGAAACCCTGTCAACAGGCCCTATCTCCAACCGTCTGTTCCACCACGCATTCCGTGTCGGCAAGGCAATCCGCAACGATACCGGTATCGGCGAAGGCGCTGTTTCTGTCGGTGCCGCGGCGGTGGCTCTGGCGACTGATGTCCTCGGCGGGCTTGCGGGACGCACGGTGATCCTCGCTGGCGCGGGAAAGGTCGCCGAACTCTGTGCGAAACGGCTCGTTGAAGCGGGAGTGGCACACCTTGCGGTGGCGAACCGAACTCCTGAACGGTCGCGAGAACTCGCCGACAGTCTTGATGGCACGACACTACCGTTCGAGAAGCTTGCGGAGCGGTGCGCGGATGCGGACATCCTTGTCACCTCGGTTAGTGCGCGGGAACCGATCCTCGACAGGGAAGTCCTCGCCGATTCGCTTGCGGGCAGGACCGGCGATCCGCTGGTGATAGTCGATCTTGGCGTGCCGAGGAACGTGGCGGTCGAAGCGGGGGAGCTTGACATGGTCCGGCTGTACAATATCGACGATCTCGAAGGATACACCCTTGAAAACCTTGACCGCCGTCAGATAGAGGCGAAAAAGGCCGAGGCCTTTGTCGCGGAGGAAACCGCCGCATATATGGAATGGCACGAAAAACGGCATATGGCACCGGTAATACGCGAGCTTCACGACACCTGCGAGGCGCTGCGACGCGACGAACTGGATCGTGTGCGGAACCGTATCGACGACGATACCTTCGCGCTCCTGGAGTCGGTGTCGCATCGCATAATCAGCAAGTTACTCCATAATCCCGTCGTCACCATGCGGGGCGCCACCACGGAAGACCAACGGAAGAAGCTCGCCGATTCGATCAGGGAGCTGTTTATCCCGAAGGATGACGGTTGATTCGGGCGGGGGCAGTGGCCCACCCGCATGGAAGGTGGTAACGCGGTATGAAACGAATGATTGTATTGGGTACGCGCGGAAGCGATCTCGCCCTGTGGCAGGCCACGACAGTGCAGGCCCGACTCGTCGAGTCCGATCCGGAGTTGTCGGTCGAAATCAGGATCGTCGGCACCGAGGGTGATCGCGACCAGTCGCGCCCCCTTATCGAGTTCGGCGGTCGCGGGGCTTTCGTCAAGGCCATTGAGGATGCACTCCTCGCGGAGGAGATCGATGTCGCGGTACATAGTCTGAAGGATCTGCCGTCCGAATTGCCACAAGGGCTCGTGCTCGGAGCGGCACCGTTCCGCGAGGACTCGAGTGATGCCATCGTGAGCGACGGAACTGAATTCGACAAAATCCCCGATGGCCGCGTGATCGGCACCGGGAGCCCCCGACGTGTGGCGCAGCTCAGGACGCGACGTCCCGGTCTTGATTACCGGAACATCCGAGGCAATGTCCCCACACGGATCAGAAAGCTCGACGATGGTGACTACGATGCCGTGGTGCTCGCGTCGGCCGGACTCGTGCGGCTTGGGTGCGCGGACAGGATCACCGAGCGGCTCACCCCGGAGATCATGGTGCCTGCGCCCTGCCAGGGTGCCATTGGATTGGAATGCCGAGCTGATGACTCGGACATGCTCAACCTGCTCGCCGCCATCGAAGATCCGACGGTGCGAAGCTGCGTTGACGTGGAGCGGGCGTTCATTGCGACACTCGGTATGGGTTGCCACATGCCGGTTGGTGCGCTCGCCATACAGGATGGTGACAACAGTATCCGATTCACCGCTTTCGCAGGCGGAGACAACGATTTCGAACTGCGGCATACGATGACTCTGACGACGGATAATATCGCGGAGGTCCACACCCTGGCGCGGGACTGGCGGAAACAACTGGAAAACGAAGGAGCAACTTGACATGGTCCATCTCGTGGGAACGGGGCCGGGTGATCCCGGACTGGTGACGGTGAGGGCGCTGGAATGTGTCCGAAGTGCGGACGTGCTTCTCTACGACCGGCTCATCGACGACACCCTCCTTGCTGAAACTCGCCCCGACTGCGAACTCATTGATGTCGGCAAGTCCGCCGGCAACCATACACGCACCCAGGACGAGACCATAGCGCTGATTCTCGAACATGGCGGCCATGGCAAAGAGGTCGTACGGCTCAAGGGCGGCGATCCGTTTCTCTTCGGAAGAGGCGGTGAAGAGGCGGAAGCACTGGCTGCGGCGGGCATCCCATTCACTGTGGTGCCGGGAGTCTCAGCGCTGACCGCGGCAACCGCATATGCCGGTATCCCTGTCACTCATCGGGGGCGTGCTTCGAGTGTGACTGCAGCCACGGGCCACGGCGCGGCGGGTAGAGGAGACGATCCCGTCGACTGGCGGGCTCTCGGACGCGGTGCGGACACCATCGTCGTCTTTATGGGCGTCGGCAACCTCGAAACCGTGTCCTCGGAGCTGGTTGCGGGCGGACGTTCCGCGGACACCCCGGCGGCACTGATAGAGCGCGGTTGCAGCCCACGACAGCGGGTAGTGACCGGAACGCTCGCGGACATCGCCGATGTCGCGCAGAACGCGGGCATCTCACCTCCGGCGCTCTTCATCGCGGGCAACACGGTGCCTCTTGCGGAGACCATCAGTTGGTACAAGCCCGGCCCGCTGGGTGGGATCAGGGTCGGAGTGACACGACCACTGTCACAGACGCGCGGTTTCTGTAAGCGGCTTCGTGACCTCGGCGCTGTGCCCGTGGTGATGCCGGTTATCGAGTCGGTGGACACCATCGACACCGATAGTGTCGCGCGCGCTGTCAAGGATATTGAAGCCTTCGGGCTCGTGGTATTCTCAAGCGTGAACGGTGTTGACGCCTTCTTCCGCGCACTCGAGGCCGCGGGTAAAGACGCCCGTGCACTGGCTGGCGCACGGCTGGCGTGCATCGGCCCGATCACCGCCGAACGACTGACTACGCATGGTCTGATCGCCGATATCGTAGCTGAACGCTACGTGGCGGAAGGGCTGCGGGACATCATCACCGATGGCGCTGACCTCACGGGGACTCGGGCTCTCGTTGTGCGCTCCGAGTTGGGACGCACGGTGCTGCGCGAAGGACTCGAAGCCTCGGGAGCCGATGTTGCCGAAGCGGTATGCTACACCGTGAGGCCAGTACCGCTCAGGCCTCACATACGGGAAATGATCTCCGCAGGTAAACTGGATGTTGTGACATTCACCAGCTCATCGACAGTGACGGCGTTTTTCGATCAGGTACCGATGTCGGAATTGCCTGCGACGCTTCGCTGTGCGAGTATCGGACCACAGACATCCGCCGCGCTCCGAAACCTTAGTATGGAACCAACGATCGAGTCGGAGGTTTACACCACCGACGGGCTTGCTGACGCTCTGCGGGATGCGTTCGCGGGCACAGGCGACAAAAAAATTGTATCGAACTCATAACCTGCGCAACGGGGCATGAGTCCCGGCGAAATGAAGGAAACACGCAATGATTGGCATCTCCAAACTCTACTGCAATACGGTGGAACCATCAGACGTCCTCCGTTACGGACGCAAGCTCGACCAACTCCCTGCCCACCTGCTTCAGTTCGCCGAGGACAAGCGACCGGTGGTGATTCTCAACCTCACCCGGCGGTGCAATCTCCGGTGCGTACACTGCTACGCAGCTTCGGACGGTGGCCCCGGCGAGTATGAGCTTTCCACAGAGAAGTGGATGAGCGTGATCGACGAGCTTGCGGACTTCGGCTGCCCGGTGGCACTCTTTTCCGGCGGCGAACCACTCATTCACCCGGACCTCGTCAAGCTGGTAAAACATGCGGTTAAGCGCGGTATGCGGGCGGTGGTATCCACGAACGGCACTCTCATTACGCCGGATCTCGCCAAACAACTCGCCGACGCCGAATTATCCTACGCAGGTGTGAGCATCGACGGTGATCGCGAGATCCACGACGCCTTCCGGGGGAAATCAGGCGCTTACGACCAGACACTTGCAGGCATCGATAACGCGCTCGCGGCCGGGCTCAAGACCGGGCTCAGATTCACCATTACCCGCCGGAACGTAATTGACATCCCCTCGGTGTTCGATCTCCTCGAAAAGACAGGCATACCGCGCATCTGCTTCTACCACCTCGTGTACACGGGGCGTGGCGAGGAGCTTACGGCGGACACCCTTGAGCATGCGGCCACCCGAAAGGTCGTTGACACCATCATCGACCGCACGGCGGATCTCTATAGCAGGGGGATCACTCCGGAGGTCCTGACTGTGGACAACCATGCCGACGGTCCCTACCTGTATCTCAGGATGCTCAAGGAGAATCCCGAACGCGCCAAAGAGGTGTTGGAGCTGCTCTCATTCAACGCCGGCAACAGCACCGGTGTCGGTATTGCTGCTATCGGATGGGAAGGCAATGTGCATCCGGACCAGTTCTGGCGCACACGGATACTTGGCAATATCCGCGAGCGGTCATTCGCGGACATCTGGACAGACAAAGACAACGAGTTCCTGATGAAGCTGAAGCACAAGGCGGACCATGTCACCGGACGGTGTGCAACCTGCAGGTTCCTCAGCGTCTGTGGCGGAAACTTCCGCGCACGCGCCGAGGCGGCAACCGGCGATCCCTGGGCTCCTGATCCGGAATGTTATCTCACCGACGAGGAGATTAATGGTATCCCGGGAGAATAGCGAAGGTCAATCCCGTGACGAGCGTTTGGTCTGTTCAGCAATTCAGACCGGATTCCCCATCGTCGAGAAACCATTCGACGCACTGGGAGAGAAGCTTGGTATGACGGGTGCCGCAGTGCGCGCTGTCCTTGATACACTCGTGGATGACGGCGTGGTCCGGTCGATGGGGCCGGTGTTCGAACCGACTCGGCTCGGGTATCGGAGCACCCTTGTGGCGGCGGAGGTCGAGCTGGAGCGGATTGCCGAACTCGCCGCTGTCATGCTGAACATTCGGGAGATCACCCACAATTACCATCGCGACCACGAGTTCTCCGTCTGGTTCACCATCATCGCCCTCAACGATGATATCAGGAAAAGTATCATTGAGCGTGTCTCGTCGTTTCCCGGCGTGAAACGCACGATGAACCTGCCATCGGAGACCGTTTTCAAGCTCCGTGTGTTGTTCGATGCCGGGAAGGATGTCCCGGTGAAGCCCCTCGTCGCCGAACCGCCTGATAAACCGCTGACCGATGAGGAACGTGCGATTGTCCGCGCTCTTCAACACGACACTCCCGTGGTGGAACAGCCGTTCTCCGTGCTTGCCGACCTTGCCGGAGTCAGTCAGTCAACGCTCATTGAGCGGGTACGGCAATGGACTGATGATGGCACCATCCGCAGATTCGGTGCCCGGCTCAATCACCATAAGTTAGGGTACGAAACCAATGTGATGGCGGTATGGAACGTGCAAAACGTGGACGAAACCGGACGCCGGTTCGCCGACATTCCCGAGGTCAGCCACTGCTATAGCCGCACCCCTCACCGCGACTGGCCGTATGAACTGTACACCATGATCCATGCCCGTGACGAGAGTGGAATGAACGCCGTGCTCGGCCGGATGAAACGGATCGCCCATGGTGTATCCCCGACTCTGCTACGGACTCTGTACGAGCTGAAGAAAACGGGCATGAAGTACTTCCTGGAGGACGAGACATGGGATATCCAGAAGTCCGAATGAGACGGTTGCGCCGCACCGGAGCCCTCCGCGACCTTGTCCGCGAGACCACACTTGCACCCGCCGACTTCATTCTTCCCTTGTTCGTGCGGCCCGGAGAAGGCATCCGCAATCCGATCGTCTCAATGCCGGGCATGCATCAGCTTTCCGTGGACACACTCGTCGAGGAATGCCGTGATGCCGCGGGCGACGGTGTCCGGGCGGTAATCCTGTTCGGTATCCCCGAACACAAGGACGCCGAGGGAAGCGAGGCATGGGACGACGATGGTATCATCCCCATGTCGATCCGAGCGCTCAAGCGGGAACTGCCTGACCTCGTGGTGATCACCGATGTCTGTATGTGCGAGTACACCGACCACGGCCATTGTGGTGCAATCATTGACGGCGACGTCGACAACGACGCCACGCTCGACCTTCTAGCAAGGGAAGCACTTGCACACGCACGAGCAGGGGCCGACATGGTCGCCCCTTCGGACATGATGGACGGTCGTGTGGGGCATATCCGCCATGCGCTGGATGATGCCGGATTTTCCGCGCTGCCGATCATGGCCTATGCCGCAAAATTCGCGTCGGGTTTCTACGGACCGTTCCGGGATGCCGCCGAGTCGCCACCGCAGTTCGGAAACCGTCGGTCCTACCAGATGGATCCCGCCAACGCACGCGAGGCCATGCGTGAGATCGCACTGGACTTGAAGGAGGGCGCGGATATCGTCATGGTCAAACCCGCCATGCCATACCTGGACATCCTCCGGGAGGCCCGTCAGCGATTCGACGCTCCCCTTGCCGCATACCAGGTAAGTGGCGAGTACGCCATGCTGCATGCCGCGGCCGCCAACGGCTGGATCAATCTCGATACGGTCATGTGGGAATCACTCACGGCTATCAAACGAGCGGGCGCGGACATGATCCTCACATACTTCGCACGGACCGCCGCGGGAGGGCTACAGTGACCGCTCCATCACTTCGTCTTGTCGCCATGGAGATCACCAGGCGCTGTCACCTCGCATGCCGTCACTGCCGAGGAGACTCCCGGGACACCGCCTATCCCGACGAACTCCGGCTGGACGAGATCACCCGCATCATTGACAGCATCGCACCGACCAATGGTCCCGGCCCCATTCTCATCATTACCGGCGGAGAACCGCTTACCCGGCCCGATGTATACGATATCGCGCGCTATGCTGTTGGTCGCGGCCTTCGAGCAGTGCTCGCAACCTGTGGGCATCTCCTCAATGAGGACACCGTCACACGCCTCCTCGACGCGGGCATTTCTCGGATCAGCGTGAGCATCGACGGTGCTTCCGCATCCACCCACGACAGTTTCCGTGGAGTACCGGGGGCTTTCGACGCCGCACTTCGGGGCATCGGAATCGCCCGTCAGTTCGGGCTCCCCTTCCAAGTGAACAGCACCCTGACCGCGCTCAACATCGACGAATTTGAGTCGATCCACGATCTGGTGGTCTCTCTCGGCGCAGAGGCATTTCACCCGTTCCTTCTGGTTCCCATGGGCCGGGGGAAAGCGCTGGCACCGGACGCTCTCGATGCCGCCGCATACGAGGATGCCCTGGCACGTATCGCACGCATTGCCGCTGCTTCTCCGCTGGAGATCAACCCCACTTGCAGCCCGCACTATATCCGCGTCTCCGGTGATGTCGCCCGCGCAGAAGGGCTCAAACTTCCCCGTAAACCCCACGGCCACGGCCGCGTCGGTTCGGGACATCACCCAACGACAGACTCTCCCGGACGCACGTATCACGGCTGTCTCGGTGGCCAGGGATTCGCGTTCGTCTCCCACATCGGCACCGTGCAGCCCTGCGGATTCCTCGAACTCCCGGCGGGAGAACTCCGGGATGCGGACTGCGATCTCGGGCGCATCTGGGCGGAATCGCCACTGTTCAACGAGCTTCGCGACCGTGACAGCTACACCGGTGACTGCGGTGCATGCCAATACCTCTGGGCATGCGGCGGCTGCCGTGCGCGCGCTTACTACTCCACGGACAGTTACATGGCCGCAGAGCCGAACTGTCTCTTTACACCGGGAGCCAACACCCATGCAGACTGACCGGTATTCCACCTCCCGCGCCCTCCACGACCGTGCACAGAAATCCATCGTTGGCGGTGTGAACTCCCCCGCACGGGCATTCAAATCGGTGGGCGGCGATCCCGTATTCGCCGTACGCGGTGAAGGGTGCCATGTCATCGACGCCGATGGCAACTCCTACATCGACTACATCGGCTCATGGGGGCCGCTTATCGCCGGACACACCCATCCCGCTGTCGTCGCCGCCATCGAAGGTGCCGCACACTCCGGTACGAGTTTCGGCATGTCCACCGAGGCCGAGATCGATCTCGCCGAGACTATCCGTGACATAATGCCCAGCATCGAACGCCTCCGCATGGTCAACTCCGGCACCGAGGCCACCATGAGCGCCCTCAGACTGGCACGCGGGTATACCGGCCGCGCAAAGGTTATCAAGTTCGTGGGTTGCTACCACGGCCACGGTGACAGTTTCCTCATCAAGGCCGGATCAGGTGCGCTCACCCACGGCGTTCCGGACAGCGCGGGAGTGACTCCCGGTGTCGCCGCGGACACCCTCGTCGCCGACTACAATGATCTCGATTCTGTCCGCTCACTCGTAGCCGATCACGTGGACAGTATCGCCGCAATCATCGTTGAACCTGTTGTCGGAAACATGGGCACAGTGCCGCCGGATCCGGGATTCCTCGAAGGTCTGCGCACCATCGCCGATGAATCCGGTGCGGTGCTGATATTCGACGAGGTCATGACCGGCTTCCGAGTCGCTCCGGGCGGTGCACAGGAACGATACGGAATCACCCCTGACCTTACCACACTCGGTAAGATCGTTGGCGGCGGACTCCCCGTCGGCGCCTACGGCGGCAAACGCGAGATCATGGAGACACTCGCCCCTCTCGGCCCGGTCTACCAGGCAGGTACGCTCTCGGGCAATCCCCTCGCGATCGCGGCTGGACGGGCAACCCTTGAACTGCTCCGAGTGCCCGGCGCATACGACCGGCTGGAACGTGCGGCGGCGATGCTGACCAATGGTATCTCACAGGCGGCCGAAACCGCGGGCGTCCCGGTCACCATCAACCGGGTCGGGTCCATGTTCACGGTGTTCTTTACTTCGGGACCTGTCCGGGGCTTCGAGGATGCCACTGCGAGCGATACCGAACAGTTCGCGCGGTACTTTCGGGGAATGCTTGACCGCGGTGTACTCCTTGCACCCTCACAGTTCGAGGCCTCATTCGTGTCCCTTGCCCATGATGATGCGGTAATCTCCGAAACAATCTCCACCGCCGAAGAGGTCTTCCGGCACC
>FLOH01001337.1_pt1 | contig 39007 bp, 35 predicted proteins | sample 756751 | NCBI WGS metagenome assembly FLOH01 (sample SAMEA4026879, study PRJEB14308) | marine metagenome | biome: coastal water; material: water | depth 74 m
CAGCTGGATGATCTGGCGAACATTGTCACCGCGCTCGACAAAAAAGGCCGCCGTCCGCAGCGTCTGATCGTCGCCGGCGACCGGATCGAGGGCAGCCGGGTCGCGGCCCTGCTTGATCAGGCCGAGACACTGGGCATGACCCTGGCCCGCCTGCCGCGCCTGACCGAGTTCAAATCGGGTGATCGGAATATTGCTGGCAGCACATTGCAACCCATTGACATCGTCGACTTGCTGGGCCGGGCGCGTAAAGTCCTGGACCGCGATGCCATGCGCGCCCTGATCGAAGGCAAGCGCGTGCTGATCACGGGTGCCGGCGGCACCATCGGCTCGGAGCTCGTCCGCCAGGTCGCCGACTTTGGCCCCGCGCACATCGCCTTGTTCGATAACGGCGAGTTCAATCTCTACCAAATTGACATGGAGATGGCCGAAAATCAGCCCGCGACCTCCCGCAGCGCCATCCTCGGCGATGTCCGCGACGCACAGCGCCTGGCCCAGGTGTTTGCGACGGAAAGGCCTGAGATCGTGTTTCACGCTGCGGCCTTCAAGCATGTCCCGCTGACCGAACAAAACCCCAACGAGGCGGCGCTGACCAATGCCATCGGCACGGGTCTGGTGGCCGAGGCTTGCCACGTCGGCGGGGTCAGCACGATGGTGCTGGTCTCGACCGACAAGGCGGTCAATCCAACCAATGTCATGGGAGCGACCAAACGCATCGCCGAAATGATCTGCCAAAGCCTCAATCGCGAGCGCCGAAATGGCGAGACCCGTTTTGTCGCCGTGCGCTTCGGCAACGTATTGGGCTCGACCGGTTCGGTGGTGCCGCTGTTTCAGCGCCAGCTCGCAGCGGGTGGGCCGCTGACCGTCACCCACCCCGACATCACACGCTATTTCATGACCACGGGCGAGGCCGTCGAGTTGATTTTGCAGGCCGCCGCCATGCCGGAACCCGCCGACAGCACGCAGGACGGCGCGTTATTCGTTCTTGATATGGGCGAGCCCGTGCGCATTCAGGACCTGGCCCGTCAGATGATCCGCCTGTCCGGCCATCAGCCCGACAGTGAAATCGCCATCGAGTTCAGCGGTCTGCGGCCGGGCGAAAAACTGTTCGAGGAATTAATCCACGATGCCGAGCAGCTGACAGGGACTGCCATCGACGGCATTCATCTGGCCGCGCCGCGCACGCTGGACTACGCCGAACTGAAACCGCAGCTCGACCACCTCACCGAGGTCGCCGAAGCGCGCCAAACCGAGGCGACGCTGGCGCAAATCAAATTATTGGTGCCTGAATTCGAAGGCGACGACACCTGACCTTGTGCTCAATTCATTTCTGACGGAGATTACCAAGTTATGTCATCTATTAAACGCGCCCTTGTATCGGTGTTCGACAAAACCGGCCTGGTTGAACTGGGCCAAGCCCTGGCCGCTCACGGCGTCGAAATTCTCTCGACCGGCGGCTCGGCCAAGATGCTGGCCGATGCCGGTGTTGCGGTGCGCGAAGTCGCCGACTACACGGGCTTTCCGGAAATGATGGATGGTCGCGTCAAGACCCTCCACCCCAAAGTCCACGGCGGCATCCTGGCGCTGCGCGACAACGACACGCACACCAAAGCCATGGCCGATCATGACATCGGCCAAATCGACCTGGTCGTGGTGAACCTCTATCCGTTCGAGGAAACCGTGGCCAAGGGTGCGGCCTTTGACGACTGCATCGAAAACATTGATATCGGTGGCCCGGCGATGATCCGCAGTGCGGCCAAAAACCACGCTTTTGTCACCGTCGTCGTCGACGCCGACGACTACGCCAAGGTCATCACGGCGATGGCCGAAAACGATGGCGCCACGACACCGGAGCTGCGCCGCCAACTCGCCGCCAAAGCCTACGCCCGCACCGGATCGTATGACGCGGCGATTTCAAACTGGTTTTCCGGCCAGTTGGGCGAGACCTTCCCCGAGCGCCTGGTCGTTGCCGGCCGACGCAGTGAAGTGCTGCGCTACGGCGAGAACCCGCACCAGCAAGCCGCCTTCTATACCAATTCCGCAAGCCGCCCCGGTGTCGCCACCGCGACCCAGATTCAAGGCAAGGCGCTGTCCTACAACAATCTCAACGACACCGACGCGGCATTTGAGCTGGTCGCCGAGTTCGGCCCCGCCGCCGCGCCCGCCGTCGCCATTATCAAGCACGCCAATCCCTGCGGCGTTGCCATCGATGACGATATGACCAAGGCTTATCTGAAGGCCCTGGCCTGCGATCCGGTCAGCGCTTTTGGCGGCATCATCGCGCTCAATCGGACGCTCGACGAAGCCACCGCTGGCGAAATCGCGAAAATCTTCACCGAAGTGATCATCGCCCCTGACGCCGATGACGCGGCACGTGAAATTATCGCCGCCAAAAAGAATTTGCGCTTGCTGCTGACCGGCGACCTGCCCGATCCGGCAGCCCTGGGCATGACGATGAAATCACTGGCCGGGGGGTATTTGTTGCAGACCCGCGATGCCGGGCGGGTGTCCCAGCTCGACCTTAAGGTCGTGACCAAGCGGGCACCAACGGATGCCGAAATGGCGGATCTCAAATTCGCCTTCACGGTGGCCAAGCACGTCAAGTCGAACACTATCGTCTACGTCAAGGACCGGGCCACGGTCGGCGTCGGCGCGGGCCAGATGAGCCGCGTCGATTCGGCCCGCATCGCCGCCCGCAAGGCCGAAGACGCCGCCAAGGAAGCTGGTCTCAGTGAGCCCATGACGAAGGGCTGCGTCGCCGCCTCCGATGCCTTCTTCCCCTTCGCCGATGGTTTGCTGACCACCGCCGAAGCCGGGGCCACAGCGGTCATCCAGCCCGGCGGCTCGATGCGCGACGACGAGGTTATCGCCGCCGCTGACGACGCCGGCTTGGCCATGGTCTTCACCGGCATGCGCCATTTCCGGCACTAAATTCATCGTCCCACCCCACCCCAACCCTCCCCCGCGAGGGGGGAGGGAGTCGCGGCGACAACGCTTATTTTCCCTCCCCCTTGATGGGGGAGGTCAGGTGGGGGTGAATCGGGACGCCTTACCAATCCGGGCGATATTCGATCTTCGCCGCGCCCGGCGTCATTGCCTTGGACGAACCGAGCTTGCATTTGGCCGGATCGAGATCGCGCGCCCAGGCGATGTAGTCCAGCACTTGGGCCGAGCGCATGACGCAGGCCGGGTTGGCATAGGGGTGGCCGAGGTGAAGCAGCAGGTGGCCGATTTCGTGGGCGGCGTATTGCCCGGCCAGACGAACGGCTTGGGCGCGGTCCGTCACGCCGCCGAGCGCCTTCGGAATAGATCCCGGCTCGACAAAGGGAAAGGTGCTGATGAAGGCGTAGGCCTTGAAGCGACCGGATTTTGAATAACTCGTCGCCCCGGTACTGACCCCGCCTCTGAGGCTGGCACTAATGTCCGCGTCGGCGTATTCGGCGCTGGCGACGAGTTGGTTTGTCACGATCAGGTCGTAGGGCAAGTCGCCATAACCAGCCAAATCCCAGACGATGAATTCGTTGGCGTGGCTTTGGTCGATGACCGATTGACCCGAAGCTGTCTTGAGATTTTTCCAGTGCTCAAGGCGTTTCAAATGCGTGGTCGCGATTGCTTGCGCCATCCCGGCCAAGGTTTTGTCCGCCGGCTTGGCCACCAAGTACAGCCCCGCGTAGTCGAGGGCATCGTCAAAACTGATGCGGTATTTAATCATCTGTTTGGTCAGTGCGGTGACGATTCGCGCCGGATCGCCCGTGTCCGTCTTGAAATCGTAGATTTCGCCCCTTCGCGCGGCGAATGCACCAGGTGGGACTTTGGCCAGGATTGCTTCAACCGTTGTGTCCGGCTGGCGTTCAAACTTGAGATCGATGCCGAAGTAGGTTTTTACCGTTCGGCTTGTCTGCGTCAGTAGGGTCTGAACTTCGACGTCGCTGATTTTGTTGAGGCGCGGATTGACGGCATGGACGACGCGCAGAGTAACGACACCGCTGGCGAGATCGGGCAGCCCGACCTCAGCCGCTTTGGCCGGTCCAAAAATACTCAGGCAAAGCGCCGTGACGGCGATCAGCAGGACGCGCATCAACCTCAGCCGTCGCGGGGCTCGCGCACCGTCAGCAGGATCAACAATCCGACGACAAAGAACACCAACACCACGGCGAGGCCCCAGCGTTGGCTCTGCATACTGGCCGTAACCACCGCGACCAAAGCCGGGCCAATGAAGGCGGTTGCCTTGCCGGTCAGGGCGTAGAGGCCAAAAAACTCGGTCGCCTGATCGGGAGGCGAGAGACGGGCCATCAGCGAGCGACTGGCGGCCTGCGCCGGTCCGACAAAAATGCCCAACACGGACCCCCAAACCCAGAACCAAGTAACGTCGGGTGCCAATATGGTGCCGAGCGCGCAGCCGGTCAGGCCAATCAGGGCGATAACAATGGTTTTCTTAGAGCCGATCCAGTCATCGACCCAAGCGAAGCAGAAGGCGCCGATGCCGGCGGTAACGTTCAGCACAATGCCGAAGGTAATGACTTCGGCCAATTCCATTTTGAAGGTGCCGGCGGCGTAAATGCCACCGAAGGCGAACACGGTGGCCAGACCATCGGCGTAAATCATGCGGCCCACCAAAAACCGCACAACGTTACCCTGTCCGCGGACATCACGCAGGGTTTGCGCTATTTGGGCAAAACCACGGCTGACTTTTTCTCCAACCGACCGCGTCGCTTTGGCCCGGTCCGGCGTCCATAAAAACATCGGCCAGGCAAAAGCAACAAACCAGATCGCCGCCAGGGGACCGACCATGCGCACGTGCTCGGCACCCTCTTTGGTCAGTCCGAACCACGGCACCTCTGCCTGCACAAATCCGATCAGAGCCACAACCATCGCCGACAGACCGCCGAAATACCCCAACCCCCAGGCCCAGCCCGACCAGCGTCCAAGGCGGTTTTGTGGAACCAGATCGGGCAACATGGCGTTGTTGAAGACAATCCCGAATTCAAAACCGACCGTCGCAACGATGACCCAAATCATGGCCCAGGTAGCGAAGCTGGGATCAGGCTCGGCGTACCACAGCATCCACGAACCCGCTACGCACATCGCGGTAAAAAACAGCAGCCAGGGTTTGCGCGGGCCGCCGGCATCGGCGATGGCGCCCAGTATGGGACTGCCGATGGCAATAATCAGCCCGGCGATGCTGGCCGTGTAGCCCCACAATTCCTGGCCCCGAATTTCATCGCCGACGATACCTTGGGAAAAATAAGCGGCAAAGACAAAGGTGATGATCAGCGTCGTGTAGGGCGAATTGGCCCAATCATACAGTGCCCAACCGATCAGACCCTTGCGCGGTATTTTAGCAACCGGATTGCCCGCGCTCGAAATTTCACTCATGAATATTTTTCCCCCATCAACGTCATTCCCGCGAAGGCGGAAATCCAGTCGTGTTCTTTTTTTCGCGGCTTATCGACCTACGGAACTCCGGCTTTTACAGGGCTGACGACAAAAACGTCAGCCCACAATCATCGCCCGAACTTGCCTGTTAGCCAGAGCCAGCTGGGACATATCGACAGCGCCGCTGGCACGGAACTCAGCGATCATGTTGGCGCCGCGTTCGACCGCGCCATCATTCTGCCCGGCCCAGACGGCGACGGCATCGGCACCTATTTTCTTGCGTCCTGCCGCGGCCATGACTTTGAGCGTCAATGCGCGTTGCTGACCGTATAGATCCTCGACGATGACCGAAACCGCCATGCGTTCCCAGTGACTGTCGGGCGTAATCTGTTCCGCCGCGACACGCAGCCAGTCGAGGCCGATATAGGCACCGACGGCAAAGTATATGCGAGCGACGTCCGAGACACTCCGCCCGGTCGTGTTGGCGGCGTTAACAATATGGCAGGCCGAGCGCATGGCCTCCAGTCCAGCGACACGCGCCGCCAGCGCCCTGGGCACACCGCCCGCAACCAGATGCCGCGTCGTTTCGTCGATGACCGAAGCTTCCAATTCACCAACCAGATCGTCAATACCATAAGCGATTTCACTCAGACCCGGCGCGTAGGTTTTGATGGTCTCAGTGATGTCCATAGGTTGGGCGATGTTGGTCAGGAACCACATCGTCGTATTCCGCACCAGCGCCTCGCAGGCGACATTCATTTCGGTCTGCAAGGCCGCCGACACCTTGTTGTCGAGGGTCGAAATATCCTGCCAAATCGCCCGGAAGTCTAACGCCCCGCGCGCCACTGCAAAGGACCGCCCGATATCGGCGACACCGCTACCGGTTTCCTCCATGACGTCGTTGACGAAGGTTGCGCCGGCCCGGTTGACCATCGAATTGGCTAACAACGTGGCGACGATCTCCGCCCGCAAGCTATGGCCTGATATTGCTGCCGGGAATTTGCGCCGCAACAAGGTCGGGAAGTAAGTGACCAGATCATCCGAAAAATATTCATCCCTCGGCAGATCACTGGCCAGCAAATCCTCATACAGCGTCATTTTGGCGTAGGACTGGACAACTGCAAATTCGGGCCGCGTCAGGCCCTGGCCGCCGGCAAGGCGATCCTGCAACTCTTCGTCATTGGGCAAGAATTCGATTTCACGGTTGAGGCGGTTCTGACGTTCCAGAGCGCGCATGAAACGGCCCTGCTCTTCCAACGCCGCCATTCCGCGCGACACCGTCGTCGTCATCGACTGGGTCTGTACGTAGTTCGTCCGCAGCACCAGATGACCGACCTCGTCCGTCATCTGAGCGAGAACCCGATTACGTTGGGTGACGGTCAGATCACCTTCAGCAACGACGCTGTCGATCAGGATTTTGATATTGACCTCGTGATCCGAACAATCGACGCCAGCGGAGTTGTCGATGGCATCGGTGTTGACCAGTCCACCGGACTGGGCGTATTCGATACGCCCGCGCTGCGTCATGCCGAGATTTCCACCCTCACCGATGACCTTGCACAGCAGCTCGTTGCCATTGACGCGCAGCGCGTCGTTGGCCCGATCGCCAACCTCGGCGTCGCGTTCACTAGAGGCTTTGACATAAGTTCCGATACCGCCGTTCCACAACAGATCGACTTCGGCCATCAACATGGCGCGCATCAGTTCGTTCGGCGTCATGCTGTCTTTGCGAATACCGAAGCAAGCCTTCATCTGCGGCGAGATCGGAATTGATTTGGCTTTGCGTTCAAAAATACCGCCGCCCTTAGAGATCAGTTTGGCATTGTAGTCGGTCCAGGCCGTGCCCGGGGTGTCGAACAGGCGTTTTCGTTCGGGCCAGGATTTGGCCGCGTCAGGTGTTGGATCGACAAAGATGTGCAGATGATTGAACGCCCCGAGCAGACAGATATGCTTACTTAGCAGCATGCCATTGCCAAAAACGTCCCCGGCCATGTCGCCAATGCCGACGACGGTGAAGTCCTGGCTTTGGATGTCAACGTCAACTTCGCGGAAATGGCGTTTGACCGATTCCCAGGCACCGCGCGCCGTGATGCCCATGCCTTTGTGGTCGTACCCCACCGAGCCGCCGGAGGCGAAAGCGTCGCCCAGCCAAAAGCCGTAGTCGATGGCCACACCGTTGGCAATATCGGAAAACGTTGCGGTGCCCTTGTCGGCGGCGACGACGAGGTAGGTGTCGGTGTCGTCATAGCGCAGAACGTCGGCAGGATGGGCGATGCCATCGGCCACCAAGTTGTCGGTCAGGTCCAGAAGTCCGCTGATAAAGGTTTTGTAACAGAAGATCACTTCGGCCATGACGTCCTCACGGCTGCCGCTTTCCGGCAGGCGCTTGGTCACAAAGCCGCCCTTGGCACCGACCGGGACGATGACCGCATTCTTGACCATTTGCGCCTTCATCAGGCCCAACACTTCAGTGCGAAAATCCTCACGCCGGTCGGACCAACGCAGGCCGCCGCGGGCAACCCGGCCACCGCGCAGATGCACCGCTTCGACGCGCGACGAATAAACCCAGATTTCGACGTGCGGACGGGGCAGGGGAAGGTCGTCAATTTCCTGGCTGTTGAGCTTGAAGGAAATGTAAGGTTTGGGCGTTCCGTCGACGCCAAGCTGGTAATAGTTCGTGCGCAGCGTACACACAATCAAGTTCAGAAAGCGGCGCAAAATCCGGTCTTCGTCCAGATTGGCGACCTGATCGAGCAGCTTGGTGATGCGGTCAATGATGCGCTTGGCCGCAGCGCCGCGCTTTTGCATCAGCTTCGCAGACCTGCCGAGGGCAGGATCGAAGCGGGTCTCGAAAAGTTCAACCAACAGCCGGGCGATAGCGGCATTGTCAGCCAGCGTCGCTTCCATATATTCGCGACTGAAAGCGATCCCGGCCTGGCGCAGGTATTTGCTGTAGGCGCGGATAATGACGACACCGCGCCAATTCAAACCGGCCCGCACGACCAGACGATTGAAGCCGTCGTTCTCGACCTCTCCGGCCCAAACCCTGGCGAAGGTTTCCTGAAACTGCTCTTTGCTGGCATCGATATCCAGAGCTTCGCCGCGTGCTTCTTCCAGGCCAAAGTCGTGAATCCACAAGTCTTCGTCGGTGTCGGCCCGGTTAATCAGATGCGGCTGCTCGTCGATTGCTTGTAGACCCATATTTTCAAGGATCGGCAGGCAATCCGACAGCGGGATCGGTTTGCCGGCGTGAAAAATCTTGAAGCGCATAGTGTGGGACGGCGCGTCCGCGGGGCGATAGAGATTGAGCTCCAGCGAATTCGCATCATTCAGGCCGGCCATTTTTTCGACGTCTGAAACGGCGGCGGCGGCGGTAAAAGCGGCCCGGTATCCGGCCGGGAATGCTTCGCTATATTGTTTCCACAGGGCGTTGCCCCGTTCTTCGCCGGCGTGTTCGACCAGAGCGTCATTGAGATCGTCGCTCCACGATCGGGCCGCCTCGCGCAAAGTTTGTTCAAGGTTCTCGGGCTCGGTCAGAAGATCGCTGTCGGTATTGGCTCCAACGATAAACTGAATACGCGCCAGGGGAGATTCGCCGACATGGGTGTTGAAGGCCGCGATATGCCCGCCAAACGCGTCGGCGATAATCTCACCAAACTTTTTGCGTAAATCCGTTGAGTGCTGTTCACGCGGGACATAGACCAGGCAGGCAACAAACCGCCCAAATGGATCACGGCGCGCAAACGAGCGGATGCGCGGACGCTCCTGCAATTCGAGGACGCCAAAGGAAATGGCCTGCAGATCGTCCTGCGAAATCTGAAACAGTTCATCGCGGGGAAAGGTTTCAAGGATGTTGCTCAGCGCCTTACCATCATGACTGGAATGGCTTACCCCGGCATTTTCGATCGCCTGGCTGACCTTACGCCGCAACAGCGGAATAACCAGCGGGCTCTGGTTGTAGGCGGCGGAAGTGAACAGGCCGATAAAGCGTCGCTCGCCGATCACCCGGCCCTTTTTGTCGAAACTTTTGACGCCGATGTAATCCATGTGGACATTGCGATGGACGGTGGAGCGAACGTTGGCTTTGGTCACGAACAAAGGCGTCGGTTGGCGCATCAGATGACGGACTTCGTCGGTCATCGCAGCGCCACTGCGGGTGGTTCGGGATTGCAGCACGTGGGTGTTGGGATTGCGCAGGATGCCCAGCCCCGAGCCCTTGACGAGGCGCATCTGATCTCCGCTCTTGGTGGTCGAATATTCGTATTCGCGCACGCCCAGCAGAGTGAAATGATTGTTGGCCAGCCACTCAAGAAAAGCCCCGGCCTCCTCGACTTCGGCCATGTCCAGCGGTGGCGGCGTTAACTTGATCGTCGTGATCGTCTCATGAAGCTTGGCCAACATCGGCTTCCAGTCGTCGACGGCGGCGCGGACATCGGACAGGATGTCGACCAAGGTGGTTTCGATTTTTTTCAGTGCCGTCGGCGAAGTCTGAGCCGCGATTTCGACGTGCATCCAAGATTCGTTCGTATACCCGTCAAGTGATGTCAGGCTGGTGGCCAGTTCCGACAAGCGGCCTGGGGCCGAACGCTTGATCCGCACAATAGGATGAACGGCAAGATCGACGGTATAGCCGGCGCGATTGAGACCGTGGGTCACCGAGTCGACCAGAAACGGCATATCATCGTTGACGATTTCAATGACGGTGTGCGGGCTCTGCCAGCCGTCTGCGTCGGTCTGGGGATTAAAGATGCGGATCTTGGGCGCGCCCGTTTTGCGCTGCTCGGCAAAGCGCAGCAAGCTCATAGCGGCACCATAAAGATTTTCGACCGAGCCCGTATTGATGTCTTCGGGCGTGACGCGTTCATAATAGAGCCGAATAAAATCGTCGGCGTTACCAGCCTTCTTCTTGCCCATCCGGTCGAATAGATGTGCAACAGTTTTTTTGATTCGCTCGGCTTTTTGCTTGCGCGCCTTGGTCAACATGCCCCACCCCTGTAACCTGTTAATACTTAAACGAGCTCGGCTAGTGCTTTGTTTTAATGAGCATAACCGATACATCCGTCGTTCAACTAATCACCATGCCCCCAACAAATCGTGCTGACAAGACACCGATTTCACAACCGCCTGAAAAATTCGGGGTGCCAGCCCGTGCGGTTCAATCTATAACCCAACTGTATTGATCGCGAGGGAACGCAAAAAATGCCGCTACCCGGATGGACATCAAGTCGGAAATATTTAATCCGCGTGCTCGTGAGCACGGTAATTGCGGCACCTTGGGTCGCCCATGCCGCGGATAATACGCCAGCGGAAAATACGGCGACAGGGAATGCGGCGGCAGGGAGTACGGCGCCAGCCAGTACCGCCACGCGGGCTGTGCCAGAAACCCGACCTTTGTGGGAGTTAGGGGTCGTCGGCGGCCTGGGCTGGCTGCCCGATTATCCAGCGGCTGCGCAAAATCATCTGCAATGGATCGGCCTGCCCTATTTCGTTTATCGCGGCAAAGTTTTGCGCGCGGGCGATCGCGGCATTGTCCGGGGACGGTTGCTGCACACGGACCGTGTCGAGCTCGACATTTCACTGTCTGGCTCGTTCCCTGCCGATTCCGAAGACAACGATGCCCGCAAGGGCATGTCCGACCTGGACTGGCTGGGCGAAATTGGGCCGCGCCTGCAAATCACCTTGGCCCGCGCCGCGCGAGACGCCAAAGTCGACCTTGAACTGCCGGTGCGCGCCGTGTTTTCGACCGATTTCTCGAATTTTGGGCACCAAGGCTACATCTTCGCCCCCGAGCTGGCCTATCAGAACGAACATTTCGGCGGCCGTGATATTGCCCTCAAGCTCAGCCTGACCGCCAAGTACGGCAACCAGGACATCGCCGACTATTTCTACGGCGTGCCCCCCGCATCCGTCACGACGACGCGCGCCGCCTACACCGCCAAGGCCGGCTATATCGGCAGCCGTCTTCAGCTCGGGTTCATCGAGACAATTTCGAGCCGCTGGAAAATGTTCGCCGGCTTGGCCGCCGACTTCCATCACGGAGCCGCCAACGAGCAGAGCCCGTTGTTTCGCAACAAGACCAACTATAACGTCGGTGCCGGGTTCATCTGGTCCTTCTGGCAGTCTGCCCGCCGCGTGCGTGACGATTAGAGGCTCGAAAAATAGGCCCGAAGGCGGCATAGTCGAGTTGGATGAACTCTAAACTGCTGAAAGCGACCGATATGAGCGATGCAAACACGCTGACCCAGGTTGACCGCATTATTGACGAATTGCCCGACGAGGTTCGTGCCAGCCTGACGGACGGTCAACGCGGGGCTTTGCAAGAGGCGCTGAAAAAGATCGGCTGGCGACGCGATCACGCCGTCAACATTCGCTTTTCAGCGCCGCTTTTGTACTGGCGTTTTTTTGTCACTATCGTCGCCGGAACCGAAAAACGGGCCCCTCACAGGGTCAATGAAGACAGCCAAAGGCATCCCTTTCGCACAATGGGAAACGCTTTGTTTCTCGGCGCGATGGCAATCTCGATTTATTTGGTCGCGCTGGCCGGCGTCCTCGCCTATTCGTCGATTATCGAATTCTAAGGCGCAAAGGCCCGCGCCAAACGGCCGAAATCTATTCCATCAACAAAATAAGGCTGCTGAGACGTGCCGCCAGGTCAGCGGCCTCCATCGGCTTCATAAAGAAGTAGGTGGCGCCGCTGCGCTTGGCCGCGCCGAAAGCCGCGACATCGTTCTTCGCCGTTAGCATCACGAACGGCGTACCGGGGTGAAGTTCGCGAAATTTTTCTAACAGCGTCAGGCCATCCATATTCGGCATCTGCCAGTCGCTGATTACCAGATCGAAGGGCTCGCTTTCGCTGGCCAGGACATCGAGCGCCTTCTGACCGTCAATCGCTGTCGTGATACTAACGATCCCGATCGACTTCAATACGCCTTCCATAAAGCTCAACATCGTAGGTTCGTCGTCGACGACCAGAACGCGGAGGTGTCTTTTCGGTTCCGATGATAAAGCCATTGTCTTACCCGGATAAAAGTTGAAATCTGAATTCGCGTGCGCGGGGACATTATATCATAAAATGACGAAGGACCCGGCCAACAAAGACCGGGTCCTTCTGAAATTTGGAGCGGGCGATGAGATTCGAACTCACGACCCTAACCTTGGCAAGCATATTTTCTCAGATGGACATGATTGCAAGCGGTTGTTAAGTGACTGAAAACACTGCATATTAATAGTGTGGGCACCACATATCGTGGTGCTTTTGTTGTTTTCAAGCACTGCAGAAGGACTGCAAAATGCCAAGCACTCATTTGACCAAGAAGTATCTTGATGGCCTATGTCGCCCAACGGAAGGTGTTGTTCGACATTGGGACACTGAGATCAAAGGCTTCGTTGCCTATGTGCAACCGACAGCGACCACCCTCTATTACCAAAGAAATATCAGGGACAAAACAAAGCGTGTTCTCCTTGGTCGTTACCCAACAATCTCGATGCCACAGGCAAGAGCTTCCGCCCGATCGTTTGATCTTGAGATGCGACATGGCAAGGCCAAAGACCTTCTGGAGCGCGAGGTGACGCTTAAGGAGGCGCTGTCAAACTACCTGCAGACCAGCGAAGCTACCAAGCAACACCAATCATTTGTCACACGCGCCATTGAAGTCCGGTTATCTGACTGGGTTGCTTCTCCCCTCGGCGAAATAACCATGCGCATGGTTAGCGCCCGGCATATGGCTCTAACAAAGCTCGGGCCGGTAATGGCAGACGAAACAATGCGTGCCTTCAGGGTCGTGTGGAATACCGCTCGACTGGATTTCGAGAAAACAAACTTACCGGCATGCCCAACCGACGTTCTTCAGAGCAAGAGAGGTCAGAAAAGTGGATGGAACAATCCGCACCCCAAAGCAAACCGCCCCATTCTTGATTTGTATGGCTGGAACGAACATGTTCAAAGGATCACCAACCCCATTCACAGGGAGTTCTACCTATTCCTGTTGCTGACGGCCTGCCGGAAGAGCGAAATCACAACGCTCAAGTGGGAGCAGATAAACTACAACGGCAAATATCTGCATCTGCCAAAGACAAAGTCAGGAAGGGAGCACTACCTTCCGATGAACAAGTTTCATTTTGACATCCTCAGCCGCCTCCCGGTTCAGGGTGATTATGTCTTCCCCGACAAGAATGGAACAGGCCCGTTGATCAACCCTCGGCATGAGACTGTGCCAGGCACTCTACATTCGTTGCGTCATACATGGGCCTCAACCGCTGCCGAGATCGGTTTTGGAGAAGATCAGATCGGGCGCATCCTCAACCATGCAAACGGTGCCAGCGGCTCTATAACCAATCGCTACATCCATGTACAAATCAACTCCTTGAGATCGATAATGGACACAGTAACAGAAGAAATAGGTCAGCGTTTAAACAACGAGCCTGCAGATGCAACTATTTACCAAATTGCCTCTTCAATGAATTAATGTATTAGCTCTTTTGAAGAGCTAATACATACTAATATACAAATATTTTTCAACATCCAAATTAAGTATTGTAATTGGCCCTCATGATTACTAGGTTGGTGTTAGCCACCTTGGTTGAAAATCGCCGCATCAGCTGAGTCATATGAGCAGGTTAGTCGGCATCAAAGGTCCTGCTGGGTTTGTTGTTAACCTTGTATGGAGCTTTGGCTATGGAAAAACCCGTCTTATTGAATACCCACGATGCTGCCGATTATCTTGGCATCTCAAACTCAACCCTTGAACATTGGCGACTGGCCTCAAAAGGTCCAGATTTTGTGCGGCTCGGGCATCAGGTCCGATATCGCGACTTTGATCTTGATGACTACATCGATCAACAGGTTGTCTCACAAACGCAATAAAAAGGAGGCGTGGCTACAGACCGCGCCTCCGCAGTGCGTGTCGGGCCTTCCTGTGGACTACCGTGACAACCCTGAACATCAAGCCAGACAGCACGGATCATCCACTGACGCTACGCTGCGACAGCGGTGTAATCTTACTCCGGCGTTGACACATCTTTCTTATGTCACTCCTATTTGGTGTTAGGGGTATATTTTTCCGAGACGAATTCAAAAACTTCTGCACTTAATAGTTTCTCAAGAGCTTCCACTGGGGTGGGATGACGGATTGAATCATATAGTAGACGAGAAGATTTTCCCCGCTGGCCGACCCTGCGGTATGTTGCACTTCGATAATGGGGTGGGACATCAAATAGTATATTATTTGATGTTGTGGGGAGTTTCTCGAGGGCTCTTTTCGCTGCGTTGACTGACACCCATAAATCAGGAAATGCGGCATGCAGGTCGCGGGCCCCGAGAGGCAGAATACCTTCCTGTTCAATAGAAATGTTAAACTTCTCCAGGCCCATACGGGCCATGGTGCCTGCTATTTGGTCGAGGGACATCAGCTTGTCTATAGTGATGTCGATGGGCAGATTGCAGAGAATGATTACCCTTTTTTCGTCCGTGGCGTGAACAAGACGCAGCCTGTCGATTGCTTGCACGGTTTCGCGTTCTCGAATTAATTCTAGTATTTTTTGCCCACGTTCATCCGGGTGGACATGAGATTTCACTCCACAAAAGGCTCCATTCGCCAACCGATAGCCTCGTGGAACTTCAATATAGTTTCCGTTAGCAAGTCTCAGCGGTTTAGGGTCATCTGCCCAGAGAGCTCGACAATATTCGTCAGGTGACTGAGGCGGTGATTGTTCACGGCCAACAACAATAACCGTGTCGTAATCCTTCCATTCGTCACAACCCCTGATGGCTCCGAAGTGTGTGATGGTTGCGCCATTCCAATTGGAACTTTTCTGAAGGGAAGCGGGTTCACCTGTAATTTGTTCGCGAACGGGTTTGTTTGTCACAACCAGGACTTTATGGCCGTTGTTCATTTCATCTTGAACGACCTTGAGTGCTTTTTTTAGTGATGCTGTATTCCCCTTGCCGTCCTTTCCCAACAAAGCGTATTTGCTCATTCTGGATGATATGCACTGCACGACTTGGCAGTTACGACGGGCTGTAATCCTCTCCTCCTTGAGCCAAGCGCCAAAAAATCGTTTGTTGATTTCCAGATCAGCGTCGGCATCAATAATGAGAATCGGAGTAGTGTTCGGGCAATTAGGTTTGCGTCGCCAATGTGCGGCCACTCTGTGCTGATGTTCTTTTTTTCCATCTATTGAAGTTGGGACATCTTTCTCAATGTTCACACCATGAAAGCCACGGTCAAAGTCGAACTCATCGGCTGCGCATTCAAGAAACTTTACGACTTTCTGCTGCTCTGATTCGGCAATTGAATTCAAACGAGATATCGCCATTTTTTCCGACATGTTCGGGAGAACATCGTGCTCAATCTCCGGTTTGATGGTTTTCGCGATTTCTCGCAATCGCTTCTTAGTGAACCCGCCGTTGATCATTACTGTTTTTAGATCGAGATCGTCGTTGATTGCTTGATAGACACATTCGCGAACTTCACTCGGCAGACGGTCGATGCTGAATGAGTAACTAGCTGTCGACCGAAGCGTTGAGTTTTCATCAATGACAATGATGTCAGGGGCCTTTATTCGCATTGGCGGTGGAAGAAAGAGATACTCGTGGGCCATTATTATAGTATTCGGAACGTCGTGGAACTGTTGGAGATAGGGACAAGTCTTGAAGTGTTTACATTCGTGGATATTGCCGTCGTCATCTCTGCTTCTGCACAAGGTCTTGTAGATATTCAGACCAAGTGTCGCCGCCTTCTTCGCCGCTAAGTATTTTGCACACATTGGATTGTCAGGGGCTCCATTTCCCCTGCCAAGGATTGCCCGTGCTGGAATTCCGGCTTCAATTAATTTCTTTACTAGCTCAAGTGCCAGTTCCGTTAATGGAACATGATAATGGCAAATGAGGTCTTTGTGCTTCCGCAACTCTTCTATTACTTCGGTAGTCTTACCGAGGCCAGCAGCCGCTTTGATCTGAAGCCTTGGGGCGTGATCCAGGTCTATGACATCGAATTCCCGCTTAACTTCGGCTTGTATCACTGGCTTCATCTTTGCGATGATCGATTTCGATAAGTCCTCGGGCAGGTCATACCACCAGGTCAAATGACTCGGAACCCCCTGTTCTAGCCAATACGACTCGTTCTCCGTCGACATTAACTCCGCCATCCGCTTGTTGGCTTCCGAACGAGCCTTTGAGTACTGAGATGCGGATTGGAAAAATCGTTGGATCGTAGTTCTAAGAGCCTCAGATGCGTCTTTTGGGGACAACTCAGTTTCAGCGGGAAAAGACGGGGGAACCTCAATTGCCTCCTTTTTGTTGTTGCGGACACGCCAACGCGCTTTGGAAAGAGCGTCAGAATGGTCATATGGCTTTCTTCCATCACCTTTGGTGCGTGTTAATTCCGCCAGACCTTCGAACCTTTCCCATGCCTCATCCGCAATAGAAATAATGAAACGATCTGAAGTGGGGTTCCCAAATTCGGTGCTCACATTGCCAACAATTTTAAAGAGAAGTGCTTCTCGTCCGTCGATGGCTTTTCCACTTTTGCCCCACTCGATGTCCTGTAATTCGCCGCTTGAGGTCGCGGGCGTATTTCTCAAACGATAGTGCGCGATAAAAGTGTTGATCTGTTCCTGTGTGATCTTTGGGATTTGGGATATGTCGACGTCGAGAAGACTTTCGAACACCCATCGGTAAGGCTTTTTTGTTTCCGGATGAATATGAAACCCAACAAACTGTTTCCCATGTGCCAGAATATCAATGGCGGGTACGCTCGTGGAGGAGATGTCACCTTCGGCTTGATAAATAAGGGCACGCTTTGGCCATTTACCTACTCTCATCAAATCTGTAGGACCGAAAATTTTCAATGCATGCCTATGGATCTCGTCTGCTTTGATGGGATCAAGTTCGTCGATGTCAATTACAACAACCTGGCCACATGCAATGCCCCACCCGCATCCTGGCCAACGTCTTTTCCATTCTTCAATCTCATTGTATGTCGGTTGAGTGTCACAGAACCTTGACCAACCTGTGACAAAACACCCCTTCGCTCCCTTCGGGATCGGGATCGGGGAGTACCCGTTGTCGTGAAGCCTATATGGATCGTAAGTCATTGATCGGGTTCATCCCGATCGGAGTGATCTTCATTATCGGCGACATCCTCGGTCGCAATTTCGGCCAGCAATCGAACTAAATCTTGTAGCGCCGTCGAAATATCGACGGATCTATTAACCTTGGTGCTTGGACCAGGCATAGACGAGGCATGGGGAGAGGTGCGGCCATTTAACATGCCGCGATATTTCCCTCAAAATGAGGAGAGGTGTTTAAGTTTTAAGGAGGATCTTAGAGCTGAAATTTATTCCAAGATCATAAGCAGCTTCAAATTTTGTCTTGGCATTTGCTGCTACGTTTGTGCCGTGGCTCGCGCCTTCACTGATGCCAAGTACTTCACGACCAATAGTTTCCAGAGTTTGGTCATCTTGTCTCGCATCAATAACCCTTAATAACATTGTCAGATTTTGTTGAGTGGGCTTGTCTCGTTTTTTGGGAATGGTCAATTCTTTGCATAGAGCATCAATATATTTTCGCGCATCATTAAATTGAGGGGATAGAGGTTTGCTAAGATCGAAGTTCCATTCTACACCGTTTGTCGAGGGCGCTGACTTGTGGCTTTCGTCAGGGAATTGGTAGGCGAGGCGCTCATTCTCAACTTCCTCCTGCTCGGAATCTTCGAGAAAGGAATCTGGCATCGTTTCTTCGTCTGAGTACGAGATAAACAAACCATAGGAGGAAGGTTGAAATTTTAATCCGGAAGGGCTAGCGAGAGACGGATTAGGAAGCCCATCGAGGCAGTATTTATGAAGGCAATTTGGGACTTTGGCCCTGAACTTTGGAGCATCTAGGCTCCATATGTGCTGCTCATACAGAGTGTCGCTTGCCACCTTCGATCTTGATACATTTTCCACAAACGTGTCGTTCGCATAGACTTCCCAATCCTTACGGACATCATCCCGACGACGCAAAAATTCCCAGCGCCAGTGCGTCTCGTCTAAATCATTTAGCCTTGGGTATGCGGCTTCATCCCTCCAATCAGGAACCCCCCAGTTGTTTGAACCAGTAATCGTCACAGGGCTAACTCTGATTGTTTCTGATTCTTAATCATCGGAAGGAGCTCATCTCGATTTCGCAATTCCAAATATCTGGATGTTGAGGCCAGGGTTTCATTATCGAGCAGATTTAGCCTCTGAAGAAGATAGAACAGCATAGAGCGGCGCACCGTTATTTTCATCACACCTCGCCGCATACCATAATCCGAGGCGACTACTTTTTGTTGAGGCAGGGGCAATTGCGAGTTTGGTGAGATTTTCGCAACAACAATTTCATTCCAGTCTTCATCGTCAGTTGAAGATACCTTACTTGCCCGTTTGCTCTTTGTTTCGAGCACCCTACTGAACAGGAAGTCTTTGAACGTGCCATCCATATGGCAATAGGCGCGGAAGTGCCATCGCCGACCATCATTTCCAAGAGCATGAGGTGTTACCCAACGCCAAATTGGTTTCGGACGCGTCATGGATTGGTACCGTATCTGTATGTCCGAGTTGCCCTGGATATTCATTGTAACAAACCGCAAGATACGCGGCGAGATGAGGCGCTCAGGCAGCTTGAGGTCATCAAAGGGGGGTGAGTAGGGCGCTACACTGTTTTGGCCTTCAGCACCCTTGATATGGGACAAGTAGTCTTCTGCGCTCGGCTCTGTAAGTACGGGCGAAAATGCCTCTGCGGCAACATACTTTTTGAACCGACCGTCGTACTCCATATTGCCGGGCGCAACCTCTCTATATTTTTTGATATCTGCTGACGCCTGGGGAACCGATACGCCGAAGCGAGCCATTATGTCCCCACGGTTAATTGTGCCCTGCCAATACAATACGGTCTCGATGAACTCGAGCCGTTGTTCAACGCCCCAGCGAAGTTGCCCTTGTTCCACGGTATCCAAATCCTGTCATCTGCTCAGCGGTTGAGTATAGAAACTATATTGACAAAAACAAATCAACCGTATAGTAACTATTCCCATCAGTTCAGCGGCCAAATCGTAAAAGGGGAGCCACTTGCCGAGCAAATACATAATTTTGCAAACAGCCGAGGGCGAAAGAGCTATTATTTTCCCCGGCGATGACTTTTATCACGATGACGTAGCCCGCAACTTTGACGGATTTGAGGTCATCTCTGCGGGATTTGTATCTCTCGATGCGGGTGGAACAATCAAATGTTTCGGCAAAAGCGAGGGATTAGGTATAGAGGCTCGTGGCGAGGACGATGAAATTGTAATTCGCCGACAGCTCACGCAATCCGATGGCGCCGATTAGTGTAAGTAGAGACATCTACACAAACTGCCTCGAGTGGAAAACGGAGACGATGAATGGCTGACGAAAATCCGCCTCAACTGCTCATTTCAAACTGTCCTCTTCGACCCCGTAGCATTGAATGGGAATTTCAATGTCCCGAGTCTTGGGAGAACCTCAGTGACGGCAAGGATCCAAAGGTCCGAGCATGCGAAGTTTGTCAAAAGAATGTCCACCTAGTTGAAACTGATGAGGAGCTTGGTCGGGCTATCCGTTTGAATCAGTGCATCGCGGTTGAGGCCCCCAAAGATTTGATGGCACTGATGCCCGAACGCAAAGTCCGCGATGCGGCTGATGATCAACCTGTATATTTTACGTTGGGGCGGCCAAAAGTAGAAATCGGCCCTCACACCAAATCGCTATTTGGGCCCGTGACCAAGGAAACCTATGAGCCTTTCTACAGAAAGCGCCTTGAAAGGAAAATGAAACCCAAAACCTGATTAAGATGTGGGCCGCGATTGGCGGCGCTTGGTCAGGGTATTCGATTAAGCTGACCTTTGAAGAAGGAAGACGCCGATGAATGACAGTGGAGACATTTTTTCCGATTGCCTTGAGTGGATAGATGGCATGACAGAAGATGAACGGAAAAAGTTACGGAATCCGTCTGAAATGGACATTCAACTTGAACATATGTTTCTGGGTATGGCCGTCAGGAATAATTTTTTGTGGAACAAATCATCAGAACAGCTCCAAGAAATAGAAGCCCAACTGATCGAGAAAGGTTTGGCGTCGAAAACTTCCGAAATACTTTTTGCTGATCACTTGTCTGGCCCCCTTATCAAGTGGATCAGAAGCAAGGCCTGAGTTGGTTGAACCAAAAAACTACCCATTTCCTTTTAGCTGTCGGGTGACTAAATGGACCTGTATGAAGCCACCATCAAGTTGAAGTTTTTTCTCGCACCATGAGCTGCCTCATTTCACATTTGGCGCGGAAAGTGACGAGAAATAGCCTGTGCGTCTCTGTTGGCTGCACGACATGTGGGTGTACAGACGCGAGAACCGAGATAATTGTGACGCTTTCCCCCGACATCCTTTCCAGTGGAGTTCAGGAGAAACTTGGGTGGATTGATGTTCAACAACTGGAAAAACAATGCGCTGAACATGTGCATCGGGCGCTTCTTGAAATCAACCCACAAGAATTCATAAGTATTCCGGGCTGGAAACCATTCTTTGCGCTACTCAGAGCACTCTATGTGCACCATGATTTTCGACCTGTCGTCAAGAAGGCATGGGATCACGCGTTCGATGATTGCCCGGAGTTTTGGGAAGAGGCATTCCTGACCGACCCCTGCGAATATGTCCTCGGCGACCATCATCGGTTCGCGAACTACTTTGAATCGGCCCCGATACCTGACCCAGAGAAGTTACGGAAAGTTTTCAATAAGCTCACTGACAACTGGGAATTTCTGTTTCAGGGAAGGGTTGCTCGTTTCACCAGCCCAATGAAATTCACCGGGAGGAAGAAGCGCCGGTTGCTGGTCGAAATTGACGGTGATTTTTCGATGCAATGGGTAGGCACGATGCGCTCAGCAGAATTCCGCGAATTCAGAATGCGTGTGAATGACTTTATCCACCCGCATCGCGTAGATCACATCGACTTTGAAACAGCATCATATGTTTCCGGCCCGCATACGAATTGGTGAAGGCGGCTGGGTGCTTGTTGGTAGTGATTGGCGGTTGCTCGTTAGTGGAGTGACTATGGATGAAATGGTCAACCGGTGGCGCGTTTGCCGGCGGGCCGGGGATTGTCCGTCGTCATATAAATTGGAACAATCGGCAGCTTGATCTAAAGGAGGATCTGGCTCATCTGGTTCAAGATATTAAGCGGCGTATTTGCGGTATTGCAAGCGCCGGTCTTCCATTGTTTTCCGTTTAATTCTTTCTCTTTGTTTTAAAATGGCCTGCCCTCGCCCGAAGTAGACGTCTGCCGGCGTGAGGTTGTTGATGCTTTCGTGGTAGCGTTGATGGTTGTAATGATCGACGAAGGCCTCGATCTGCGCTTCCAGGTCTGCCGGGAAGAAGTAGTTCTCCAACAGGATGCGGTTTTTCAGGGTCTGATGCCACCGTTCGATCTTTCCCTGGGTCTGCGGGTGATACGGCGCACCTCGAACGTGCCCCATTTTCTTGTCACCCAGCCATTCAGCCAGCTCACCAGAGACGTAGCTGGACCCGTTGTCCGATAGCAGTCTCGGCTTGTGCGCAACATGGGCCTGATCGCAACCTGATGCCTGCAGGGCGAGGTTCAACGTGTCGGTTACATCGCTCGTCTTCATGGTCGTGCACAGTTTCCAGGCGATGATATAGCGTGAGAAGTCATCAAGGATCGTCGACAGATACATCCAGCCCCATCCGATTACTTTCAGATAGGTGAAGTCGGTCTGCCACAGTTGATTGATGGCTGTGGTCTTGTCCTTGAACTCGTTTGCAGCCTTGATCACGATGAACGCCGGGCTGGTAATCAGATCATGGGATTTGAGCAGGCGATAGACGGAAGCCTCGGATACAAAGTATTTCTCGGTATCTGTGAAGCGTACCGCCAACTCACGCGGTGATAGCTCCGGCACATCCAGTGCCAGGTCGATGATCCGGCCCCGTATATCATCAGGGATACGGTTCCAAACGCGAGTCGGCCTGGGCGATTGATCCTCAAGGGCCTCCGGGCCACCGATCTGATGGCGGTCGTACCAGCGATAAAACGTCGTGCGGGGAATGCCCAGCTTGTCCAGCGTCTGCTTTACTGGCAGATAAGATTGTTCAACAAGGCGGATGATTTCAAGCTTTTCAGAGGCCGGATATCTCATTCGATATCCTCCCCATCCGCGGTCATGCTTTTTTTAAGAAGTCGGAGTTCCAATGTCTGCTCGGCAACAACTTCCTTCAACTCACGCGCTTCACGACGCAGGGTGGTTACCTCACCGGTCGAAGCCGCACGGGCCGTATCACCGGCAAGCCGACGCTTGCCAGCTTCCATAAATTCCTTCGACCATTTGTAATAAATGCTCTGGGCAATGCCTTCTATCCGGCAAAGCTCAGCTATGGTTTCTTCACCGCGCAATCCGTCTAGCACAATGCGGATCTTTTCTTCTGCGGAGTATTGCTTGCGCGTTGCCCGGCGGATGTCCTTGATTGCCTTGGCCGCACCCGTCTGTCGTGTCTGCGATTTCTGTTTCATTTTCATTCCCCTACGGGTCATTACGATGAACCAGAAACCCTCTCTTATGCAATCCGACTAGTTTGTTCCATAGGCGCTGACGTCAGACAGTCCGTCGTCGTAATGTAGAGATTGTCGAACTGCGCACGAATGGCCGGTCCGAACTGATTGACGACATCTCGAAACGCCAATATCCGATTTGCCGTCTCAGTATTTAAGTCGACGTCTTTACCGATATAGGCGAATGCTTGGCGACGACCGTCAAAACCCTCAAGTCTGTCTCGTATGACACCATCTGGAAACCGGACGTAGCGTTGTTGAAACTTGGCCCATGGATTGACGTCTTTGTAAAACGCAAGTCTGTCCAATACAGCGTTTTTAATGTGTTGATGGTTTTTCCGGGCAACATCAAAAATAATCTGTTCGCGCGCGCCTCTCTCGGTGACGTATTGCTCCAACGTCTTCAGCGCTTGCTCGGTCGATACCGAGGTGACGTGGAGGTAACTCAAAACCGTAATAGCAACAATAACAATGCCGACCCGCAAAGAGAGTTTCGCAAGTGTCTTCTTCGCCAAAGTCTGGGTCCCAGACAAATTCGATAGGGTATTCATCCAAACACCTCGCCGCTCATCGCCAACAAACACGCGATACGACCTAGTGCGGCGGCTACATTTTTCCACTCATTTTAACGTGTTGAAATACACACTTCTTCTTTCCGGCCCAAAGACGCCGACTGGACATTTCTAACGCCAAATTCTCTTCGCTGGATTCGATGGCCATTCACGATAGCTAAGCGACTGTCGTTCCATGGCGGGTACGACGCGAAGCCGTCTCAACGCCCTGTTCACAGTCAAAGTCAAAAGCGCCGCCCTGATGTTCGGTCGCATCGAAATTTAACGCTATCTTCACGCTAATTCCCCCATCCTCACATCAACCTGTAATTCGAGATTCCCCGGTTGCTCGAAGTGGTCGGACCGACGGACGGTCGGCTTTTGCACGGTGGCTAAACTTTGCTGAAGGTCGTGGATCAAAAGTTTCGACTTAGAAATGAGGTGTGAAAGATGACTTTTTACGGACTGACGTTGGAGGACCGGGACAAAGTCATGGACCATACCAACGCAATTCTAGAGATTTATCAAAAAAGCGGACGCACTGCCATTGCCGCCGATAATATGCTGTTGGCTATGCGCGCCACCCATTTCTTCGCAGATCCCGATTTTGGCGATGCCATCCATCAACATTGTTATGATCCTGAAGGCGTTGCCTTACCCAATAATCTCACCAAGTTCTGGCGACTTCATGTTTACACTTGGTGTTGCGCTCAGGCCCTCCGCCTTGAGGGAAGCCTTGTCGAATGTGGCGTCCATATGGGTCTGTATTCCCTTGTAATGATGAAGGCGCTGCACTTCGAGAACAGCGGCAAGGAAATGTATCTGTACGACACGTTCGAAGGTTTGTCGGAAGACTACTCTTCCGCTGGGGAACGTGTTCAGGTCCAAGGTGTCTACGACATAGACGATTGGGAGAAACAGGTTCGGGAAAGTTTTTCGCCCTACCCTAACGCCAATGTCATCCGCGGTAAGGTCCCCGAGATATTGGCCGATACGGCACCTGACCCGGTATCTTTCCTGCACATTGATATGAATGCAGCGCTGGCCGAAATTTCCGCGTTGAATTTTTTCCAATCGAGAATTGTGCCCGGTGCGATCATCTTGCTCGACGATTTTGGACGATCCGAAAATGCGGAAATCGGTGAAGCCCATAAAGAATGGTTCGGCGCGATCGGTCGCGAAATACTTGAACTGCCCACCGGCCAAGGCATTGTTCTTTGGCGCTAGTCGGGCCGCACATCGTTGCACAGACGAATTGCCGCCACCTATAACAAAGTAGGACGATATTCATGGCATTCTATGGGCTTCCACCGGAAGATTTGAATACGGTGATCAAACTGACTATTCAAATCATGGATATTTACAAAAAGCATGATCAACCCGTCATTGCTGCCGACAACATGTTGCTTGCCTGCCGTACGATGGGTTTCATGAATGATCCCTTGTTTGATGCGGCTATTCAGCAGTATTGCAAAGATGAAAATGGCCAGATCATTGTGGAGAATATCTCAAAATTCTGGCGCCTCCATGTTTACACATGGTGCTGTGATCAGGCCATGCGCATCGACGGAAGCCTGGTTGAGTGTGGGGTCCATATGGGCCTGTACTCTCTGGTCATGATGAAGGCGCTGGAATTTGGAAGTTCCGACAAAGAAATGTTTCTATACGACACTTTTGACGGATTATCCGAGGCGTTTTCGAGCAGCCAGGAACGCGTCCTTGTCGACGGCGTGTATGATATCCCCGACTGGGAAAAGTCGGTCAGAGAGTTGTTCTCACCCTATCCCAATGCCCACGTTGTTCGGGGCACGGTGCCGGATGTTTTGCATACGGCTGCGCCGGAAGCTGTTTCATTTCTACACCTTGATATGAATGCAACAGAGGCTGAAATATCCGCATTCGACTTTTTCCGATCGAGGCTTTCGCCGGGAGCCTACATTTTGCTGGACGATTTCGGGCGGTCGGAATATGGCGCGCTCAACCGTGCGCACACCAAATTATTCACGGAATTAGGGCACAACATTCTCGAGCTTCCGACCGGCCAAGGTCTCGTTGTTTGGCACTGAACCTTCATCGTTAAAACGTGATGGGCTGGATAGAGCGAAATCCTTCGCCGGTTGGCCCATAGCCGACGTTGGCAGTTCGTGGCCTTCATGCGGCATCTGATCGGAATTAGTCGCCCCCAACGCCAGTGGTGTTGACGAATATTACCACACGCTCGAACTCGGATCGCGCGGCTGCGACCTTCTCGGTAAGGCCAGCCCAATCTCTCGATGGCGCTACCCTTTCGATATCGGCGAGGATCGCGGACAACGTGCTGGCGGCAGCATAGAGTGCACTACTCTTCGCTGCATGGGCGGCATCCCGGGTCGCCTTTGGGCTTTCGTTCGCGATGGCGGCGTCCAGAGGGGCAAGCTCCTCAGGGAACAAGTCAACGAACAGGGCCAACATTTGGTAGAGCGCCGCTTCGTCGTCATCGCCCATAATCTCGCTCAGCAGGGCGAGGTCGATCGGCACGGGCCCGTCCGTTTCCGGCACCGGGTCATCCAACTTGAATGCGGCACCTTCCGGGCCACGGGGGCGCCATATAGGGATGATTTTCGCAAGCAACGCCGCCTTCACGGGTTTGATTAGAGCGTCATACATGCCAGCGGCGGAAATGCGCACCCGATCAACCCTGTCCGTCCGCCCGACCACCCACGGCGATCAACGGAGTCCGAGGCTTACGAACGGGTTCTGTCTTGCGAGCCTCTTCGACCTGAATGTCGTCCATCTCATGCCTTTTCAAAAAATACCCTGTCAGGTGTCGCTGACGGTTCAGGCGAGGATAGCGGTCTTTCGATTCGTAGCTTTCGGTCAAGACGTGATGCTCAGCGATCCGTCGATTGTAAACTTGATGGCGTTGTCTGCCAAGTTAAGCAGCACCTGGCGCGAGCAGGTGTGCGACCACACTACCTGAGAAATTCTTCCAGGCCCAAAGCAAAAAGGGCTGTTGCTCCAATCATGAAATGCGCGACCGACACACCGACGATGGACGGATGACGGTGGAACAACCAGCCGAAAAATAGTCCACCAAAATATGTCGCTAAAGCGAACCCGACATTGAGGTGAGAATGGGCAGCGGCGAACACAAAGTTCGACACGACAATGGCGATGATGGCACGGCGGGTGTCGGACCCGTACATGGATTTCACAAGCAATGACTGGATGCCGCAACGCGCAATAATTTCCTGAGCCGGAACGAACAATGCATAAATGACAACATTGAACGCATAAAACGACCAGTCGACCCCGCCGTCAGTCTTCAGACGGGTAAAATCTTCGGACAGACTAAACATCGACTGATCATGAAATTCCGGAACAAAAGTCACAACCAGCATCTTGAGCCCAAGCAAAATTCCGATGAATCCGATTGACCAAAAGACCGCATCGACTGTTGCAGCACGCGCGTCCCGGAACGTTAAACCAAGATCGGCCGCTTTTATTGTACCGTTCTTGAGAATTGCGATGAACGGCATCAAAAATATCATAATCATGGTAACAGAACTGATGCTGCGCCCCACCCCGGTTAACTCGACATCAAGCATACTGCGCATTGTCAGGGTGTAAATTGCCAGAAGAACAAACATCGTGATGACGTAGCCACCAGCAGTTCGCTTGATCCGGGTCTCCGCCAGTTGGTTGGTTAGTGTGATGGCCAATACTTTGTCAGCGTACGTTACGCGCTGTGCCAATACTCGCCCAATCGCCAATTCTACTTTGACCTTGATCCGGCTGAGTTCCGAATTTGGATCCGGGTCTGCGAAATCCAGAACAACGACATCCGTCGCCCGGATCGTTCGAACTTTCGGGTGTTCAAAATCCTTCGGCGGGGCCATAAAATTAAATGTGCCGAGCAAGTTGCCCGCTTCGAGGAGCGCCACACGATGCTCGATAAACTCCTCGTCTGACAATTGTGTGGTTTGGACATACTCGGCGGCACCCATGGTAATGACAGGTAAGCGGGAGCGACCAAATATTTCGCCATCGACAATCTCATTGCCGGGATAGTGAAGCATCGAGGCTTTCGCGCCGAGAATATCCAGTTCATGCCGCGTCAAACTGTCAAGAATTGGAACTGCACCCAAAAAAGCCGCAAGAATATCCGGGTTCTTTGTAATATCGACCATTGCGGTTCTGTCAAAAGCACTCATTTCCAACAGTCCGGAGATCTCAACGGCCTCATATTCAGCGACAGGTCGTAGCGTCTGATCACCCGATTTACGCCGGGCTTCAATCTGCTCTAGCAAGGCAGCCAGTTCGACTTTGGTGGCCGGCTTTGCGATGGCACCTGTCACATCCAGCGCATCAAGTGCTTTTTGAACGTCATCCAGGATCGCCCCGGAAATCGTAATGAACGGAATGTCGCGGGCCACGGCTGTATTGCCGGTACGAACCAGCTTCAACAATTCCAGGCCGTTGGGCGGCGGCATCAAGATGTCGGCAATGATCATATCGATTGCGCTATAGGATGCTATTTTCTCGAGCGCTTGTTCGCCATTTTCGACTTCAATAACTGTGCAGTTTTCAATGTCACGCATGACCCGCGCCAGGGCCGCACGAGAGAAGGCAACATCTTCGACGAGCAAAATTGTTTTCACTGTGACCCCATCCTATGACCCCATCGCGCAACAGTTTATCACCAAAAACCGACAAACACTTTTAACGACTATTCCATCGCGGTTGAGCGATCGTCAACTGATTGCTCAGCGGGCCAACGGAAGACTATTTCGCGGCGCGAATACAACACGCTCTGGTCGGAGATGTAATTCTGCCTCCAGCCGATCTATCACATTCAGATTTGCAATAATGCCATCGACTCCGAGCTCAATATATTCCGCCAGATAGCCGTTCAGAACGGTCGCCCAAATTTCCAGTTTATAGTGACGAGGCAAACTACGCCGAAATAATTGCATATCGAAATTCTATAGTTCGGAAACATATTGTTCAGAAAGCGGTATTTCCCACGATACATTGGAATTGGTTTGACGATCCGATGGCCTACCGTTCGAGCCCGTCATTGTAGTTGGACAGCGCAAGGTAGTCTTTGACGCCTTTGCCCGGTTCGTCGGTAAAGTTTTCGCCATATATCGAAGCGGTTTCAATTCTATCAAGGCGGAAACTTCGGAAATCCTGTCTCATCTCACACCACGCGAGCAAGACCCACACCGGTCCAAAGAAAACCAATGCGAGCGGCCGAACTACTCTTTGGCTGGCGGCTTTGCTTTCGTTGACGTAGTCGAGAGCCAATTTCTGTTTTGCCCGAATGCTGGACTTCAGAAACGAAAAATCTACTGACCACGGCACCCGGCTTTCACTGGGCGGCGCGAAAAGCGATGTTCCGGCAAGGATTTCCCGTTCATTTTCGCCCAGGACATTGCGTACCTTCGACAACGCACGCCGGGCAGCGGTTGCGGTTTTTTCGTCTGTCCAGCTGTTAACCATGGCGATGCCCAGCAGCATCGCTTCAATCTCTTCAACATCAAACATGATCGGCGGCAAATGATATCCGCGATCCAGAACATAGCCGACACCCGCCTCACCGGTCACAGGCACCCCTGAGAGCATCAAATCCTGAATATCTCGGTAGACTGTGCGCTCGCAAACGCCAAATTCTTTGGCGATTTCGCGGGCGGTGATCGCCAAACGGCGGCCCTGAAGGAAGTTCACAATTTGGAACAGCCTGTCGGAGCGCCTCATTTAATTTTCCTCTTCGCCAACATTACTGACATAACGTTGTCAGTAGGGTGTCAGTACAACCTTTTCCTGTCAATGACGACATTTGAAAAGGAACAGGAAATGAAAACCAAGACCAGCACTGTGCGCTTCAACGCGCCCAAGGAGAAAGTCTTCAGTTACCTCAGCGACATCGAAAACTTGCCCAAGTGGGCAACCGGTTTTTGCAAAAGTATGCGAAAGGAAAATGATGATTACATTGTCACGACCAAAAATGGTGATGCTATTTTCCGCCTCAGCCGCGATGAAACAACGGGTGTTGTGGATATGCATGCCGGCCCTACGCCGGACATGATGATGACCTGGCCAACCCGCGTGTTTGGCCTGCCGGACGGCAGCAGTCTGTTAACATTCACGATGGTACAGACGCCGGAAATGTCCGATGAGGAAGTTACCCAACAGTGCGCTGAATTGAAATCGGAGTTCGAGAATATTCGCAGCGCAGTGGAATAGTTCAATCGGCGCCTGTGTCTCAAAAGCGTTGTGGGGACATGTATCAATTACATGTCCCCACAGGCTGTCGTTCAATTTACCTGGCTTCAGGCGTTCATCGAAACGCCACGCAGAATCTCGTCAAACGCCGCGTCGGCCAGCGCTCGGACTTCGTCGTCTGTCCTGTCCTGAATCGGATGCGGGACGAACACCACCGCCGGGTCGAAGCCCAGTGATTTAGACTGCGCTGCGGCGGCCTCAATGAACTCGGTCGAGGCCACGCCAACGCTGGGAATGCCACGGCCTTCAAGGTTTGTGATGTCATGCATACAGCACGACGTGCACGAACCTCAGTCGGCCAGGCCTTCGACGACGACGTCGACTTCAGCCGTGATTTGCTGGCTCAGTTCGACGGGTGCGGGGCGCGCGAAGGTCGGTTTCTGGTAGCGCTTGACCTCGATGCCGCGTGCACCCAGTAACTCGGCGATACGGTCGAGGAAGACGTCCCCCCGGGCTTTCGATATATCCAGCAGGCCGACCTTGAGACCTTCGAGCTTCTCCGGTCGTGCCAGACGTTGGCGCTGGGCCGGATTAAGCTCGGACGTCGGGTCGAGCAAAATTGTATGGTCACTCATTCCGTTACCTCCTTGGTTACAGGGATACTACCTTTTTCGCCGCTCGCAACCCAGCCGCCAATGACGGCTGAGAACATGCCGGCACCGCCGCCGGCGCGCACGATCAGCAAACCGCCGGGGCGCATTTTAGAGGCCCGTTCGGGTAATTTCATATCGGGGCGCGACAGCGTCGGATCGGTGTCGGCCTCGGGCATCAGTAATAATTCGTCGAGTTCGCGGCGCAGGCGCTGTTTGTCCCAGCCCGCCTCGCGAAAGACGCGCTCGTGTTCGGGTGAGACGACCAGTATGGCGTCGCCGATCATGGCCATTTCCGGGTGGTTGATGCTGCGCAGGCACAACGAAAATGTCCGTGCCAGGTCTTCGGGTTGGCGCGATTTCTGGTCGAAGATCGGCTGCACGCCGTCGCCGGCGAACAGTGTCACGGTCGAGGCTTGGGGCGCAAAACCACGCTCAACAGCCAGGCTGTCCCAGGCCGAACCTTCCTCGTCCTCAGCAAAACAGAAGGTATATTTGCCCGGATTGCCGAGGCAGGAGCGGTCGACTTCGCCCGGTCTGCCACCGCCGACGTTGCGCACGATGAGTTGCAGCGCGCGCCCAATGGTGGCGTTGGCGCGGTTGCCCTGACCCATGGCGTTGCCCTTGGCGTTCATGCCGACGTGGCGTGCCTGGGGGCCGTTGACAATCAACACCGGCCCGGAAAACCAGGTCGTCGCGATCAGGCCATGCAGGCAGAATTCATCAAGCAGCGCGCCTTCGACGGCGGCCAGTATCAGCGGCATGTATTCCGGTTTGCAACCCGCCAGGACGGCATTGATGGCGATCTTCTCGACCGTGCATTCAGCAAGGTCCGGCGGCATCAGGCCGACAACTTCGTCAGGTGCGCGGGTCGTGCCCTGCAACATGCGCCAGACCCGCTCGCGGGTCGGCGGCACGACGGGCAAGCCGTCGCTCCAGCCCCGGTCATAACAAGCCTCGGCGTCGTCTTCGATTTCGCTGATCTCGATGCGCCGTGATTTGATCGGCACAGCGCCGTATTCGACGGCGAGGCGTTCGGCGATACCGGGTTCGACCGATTTTGAACCGCAGCCCGGACGGGCCTCGGGCAAGCCGTCGCCTAAATCGGCGAGCCCGCTCAGGCTCTGCCATTCATCGCGCACCCAGCCGACGCAACGACCGGTTTCCTTGCCGCCGTCGAGCTTGATCAGTGTCGGCACGGTTTCGATGTCGGCATGGAACGACCGCTCCAGCGCCGTGTCGTCGGTGACATCGGCGATGCCGTCGGGAAAGCTCGGATCGTCTTGGCTGTAGATTTCCAGCCTCAGCCCGGCGTCGCGCATTTCCGCCAACAGCGGCGAGACCAAAACACAAGTCGCGCAGTCGCGTTTGACGTAGACGGCAAAGCCAATGCTGAGATCGTTCATCTTTGATTCCTTCTTTGACACTTCCCCCTCACCCCGGGCCTCTCCCTCAAGGGAGAGGGAGAAGTTAGGTCGCTCCCATCCCAGCCCTTCGACATCAAGCGGGCGAGAGAATATAGTAGGGGTCTAAGAACTTTCTAACGAATATTCCTCAATCACACAAACCGGCAAAAACGTGACGCAATCCGCGACGTTAAGAAGAACGTCTATGGGCTCAATCGGCGTCCGGGTCAACGCCAAGGCTTCTTCTTGACGATCGCGTTCAATCTGGCTCCCCAGCGTGCAATGGGGTATCCACGCTCTCGGTCGGTAGAGGGGATGACATAGCGCCGGGTCAATCAGGCTATGAATATTTTCATGGATTTTGAACAGGGCGGGATTGTTTTCTGGCGCGAGCCACAGAATCATCGGGTCACCTTCAAAATGCCGAATGCTGTCAAATGACAGACTAATTGTTTTCTGACCCTGAAAAACTTTGCGGGCAGTTTCTTGGAGCCCACCGATATCAATGTCATCATAGGTGGCGAACGTGATGTGTGGCGGGTAGTCAAGCGATACCATTGATGGTTTGCTCTCCAGCAAGCCGACTTTTTGCCAAAGGTCACGAACGGGTTTGTCGGTGTCGTTCGCAACTTTAAGAGTGATTGCACTGGTCATGATTTTTTCTAACCTGCCGGATCAACATCCAGCCGCACGATTTCGCCCGCAGTGGCCTCGCTCAAGGGCGGGTACTTGACCATCACCAGTGGGTCATGCCCCGGAATGACGTGGTCGTTGCTCGACGCCAGGCGGCGCATCTTGTCGTAGCCGTCAACCATATCACCCACCGAATAGGCGATGATGAAGGGTGAGGTCGCTTCCATGTTTTCATAAAAATGCACGGCGTCCGAGGCCACGATGACCCAGCCGCGGTTGTTTTGACTCGCACGCATTGCACCCCCATGGTGTGACCGCCGATCAGGTGCACGGAGATGCCGGGGGCGATGTCGCGGGCGCCATCGTGATAGGCGACGCGGCCTTCGAAAACCTTGTGCACCAGATTGGTCACATGATCGGGCGAATAGGCTTGGCCCATGTGGGCGTGGCACATGTGGCGGCCAGTGGCGTACTGCATTTCTTTTTCCTGCAGATGAAAGGTCGCCGCCGGGAAATCGTCCAGCGTGCCGGCGTGATCATAGTGCATGTGCGAAATAATCACGTCCTGGACCTCGGCGGCGTCGACGCCGAGCATCTCCAGCCCTTCGCGCGGCAGGCGCAGCAGTTTGCGCCCGCGCCCCGCCGCCTCTTTGTGGTCAAATCCGGTATCGACGACAAAGGTACGGCTCTCGTTGCGAATGACCCAGATGTAATAGTCGATCGGCATCGGGTCGTCGTGGCGGTCGGTCATGATGAAATTGTCGACGCGTGTGCGCTCGCCCATATGGCCGTAACGGATGGCAAAAACTTCATAGGTGTCGTCAGCAGACATTAAATCGCTCCTCAGGATCATTAGGCGGCTGATTGCACCCGGATCGCGCTCATTTTACAAGGTATTCGTTGACCGTTAGCGATAAAATCGGCGACCATCTTTCGGTTGAGCCGTCGCAAGTTGCGGCGCTACGCAGACAAGGGGACGTTATGACCGATACTTCGGAGGCGACGTATGTCGATCGCACCTACGGGGCCGAGCTAATCGGCTACGGCGAGCGGCCGGCGATCGCCGTGGTCGATTTTCAGACCGCCTTCACCGATCCACAATACCCCTTGGGCGGTGCGCCGCTGATCGAGCGCGCGGTCAACAACACGCAGCGTTTGCTGGAGGTCGCCCGAAGCTGCAATGTGCCGGTGGCGACCTGTTACACGTCGTATCATGACCAGTCGGACATGCCTTACTGGAAGGTCAAGGCGGTGCGCGATGATTTACATCACGGCCATCCCTCGACTGAATTGGACCCGCGGATTTATGACCCCAAATACGATGTGAAAATGTGCAAAACCGGGGCCTCGATCTTTTTCCAGACTCCGATTGTGCCGTTTTACACCAAACAAAAAGTTGATACGGTGATTGTTGTCGGTTGCGTGACGTCTGGCTGTGTCCGGGCTTCGGTGATCGACAGTTTCCAGTGGGGCTATCGCACCATCGTGCCAGAAGACGGCGTTGGCGATCATGATGACGGCCCTCACCAACAAAATTTGCGCGATGTTGGTCGGCGCTACGCTGATATCACCAGCACGGATGAAGTTATCGCGTGGCTGCAAGAATGGCGTCGCAAGAATGCGCGATAAGAATAGAACAAATACAGGGTTTGAAATATGAGCGACGATAAACTTCGGACGACCTCGTGGTTCGACAGTCAACTGGACGGCATGAAAAAAGAATTCGACCGTCTTGATGGCGGCGAGGCCAAGGCGCGGGCGCGAAGCGACACGCCCAGCAGTACGTCGAAGTCGGCACCGTCCAGCCCGCCGTCATCGCCGCAGATCGCACCACCACCGACAATCGCGGCACCTGTGGTCAAGCCGGTGCAGCGTCCCGGTGCGGCACCGTCGGCGCGCAAGGCAGAAGCGCCTGTCGCCGAGGCGCGCAGCCCGGCACCGGTCCCTGCAAAACGCCCCGAAACTCGTTCCGAATCTCGCCCCGAACCCCGCCCCGAATCTCGCGAAGTGCCCAAACGGCGCACGCCGTCGGGCGGTGATTACATGCTGGGCGTTGATGTCGGCGGCACCTTTACCGATCTGTTGCTGATCGATGAAAGCACCGGCCACACCTTCACCGCCAAAGTTCCGTCGACACCGCAGGATTCGTCCCAAGGCGTACTCAACGGGATCGAGCGTATCTGCGAAAAAGCCGGCATCGAACCCACAGCGATCAACAAGGTCATGCACGGCACGACGGTCGCCACCAATACCGTTCTGACCAACTCGGGCGCGCGCGTCGGTCTGGTCACCACCAAAGGCTATAAACATACTTTGCAGATCGCGCGGTCTTATGTGCCGGGCGGTTTGGGCGGTTGGGTGATCTTCAATAAAACCGATCCGCTGGCACCGCTGGAACTGACCATCGAGGCCGACGAGCGCATGGGGGCCAAGGGTGAGATCGTCGACCCCCTGAACGAAGCAAGCCTGCGCGAAGACTTGAAAAAGCTGGCCGGGCGCAAGATCGAAGCGCTGACGGTATCGCTGATGAACGCCTACACCAACGGCGTGCACGAGCAGCGCATTCGCGAGATTGCGGTTGAGATCATGCCCCACGTGCCGGTTTCGATTTCATCGGAAATCGTGCCCGAGATGTACGAGTACGAGCGCACCGAAACGACCGTGGTGAACTCCTACATCCGGCCTGTTGTCGGTACCTATATTGAAAACCTGATGGCCGAGTTGGATCGGCGCATGAACGGCGTACAACTTCACATCCTGCGCTCTGACGGCGGTCTGTCGTCGGATGAGGCGGCTAAGGAGATGCCGGTCAATCTGCTGATGAGCGGCCCGGCCGGCGGTGTCTCGGGCGCGATCTGGATGGCCAAACAGGCCGGTTACAAGGATTTGCTGACCTTCGATATGGGGGGGACCTCGACCGATGTGGCGCTGATCCAGGACGGCGTCGCCAAGACCCGGCGCGAAACGCGGGTCGCCGATGTCACGGTGCGCGCATCGTCGGTGGACGTGCGCACGGTCGGCGCAGGCGGTGGCTCCATCGCCTACGTGCCCGAACTGACCAAGGCTTTGCGCGTCGGGCCGCAGAGTGCGGGTGCTGAGCCCGGACCTGCCGCTTACGGCAAGGGCGGGACCGAGCCCACGGTCACGGACGCCAACGTGGTGTTGGGCTATCTGCCCTCGACCGCCAAGCTCGGCGGCGACATGCAACTCGACAAAGCGGCCGCTGAGCGGGCCGTCAAGACGGTCGCCGACGCCATGGGGCTGGGTTTGATGGAGGCCGCCGAAGGCATCATCGATATCGTCAACGAAAACATGTTCGGTGCTTTACGTCTGGTCTCGGTCGAGCAGGGCTTTGATCCGCGCGACTTCTCGCTGATCGGTTTCGGCGGCGCAGGCCCCATCCACGCCAACGCCTTGGGCAAGTTGATGAACTCCTGGCCGGTGATCATCCCGCCGGGACCGGGCGTTCTGTGTGCTTACGGCGACGCCACGACGCGGGTGCGCAACGAAGCCTCGCGCACTTATGTGCGGCGCTTTGACGATACGTCGGATGCCGAAGTGCTGGGCGTGCTGGAAGAACTGGCGGCTTCGGCGGCTCAGGTGCTGAACGACGAAGGTGTGCCGCGTGATGAGCAGACGACCTTGTATCAGATCGATCTGCGCTACGCAGGTCAGGGTATGCGTCTGACCGTCGATATGACGCCGGACGAATTCCGCAGCAAGGGGCTGGCGGAACTGGCACGGCAATTCGATGATATGCACGAGCAGCTCTTTACTTTCAAACTCGACGCCATGCAGGAATTATACAATCTGCGTGCCCTGGTGCAGGGGCGCGAAAGCACGGCAACCGCCGAAAAACTCCCGACCGGTGGCAGCGACGGTTCTGCTGCCATTTACGAAAAGACCTCCGTGTTTGCCGATGGTCGAAGTCATGCCGCAAATATTTATGACCGCGCACTGCTGAAGGCCGGGGACAAGATCAAAGGCCCCGCCGTCATTACGGAAATGGATTCGACGACTTTGATCCTGCCGGACCATCTCGGCGAAGTCGACGCCGTCGGCAACATTGTCATCAATCCGGCGCGATAGGGAGGATATTCATTATGCCCGCAAGAATTATTCAGACCAATACCAAGCCCTTCAACAAGGTCGATATCGATCCCATCACGCTGGATATTATCGAGAACGCCCTGAAGAATGCCCGTACCGAAATGGATGCCGTGCTGTTTCGCACAGCCATGTCGCCGGGCATCCGCGAACAGCACGATGCTTTTCCGATGATCGCCAATCCCGAAGGCAAGATGGTGGTCGGTCAGTTCGGCTCGTTCTTTTCAGGCTTCAAGGAAGGCTACGACGGCGATATCGAAGAAGGCGACATCTTCCTGACCAATGATCCCTACAGCTGCAACGGCGCTATCAGCCACCTCAACGACTGGCTGACCATGATGCCGATCTATATTGATGGACGCATTGTGGCTTGGGCCGCGATGTTTGGCCACATGACCGATATCGGCGGCAAAGTGCCGGGCAGCCTGCCCACCGATGCGGCGCAAATCTTCGAAGAGGGCATCCAGGTGCCGCCGGTCAAGATTTACCACAAAGGCAAGCTCAACGAAGAAATGCTCAATGTCATTCTGCGCAATTGTCGTTTGCCGGAATGGAACAAGTCCGATTTCAACGCCATTATTGCCGCCCTGCGGCTGGCTGAACGGCGCGTCGTCGAGATGGAGAAACGCTTTGGCGTCGATGAGTTGGTCGGTGCCATGGAAAACATGTTGGAGCGTAACAAGATGGCCATGGGGGCGATCCTTAAAATGGTCGTGCCGGAAACCAAGCAGTACTTTGAAGACTATATCGACGACGACGGCCTCGGCATGGGGCCCTACAAAATCGCCTGCCATCTGTGGCGCGAAGGCGATGGCGTGATCTTTGATTTTGAAGGCACCGATCCGCAATCGATCAGTTCGGTGAACTTTTTGCTCAACGAAGAAATGTTCAAGATGTTCCTGGGCGCTTTCTTCATTAATATGTTCGATCCGCAGATTCTGTTTAATGACGGCTTTTACGATCTGGTCGAGGTGCGCATCCCGCGCGGCACCATCCTCAAACCGATCCGCCCTGCTGCCCTGTCGTCGCGCACCCATATGCTGGCGCGAATTTTCGATATCATGGGCGGCCTGCTGGGCCAGGGTGCGCCGGACGCCTTGTGCGCCGCCGGGTTCTCGGACAGCCCGCACTTTATGTATTCGGGTTACGACAAAAATGGCGAGTGGTACCAGCTCTACCAGATCGGCTTCGGCGGTATTCCCGGACGCCCGGCCGGTGACGGACCTGATGGCCACTCGCTGTGGCCGGCCTTCACCAATGTGCCCAACGAATTTCTCGAAGCCTACTTCCCGCTGCGCATCGTCAAGTACGAAACCATCGCCGATTCGGGCGGGCCGGGTTTGCATCGTGGCGGCAATGGCCTGTCGATGGGCTATCAGTTTCTCGAACCCGGTGAAATCTCGATCCATGATGACCGCTGGTTGTCGCATCCCTGGGGCGTCAACGGCGGCCTGCCGGGTCAGCGCAGCAACAAGCTGATGGTGCGGGCCGACGGCAGCGAAGAATGGATGCCCTCCAAATGTGACCGGGTGCATGTCGAGGCCGGTGATACGCTCTACTTCAATACCTGGGGTGGCGGCGGCTGGGGCGATCCCCTGAAACGCGAGGCGGCCCAAGTGGCGCTCGATGTGGATCGCGGTTTGGTCACGGCCGAAGGCGCCAAGCGCTACGGTGTCGTGCTGAACACCGATCTCAGCGTTGACCAGCGCGCCACGGATGATCTGCGGCGTCAGATGGATGCGGATCGTGGCCCCATTGAGTTGTTTGATCGCGGCGGCACCATGGAGGAACTCAAGGCGCGCTGCTTGGCCGACACTTCGTTCGAGCCACCCCGCCAACCGATCTTCCAGAAATGGATGGGCCGCGACAACGCCCGTACCCAAGGCACGGCAGCGCAGGCGGCGGAGTAGGTGAATATATCGGTTCTGGAGATGATCAACCGCGAGAGCATCGCCGAGGTTTATGAGGTTATTCGCCGACATGTCCGGCGCACGCCTGTGTTGGCGGTTGACGGGCGCGAATTTGGTCTTGATCCGGTCTCGATCACGCTCAAGCTTGAACTCCTCCAGCATTCTGGCTCGTTCAAGGCGCGTGGTGCGTTCACCAATCTGTTGACCCGCGATATCCCCGCAGCCGGGGTGGTCGCGGCGTCGGGCGGCAACCACGGGGCGGCGGTGGCCTATGCGGCCCATAAACTCGGCATTCCCGCGCGCATATTCGTGCCCACGGCATCGTCTCCGGCCAAGATCGAGCGGATCAAAAGCTTCGGCGCGGACCTCGTGGTCGGCGGTGATCTTTATAACGACGCCTTGCTGGCCAGCGAAGCCTGGATGGCGCAGTCGGGTGCCTTGGCGGTTCACGCCTACGATCAGGTCGAAACCTTGCAGGGTCAGGGCACGACGGCGCTGGAATTCGAGCAACAAGCCCCCGACCTCGATACGGTGCTGGTCAGTGTCGGCGGCGGCGGCTTTATCGGCGGCATCGCCC
>FLOH01001338.1_pt1 | contig 38994 bp, 37 predicted proteins | sample 756751 | NCBI WGS metagenome assembly FLOH01 (sample SAMEA4026879, study PRJEB14308) | marine metagenome | biome: coastal water; material: water | depth 74 m
TCTCCCGAGGATGCCGAGCGTCTGCTGGTCCGCCCCATGGAGCAGGAATTGCGCTCCATTGAGGGGATCAAGGAAATGCGCAGCCGGGCGGAATTGGGCAATGCCTCGGTTCTGCTGGAATTCGAGGCGGGTTTTGATGCCGATCAAGCCCTGCTTGATGTGCGCAAGGCGATTGATCTGGTTAAGCCCGAACTGCCCGATGAAACCGATGAACCAACCGCCCATGAAGTCAATGTGGGGCTTTTCCCCGTACTTGTCGTCACTCTGGCCGGCGATGTCCCCGAGCGCACCTTGCTGCGGTTGGCGCGGGACCTGCAGGATGAGTTAGAGGCACTGCCGGGAGTTCTGGAGGCCGATATCGCGGGCGAGCGGGCAGAGATTCTGGAAGTTCTGGTCGATCCCGTGCGCCTGGAAAGCTATGGCATCAGCCAGGAGCAGTTGGTTCGAACAGCATCCCGCAACAATCAGCTCATTGCCGCCGGCACCATGGATACGGGCCAGGGCAGCTTTGCCATAAAGGTGCCGGGTCTTTTCGAGACCGCCAAGGATTTGCTGGATTTACCCATCAAGGTATCCGGCAATGGGGTCGTCACACTGGCCGACGTCGCCACCGTGCGCCGGACTTTCCGCGATGCGACCTCTTACGCCCGCATCAACGGCCGGGCCGGGGTAACCTTGGAGATCAAGAAGCGCCTGGGCGAGAATGTGATCGAAACCATCGATCAGGTGCGTAGCCTGGTGACGGCGCGGGCCAAGAGCTGGCCGGCCGGTGTGCAGGTGAATTTCATTCAGGATGAATCGAAAAACATCCGCCGCATGCTGGACGACCTGCAAAACAACGTACTTAGCGCCATTCTCCTGGTCTTTATCGTTGTCGTGGCGGCCTTGGGTCTGCGCACCGCCGTGCTGGTTGGTTTGGCCATTCCGGCCTCGTTCCTGTTTGGCATCCTGGTGCTGGACGGCATGGGACTGACCGTCAACATCGTCGTTCTGTTCGCCCTTATTCTGGCTGTCGGGATGTTGGTCGACGGGGCCATCGTGGTGACCGAATTCGCCGATCGAAAACTGGCGGAAGGTCTACCCCGGAAAGAGGCCTATGCCCTGGCCGCCCGCCGTATGTCCTGGCCGATTATCGCATCCACGGCCACCACCCTGGCCGCCTTCATGCCGTTGATTTTTTGGCCCGGCGTGGTGGGCGAGTTCATGAAATTCCTGCCCATCACCCTAGTCATGACCCTGACCGGCTCGTTGCTGGTGGCCCTGATCTTCGTGCCCACCTTGGGCGGCCTGGTCGGCAAGGCGAGTTCCGCCAACCAGCAAACCCTGGCGGCCCTGGCGGTATCTGAAAGCGGCGATGTGCGGCAATTGCCCGGCATGACGGGATTGTACGCCCGCATCCTGGCGGTTTTAATCCGGCGCCCCATCCTGGTGGTGGCGGCGGCGGCGATAATTTTGATCGCGGTCCAGGCGGCCTATTGGTCATCGGGTAAAGGCGTCGAATTTTTCCCCGATGTGGAGCCGGAACAAACCCTGGTCCACGTCCACGCCCGTGGCAACATGTCGACCCGGGAAAAAGATGTGCTGGTGCGTGAGGTCGAGGCGGAGTTGATGAATATCGCGGGTATCCGCACAATCTATGCCCGAACCGGTGGCTCGGCCCGTGGCGAAGATCAGGCCCAGGACGTGATCGGCACCATATTTATCGAGTTCATGGATTGGCAGGAACGCCGCACGTCGGCCGAAATCACCAGCGAAATCAGGCAGCGCACGGCGCATTTGGCGGGTGTCTGGGTCGAACCCAGGGAACCCGACTTTGGACCGCCCACGGGCAAGGATATCCAGATTGAATTTCGCTCCCGCATGCCGGAACGTCTGGCGCCGGTGGTGGTGTCATTCCGCCGCAAGCTGGAGGCCATGGATGGCATCCTGGACGTGGAGGATAGCCGCGCCTTGCCTGGTATTGAATGGCAGGTCAAGGTCGACCGGGCCCAGGCGGGCCTTTTCAACGCGGACATTCTGACCGTGGGCAAGGCCGTGCAACTGGTCACCAATGGCATCAAGGTTGGGGAATACCGGCCGGACGATGCTGACGAGGAAGTGGAAATTCGCGTTCGCTTCCCCATCCAGTACCGCAATGTCGAACAGTTGGATCTTTTGCGTGTGGAAACCAGCCATGGCCAAGTGCCCATTTCGAATTTTGTCTCGCGCACGCCACAGCAGCGTTCGGGTTTATTAAGACGCAGCGACGGACAGCGCGTGCTCAAGCTGCAGGCCAGTGTGGCCGAGGGCCTGTTAAGCGACGATAAAATCAATGAAATCCGCACCTGGATGCAGGGCCAGACCTTCGACAGCGAGGTCGATATCCGGTTCCGCGGCGCCGACAAGGACCAAAAGGAGGCGGCGGCCTTCCTGCAAAAGGCCTTTGGCGTCGCCCTGTTCGTGATGGCGATTATTCTGGTCACCCAGTTCAACAGTTTTTACCATGCCCTGCTGATCCTGACGGCGGTCATCATGTCCACGGTCGGGGTGATGGCCGGCCTGATCATCACCGGACAGTCGTTTGGCATCGTCATGACCGGGATCGGCGTCATCGCCCTGGCCGGTATCGTGGTTAACAACAACATCGTCTTGATCGATACCTATGCCAGATTAGTAAAATCGGGCATGGACCCCATGGAAGCGGTGGTTCGCACCGGCACCCAGCGTTTGCGGCCGGTGATGTTGACCACCATCACCACGATTTTCGGCCTGCTGCCCATGGTCTTTCAGGTGAATATCGACTTCGCCGCCCGAGAAGTCTCTCATGGCGCGCCGTCGACCCAGATGTGGGTGCAGCTTTCCACCGCCGTGGCGTTTGGCTTGACCTTCGCCACTTTGCTAACCCTGTTCGTGACCCCGTCCCTGTTGGCGCTTGGCGCCCGCACCTCCGCCTATCTGGAACGCCGCCGGGCGGCGAAGGCGCCCCTCGCGGTACAGCCGGCGGAATAGGCCCTCAGTAATTATGGGTAATTATGGGGACACAATACTTATATCAAGTGATATAAGTATTGTGTCCCCATAATTGGCGGGCGCTTCAGCCCATCTGAAAAATGATTTAGACTGGTGTCATGAGCGCCAGCGAGGCAGCCGCGATCCCCAATGCCACGGCGGGAGGCCGAGTGGTCATCCTGATCACGGTATCGCTGTGCACCATGCTCTATGCCCTGACCATGACCATCGTCAACGTGGCGTTGCCGCAATTGCAGGGCGCCCTGTCGGCGACGCCGGACCAGATATCCTGGGTGGTCACGCTGAACGTGGTGGCGACGGCGGTGGTGACGCCGATGACCGGCTGGATGGTGGCACGGTTTGGCCAGCGCCAGGTGCTGATCTGGTCGGTAGTCGGGTTTTCTCTATTTTCGCTGCTGTGCGCCACCGCCTCCACGCTGCCGCCGCTGTTGATCTACCGGATCGGCCAGGGCGCATTGGGCGCGCCTCTGGTGCCATTGGCTCAGGCGATCATCGTGGCCAATTATCCGCCGGCGCAACGGGCGATGGCGCAGGGCGTCTTTGGCATGTCGGTGGTGATCGGCCCGGCGATCGCGCCGATGCTGGGCGGCTACCTGGCCGAGGAATACGGCTGGCGCTGGATTTTTCTGCTGATCCTGCCGTTGTGTGTGTTGGCCTTGCTGGGCGTGCTGGCTTTCATCCGTGATGGCGGCCGGCAGACTGGCACCCGGTTGGATTGGACCGGTTTTATCCTGCTGTCATTGGCGGTCAGCGCGCTGCAGTTCGTCATGGACCGTGGCCAGCGGCTGGATTGGTTCGAATCCGACCTGATCCTCCTGCTCGCCATTGTCATCGGCCTGGCCTTTTATTTGTTCGTGGTGCACACGGCGACGGCGGAAAAACCATTCATCAGCCCGGCCTTGTTCCTGGACCGGAATTTCTCGGCCGGGCTGTTCCTGGTCTTTGTTTACGGCATGCTGAATTTGACGCCGTTGGTCTTACTGCCGCCTCTGCTGCACGATCTGATGGGATTTCCCGACAGCCTGATCGGCACCTTGCTGGGAACGCGCGGGGCCGGCATGGTGCTGGGCTTTTTCGCCGCCTCGCGCATGGGTCGCCTGGATCCGCGCATCGGGATCGTCCTTGGCCTGGGGTTGATCGGCTACAGCGGCTGGCGCATGGCCGGCTTCGATTTCAATATTTCGGCTTTCGAGGTCGGTTGGGTCGGCGTCATACAGGGTTTCGGCTGCGGCCTTATGTGGGTGCCGCTGTCGCTGGTGACCTTTGCCACCCTGCCGGACCGTTTGCTGCCCGACGCCTCGGCAATCTTCCACCTGCTGCGCAATTTCGGCAGCAGCATCTTCATCTCACTGAGTGTTATGGCGGTGGTGCGTACCGGCTCCGTCGCCTATGCCGAAATTACCCAGACCGTCAGCCCGTTCAACGAGGCCTTCGCCTTCGACGCCATACGCGGCCTGTGGAGCATTGAATCAACCCGCGGGTTAAGTGCCCTGGCCAGCGAGATCGGTCGTCAGGCGACATTAATCGGCTACACCAACGCCTTTCTGATGTACGCCCTGGTTTGCGTCGCCGCCCTGCCGTTGATGCTGTTCATCAGGATCAGGGCGCGATAAGCTTGGTTCGGAATTATGGGGAGAATTATGGGGACACAATACTTATATCAAGGGATATAAGTATTGTGTCCCCATAATTATAGTCTGCCGAATAGACTTCAGGGCAGGGGGAATTCGTCGAGGAAGGGCGCGTAGCTGTCTTCCACGTCGATCTCCAGGGTGCCCAGGACGCGCACCACCGCGTTGTAAAATGCGATGACGACGGTCAGGTCGACCAGCAGTTCCGGGCTCAGGCTTTCTTCAAGCTTGGCGAAGGTGGCATCGGATATCCTGCCATCACTGGTCATTTCCCGCGCCGCGCTCAGGACGGCCCGGTCCAGGCGGGGCAGGCCGCTGTTGCGGCCTTCGGTCTCGGCGATCATGGCCCGGATATCGTCGTCGGTAACGCCGAAATCGCGGCCGATTTTGATGTGGTGGCTATATTCATATTCGCTTTTCGTCAGATAGCCGACCTGCAAAATGGCCAATTCCCGCAGCCGCGGATCCAGCTTGGAGCCAAAGCGGATATAACTGCCCAAATGGCCGAAATTGCGCGCCGCGCCGGGGCTGTTCACCAGGATACGGTGCAGGTTGATCGGCCGTTTCAACAGATCGCGGTCGTCCTCGGCCAGATCCTCGACGTCAAGATAGGGTAGGCGTGCCATGTTGGGGGGATCTCCGTGTCGGTTATGCGTTGGGGTCGCGGGCGGGGCCCGAAACAGTTATGCCGCCGTCGACCACCAGGGTCTGCCCGGTGATATAACGGGCCCGGGCGGAGCAGAGAAACACCGCCGCGTTGCCGATGTCCCAGCCCGTGCCCTCGATGCCCAGGGGCGAGGCGGTGCGCCGCATGGCGCGTGCCCCCTCGGACATGCCACGGCCATAGACCATGGGGGTATAGACCGGTCCCGGCGCGATACAGTTGGCCCGGATGCCGTCGGGGGCATGATCTATCGCCATGGCCCGGGTCAACGAAATCACCGCGCCCTTGGAGGCGGAGTAGGCGGTCAGTCCGCGCGGTCGCAGGGCCGAGATAGAGGAAATATTGACGATGGCGCCCCCCGCACCGCTGGCGATCATCGCGGGAATGGCATATTTGGCGGCCAGGAACATGGATTGCACGTTGACGCGCATGACCCGCTCCCAAACCTCCAGCTGTTCCTCGACCACGGTGCCGGAACTGCCGATGCCGACATTATTGTCCAGTACATCGACCCTGCCGAATTTTTCCATGGCCAATTCCGCCACGGCCTTGCAGTCGGCCTCGTCGGTCATGTCGGCGGCGTGGGCCAGGGCCTCGCCGCCCTCCGCCACGATCATCCGGGCGGTTTCCGCCGCCCGTTCCAGATCCCGGTCCACCGCCAAAATCCGCGCCCCGGCGCGGGCCATTAGAATGGCGGCGGCGCGGCCATTGCCGATGCCGCCCTCCAATGCCCCGGCGCCGCTGATAATGGCGGTCTTGCCGTCCAGTTGCTGATCGTCAGGTGCGAATGCCGCTATCGTGTCCGTTGCCATTTTTCTTTCTCCCAAATATCGCTTACCCGACAGGCTAGCCTATAACGGATACTCTAGCTAACCACCAGGACCGGCTGTTGCCTGCCACGGCTGAAATAGAACAAGGTAAGGATCACCAGGTTGATGCAGCCCATGGCGGCCGCGAAGGCATAAGCCCAGTGGTAGCCGCCCGTCAGGTCGAACAAAAATCCACCCATATAGCTGCCCGTGCCCATGCCGATCCAGGCGAAGAAGGAAACTATGGACCAGGCCCGCGCCGCGACCCTGGGCGGCACCACGACATTGACACTAATCACCATGGAGGCCATGACGCCCGAGAAGCTGAAGCCGAACAGCGCTGCCAACAGGTAGACGCCAAACAAGCTTTCGATGTGGGGAAACCAGATCACCAGCACGGTTTGGCCCGCCGACATCAGAGCATAGGTCCGTACCGGGCCGATCAGGTCACAGATCTTGCCGGCGCCCATGCGTCCCAAAACCCCTACCAGCATCAACGTGGCCAGGGCGCCGGCGGCGATTTCCGGGCTGAAGCCCCGGTCAGATAACATGGGGACGATATGGACCACCGCCAGCGACATGCAGGTACAGCAAAATATCACGGCGATACTGAACCAGGTGACCGGATGGCGGGCCTCGCCCAGGTGCCAGGAACCGCCTTTCGACTCGGTTCCGCTGATCGCCGCCAGACGCGCACGCTTTGCCGGCGGGTCGCGGGTCAATGCCGCGATGGTCAGGCCAAGCAGCAAATATACCACACCCAATACCAAGTATGCGGTTCGCCAATCGTAGGCGGAAATCAGGAAGCGGGCCGCCAGGGGGACCACGGCCTGCCCGAACGCGCCGCCCGCCAGCCCGATGCCCAACGCCAGGCCCATGTTGCGGGTGAACCATTGACCGATATTGGCCCAGATGGTGCTTGCCAGGGCGCCATGACCAAATGCGCCGAAGATGAAAAAGGAAAGATAATACTGCCATTGCGCCGTAAGCTGGCTTAACGCCAGCATCGCGATGGCAAGGGCGAGCGCGCCCATCAACGTAAAGTAACGGGTGGGATGGCGGTCGGCCAGAAAGCCCCAGAGCATGCCGAACAGCGCCGCCGAAAACGCGGCGGTGGTATAGCCCAACGCGATGCTGCCCCGCGACCAGCCGAATTCCATTGCGATCGGCTTCAGGAAAACCCCAACCGCGCCAAGGCCGCCGAAACTCAAGGACATCAGGGTAAACCCGACGAACACCATGACCCAGCCGTATGGGTCGTCTTTATCTTCGCGCGCCGTTGCTTGCATTTGGCCCCTGTCCCATACCTGCCCCCATTGTTTACAGGGGCGCGGGCGCCGCGTACAGCCTTTGCCGGCTTGCCTTCTGGCCGCCGTCGCGGTAATCGCATGGCAACGACACAAAGCACTACGGAGGCCAGCCGATGCCACTTTCCCAAGCCACCGAACGGGAACAAATTCACAACCGCAGCATTTCTATCACCGCCTATCAGCGTGGCGACGGGCTGGTCGATGTGGAAGGCCATATTCTCGACATCAAGCCGTTCTCCCATCATCTGCTGGATTCCCATCGTGCCGCCGGCGAACCGGTGCATGATCTGTGGCTGCGTCTGACCATCAACCGGGAACTGGAGGTGCAGTCAGCCGAGGCGAAGCTGGATGTGGGCGCGCACGGGATTTGCCATCTGGTAGCGCCGAATTTCGAGGCCCTGGCCGGCTTGAAGATCGGGCCCGGATGGAACCGCATGGTACGCGAACGGGTTGGTCATGGCCGTGGTTGCACCCATCTGGTGGAAATGCTGGCGCAAATGGCGACCACGGCCATGCAGGCTATCTGGACCGAGCGGACGTCCATGGGCGAGGCCAGGGAAGGCGAAGACGGCGGGCGGGGTCTGCCCCGGCGGCTGCCGGCCGGGATGTTGAACACCTGTTATACCTATAACAATGACAGCGAATTCGTGCGGGAGTACTTTCCCGAAGATTATCAAGCGGCGGAATAGAAGCCATGACCAATCCCGACGACGCGCGATACGCGGCCCCAACCGCCGCCGAACTGGCGGCTTTACCCACCGTCTATCGCGACGATCTGTTCAAGGACCAGATCGTCCTGGTGTCCGGCGGGGCCGGGGGGATCGGGCTGGCCACGGCGGTATTGTTTGGCCGCCTGGGCGCCACGATCGTTTCCTGTGGCCGCGATGGGGACAAGATGGCGGCCTTTGAAGCGGCCATGGCAAGCCTGGATATCCCCTGTTTTACCCAGGCTCTGACCATCCGCGACGCCGATCAGGTGAGTGGCCTGATGGCGGCGGTCTGGGAGCGCTATGGCCGCCTGGATGTCCTGATTAACAATGCCGGTGGGCAGTTCGCCGCGCCTGCCATGGATATCAGTCCCAATGGCTGGCGTACCGTGGTAGACACCAACCTGACCGGCTCCTGGTTCATGATGCAGGCAGCGGCACGGCACTGGCGGGACAACAAACAACCGGGCAATGTCATCAACATGGTGACGGTTCTGGCCACCTGCACCTCCGGCATCGCCCATACCCAGGCCGCCCGGGCCGGGGAAATTCACCTTACCCGCAGCCTGTGCGTGGAATGGGCGCCCTATGATATCCGGCTCAATTCCATTGCCATCGGCGTGGTGGCCTCGCCGGGCCTGGTGCATTATCCGGACAGCGCCAGGCCCAGTTTTGATCACAATCCCATGCGCCGCATGGGCACGGTGCAGGATATCGCCCAGGCGGCGGTCTATCTGGCGGGGCCGTCGGGGCAATTCGTCAACGGCACGGTCCTGACCGTCGATGGCGGCGCCGACGTTTGGGGCGAATATTGGCCGCTTGGCCGGCCGGCGCATTTCAACATTGATTATTGAGCGGCCGGCGGACTACCTTCGCGGCCAATGATTTATACAATAGAGGGACGAACAGGATGAGTGGACAGGGCAAGGTTGCCATCGTGACGGGGGCGGGTTCGGGCGTTGGCCGGGGCGCCGCCGTGGCGTTGTTGGGAGAAGGTTATTCCGTGGCTCTGGCGGGACGGCGGGCGGATGCCTTGCAGGAGTCTATCGCCGAAGCCGGCGATGCCGGTGCCCGCGCCCTGGCCGTGCCCACCGATGTCACCGATCCGGCCTCGGTCGCGGCGCTGTTCGCGGCAACGGTGAAGGCATTTGGCCGCCTGGATTTGCTGTTCAACAACGCCGGTGCCGGCGCCCCACCGGTAAATTTGGAGGATTTGACCTTTGAGCAATGGACTTCCGTGGTCAACGTCAACCTGACCGGCGTCTTCCTGTGTACCCAGGAAGCTTTCAAGGTGATGAAGGCGCAGGACCCCATGGGCGGGCGCATTATCAACAACGGTTCGATCTCGGCGCATGCGCCAAGGCCCAATTCGGCTGCCTATACCTCAACCAAGCACGCGGTTACCGGGTTGACCAAATCCACCTCGCTGGACGGGCGCAAATACGATATCGCCTGCGGCCAGCTGGATATCGGCAATGCCCTGACGCCCATGGCCGCGCGCATGGCGGACGGCGTGGCCCAGGCCGATGGCTCGGTAAAGCCGGAACCGCTGATGAATGTGGACAATGTCTCCCGCGCGGTGGTCTACATGGCCAGCCTGCCGCCTGACGCCAACGTGCAGTTCCTAACCGTGATGGCCACCAAGATGCCGTTCGTGGGGCGCGGTTAGGCCGGGTATCAGCGCAATCCGTCAAGCAACGCCGGGGCCGTTCCCTCGTTAGCCTGGATTTTCGTCCAAAGCCGCCAGTTTTGCCGCCCCGTCGCGGCCATAGCGGGCGGCTTTGCCCCGGCCCTGGGCGTCCAGATAGGCCCGGTTGAACACCGCATAGGCGCCACAGCGGGTGCAATCCACATCGTTGCCGTAACAGCAGAACGGCTTTTCGAACTGGCCGCCCTCGCCCATATACAGCGGCAGGGTGTCGCGGCGCAGGATGCAATTTTCACCATTTTCGCCGGTCGATTGGATGGCGACGTCCGACTTCATCATCTCCAGGGTGGGGATGTTTGATTTGATCACGTGCGGGTACTTCCCCTTTAGGGCGATCACCCGGTCCAGCACCTTGTCGCGCTCTGTCAGATCCTGCCAATCCTGGCCGGTCGTATCGTTCTTGACGGGGACATAAAAGCTGAAGGCAACCCCGGCGATGGGCCAGGTGGAAACCTCCGCCATGAAGTCTTCCAGGCCGGGAGCGTTTTCCCGGGTCACCGCCATTTGCAGCATCACCGTGGTGCCGTCGGCGGGGTCGCGGGCGAATATAGCCTCCTTTACCTTGGCGAAGACGCCTTCACCCCGGATCGGATCGTTCAATTCCGCCGGCCCGTCAAGGGAAACGGTGACCAGCTGCCCAGGCAGCGACGGAATGCCATAGGTGCCATTGGTGACAATGGCGCTTTCCGGGAACAGCCGGGTCGCCTGCATTACCAGATCCTTGCGGATCATCGGCTCGCCCCCCATGAACAGCATGGAGCGGATGCCATGCTTGTCGCGCAACACCTCCAACTGGTGCAGCATGGTGGCATCGTTCATCTTGTCCCGTGCCGCGTTCGGGTTATCGCCGCGAAAGACGAAACAATGGCGGCAATCCAGGTTGCAGACATTGGTGACGTTGACCAGGGCGTGGGGGTATTGCCCATCGCCAAAATCCGTCGGGTCTGTCACTGGTTTACGTTCCGTCATTGTTATCTGGCTCCCCGCCATGGCATCAAAAGAAAGCATTATAGAGAACGGGCAGCGATTGCGAATTGATTCAAATCAGTGGTCCTCCAGCCACACCTGAAACAGCGCTAGCGGCGGCGCTCGCTGTAGACCAGGTACAGCCCGGCGGCGATGATCACCAGCGCGCCCAACCAGGTGGCGCCATCGGGCGTGCTGCCAAACACGATAGCCCCGACCAGTGTCGCGCCCAGCAGTTCGGTATAGTTGAACGGCGCGATGATCGAGGCCGGCGCTAGGGCATAGGCCTTGATGCTGCAATAATGGCGAATGCCGCCGACCAGTCCGATCAGAACAAATGCCAGCCAATCACCCGCCCCGGGCGAAAGGGAAAAATCAAAGCTGCCGGGGACCAGGGGCGTCATGACAACCAAGGCAACCACATAGGTATAGATCGCGGTGGTTTCCGACCGGTCATGAGTGGCAATCTGGCGGCTGAGAATCTGCACCACGGCCCAGCACGCCGCCGCCGCCAGCAGCCACAGGGACGCCAGCGGCAGGGCGGTATCCATGCCCGGCTGCAAGACGATCAAGACCCCAAGGAAGCCCCCGAACACCGCGATCCACCGGGCCGGGCTGATCCGCTCGGCCAGTAGGATGGCGGACAGGGCGACGACGATCATCGGCGCGACAAAGCCGATGACATGGGTTGTCACCAACGGCACGGCCTTGATGCCAAAGACAAAGCAGATAGTCGATATGAAAAGGATACCCGAGCGCAGCAACTGTAGCCCAAGGCGATACGGCCGCAGGATCCGCCAGCCGTGACGCGGCACCAGTAACGCCGCCATCCAAACCGTTTGTCCCAGGGCCCGGACCCAGACAATTTCCACCACGCCGTAATTTTGCCCCAGATGCTTGATCGAGGCGGACACCATGGGCACCAGAACCATAGCCGAAAGGATGACGTAGATGATGCCCCGGGGCACCGATTGTTTTTCCATGTTCAGTGCCGGGCCACTTCCTAAATTGGCGGCCCCGTCACATCGACACGGGCCACCGCCCAGTCCGCAGGCTTGAAGTCCCTGGATCCGGCCACGGTTTTATAGCGCACAATGTCAGCTTCATCTACAAGGTACAAAGGTTCCAGCAGGGGTTCCAGCAGGGCGTCATGCAACTTGCCCATCTAGTCACCCGGAACTGAAATTCCCATTAATATAGAACCTTCTATTTCTGGTATCCTTTCTTGATTGAATCGGGAACGGAGGGTTTGAGATGGCAATAGGTTCAGGCCGTCAGGCTGCGTCTGTGGAGTTGAGTGCGGAGGAGCGCGACTATTTGGCCCGGCAAGTTCGCCGGCAGCGTATCGGGCGGGCATTTTCGGAGCGTTGCGCGATTATTTTGCTCTGTGCGGATGGTTTGAACAATCGCCAAATCGCGATCCAGACGGGCATTCACGAACAAACGGTTGGCAAGTGGCGCCGGCGTTTTGTCGAGGCGCGCCTTGAAGGTCTTTATGACGAGCCCAGGCCGGGGCGTCCGCGCACGATCACGGACGATGAGGTGGCCGCCGTGATCGAACGGACGCTTAGGTCGACGCCGAGGGACGCGACCCATTGGTCGATCCGCTCAATGGCCAAGGAGGTAGGGTTTTCCCACACGACGATCCGCCGCATTTGGCGCGCCTTCGGCCTGCAGCCGCATCGCGTGGAAAGCTTCAAGCTATCCTCCGATCCCTTGTTCGTGGACAAAGTGCGGGACATCGTCGGGCTTTACCTCTCGCCGCCCAACCGTGCACTGGTGCTGTGTGTGGACGAGAAGAGCCAGATCCAGGCGCTTGACCGGGAACAACCAGTCTTACCAATGATGCCGGGCGTGCCGGAGCGGCAAACCCACAACTATGTCCGCCATGGCACCACCTCCCTGTTCGCGGCGCTGGACGTCGCCTCCGGCTTTGTCATCGGCAAATGCTACAAGCGCCATCGTGCCGCCGAGTTCCTCGACTTCCTGAAGGAGATCGACGCCAATGTGCCTGCCGGACTTGATGTCCACATCGTCATGGACAACTACGCCACGCACAAGACGCCACGGATCAGGAACTGGCTGGCCCGGCGGCCCCACTACCACGTTCACTTCACGCCGACGTCGGGCTCTTGGATCAATCAGGTCGAACGCTGGTTTGCCGAATTGACGCGTAAGAAAATACAGCGCGGCGTACACCGTTCGGTCAGAGACCTGGAGGCTGATATCACGGCCTTCATCGACGCGCATAACGAAAACCCAAAGCCATACAGGTGGACAAAATCAGCCGACGAAATCCTCGCAGCCGTCAAACGCTTCTGTCAGAAAAACCAACAAACCTTATGCGAAGGACTTTAGACTCGGGTGACTAGCGCAGGTTCGAATTATACTGGAATAGCAACTGTGACGGATCGACGGCGTGTCTGCATTTCTGCGTAATCCGCCCTGGCTTGGCAGTCCGCCGGCGCTGAAGGGCGGCCGGATCTATCTGCGCGCGCCGCAATTGGCCGATTGGTCCGCATGGGCACGCCTGCGCGCCGCCTCCCGCGATTTTCTGACACCGTGGGAGCCAACCTGGTTGGAAGACGAATTGACCAGGAACGCCTATCGCCGTCGTTTGCGCCGTTATAGCCGCGATTCCCGCGACGGCGTCGGTTATGCATTTTTCGTATTTCGCCGGGAAGATGACCGCCTGATAGGCGGCATTACCCTGTCCAATGTACGCCGCGGCGTCACCCAATCCTGTTCCATGGGCTATTGGATGGGCCAGCAATTCGCGGGACAAGGCCTGATGCAGGATGGCGTTTTGACCAGCCTGCCGTTTGTCTTTGACGAGCTGGGTCTGCATCGCCTGGAAGCTGCCTGTCTGCCCACCAATGAAGCATCCACAAGGGTTTTGTTGAAAACCGGCTTTCGCAAGGAAGGCTTCGCCCGGAAGTATCTGCGCATCAATGGCAAATGGAGCGATCATGTGCTGTTCGCCATGTTGCAGACCGACCGCAAAGACGAGACCTGACAGGTTGGTGTAAATGCCATTTCGTGCCAATGACGCGGGCGTCGCCATCGCGGTACGCCTGCGGCCCGGCGCCTCGGCTAATCGGATCGATGGCATTCAGACCTTGGCGGATGGCGGCGTATGCCTGTCGGTGCGTGTCACGGCGGTGCCGGAAAAGGGCAAGGCCAATCAGGCGATGATCAAGCTGCTGGCCAAGGCATGGCATGTGCCGCGCGGTAATCTGGCGGTGATCGCCGGCGCCAAGGAGCGCAACAAGACCTTATTTCTGCAGGGCGAGCCAGGTGCCCAGATGCATATGCTGAACGAATGGCGTCGGAAATACGCGCCGATTGAAGACTAGAGAAATTTTCAATTAATTGGAGTCGCTTTCGCGACTTAAGTGATTGGTTCAATTGCTCTGTATTTAAGAGTCTGAGCGCATTTTCTTCGAATGCGCTCCAGGTACTTTGAATTCCTGGACTTCAGGCCGTGGGGACCATTTGCAAGGCGGGGGCGTTCCAGGGTCGTTCCAGGGTAGGGGCACCAAAATGATAGCCCTGCAAATACTTGACGCCGCGGTCGCGCAACGCCTGGGCCTCTTCTTCGGTCTCCACGCATTCGCCGACCACCTCGGCGCCGAAGCCTTCCGCTAAATCCAACAAGGTCTGGACGAACAATTGGTTTTCCTTGTTTTCGTGCAGATCTTTCACAAACTGGCCGTCTATTTTTACAATATCCACGGCTAGACTTTTTAAATGCCGGTACGAGGTATAACCGGCGCCAAAATCGTCCAGTGCGATACGGCAGCCAAGATCGCGTAATTTGTTGGCGAAGCGGGCGGTTTCCTCGAAGTCCATCATCGCCACGGTTTCCGTGATCTCAAAAATCAGCCGGTCGGCGACGCTGGAATGCATATGTACCAGGGATAACAGGTGGTCCAAGGTAGAGGGATCGGTCGCGGTCATGCCGGATATATTGACCGCTAGATTGACGTGCTTGACCTCCTCCATCTCCTTGAGGGCAAGTTCCAGGGTGTATTTATCCAGGCGCCGGATCAGGCCCAGCTTCTCAACCACCGGAATGAATAGACCGGCGGGAACCAAATCGCCGTTCTCATTCAACATACGCAACAGGCATTCATACAACTGGGTTTCGCCGGTAACGCCGTCAACGATGGGCTGTACGGCGAAGGTCAGGCGGCCATCTTTCATGGCCCGCATGACAGCATCGCCCGTGGCCAGGGATTTGCGCCGGGCGATATCGCGGTTGGTCGAGTTACGGAACAACGCAAAGCGGTCCCGCCCCTGCTGTTTTGCTTTCGACAGGGCCTCTTCGGACCGGCCCATGGCTTCGCGGCTGTTGACGGCATCTTTTGGTAAAAGCACGCCGCCCAGGGACAGCGTCACCGCCAAGGGGCCGGCATCGGTTTTAACTTCGCGTTGGCGGCTGGAGGAAAGAATTAGTTCCGCTGTCTTGCGCAATTCCGTATCCGTGGTGTCAGTCAACACCAGGCCGAACTGATTGCCCCCGGCCCGACCGATGATATCTCCAAACCCGGCGTAATCCTCGATCCGTTTGCCAATATCGGTAATCACGGTATCGGCGATACCAAAGCCATAGGCGTCGTTCAGCATGCCCAGCCGATCAATATTGACCAAAAGATAAGCGGCCGAGCTATTTGTCTCGTGGCAGCCTGTCAGGACTTCGTCCAGGGCTTCCTGCAGGCTGGCGCGGTTCAGGTGGCCGGTTAGATCGTCGAAATAAGCCATCCGCTCCAATTTATTTTCGTGCTTTTTCCACTGCGTAACCACGCGCATCAGGCCATAAAACCGCGCCGGCTTGCCTTCGGCGTCCAGTTCGACGTTGCCGCGCTCGTCAATCCATTCGAAGCCGCCGTCAGACCGGCGATGTTTGAATTCACACACATAGGCGGTGCCATCTTCAAGCAGCCGCGATAAGGCAATGGCCCGCGCCGGCAAATCGTCCGGGGCGATCCGCAGCTGCATTTCGGTAGCCAGGCAGGGAATGTCTTTGTCCGTCATGCCAAGAACTTCTGGTGCGCCTGCCGACCATTCCACTTGACCGGATTGAATATCCCAACAATAAGCAGCTTGCCCCGCCACGCTGACCGTTCGGGCGAGCACGTCAAGGTCCCAGAGAGGACCAGAATTGATGGATGGTTTTGGCGACAGGGACCGCATGATCATCACATTTATAAAGATGGGCTTACTGCCGCATCGGTAAGCATAAAGTCTAACTGCCCAGGAGTTAAGAAACCCGAAATGTGGATAGTTAATGAATTGCCAGTAAAGACCGGAATCAAACGTGCCATTCGGATGGCATTAAAGCGAACTAGTCGGCAAATCGAAGACGTGACAATTCGCGCAGCAAATAAGCCAATAAATTGACTGCCAATGAAACCAGCAGCAGAACGATACCCAGGCCCAAGGCCTTGGCCAGATCGCCCTTGCTGGCCTCCAGGGCGATGGTCGTCGTCATCACGCGGGTCACATGATCGATATTGCCGCCGACGATCATCACCGCACCGACTTCCGCCGTGGCCCGGCCAAAGCCGGCCAGCACCGCCGTCAAAAGGGCAAAACGGCCATCCCACAGCAGGACCGACAGCTGCCCCAGGGGAGAAACCCCAAGCGATTGCAGTTGTTCGCGGTATTCCAGCCACATCTCTTCCATCACCTGGCGGCTCAGGGCGGCAATGATCGGAAGAACCAGAATGAATTGCGCGATGATCATGGCCGTGGGCGTAAACAACAGGCCAAAGACGCCAAACGGACCGGCCCGGGACAGGGCGAGATAGACCACCAAACCCACCACGACCGGGGGCAGCCCCATCAGGGCGTTTAGAAAAACCACCAGAACCCGCCGGCCGGGAAAACGGAACAGCGCGGCCATGGCGCCGATCGGCAGGCCGACGATGGTGGCAATTGCCACGGCGGTCAAACTGACTTGCAGGGACAGCATGACAATGTCGCGCAAATAGCCGTCACCCCGGCTCAACAGTTCGAACGCGCTGGCCAGCGCCGGCCATAGATCCGTCAATTGCCTGGTCCGGCTGGGGATACGGGTTGGGGTATTTGGCTCCGAAAACTTTCGGCGATTTCACCGGCGGTGGTGAACCACAGACCATCCATTCGCCGCAGGTGCGCCAGAATCTGGTCCAGATAACGAATGCGCTGAGGTTGCCCGGCGACCCAGGGGTGCAGGCCAAGGCTCATCATGCGGGCACTTGCCGCGCTGTCTTCGTACAGACGGTCGGCGGCCTCGGTTACAATTTGGCCATAGCGCGGCGCGGTCAATTGGCGCAGGGCCATCAGCGTGGCATCGTCCCATTCCACATGATAGGGCAGGGACACCAGGGGCGGGGACTGGGTCAGCCAATAGGGTTGGTCGTCATTGGGCCAATCGCCAAGATAATCGGCCCCGGCGGTGGCCAGCAGTTGCGGGGTACGCGGACTTTCGCCGAAATCCTGGCCGATCCAGCCGACCCGTTCGGCACCGCTGCTTTGACGCACCGTGGCCATGGCATCGGCAATATAGTCTTCTTCCTGGGCCGCGCTCATGCGGGCGCTGATCATGCGCGTTGCGTAACTGCCGTGGGCCGCGATTTCATAGCCCCGGCGCAGACATGCCTCGATCAATTGCGGCCGCTCCCGGCACAGGGCGGCATTGGCGGCCACGGTGACCGGGATCTGATAGCGGTCCAGCACCTCCAGCAGCCGAAAGACGCCGACCCGGTTGCCGTATTCCCGAGTCGAAAAGGTACGGTAGTCGGGAAAAAAATTGCCGAATTCGCCGCGAAAGCGGGCATCCCGGATGGCGGATGCCGGGGCCTGCAGTTCCCATTGTTCCAGGTGCAGAACGACCCATATCGCCAGCCGTTTGCCGCCGGGCCAGACCAGGGCCGGCCGGGTGGGGATCGCGGAATAGGCATAAAGGTCGTGATCCATGCCGGGTGTGCGGTAATTAGGCATTGGCACCTCCCGCGCCCAGGTGTACGGTGACCTGATCCCACATCTGATCATAATACCAATCCGCGATTTCCTCGCCCGTGGCCTGCCAGACGCCATCGTGGGAGAGGATGTAATCCAGCGCCTTTTCCAGATAGCCGATGCGGTGCGGCTGCCCCATCATATAAGGGTGCAGGGCGAGGCACATGACGCGGGGTTGCTCCGCCCCCTCGGCATAAATGGTATCGAAATAATCCCGCACCATGACCAGGAAATCGTCCGCCTCCTGGGCCCGGTTGTGCAGCACCGCATCGTTCAGCTCCATGCTGTAGGGCACGGTTAAAAGGCGGCCCTGACGCACGTTCATGGGTCCCGGCTGGTCGTCGTGATACCAGTCAGCGTAATATTTGATGCCGGCTTCGGCCACCAGATCCGGCGTGTTCAGGGTGTGGGATGCCGCCGGCGAGAACCAGCCGGGCAACTGCCGCCCGGTCAGGCGGCGATAGGTGTCGACGCAATCCTGGATGATCGCCCGTTCGTCCGCCTCCGCCAGACCCCACAAATATTGCGTGTTGTAGATGCCATGGCATAGCACATCCCAATGTCTCTCTTCGCAGGCGGCCATGATCTCGGGATAATGCTCGAACACACTCAGGTTCAGCGAGACGGTGCAGCGCACATTGAAGCGGTCCATGACATCGATCATGCGCCACAGACCGACCCGGTTGCCATAGTCCTTGATGCCATAGCCCAGAACATCCGGATGGGGCATGCGCGGCCAGGGGTCGCGGATCCGCACCGGGTCGGGCAGATATTCGTAATGTTCAATATTGGGACAGACCCACAAAGCCACCCGCGCCCCGTTCGGCAGTTTTAGTCGCGGCCGGTCGTTGATCGGCGAATAGGTCAAGCGTTGCGGTGTCATGTGGCGTTGCTCCGGTCTGTCATGGTCTAAATCTTGCCACAGGCTTGAGCCAGACCCAAGCTCGGCGCACAATGGCGGCTCTCTTTCCGCCCAACCGATGCCGGAGCTGAACCATGTATCCTCAAGCAACCGTAATAGAGCCCACCGTCTTTGCCCAGGTACCCGATGAATTGCAGTTGATGGACAAGGATTCGCACATGTCCCGCGACATCTTCCGTGGCCGGCCTTTGGGCTCGTTTCTGGAAGGGCCGTCGTTTGACCGTGCCGGTAATCTTTACGTGGTTGATATTGCCCATGGTCGGGTTTTCAAAATTTCCCCAAGCGGTGAATTCGACGTGGCCGCCGATTATGATGGCAGCCCCAATGGACTGAAAATTCACCAGGACGGCCGCATCTTCGTGGCGGACCGGCAAAATGGCATCATGGAAATCGATCCGGTGAATGGCAAGGTTTCGACCTATATTGGGCCGGATAAACTACCCGGTTACAAGGGGGTGAATGACCTGTTTTTCGCCTCGAACGGTGATCTTTATTTCACCGATCAGGGCGACACCGGCCTGCATGATCCCACCGGTCGGGTCTTTCGCCAGGATAGCAAAGGCACCCTGCATTGCCTGATCGACAATGTGCCCAGCCCCAATGGCCTGGTGATGGACCCAGGCGAAAACCAGCTTTACATCGCCGTGACCCGGACCAATTCGGTCTGGCGCATGCCCTTCCGCCAGGATGGCAGCGTCAATCGGGTGGGCCTGTTCGCGCAACTGGTGGGCGGCATGGGGCCCGACGGCATGGCCATGGATGTGGACGGTAACCTTAGCATCGCGCATGCCGGGTTTGGCGCCGTCTGGCTGTTCTCGGCCCTGGGCCTGCCGATCTATAAGATTCCCGATCCCGACGGCAGTCTGCTGACCACCAATATGGCCTATGGCGGCCCGGACAATCGTTCGTTGTTCATCACCTCGTCGTTCAGCGGCAAGATCCTGCGAGCCGAGCTGCCGACGCCGGGACAGATCATGTATTCCCATATGGATTGAGACTGTTTTAGAACATCAGGAGGAGAGACCAAAATGGCGTTGAAATTGGGTTTGATGACCGGCTATTGGGGGGCACAGCCGCCACAGGGGTTGATCGATCTGGCCAAGCGGGCGGAGGCCCTGGGCTACTACGGGTTTTTCACCGCCGAGGCCTATGGCTCCGATGCCCTGACGCCGCTGGCCTGGGTGGGCGCCCATACCAAAACCATCAAGCTGGGCACGGCAATTGTGCAAATTTCGGCCCGCACACCCACCGCCACGGCCATGCATGCCCTGACCCTGGATCACCTCTCGAACGGGCGTCTGATCCTGGGGCTAGGCGTGTCCGGGCCCCAGGTGGTGGAAGGCTGGTATGGCCAGCCCTTTGCCAAGCCATTGGCGCGGACCAGGGAATATATCGACATCGTCCGCCAGGTGCTGGCCCGCGAGAACCCGGTGCGGAGCGCCGGCCCCCATTACACCATTCCCTATCCGGCGGATGCCCCCGGCTCCTGGGGCCTGGGCAAGCCGTTGAAGCCGATCACCCATCCCCTGCGCTCCAATATTCCCATCTTTTTGGGCGCGGAAGGGCCGAAAAACGTCGCCATGGCGGCGGAAATCTGTGACGGCTGGTTCCCGCTGTACTATTCGCCGGAGCGCGAGGCGGTCTATGCGGACGCCATCGCCGGACGGCCGGATGGTTTCGAGATCATGTATCCCATGAAACTGCACATTACCGACGATCTGGAGGCCGGGCGCCTGGAAGTGAAAAAGGATCTGGCGCTTTACGTGGGCGGCATGGGCGCCAAGGACCGTAATTTTCACAATGAACTGGTGGTGCGCCTGGGCTATGGCGAGGCGGCGGCGAAAATTCAGGATCTGTATCTGGACGGCAAAAAAGCCGAAGCCGTTGCTGCCGTACCCGACGAACTGGTGGATGACATCGCCCTGGTGGGGCCGAAAGACCGCATCAAACAACGCCTGGCGGCCTGGGAAGACAGCGCCGTGACCTCGCTTTTGGTCTGGCCCAAGACCGACGCGGACCTGGAAACCTACGCCGAATTGATCCTGGACTAAGGAGGCCGCCATGACTGATACGGACCACATCGCCGCGCTGGAGGCCCGCCTGGGTATGCTGGAAGACAAGGATGCCATCCGCGCCCTGCGCGATAGCTACCACGGCTGCATCAACGATGGCCGCTATGATCAGATCGCCGACCTGTGCACCGACGATGCGGTGGTCGAACTGGGCTATCTGGCTCGATACGAGGGCCGGGGCGCGGTCGACGCCGGCTTTCGCGGCATGGGCGAGCGCGAGCGCTTTTTCATCAAACAATATATCCATAGCCACCAGATCGCGGTCGCGGGGGATACGGGCACCGGCGTCTCGTATCTGGAGGCCCGCTATGGCCGCTTCGGCGTCTCGTATCTGGTCAGTGGCCGCTACGACGACCGCTACCAGCGTATCGACGGCGTCTGGCGTTTCAGCGAGATGATCGCAACCTTCTACTACACCGTACCCGCCGGCGTCGGCTGGACCGGCGACGAAATGCACTACTTGGATCCGCGCTAGTTCACCGCCTTGTCGTGGCCTTCCCAGTACGGCTTGCGCAGTTCGGTTTTGAGGATTTTGCCGGCGCCGGACAGGGGCAGGGGGGCGGCGACGAATTCGACGCTGCGGGGGCATTTGTAATTGGCGATCAGGTCGTGGCAAAAGGCGATCAGGTCTGCCTCGTTGGCCGCGCCGACTGCATCTTGTTGGTTCAGGCGCACGATGGCGTGGACCTGTTCGCCCCATTTTTCGTGCGGAATACCGATCACGGCGCATTCGATCACGCCGGGATATTGATGAATGGCGTTTTCCACCTCCGCCGAATAGACGTTTTCGCCGCCCGAGATGATCATGTCCTTGACCCGGTCGACGATATATAGAAAGCCGTCATCGTCCATATAGCCGCCGTCGCCGGTGTGCAGCCAGCCGTTGCGCAGGATTTCCGCCGTTAATTCCGGTTTCCGCCAATAGCCCTGCATGATGTTCATGCCACGGGCGCAGATCTCGCCCACGGTGCCGGCGGGGACCTCCCGGTCGGTCGCGTCCAGCACCCGGACTTCAATGGCCGGGCCGGAATGGCCGATGGAATTACGCCGTTCCTCGGGCGCGCCGGGCTCGTCCAGGTGCCTCGGGTCCAGGGCGGTCAGGAAGGGCGCGGATTCTGTTTGGCCATAGCCGTGGACGAAACGGATGCCGGGCATCAATTGCACGGCCCGTTCGATCACCGCCCTGGGCATGGGCGATGCGCCATACAGCACTGTCCGCAACGACGACAGGTCGTAGTCGCCCACGTTTGGGTGGTTGATCACCATGCTGACCATGGTCGGCACCATGACGCAGTGGCTGGGGCGATGCTGCTGGATCGCCGCCATGGCCGCCACCGGCTCGAAACCGGGAATGAAGCAATGGCTGCCCCCGGCCATGGCCACGGCAAAGGCGCCGGCGCCGTCGGCCAGATGGAACATGGGCGCGGCGTGCAGCCAGTTGGTCCAGGGGTCGAAATGCAGAAACGGCGTAATGTTCAGGGCGTTCACGACCAGATTGGTATGGCTCAACATCACGCCCTTGGAGATGCCGGTGGTGCCGCCGGTATAAAAGAGCCCCGCCAGATCGTCGCCGCCCCGGCCCGCGTCGGGCATTGGCGTCTGGCCTTCGATCAGGCTTTCATAAGGACGGGTGCCCGCCGGTGCGGGCCCATCGCCCAGATAAATTACCTGACGGATGCTTTCCAACTTGCCCTCCAGCGCGGCCAGGGCCGGGACAAAGGTATCGTCGACGAACAGCACCTGGCTGCCGGAATCGTTCAGCCAATAGGCTATTTCCGGCGGCGCCAGGCGGGTGTTGACCGGCACGAAGACGGCGCCGGCCCAGGGCACGGCAAAGAAAAATTCTAGATAACGGTCGGAATTCAGCGCCAGGATCGCCACCCGGTCGCCCTCTTTCACGCCCAGATCGCCCAGGCTCCGGGCCAGCCGCGCCACCCGGTCCGCGAACTGCGCCCAGCTATGCCGCCGCCCGGCGAAATCAGAGACCACGCGCCGGCCGTTCACCTGTGCCCCGCGCTGCACCATATGGGTCAAACGCATCTGATGCGGGTTGTTACTCATGTCCGTTCCCTTACGCTAAGAATGCGCCAATCCTAACGTTTTTGCGGCAGGAACAAACCCCGCTTTTTGTGGACGGCGCGGATCTTCAGTGTTTGGATGTGATCTGGAAAACGCCGGCGGGGAGATAAATCAATGAAGCAAATGCCATACCTGGAACGGGCCAAGATTCAGGCTGAAATTCTGCTGCCGCTGTTTCGTCTTCTTAAAGTGGAGATCGGCGAGGAGCGGGCCGGCGCGCTGTTGCGCGCGGCTGTCGACGAATTCGCCACCGCGCTGGGCGCGGAGATCGGCGCCCAGGGGGAGGGCACCTCGTTGGAGAAAATGCAAACCGCCTTTCGTATGTTCATGGCGGACGAGGCTCTCGTGCTTGAACCCGTCGCACATACGGCGAACGAACTATCGGTGAATATTCGCGGCTGCAAGTATGCCGAATATTTTCAAGGCCTCGGCGAAGCCGCGTTTGGCGCCATGCTGGTGTGCGGCATCGATCCGCCCATGACGGCGGCGGTGGGTCCGGACCTGAGCCTGGAAAGAACCCAGACCATCATGGGCGGCGACAGCCGTTGCGATTTTTGTTTCAAACAGGCGTGACGGCTCTTAAGCCATTTTCGATATTCATCGAAACGCCGAGCCGCCCGCTCCCCCACCCGGCCACCCACGGGATTATGATCAATGGCGGAATTAGGTAGCAAACACACCAAGGATACTTTGGCTGTTTCCCACCGTTTCTCTATCCTGCCACCATGGCAGATCAATACGTTATCTCTGGACTGGTTCGTAAACGCGACGAACTGGCGGGCGAACTCAAAGTCACCAAAGCCCGCCTGGCATGGCTAGAGGACAGCCTGGGCCACGTTGACGCCGCCCTTTGCCTGATAGATGGCAAATCAACGCCTGTACGGATCACACAGATCAGCAACGCCGTGCGGCTGTTCCGTATCGGCTATATGTCCCGGTTTATCCTATCCACATTGCGTGTGCGCGGACCGATGGACCGGGAAGAGCTCACCCTGGCAATCATGATGGATGCCGGGCTGGATCTGAATGACAAGCTATTGCATTCCGAAGTGGCGCGGCGGCTTCGGTATTCGTTACGGGATCAGGCCAGGATTGGCAGGATTGGCAGGATCAGGCGTGAACAGGGGCCGGGGCAGTATATGTTGTGGGCGGTTGAGCGTTAAATCAATCGCTGCTGCCGATCCATCCTATCGCGTTCAATGGCTTCGCGAATATATCGAGCGCTTTTGAGGCTGGCGATGCGGCATTCTTCATTGCCCTGGCTGTCTTCTTCCTCAATTCTTTCAGCCGCCAAGGATTCGGTCGCCATAACAAATGACAGTTCCGAAGTATCCAGATGATCGCGCACGTTTACCCGCGCTGGGATGTCACGTCGGCTCCTAATTTGCCAAGACTTCCCATCCAAAAGAGCCAAATAAACCGATTCGGTACAATGCATATATCCCTTGCCCTGTACTCCATGATCTTTGAGCACACCCGTATATGAATTGCGTCCAGACCGAGCCAATGCACGGACACCAGCCCAAAGGTTGGCCTCCTTCGATGCCCGTTGCAGAATTTCATCTGCTAGCTCCGCGTCGCCAGACCTGTATCGTAGCCATATAGTGCGGACTTCGATTTCAAGTTTTGCGCTGAGATAACCAGCATATGCGGCGGCAAGTACGGGATGAGCGAACGTGCCCTTGTTCCCCCGCCCAGGTTTAGCGTAAATGACTGGAGTTAAAGGGGAATTCGTCTTAATAGCAGTATTAGTGATATTTTTCTGGAGTTCCTGAATCAGGCGCTTAGCGGCTGTTGTTCGCCGCCATTTTGTTGGAGAACGGGTTTCTTTCTCCTTTGACGCCACCCAGATATCATCGAGACTAATAAGTCCGTGGACATCTTCCGAAATTTTGCGGTTCCGGACAATCAACGCATGATCACTCGACATACTAAAAAATCCTTTCGTTGGTTCTGTTTTATCTCCCCTGTTCGTCCAACGGATTTCGTTCATACAATGGCGAATCCTTATTCACATACTACCACATTTACGCTGTTCGAGTCCTTTGCCAGTACCCTTTCCACTGACGGCTTACGGGGTGCATCGCCGCCGCCGCAACCAACATACCAAATTGGCTGCCATTGGCCTGCCGCCGATGATCTTCCCGCCACGCCATTTCCCGTGCGTAGGCCCCTAAATACCGCCCGCTAATATGATGGTGCGTCCCGATCTCGGCACGGCGCAACCGCGAAAAGTAGCTTTCGGCCCAGTTGGTGGAGTTGTCTAATTCATCAACGAAATTGACCGAATGATTAACACGGAAAAACGTTAGTTATCGGCAGTTGGCCGAACGATTGGAGGCTATGGGCATTCATGAAAGCGAGCGGAACATAAACAATAAAATTAGCCGTGGTGGATTTACGGCTGTATTCTTCGTGCAATGTCTAAACGCCATTGGTTGCCAGACTCTACGCTTCACGGATTCCTAGTCGGCATCGTTTTTGCCGTCAGCGTATTTTGGATTGGCTTGGTTATTGGGTCCGAGCTAGTAGGCAGCAGCCATGGCCAAAATGCCGCCAAACAGGACAGTGCAAATACTGCCGCCAAACAATCCAAGGCCCAGGGGCCACCGCCAACGGCTATAGCCAACCCAGAAAAGGGCAACCCAGGCCGCGCCGGACAAGCCTTGTGCGATTATCCCCAAGGCGCCAAAGACAAGGATCTTTGCCAACAGTGGCGCATGGCTGAAGCCGCTGAAGAACAGGCTTATTGGGTTGAAGCGCAATTCTGGCTTATTCTGGCCGAAGTAATTGCTGTCGTGGTGGCTCTCGGTGCGGCCATATCCGCCGCGATCTATGCTAGGCGATCCGTTGAAACCAGCCGGCAAGAAGTCCGCGCCTATGTTGATATGTCGCACCGCCCCAATGGGCTGGTCTCAACGGAAGGTATCGAAGACGGGGTAGATGCGTATGGCATCAAGATCAAGGTTGCGAACCACGGAGGCACGCCAGCGGATGTCACGGCCATATTTCTCGTCGCATACTCCATTCTTGGAGAACAAGAGAGGGTGCCGCCAAGCTTCCCCGTGAACCACAGGGGCGAGCCGGTCAATTACTACCTGATGCCGAACGCCCACTTCGACTATACTGTCACGATTGGAATTCGTCGTCGTCCGGGCGATGAAGTCAGGGTCGCTGGGTATGTCGACTACACAGACGCTTTCGGCAAGAACCATAGGTGCGGCTATGGTCGTGTCTATACTCCTGGCGATACCAAGAACAATCTGCACTTCGCCACCGAACCGGGGTGGAACTACGACCGCCGACGCCGAAGAGGCGAGGGACGCGGCCCAAAAGACACCAGCTAGTCCAGCAACCAACCATTTTCTCAAATCAACCCCCGTCTGGAGCTAGGCTTGGTGTGTTTGCTACCTAATTCCGATCAATGGGTGGCCGGGTGGGGGAGCGGGCGGCTCGGCAATCTCAAAATGGTCTAAGCCAATCGCGGGTGCTCCGGCGCTCAGGGGGTGGAAATGCGGCAGGATATCTGCCAGCTGACCTGCCCGTTTTTGGCTAGCTTGTCGTAATTCAGGCGTTGTTTCTTCGCATGCTGGCGAAACACGGCTTCCAACTGTTCGCGGGTCGCGGCATCAAGATCGTCGGCGTCCAGATTGATGTTCGCTGGCAACGTGCTATTTCGTTTCGCTACCGATTTTACCGGCTTGCCGGCTGATTTTTTCCCGCCCGCGTTAAAAATATCATCCCAGCCCGCGCGATAATCGTCGGTCGACACGCTGGAGAAATAGCTGATCGGACGACTGGGCGCCGAGGATTTCTTGCCGCCGCTACCGCCGCCGCTGCCGCCGTCACTGCCGCTGTCCGCGTCACTGGTTGCTGCCGGGGCCTCGGATGTCGAGGTATCAGCTTTCACCGCTTCCGGCTTCGGCGTCGCGCTTTCGGCCTTTTTTGTCTTTGTGTCCGTCTTGGTCGTTGGTTTTGCAGCCATTTTTATTTAAATGCCAGTTCTTGGAAATTGAGGCTGGTCCATACCGCCCTCGTTGCCGTATCCGTTTATCAAATTAGCCTCGGGCTGCTCAAGCGAAATTTTTGCCGTCCCGGAATTGCTCTGGTGGCCTTTCTCATGCCCTGGCGGCGAACGGGCCTTTTAGCAACTGACCGGCGTAGTTGCCCGTGGCCTCGCCATGTTCGAAGGTGACGGCGCCGTTCACCACGGTGGCGGCAATGCCATCGGCCTTCTGCACCAGCCGCCGGGCGCCGCCGGGCAGGTCCGACATGACGGTCGGCATACCCGGTTTGATCCCGTTCTCGTCAAAGATCACCAGATCGGCGGCATAACCGGCCCGGATCAGGCCCCGGCCGGATAATTCCCAGGCCGATGCATTGTCAAAGGTCAGCATGCGCACGGCTTCCTCCAGGGTGAAGGCCTCGCGGATACGAACCCAGTAATTCAACAGATGGGTGGGCAGCGAGGAGCCCATTTCCTGGCACACATGGGCGCCGGAATCGGAAAAGGTGGCAAGCGTACGCGGATGCTTGAGCAGGCCAAGCACATCTTCCGGGTTTTCGTTGACCAGCGGCTGGACAAAGATCTGGTTTTCGTTTTCCAACATCAGATCGATCATGGTCTCGACCGGGTTCTTATTGCTGTCGCGGGCCAGCTCCGCGACCGTCGGGTCATCCCAATCGACACCGCGCATCACCAGCAGGGAGGCATAATCGGGCCGCAGCGGGTTGGTTGTCGCCGCGCCGCCGCCCTGAAACTCGAATCCCTTCGGCTTCATTTCGGCTTCTTCCGCAATCAGTTGGCGGCGCGTATCGGGATCGGCCAGGCGGCGCTTTTGCTCTGCCAGCGGCAGCGCGCGGACCACCTTCCAGGTTGGCAGGAAATCGAATGGAAGATTAGATTTAAGAGAGAAGATGGCATTGATGGAACGGGTCGTCGCCTGCCCATACATACGCCCGCCCTGGGCCACGGTGCTGTCCAGATAGTCCGTATGGAACTGCCACGGCTTCGGCTCCTTGCCCTGGCGCGAGGCGATGGTGCCGAACATGACGGGACGGCCGCTTTTCAGCGCGATCCGCTGCAATTGTGCAAAAAATTCCTCCTGTGCCGCACCGCTGGTGACATCCGGGGCGACCTGAAAGATGCCGGCGTTCAATTCGGACATCACGGCGACAAGGCGGTCGATCTCCTCCCACGAGCCGATCCGGCTGGCCACGGGCTTGTCCGCGGGGGTCACGTGGGTGGGCGAGCGCGAGGTCGAAAATCCCATGGCCCCGGCGCGAATAGCCTCCGCCACGGCCCGCGACATTGTCTCGATATCGGCCTCGGTCGCGCTTTCGTCCAGCGCCCGCTCGCCCATGGCATACATGCGCAGCGCGGAATGACCGATGTAGGAGCCGTGGTTGAGCGCCTTTGGCGCGCGTTCGACGGCGCCAAGATATTCCGGGAAGGTTTCCCAATCCCAATTGACACCGGCCATGATGGCCGCGGCCGGAATATCCTCGACCGCTTCCAGGCAGCGGGCGTACCATTCCCGGTCCTCGGGTTTGCAAGGTGCCAGGGCAAAGCCGCAATTGCCCATTATCACCGAAGTGACGCCGTGCCAGCATGAACAGCTGCCCAAGGGGTCCCAGGTAACCTGCGCATCCATATGGGTGTGGCCGTCGATAAAGCCCGGCGAGACGATCATCCCCTCGGCGTCAATCGTTTGCGCCGCGCCGTTGCGGATGCGGCCGATTTCAACGATGCACCCGTCCTTGACGCCGACATCGGCGCGGTAGCGCGCCATACCGGAACCATCGACAACCGTGCCGTTCTTGATTACCAGATCCAAAGCCATGACAAACCCCCATTCGCGCCGGTTAACAGTCGCTTCATCGTCGTCGAACGCGTCCACTGCATGATGATTATGCCCAAATCATATCACCAATGTAATGGCCTTTCTCGCCTGGGTCTCGCCTAGGTCTCTGGGGGATCTCCCGGTGCCCTTCCGGGTTTTGGTCATAATGCGCCCCTGCGCTATAGTCGCCCGGCATCGTTGGTGAATGACACGCGTTGGAGGGGATATATGACCACGGCCCATGAAAGATTTGTCGCGGCGCAGAGCAAGCTGAACGCCGCGCCCATTGAAATAGATCTGGCGACCACCGCCCTGCTGATCATCGATATGCAGGAATACTTCGTAAATCCACAGTCGCCTTTTTCCCGCATGCTGGAACAACGGGCATCCGGGCTGGGCGACTATTTTCAAGCGCGTTCGAAAGCCATGGTCGAACCCAATCTGGCGCGGCTGTTGGATTTTTTCCGGGGCCGCAAACAACGGGTGATTTTCACCACGGTCGCCTCGGAATGCGCCGATGGCAGCGACTGGGCCCCGGCCTTCAAGCGCATGAACGAAGAGGCCCGCGCCGGCATCGGCGAGACGGCCCTGCCGGCCAGGACAGACCCGTGGGCTCGCATGGTCGAGGCACTGGAACCCAACGAGGACGAGGTGGTGATCAACAAAACCACCTTTGGCGCCTTTGCCTCCACCGGTCTGGACGCCACCTTGCGCAACCTTGGCATCAAGACCCTGGTGCTGGGCGGGGTGGTCACCAATCGTTGTGTCGAGACCACCATGCGCGACGGCACGGACCGGGGGTACCGGGTGATTTTGGTAGATGATGCCTCCGCCACCTATTCCCAGGAAATGCAGGACGCCACCACCCTGTCGTTGCAAGGCGCCTATGGCTTCGTCCGCCAAACCGACGAAGTTCTGAGCCTGCTGGCCCAGGCCCCGTCCGAGCCAGCGCCCCAACCATAGAAACCGCCATAAAAACCGCCGTCCGGCGGGGGCAATGCTATGCGGCGGGCGATGCCCGTTCGATGATGGCGTCGAAATCCACCCCGGCGGGCAGCGTTCCGTAGGCGCCCATCCAGCGGGAGCCCAGGCGCGAAGCGCAAAAGGCGTCCCCCACGGCGGCGGGCGCATGTTGCACCAACAACGCGCCTTGAAGCGCCGTGGCCAGCATTTCCGTGATGCCCCTGGCGCGGAGTTCCAGGTTTTCCGGGTCGTTGAGTTCGTCCTTCAGCGCATCGGTGGCGGCGTCCAGCCGCGCATTTCCCCCTCGCGCGGCGTCCAGTTCAGCCAGCAAGGCGGGCACGGCGGCTTTCTCCCGGAACATGGCGCGCAAGACGTCCAGGCACATGACGTTGCCCGAACCTTCCCAGATGCTGTTGACCGGCGCTTCGCGGTAAAGCCGGGGCATGATCGAGTCCTCTATGTAACCTGGCCCGCCGTGGCATTCCATGGCCTCGTAGGTGTGTCCCGGCGCGCGCTTGCAGATCCAGTATTTGCCCACCGCCGTGGCGATGCGGGCCAGGGCGGCGGCACCCTCGTCCGCCGGCCCTTGATCCATGGCGCGAGCGATGCGCAGGGTCAGGGCCAAGGCCGCCTCGGACTCCACAGCCAAGTCGGCCAGCACGTTCCGCATCAAGGGCTGTTGGATCAGCTTCTTTTGGAACGCCGCCCGGTGCGTGGTGTGGTGCAGGGCCTGGACCAGACCCTGGCGCATCAAAGCGGCCGACGAGAAGCAGCAGTAAAAGCGCGTACCCTGCACCATGTCCAGGATCGTACGCACGCCCCGGCCTTCCTCGCCAACCATGACGCCCCAGGTGCCCTGCAGTTCCATTTCCGATGAGGCATTGGAGCGGTTGCCCAGTTTGTCCTTGAGGCGTTGGATGAAGAGGTTGTTACGCTCGCCGTCCGGCGTCCAGCGCGGCACCAGGAAACAGGACAGGCCCACATCGGTGTAGGCCAGGGTCAGGAAGGCATCCGACATGGGGGCGGAGCAAAAAAACTTGTGCCCTGACAAGCGGTATTCGGCACCCTGGCCGCTGGTATCGCCAGCAGCCACGGCCCGCGTGGTATTGGTGCGCACGTCGGAACCGCCCTGTTTTTCGGTCATGAACATGCCCATGGTGGCGCCGGTTTTTGCTCCCGCGGGGATGTCGCGGGGATCGTAGGACGTTGACAGCAACCTGGGAATCCACTCGTCGCCGACACTGGGTGTGGTGCGCAGGGTGGGCACCACGGCATAGGTCATCGCCATGGGGCACAGCACGCCGCCCTCCGGCTGATTGAACATGTAGGTAAGCGCCGCGTGGGCGACCTGGGCGCCCGGCCTGGGGTGGTTCCAGGCGAAGTTGGGCACCTCGTTCTCAATCGCCACGGCCATCAGATCGTGATAGGTGGGATGGAATTCGGCCTGGTTGATGCGCATGCCATTGCGGTCAAAAGCCTTGAGTTCCGGGCTGTGCCTGTTGGCCTGGTCTGCTTTTTCAAAGATCTCCACGGCGCCCGCGATTTTGCCGAAAGCCGCTAGTTTGTCCCCGGCCCAGCCGCCGCCCTCCCGCGCCACGCCCTCGCGCAAGGCCGCATCGGTCAGCCACAAATCCTGATCGCCCAGGTGCGGCGGCATGTTGGTGACTTCATGGGTCGGCAGATTGGCCAATGGCTTTAGCGGGATCATTGCCTTCAGTCCTCCTGAACAGGGTTTCTATCAGCACGGCTTGGTATAACATCATGCCCTATTGGCTTGCCACTACAGTTGCTTGTCCAGGCATTCTCAGTGGACGGGAGGGGATATCCATGCAAACAGCCATCACCGAACATGTGGTCAAGACTGACCGGCACACGACCTTTTATCTGGCGGCCGGCCCGGCGGACGGGCCGTTGTTGATTTTTGTCCACGGCTGGCCGGAATTATCAATCAGTTGGCGGCACCAGCTGCCGGCATTGGCCGCCCTGGGGTTCCGTTGCGTGGCCCCGGACATGCGTGGTTATGGCCGCTCCTCCGTACCGGGGCGCCATGCAGACTATGGCCAGTCCGAGATCGTCGCCGATATGATCGAGTTGCTGGACGCCCTGGGCCGCGAGGCCGCGGTCTGGATCGGCCATGACTGGGGCAGTCCGGTGGTCTGGAACATCGCCTCGCATCATCCTGACCGGGTTAGGGGGGTGGCCAGCCTCTGCGTGCCCTATGGCCCATTGGAACAGGGGTTGGAGGGTTTGATTGCTGCTGTTGATAGATCGGTATATCCGGAGGACGAGTTCCCTGCCGGCCAATGGGAATATATGCGCTTTTACGAGGAAAACTTCGCCCACGCCACGGCGGGCTTCGAAGCCAATCCCTACAACACCGCCAAGGCGCTGTTTCGCAGCGGCAGTCCGGCGGGCCGTGGCAAGCCTTCGCGCACGGCATTTGTCCGCCAGCAGGGCGGTTGGTTCGGCCCGGAAATCGCCGCCCCTGATGTGCCCCGCGACGATGCTGTCATCACCGAGGAAGATTTGTCCGTCTATGCCGCGGCCATGACGCGAACCGGCTTTTTTGGCGCGGATTCCTATTATATGAACCATGCCGCCAACGCCGCCTATGCCAAGACAGCCCGGAATGACGGGGTTCTGGAAATGCCGGTGCTGTTCATCGCCGCGCGTTATGATTACACCTGCGAATGTATCGATTCCGATTTGGCAAAGCCCATGGCCGGTAGCTGCAAGAACCTGACGACGCGGGTGATCGACAGCGGCCATTGGATGGCGCAGGAAAAACCGGTGGCGGTCAACGCCGCGCTAAGTCACTGGCTGGCGACCCAGGTGCCCGGCATCTGGCCCCTGCCGTGATTCAGGCGGCGGCGTAACTCTATTTTGGGGCGCAGTAGAGTTGATGCAGCAGGGAGATGACTTCCTGCGCTTCTTTGCTGCACAACGAGTAACGGATTTCCTTGGCGTTGCGCCGATTGGTGACCAGGCCGTCCCGGCGCAGACGTGCCAGGTGTTGCGACAGTCTGGGTTGCCGGATGCCGGTTACAGCCTCCAGCGACGAGACATTCATCTCCTCCTGAACCAACATGCACAGAATTTGTAGTCTGTCCGGATTTGCGATCGCCTTGAGAAATTTGCTTGCTTCGCCGGCCACAGCGGCAAGTTCAGTCGAATCCACGTTGTATTCCGTTCCCGTTCCTGACCCGCCGAACAATGCCCGCAGGCATCTTGCCGCTACTTTGCCGCGTATCGATTTGGCGGTGGTTTTCACCGGAAGTCAAGACTGGTTTGTTTTTTCAAGAAGACCGAACCAGCGGTTTCGCCGCTGCACCGCCCCTAATGACTTCGGTTATGATAAACTACCTGACTTTCGATGGCGGACACAGCGCCAAGACCTGGCAGCCTTAGACGCATGATTGATTAGTCCATCGTTTCAGGGCAGAAAAAACTATATCTGATCAGTGTGTCAACGCCGAACAACATCACGAAGGTTACAACGAAGGTCATTGCGGCATGAGCAAACTGTTGGTTTTGCAACACACGGAAGCTGAATTTCTAGGCTTGATCGAAGATCACCTGGAGGCCCGGCGCATCGCCTTTCAATATGTCCGTCCCTTTGTCGACCAGGGCTGGCAACTGAAGACGTTCGATCCTTTTGACGGCCTGGTATTGTTGGGTGGCGGGCCATGGAGCTGCTCTGGCGAGAGGAACCTGCCCTCGCTGGCCGGCGAGGTGGAGTTGTGTGCCCGGTATCTTGCGGACGGGCTGCCGGTTCTTGGTTTTGGTCTGGGTGCGCAGATATTGGCACTGGCGGCGGGCGGCGGCAGTCAGGCAACGCCGTTTGAATTCAAATTGATAAAAGCGGCGCGGGTGGCTGATGAAGCGGCGGCGGCTTTCCTGCCGGAAGAATTTCACATTGTCCGATACGGGCGCGGCCGGGCGTTGCCACCACCAGGGGCGCGGACCCTTGCCCAGGATACGGATGGCGGGCCGCTGGTCTTTCAAATAGGAGAGAACAGCTTCGGGTTCGCCGGCCATCCGGGGGTAAAATCCGGCATTATCGAAGATCTGATCATGGAATTCGAGGAAGGGCCCGAAGACGCGATCCCACAATTGAATGAATTACGCGCCGTGCACCGGGACATTGAACGTAGCCTGCACCAAATCATGGTTGGACTGGTGCAGCGGACCGGCTGGATGCGGCCCGATCCCCAGGACTGAACACGGCGTTTGAATTCGGTGGATATCCGCCGACTGGATGTCCTTCCGCCTCATGCCAAGATGCTTCACCTGCGAAAAGCGCATGTAAAAAACTTGTCGATTGGCCAATTTTGAAATAACATTTGCGATAAATCGCATATGTAGATCGGGGCGCAAATGCATATTAGGGAATGTTCATGGCCGAAAAATTGCTGATAGTGTTGGTCAACACCGATCCGAGGAACGGCGAGGAGCTGGGTGCGCCGATTTTTCAGGCAACCGTCGCCGCCGCCATGGAATACGAGGTTGAAGTCATCTGTACGGCGACCGCCGGCCGGTTGATGCGCAAGGGCGTCGCGGAAAAGCTGTTCGTCAAGGAAGGTTCGCCAAAGAGCGTCTATGATTTCATCAAGGATGCGCACGAGGCGGGGGTGGTCTTCAATTGCTGCTCACCCAATCTGGATCTGTTCGATATGACCGTGGATGATCTGATCCCGGAATGCTCCGGCGTAGTTGGCGGGGCCTATCTGATTGAACAGGTGATGGAAGACGACGATACCCGCGTCTTGACCTATTAAATGACAAGCTCACCGCAACCTGGTCAACGCGCCGTCGGCAAACTTGCCGACCCCATCGGTGCCGATGCGCCCCTGGATCGCGAGGCGCTGGAAGAGATCTTTGACGATATCCGCACCCATCCCCGTTACGACAGCGAACTGAATGGCTGTTTGAATTGCGGCATCTGCACCGCCACCTGTCCGTCGGCGCATTACTACGACTATTCACCGCGCGAGATCGTACAGCTGCTGTGGACGGAAAATCTCGACGGCATCTACGATGCCATGCAGGAAAAAATCTGGGCCTGCGCCCAATGTTATACCTGCGCGGCGCGCTGTCCCTTCGGCAATTCGCCCGGTGGCCTGGTGATGGTGATGCGGGAAGTGGCGATCAAGCACGGCATGGAATCGGCCAAGGAAGTTTTGCGGCCTTTCTCCCGGGTCATGTTGAAAGTCATGACGACCGGCAATCAGCTGGCGCCGAACATGATCACGCCGGAACATTTCCCCGATTGGGGGCCGAATATTTCCAAGGTCGAAGCGCCACTGAATATTCTGCGCAAGGCCATTCCCATGCCGACCCTGCACACACAGGAAACCGCCTGGGCCGTCAATCTGAAAACCTCGATTGAGCTTTATACCATCTGGGAGGAGTCCGGCGTCCTTGATCAGCTGGAAACCATGGATGAAAACCTTTTCGACGTTATCGTCGATATCATGGATGAAAAGCGCGAGGACTATGCCGATTGGCTGGAAGAACAAGATGATGACGGTGACGACGATGATTGAGGCCAGAATGAGTTGCGCGAGTCTACAATGGGGTGGGATTAACGATGAGCGATAACGGCGAACGATTTACCGGTCATGGGGAAGAATGGCGCGATGCCAAGTTGAGCGCCCAGGACGCGCGCACCGCGACCTCCTGGGTTGAGGCAAAGATCGACAAGCGTGCACTGTTGACCAACAAGGACCGCGTCGAGGACGTGCGCGATGCCATGTGGCAGCTGGAAAAAGATGGCGAAATTATCGTTCATCGGGTTACCGATCAACATGAACCGGTGATGGCGAAAACGCTTTACGGCTGGGACAAGAAAATTCCCACCAACCAGCTTTGGCATCACAAATCCTGCGGCCAGTGCGGCAATATTCCGGGCTACCCGGCGTCATTGCTATGGCTGATGAACCAGACCGAAACGCGCTATCTGGACGAAACCGATCAGACCTCGTGCACGGCCTGGAATTACCATGGCTCCGGCATTGGCAATATCGTCTCTCTGGCTGCCGTTTTTCTGCGCAATTTTCACCAGGCCTATGTCTCAGCCCAGGCGGAAGGCCTGGATCCGGGCTATTATTATCCCCTGGTGCATTGCGGCACGTCTTTCGGCAACTACAAGGAAGTGCGTCATTTTCTGATGCATTCCGCCGAATTGCGCGAACAGGTCCGGAAAATCCTGGCGAAGCTGGACCGCCTGATCGACGGCAAGCTGTTGATACCCGAGGAAATCGTACATTATTCCGAATGGCTGCATGTCATGCGCGGCCGGATCGCCGCCAAACAACAGATCGATGCCTCGAATATACGGGTGACCATTCATCCGGCCTGCCATGTCTACAAGATGGTGCCCGAGGATGTGATCTATGACGACGATGTCCTGGACGGCAACCGGGTCGCGGTATCCACCGGCATCATGCAGGCAATGGGCACCCAGGTGATCGATTATTCAACCTGGTACGATTGCTGCGGCTTTGGCTTTCGCCACATCATTTCGGAACGGGAATTCACCCGCTCCTTCGCAATCGACCGCAAGATCAAGGTCGCGGTGGAGGAAGCACGGGCCGACGTCATGGTTGGCCATGATACCGGCTGCATCACGACCCTGGACAAGAACCAGTGGATCGGCAAGGCGGTGGGCAAGGATTATGCATTGCCGGTCCTGGCCGATTGTCAGGTGGCGGCGCTGTTATGTGGCGCGCATCCCTACAAGATCGTGCAAATGCATTGGCATGCCTCGCCGTTCGAGGATCTGCTGGAAAAACTTGGCATCGACTGGCAGGCGGCGAAGGCGGAGTTCGAAGGTTATTTGGAAGAAGTCGCCCAGGGCAAAATCGAAACCCTGTACGAGCCCCGGCGCGCCATCACCTCTGGCGAAGGATATCGACCTTGACTGACCCAATACTGATTGTCGGCGGCGGGCCGGCGGGCCTGGGGGCAGCGCAAGCCCTGTCCGCGATTGGCCGCAAATCCATTTTGGTGGAAAAAGAAGCGGAATTGGGCGGTGCGCCGATTATCTCCGGTTACGCCAAACTGGTGCCCAGCGGCGAATGGGCCAAGGATGCCATTGGCGGCATGGTGCAACGGGTCGCGGGCAGTGATTTGGTCGACGTCCGGCTGGGTGCGCGGGTTACCGAATTCGCCGGCACACCGGGCTCCTTCAACGCGACTTTGAGCAGCGGCGAGCAATGCCAGGTCTCGTCGGCGATCCTGGCGACCGGCTTTACCCATTTCGATTCCATCAACAAGCCGGAATGGGGCTTTGGCACTTACCCGGATGTGGTGACAACGGTGCAGGTGGAACAGATGTTGTCGTCGGGTAAGGGGGTCTATTGCCCGTCCGACGGCCGCGTGCCGGATCGGGTTGCGATCCTGTTATGCGTTGGTTCCCGCGACCGTCAAATCGGCCGCGAATGGTGTTCTAAAATCTGTTGCACGGTATCGGCCAATATCGCCATGGAAATCCGTGAATTGCTGCCCGACTGCAGTGTCTATATCTACTACATGGATATCCGCACCTACGGCCAGTATGAGACTGAATATTATTGGCGCAGCCAGGAAGAATTCCGCGTCAAATATATCAAATCCCGTGTCGCGGAAGTTACCTCGGACGGCAATCGCCTGTTGATCAAGGGTGAGGATACCCTGGTCAAACGCCCGATCGCCATCCCCTTTGATCTGGTGGTTCACGCCATCGGCATGGACCCCAATCTGGAGAACGCGACGATTGCCGAAACCTTCGGCGTGGATTTGCAGAAGGAAGGCAATATCGCACAGCAATTCAGCTACGGCGGTATTGGCCTGACCTCGCGCGCCGGCGTCTATGTGGCGGGTGCCGCCGTCGGGCCGGAAACGATCGACGATTCCATCGCCCAGGGGCAGGCGGCGGCAATGGCGGCCCTCGGAATGGCCGGGGGAATGGATGGGGGCATGTTGGCGCCTTCGGCGGCAGCGGAATAGCGCCGGTTATGCGGGGAATGGGATAAGGTGGCGATGCTAAGCAATTGGCTCAAACGGAAGCCGCCAGCGGCGTTGCCCGGCATGCCCGGCGTCGTTCTGCACCTGTCCGGGCCGACATTGGATCAGGCCCTTGCCTCGCTCCAATCTGGCGCGGAGGCGTATGGCGGGATTGAGCGGCTGTTGGACGCGCTGGTGGCCAAGGCTGAGTATTTTCGTAGTCAGCTGACTGGCGGGGCCATCGACCATCTGAGCGATCATGCGCTCTATGATCTTGCCGCTTTCATGCCGTCGGTGCGCCGCCGCGTTGCGGCGGCGGTCGCGGATCATGGTATCGGTCATCTGCGCGAAGCGTTCCGCAGGCTGCTTGACAATGCCCAGGACCCCCAGCGCGCCGACGAACGCATGGCGGCTTTTGTTCAGGCCTTTCCCATCGACCGCAAACATCGGTGGGTGCGCGATCTGGCGGCCGAGACGCTGCACAATATCATGCCGGGGGTTTATCCCCTGATGACCCGTTGGATCTGGGACGCCGGCGCCAACACCGGCGTTTTGCGCGAAATCTGGCACACCGAGGACGGCGTGCTGGGGCGGCTGGCGGTTCCCGACGATTTTCAAACGCACGTAAATCTGCGCGACGAACTGGTGGGCTACAGCATTAACCGCGGGCTCGGCTCGGACCCGGAATTCCTGGTCGATTTGCTCTGCGCGCAAGTCTATGGCGGTTACATCGGCAGCCAGGGGGCGAGTTATCTAAAGACCGAGTTTTCCGGACCAAAGGACGAATTTCAATACACCTTGCGAATGTTGGGCCTTGATGTCGCGGATATGGATGGCCGCCGGACAAGGGTGAAATTGCCCGGTGGCCAAAACCTTGGCGAAGACCGTGGCGAAGGCCTTGGCGAACGCCCGGGGCGGCATCGGTTTTCGGGCCTTGTCGAGTTAACGGCGGAGGGGGCCGGGTAGTGCCAATCCATGAAAAATCACTGATCCGCCCGGAAGATCTGACCGAGCATGAACAGTTGGAGATCGACGGCGTCGATGTCTCGGGGCATTGGAGCACGTTTATAGAAACCCGCGTGGTCTCCGATTACAACGAGCGGATGGAGGAGGAAATCGCGGCCTTGCCCGGCGGCGAATATATTCACCGCTGCTTTCAATGTTCCTCCTGCACCAACGTCTGCACGGTCAATGACCTGAACCCGGATTTCAACCCGCGTTATTGGATCTATCTGGCGCGCATGGGCTTTGAAAAAGAATTGCTGCGTGACAAGGATCTGCTCTGGCAATGCGTCTCCAAGATAGGGTTCGGCAGGGAAG
>FLOH01001339.1_pt1 | contig 38977 bp, 37 predicted proteins | sample 756751 | NCBI WGS metagenome assembly FLOH01 (sample SAMEA4026879, study PRJEB14308) | marine metagenome | biome: coastal water; material: water | depth 74 m
CAAGCTTGGTAAATTAATTCGTTTGGTTCCGCATCCCGTTATTTTCGGCTTTGTCAACGGACTAGCCATCATTATTTTTATGTCACAACTGGTCCAATTTCAGGATGAATCCGGAAATTGGCTTACTGGAGCCCCGCTATACATCATCCTTGGATTGGTCCTCTTGACCATGGTCATCATCTATGGGCTGCCCAAATTGACAAAAATAATTCCGGCCTCACTTGCCGCCATTTTAGTCGTTTTTGGGTTAGTGACCTTTTTTGACATCGACACCAAAACCGTGGGCGACATGGCCTCGATCGCTGGTGGATTTCCGCCGTTTCACATTCCGAGTGTTCCCTTTACCTTCGCGACACTTGCTCTGATATTCCCTTACGCCGCAATCGTTGCTGGGGTCGGTTTGATCGAGAGCCTTTTGACCCTAAACATTATTGATGAAATAACCGAAACCCGTGGTCGTGGCAATAAAGAAGCCATTGCTCAAGGTCTGGCCAATATGTTGTCTGGTTTGTTTTCAGGAATGGGTGGTTGTGCCATGATCGGCCAGAGTTTGATCAATATCTCCAACGGAGCACGGGCCCGTTTATCTGGTATTGTCGCTTCGATTATGTTATTGGTTTTTGTGATGTTCGGCTCTGGATTGATTGAAAAAGTGCCCATGGCAGCGCTGACAGGTCTTATGATCATGGTTTCGATAGGCACCTTCGAATGGGCGAGCCTAAGAACGTTTAACAAAATGCCCAAATCAGACATCTTTGTGATGGTCATGGTGACCTTGGTTACTGTTCTGCTGCACAACTTGGCCTTGGCGGTCATTATTGGTGTTGTTATTGCCGCATTGGTTTTTGCTTGGGACAATGCCAAACGCATCCGAGCCCGCAAATACACCGATGACGATGGCGTGAAACATTACGAAATATACGGCCCACTATTTTTTGGCTCCGTCACTGCATTTAATGAGAAATTTGACGTCGGCAACGACCCCAAGGAGGTCATTATTGATTTTGCCGAAAGCCGTGTGGTCGACATGTCTGCCATCGAAGCCTTGAACAAAATTACCGAGCGCTACCTCAAGGCCGGAAAGTCTGTCCATCTTAAGCACTTAAGTTCAGACTGCAAACAATTGCTGGCAAATGCCGAGCAAATTATTGATGTCAATGTTTTGGAAGACCCAACTTACAAAGTTGTTGTAGATCGCGTTTAATTTCTATTTAGTGAATGAGACCAATCCGCCTCAAACAATAGAATCCATGCACCAAAAGCCCTTTTTAGCCCAAAAGACTTGTCCCGTTTGCCAACGGCCATTTTCTTGGCGCAAAAAATGGGAAAAGAATTGGGAGAGCGTGGTCTATTGTTCCGAAAAATGTCGCAGAAACAAATCATCCCAATGAATGCCTTAGTCTGGTTTACCGATAACCTCAGAGTTGCCGATCACCCTTTGTTGCGTGAGGCTTGTGCGCAAAGCCAGCGGGTGGAGGCTGTATATTGTTTTGATCCACAAAACGGCCAAAAAAACAACGCTGAACAAGTCCTTTGCGCGTGGTCATGATACAGATTTGTTTCAGAAATGGCAACAAGGACAAACGCAAGACGCGTTTGTTAATGCGCATATGATTGAGTTGGCCAAAACTGGTTGGATGAGTAATCGTGGCAGACAAAATACCGTAAGTTATTGGGCCAAAACCTTAGGCCAAGATTGGCGCATAGGCGCCGCCTATTTTGAAACCCATCTTATCGACTACGACGTTGATTGTAATTGGGGCAATTGGATGTATGCCAGTGGTGTGGGTAACGATCCGCGTGATCGTGTCTTCAATACCGCTCGTCAAGCGGATATGTATGACCCGCAGGGCGATTTTCGTCGGCTTTGGCTCGGTACAACAACGGGGTTAAAATAGATACGTGACGGCACAACTCAGGCCAAATGGGTGGCCAGGTCTCAATCCTGCTGGCGTCCGTGATGCAGCATAAACCTCATCGAATAGATTGATGACATTGGCTGCAAGCTTTAGTCCAGGCCAAACAAAATAATGAGCCGAAGCATCTACCAGCGTATTGGCCGTAACACTATAGGCTGGGTCCATCATTCCAGAGCCAGCACGCGTTCTAAAGCCACTGCGGTGTCGGACATTGAGATTCAGCGCCCATTTATTGTGCTCCACGCCAACTCCAAGAGCCACTTGATTTTTCGGAATATACGGAATTTCATCGCCTTGATTCACCACTCCATAAATGGCCTCACTACTGTCAAAACTCGTCATAAACTCAGTATCGGTAAGGGTATAGGTGAGGGATATTGGAAGGGTGTAATCCTGTTTATTGTTTTGCAGCACATCATAATTCACTGCAAATTCGAGTCCACTAACCATAACGGCACCCGCATTAAACTGATCCAAACTCCCTGTGCCCCCAGTTGCGCTTAAGTCACTGCCCAAAAGATTTTGATAATCGTTATAATAGCCCACGATTTCGCCCTGGACACCCAGGTGGTCAAAACGCGTCCCCAATTCATAATTTATACTTTTCTCGGCCTTTTGGCCTGGCGTGATGCTCGGAGGAGAGAATCCTTTATGGATGCCTCCAAAGACCTGAATCATGTTATTAAGACGGTAATTCGCCCCCATTCCAGGAATCCAAACAAGCAATTGATTCGCTTTGGTTTGGCGGTCGGTTCCTTCTCTTTGGGGGTCAGTCGAACCATAATCCAAACGTTCGAGGGTTATATCTTCCATGCGCACACCAGGAGTAAAGGTCCATTGCCCAACCTTGGCTGTGTACAAAATATGACTCGCAATGGCACGGGCCTTATTGATCCGGTTAGCGTCCGATCCGCGGACTCCCGAAGTCGTTTTGACCAATTCATTTTGCTCGAATCCGTAGCGGTCGACCCACTGAAATCGATCCTCGTAGTCATAGTGATAACGCGCGCCAAACTCGATCGTATGTCGCCAATTCTGGCCCCAAGTCCATCGGGCGACCGACTGAATACCTGTCGAAAGGTAACGGCGGTTATTAGCCTTAACCCCCAATACATCAGGCGCGGTGTCTTGCGCCCCCAAAAGGGCCTGGTAGGCCAAAGGATATTGATCTGGTGCCATGAGCACCGCACTGATCCCCACTTTTTCGGCCAAGGTCACATCGTCCAATTTATACCAATTGCGTTGCAATTTATTGAGGTAGGCATTGGTGGTAATGGACAAGGTAGGAGAAAATTGCGCCACATGGGTCAGCTGAATTTGCTGCTGTAGGGCATCCATAACATCTTTTGCCGAGGCCTTATAACGCCGATACGGTGTCCGTTCAAAATCATGATCCGTGAGGCCTAAATAGGTCTCGTTGGCTTGTTCCTCAAAGTAATGTATTTTGGCCGTAAGCGACTGATAAACGGCTGCATCTGAGTCGGTTTGTCCCCTTAACTTTATCATATAGTCAGAACGATCAAAACCTGTAGCACCTCCGCCGTCAAGATATTTGAATCCTCCAGAATAGTAGTTTAAGTAATTCGCCAGGTAGCCAAAGTTTTGGCCACTATCGCCTAAGGTCACTTGATGGTTACCCGAATGGTAATTCCCCCGGGCCATCGAGACGTTGCCTGAAAATTTATCAGGTATTACTGCAGTAATCATATTGATCGCCCCACCAGTAGTATTTGGGCCATATTGAATTTGGCTGCTTCCTTTGACAATTTCTAAGGCTTCCATGCGCGCCATCGTTGGAAAGTAATAGGCCGCCGGCGCACTGTAGGGTGCTGGAGCGATCAGGACGCCATCCTCCATCAAGTTGATCTTGGCGCTGCGCTCTGGAGACGTGCCCCGCAGACTAATGTTAGGTCTCAGACCAAAGCCATCCTCTTCGTAACTGTTGACCCCAGGAATGGATTGCAACGTACGGTTGATATCGGTAAATCCATATTTTTGTATCTCACCTTTCGAAAGATAAATTGATGAGCCGGTCTTGTTGCGGCTCTTGAATTTATTGCCGATGATGGCATTGCCCATGAGCAACACCTCCCTGAGTTGTTCTGACTTGATCACAACCGAATCCTGAACAGAGAGACTGACTTGGGCCCCTACCCCTGATCCAAAGCCCAAATAAATAACGAGAAAAAAATAAAAATACCGCACTATCCTTATTTAGAATAATTAAAAATAAGGTGCAAATCTAAGCTCTTTAGCCGATACTTGCAAGTAATTTTTTAAAAAATTCCAACCTATTTTTCCATCCAAAATAGGTTGCGTGTAGCACGTTAATGGGCAGTAAAATACAAGAATTGTCGCAGGAATCTCTTTAGAAAAAATACACTTAGCCATCGGTGGTATACGCAAAAGCCTTAATTTTAGAAGACACAAGGCAAATCTCGCACCAGACCAACGCAACCAAAAATTACCCTTACACCCATGATGCCATCAAAACTTCTTTTCCAACGCACCCTGATGGTGCTTTCTCTGCTCTTAATTCCTTTGGTTGCGATGCAATTTACTGACCAGGTCGATTGGTCATTTGGTGACTTTTTGGTGATGGCCGGGTTACTGTTCAGCCTAACGATGGCTGTAGCAGTAGTCCGGCAAAAAGTCCGCGAAAAAACGCAGCGTATTGGCCTTATAGCGCTATTGCTCTTAATTTTTTTGCTGATTTGGGCAGAGCTGGCTGTCGGGATATTCGGCACATTCTTGGCCGGTAGTTGATCGGACCATGATCAGAAACGCGCCGCACTACTCTGCCATAAACTCCGCCAACAATCGGTGGAAATGATGCACGCCCTTTTCGCGGGTGGGCGAAAAACGACCTGTAGTATAATGGCGTGATCGGATGCCTTTTTGGACGGCTTCGACCACAAACTCATCTTCACGTTCGACTTTGTCTAGCGCTGCACCGGCGCCTTTTTCGCGTTTGCTGGCATCAAAAACATAAGTCACAAACGACACCTTGGACTGCGTTGGAGACAATGGCCGTACGATATTGATCGATAGACCCCACGGATAAAAATTAAACATCATATTAGGGAAAACCCAATAGTAGTAGGCCGATACTTCGCTCCCATAATCGACATGGCCTTCGGGCAAATCAAAAGCATCGCTCGCGCCTTTGGCATAGCCAATTTGCAGGCTCGCATGGTCATAAAGAATGGTGGTATAGGTATCATAATCAATCGCGGCATTGAGCTCATCATGGACAAACGGAATATGGAAGCCCTCCAAATAATTGTCGCAATACAGCGCCCAATGGCTATTGACAATGTAATCGCGGCTTTGCACTGCATCATATTTAAACTGATCGAGCGGCAAAAAGCCCACACGTTCATTGATGACTGCGAGCACGCCTTCAAAATCAAAAGCTGGGGCGATGCTCACAAAAAGATGCTTGGTCCATTGGCGTAGGTCGTAACGGTGCAAATCGTCGCAGGGCCGCGGAAAATCTTTGGCTTGTTCAAATTCGGGCATGCTTTTGAAGGCACCGTCGAGGCCAAATCGCCGACCATGATAACCACACACGAGCTGCTTGGCTTTGCACGGATGATGCGCCAAAATATTGCCTCGGTGGGTACATACATTGGACAGGCACTGCACGTTCCCTTCCTTATCACGGACCACCAGAAGCGGCTCAGAAAGCATCGGGTCCAGCAGCGTCACTGGGCTCACGGATTCGCTCAGGGGGACCAAAGTCTGGTCATCGCCAATCCATTGCCACGTTTTTTCAAAAACAGCCGACTTGAGCTGCTCAAAAACAGCTGTATCGGTATAAAAGTCCGTTGGCAAGGTTTCCGCCTTACGGATATCCGGGTCTACAAAAAATTTACTCATAGCTTTTTCTTTATCCAAATGTAATAAATCGTGATGCCCAATAAGATCAATAAGCCGCCGTAACGCACCACCTCAATCCCACAACCGTAAATGATCCAAAAAATAAATAAAATCGACAAAACTCCGACGCCCATCATCGGATAACGATGGCGCTCTTGCGAATTATTGAGTAACACAATCAAACTCACAATAGACATCAGGTAAGGCGTCAACACCGACAGGGTTGACAGATTCATCATAAAAGCGAACACATCCACAAGGCGCTCCGAAAAACGAAAGAGCAAAACAGTCGAGGCCAAAAGACTGGAGACAACAATGCCCAATATCGGGGCACCATGTCCATTGACTCGAGCAAAAAACTGAGGGAAAAGGCGATCTTTGGCCGTGGCCATAGGGATTTGGCCTTGTATCAAAATCCATCCATTTAGCGCGCCTAGGGTAGCCGCGATGGCCCCGCCAGCCACAATGTATTTGGAAGACACCCCCCAAAATTTTGAAGCAGCATCAGCAAAAGGGGCTGTCGAATCCATCAGGACCTCTGGAGGTAAAATACCAAAAATGGCTACTGAGGATAAAATATAAGTCACCGTGGTAATGCCCAAGGCAATCATGCCGGCACGTCCTACCGTCTTTTTGGCGTTTTTAATTTTAGCGCTGGCAACCGTTGCCGATTCTAGGCCCAAGAAGGCAAATAGCGTTAAGGTTGTTGTGGCCGAAATAGCTTGAAAATCACTTTTACCACTAATATTCTCAAAAGAAATTAGGGACCAGTCGATGTACCATATCCCAATAAAGCTAATGGCCAATATCGGTATAAGCTTGAGCACTGTCGTGATTTTTTGTACCCATGCGATGGTCATGATAGACCACGAATTAATGAAGCTGAACAACCAAATCGCCCCGAGCCCCGAGGCAATGGCCAAGGCTTTGTGCTGGCCTACCTCCGGCACAAAAACAGTCAAATAACCCACAAAAGCTACCGCAATAGCCGCGTTGGTGCACCAAATAGAAATCCAGTACCCCCAGCCGACCAAAAAACCCCAAAAATCACCTAAGACCGTTTTGGTATAAGCATAGGGTCCGCCAATTGTATCGGGCATGCGTTGGGATAGCCAACGAAAAATTAGCGTAAAAAACAGAGCACCAAGAGCCGAAAAGAACCAACCAAATAAACTAATGCCGCCATATGCCGCTAGTGTGGCCGGAAGCAAAAAAATCCCCGAGCCAATCATATTGCCTGTGATGAGTGCCGTGCTGGACCATAATCCAATTTTTTTGACCGCCGTATTGATTGCCATAAATCTTTGAGGTTTGCGTTTGTTATTTTATGCTTTCACCACGTTAATGTACTCATTATTTGTTTTGTGACAGATAGGTCATAAATCCGGTCTGCCCCCCAGGCCAACTTTTACGTTACAACAAATGCAACAACTCCCGTTGCACGTATTGAGCACTTTGGTCAACACTCTGCATCGAATTGACAGCAAAATTACCGCCTTGTTCGACATAATACTGCTGCAAACCAGCGCGCTTTGGATCGGGTAATAGGCTTGTATAATCAATGGACCCGTTCCCCATCTCGGTGTAATCGCGCGTGATCTTGTCCATGTCCTTGATGTGCCACAGCGGGAATCGCCCCGGAGCCTTTTCGATCAATTCCTTCGGCGTAAGGACCCCTGCGTGCATCACCCAGTAAAAATCTACTTCCATCTGCACCAAATCGGCCTGGGTTTCATTCAAAACCACATCATAACCCATTATACCGTCATATAAGTCAAAATCATAACCAAAATTGTGATAAGCGAACCCAATGCCTGAGGCTTTGCAGCGCGCTCCAATGAGGTTCAGCTTCTCAGCCAATTGCTTATAACCCTCGAGCGTGTGTTGCGCCGGGCGTAAAATAGGCCAAACGATATAGGGGTCGTTGAGCGCTGCGGCCCCCTCGATACAGCGATCAGTGTAGTCCATTAGCGCCTGGGCCGTCAAATCAAATTGATCCGCAAAACCATAATGTCCACTGGTGGTCGCCAGGTCAAGGGCGTCCAATTGTGCCTTGAATATTGAGGGTTTCATGCCATAGTAGGTGCCCTTTACGGTATCGAATCCATAGCTCTCGAAGTGGGTGTAACCCATATCCTTGAGTCGTGTCAGCGTCCCGATCGGATCAAGTTCCATGGCATCGCGCACCGTATAAAGCTGTAACCCCATAGGATAATTACCCCGCGAGGGCACAGACAAACAAGATACAGGCATCAGTACTGCCGCAGAGAGCACACCGCTGTATTGGATAAATTCACGTCTTTTCATCGGCTTTTATTTACACCAAAAATAGTTATTTTGGTAAAGTTTACTTTACAATTTGTCATTTTCCTGACGTTAAGCTTGTTTTACATGCTAAAATAGCTATATTTGTAAAGCAAACTTAACTTATTTCATGCTCAAGACGTTTAAAAATACGACTAAAAAACAACTTTACGCCTGCCGCCAATTGGTTTGTGCCTTATTTGTTGCCTTTTGGACTGCTCCCATTTTCAACACCAGCCAACTGGTGTACCGCAGTATAGGACCAACCTTAGCCTTCCCAAAGGCAGGGCCAATGACTTTTGCCATCGTTGCTTTTAACACAAAACACGAGATATGATTTTTCGCCACCGAGTCAAAGAATACCGCCTACAAAACCAATGGTCACAAGAGACGCTGTGCCAGAAGGTTGGCGTGAGTCGCCAAACAATCATCTCTATTGAAAGCTATCGTTATAATCCCAGCCTCGAATTGGGGATGAAGCTAGCCCACGCCTTTAGCGTGCCTATTGACACCCTCTTTTATTTTGAATTTCAATCTTTTGACACCCCGTAAACTCTTTTTAAAAACCTTCACGCTGATGCATCAACCTTAAACTTATCGCAACATACGATGGTGAAAAATACCTTACTTTTGACGTTTTAAAAAGCCATAATAATGAGCCTTTATCATACATCAACAAACCTTCATGCCCCACTAGCAGCAACAATTGAGCAAGCCAGATCACGCCCTATTTTACCAGAACGAAAAGAGGTGTTACAGCCCCTGATCGCGTATCTGCAAGAGGCTTTAAATCATCAGGGCGAAGCAGCACTTAATTTCATATGTACCCACAACTCGCGCCGCAGCCAATTTGCGCAGGTCTGGGGCCAGACAGCCGCAGCATACTTTGGCCTTAATGTTCAATGCTATTCTGGGGGGGTCGAAGTCACCGCATTTAACCATCGGGCAATTGAAACACTACAAAATCAAGGGTTTAACATCCGCCACGCCCCCCAAGACAACCCACATTATTACCTGGCTTATAGCACGCAGGGCACGCCCATAAAGGCCTTTTCAAAACTTTTTGATGACCCCGCCAACCCCGCACAGCAATTTGCAGCCGTTATGACCTGCAGCCATGCCGACGAAAACTGCCCATTTATTGCTGGGGCAGACCAAAGAATCCCCGTGCGCTACAACGACCCCAAGGCCTATGATGACACCCCTCAAGAATCTAGCAAATACAATGAGCGCTCTTTAGAGATTGCCAGCGAATTGTTTTTTGTATTTGCTCAAATTCAAACCGCTTAAACTACCTTCGCCAACCACTTTTTTAAATTAAGACGCCACAGACATGACCCATCAACCCAAGAAACTCAGCTTTTTAAATCAATACCTGACCCTTTGGATCTTTTTGGCCATGGCTATAGGGGTCGCAGTGGGCTACTTTTTCCCCTCGAGCGGCACAATTATCAACCAATTCAGCAGTGGCAGCACCAACATCCCAATCGCTATTGGATTGATCATCATGATGTACCCCCCGCTGGCCAAAGTTGATTTTGCCTTATTGCCCAAAGTATTTACCAATGTCAAAGTGTTGTCTATTTCATTATTACTCAATTGGATTGTTGGGCCGGTCCTGATGTTTGCTTTGGCCCTTATTTTTTTGAAGGACCAACCCGAATACATGGTGGGCCTCATTCTTATTGGCCTAGCACGCTGCATCGCAATGGTTTTGGTTTGGAACGACCTGGCCGAGGGCAGCAGTGAATATGGCGCAGGACTGGTCGCACTCAACAGTCTTTTTCAAGTGTTTGCCTATAGTTTTTATGCTTATCTGTTCATTACGGTATTGCCGCCTTATTTTGGATTCGACGGGGCGATTGTCTCTATTTCGATCCAAACGGTTGCCGAAAGCGTGGCCATCTATCTGGGTATTCCTTTTGCCCTGGGTTATTTGAGTCGCAAAGTTTTAGTCAAAAAAAAGGGCCTTATGTGGTATGAGCAAAGTTTTTTGCCGTCGATCGCTCCTCTGACGCTGATCGCTTTACTGGCCACAATTGTCCTTATGTTTTCGCTTAAAGGAGAAATGATCGTGGCCATACCCGGAGCTGTGATCCAAATCGCCATCCCCCTTATCCTTTATTTTGTGATCATGTTTTTGATTGGTTTTTTGGTTAGCAAAGCCCTAGGCGCAGATTACAGCAAGAATGCCGCAATTGCCTTTACTGCCGCCGGCAATAATTTCGAACTCGCCATCGCTGTGGCAATCGCCGTCTTTGGACTCAATTCGGGACAAGCATTTGCCGGAGTGATTGGGCCACTAATTGAGGTGCCCGCGCTCATTATTCTGGTGCGGCTATCCTTTTGGCTCAAAGGCAAGCTTTATAAAGTCTAGATAATTTTATACATCACAGATTTCGAATGCTTTGATCAGCGAAGCAATAGGGTCGGCTGATTTTGGCACAAATTCCTGGGCGACATAACCCTTAAATCCAACAGCAACAATGGCGCGCATGATTGCTGGATAATACAATTCTTGAGTCTCATCGATTTCGTTGCGCCCCGGAACACCTGCCGTATGGTAATGGCCGAAGTACTTGTGAGACTGTTGAATGGTGCGTATGATATCTCCTTCTTGAATCTGCATGTGGTAGATATCATAAAGTAGTTTAAAGTGTTCACTCCCCAGGGCCTGACAAAGAGCAATCCCCCACTGGGTCGAATCACACATATAATCGGTATGGTCGATTTGATTAAATAACTCCATCTGAAGCACTACGCCGTATTTTTCGGCCAAAGGAATGACCTGGCTCAGTCCGCCGACACAATTGCGCAAACCATCCGCATCCGACATCCCGTTGCGGTTGCCGCTAAAACAGATCAGGTTGGTGTAACCAGCCTCGGCCACCAAAGGAATCATTTGGGTATAGTTTTCTATGAGTTGGGCATGATATTGAGGGTCATTCCATCCTTGGGTTAGGCTAATTTCGGCCCCGCTACACATCGACGAATGGATGTTGTACTTTTTGAGCAGAGGCCATTGTTCTGGGCCTATTAAATCCACAGCAGAAATCCCTAAACGCACTAAAATTTGCAAAAACTCTTCCAAAGGGATGCCTGAGAAGCACCAATGGCACACGCTGTGATTTATATTTTGTTTTAATTCCGAAGGCAAGGTTCTGCTTTGGGTTAGCGAAGCGGCTCTAACACCAGAGAGCTGGCTTAAGCCTAGACCCGTTAATGCGGTTTTTGAAATAAAATTTCTACGTTTCATAGGGGTCAAAATCTTCTTCAAGGTAAAGGAAATAATGAGACAACATGCCCAAAACAGTTCAGATGTGCATTAACTCAAACTATAGCACATCAGGAAGTCCCGAACTTCGGGATTTTTGGATAACTAACAGAGCACTGTTTATTCTCTCTTAAGCAGTTCTGACCTTGATTGACGATAACTCGTTGTGACCACCTTTTTAGTGCCTTCAATACCAATTTCATCAAAACTCTTCCATTGGGCTAACCCTAAGGGATGCACCTCAATACCCTCAAGGTGCTTTCTGGTCCATAGACTCATCTCACACATTACTGAATACAGATCAACCCCTTTTTCGGTGAGGTAATAGTGCTTGGTTTTACTATTATTGGGCATTTTTATCATGCCAATGATCTGGTGATCCTGGAGCTTCTTTAAACGGTCAACCAAGATGTTCGTGGCAATAGATTCGGGCATGTGCAACATTTCGCTGTAGGTCTTTCTGCCAACAAACAACTCGCGCACGATTAGTAAGGACCAGCGATCTCCTGCAATATCTAAGAAACTGGCAACGGGGCATGTAGAACGGTAACTCATAATATTTATATAAGACATTAGGGATGTGCAAGTTACGAGATAATGTTATCAAAAGATTATTATATCGTTATTTTTTTAGCTTCATTTTTCATGCATATTTTTCTTTTCTTTGGGGAAACATCCTACGATGCACCAAATCAAGATCACACTTGGCTTTTTTCTGTTTATTTGTTTTGCTGCTTTTTCCCAAAACACCCCGAAGGCAAAAGCAACTTACATAGAACAGTCCTTGACCATCGATGGTGTTTTAGACGAGCCCGCATGGCTTAAAGCAGAACCTCTCAGTGCCTTTCATCAAAACTTCCCAACAGATACGTTGATGGCGCAATATCCAACGGAAATCAAAATTTTATTCAACAAAACTTTTTTATACATCGGTATCGTGGCCGAAAGCAGTGCCAAGGATTTTGTGGTCGCTTCGCTCAAAAGAGATTTTCAGGGAAGCGCTACGGACAATGTTTCGTTTTTTTTTGACACCTTTCAAGACGGCGTCAATGCCTATCAATTTGGGGTCAACCCCTATGGAGCACAGAGAGAATCACTGGTGTCCGGTGGCGGCATTGACCGAAATTCGTTTAACCCCGATTGGGATGTTAAGTGGTATGCCGATGGGCATATCCAGGGCAATCAATATGTCGCCGAAATAGCGATTCCATTTGTCTCTGTCAAATATCCAGAAGGTTGTACGCAATGGAATTTTCAAGCCTATCGATTTGACCTTCAAACTAATGAGCGCAGCACTTGGTCGCGCGTGGATCAAAACCAAATGCTGTCTCATCTTGGGTATTTAGGCGTATTGGAGTTTGATCGGCCGTTACTGAAAAACAATACGGCCAATTATGTTATTCCCTATACAAACCTGAGTAGCGCCCAGGACTTTGAGAATGATCAGCCGCAGACCTCAGACCTAAAGTTTGGCGCAGACATCAAGGTTCCTATTGGCAACAAAATGAACTTGGACCTAACCATTAACCCTGATTTTTCGAACGTTGAAGCAGACAATTTAATCAATAATATCACCCGGTTTGAGGTATCCCTTCCCGAAAAAAGACAATTTTTTCTAGACAACAGTGACTTGTTTAGCAGTTTTGGCAATGCCCGAGATGCTGCTCCGTTTTTCTCGAGGCGCATCGGTATTGCAGAAGATCTAGAGGGCAATACCATTCAAAACAATATCATTGGCGGCGCCCGCTTGAGCGGCAAACTGAGCAACACTTTGCGTCTTGGTGTCCTCTCCGTACAAACTCAAGAAGATCGCGCCAACGAAATCCCGAGTAACAACAACAGCATGGTTTCGTTGCAGAAAAAAGTGTTCAGCAGATCCCAAATCGGTGCGTTTTTCATCAATCGACAGGCCACGAACAATGAGGGTTTCTTGGACCCGGATCAGGCCTATAATCGTGTCTTAGGTCTGGATTATAATCTCGTATCAAAAGACAACAAATGGGCCGGGACATTTTTCGCGCACAAATCCTTTAACCCCAACGACGCCCAAGGCAATATGTCCAGTCAGCTCTTAATGCGTTACAACACCCGCTTTTGGAATGCCTTTAGTAGCCTCTTATTTGTGGATCAAGAATTTGTGGCCGATATGGGCTTTGTGCCGCGCAAAGGATTCATCAAAAAAGCGGACAAAGTCATCAGAATCTTTTATCCCAAAACAGGCAACATCAATACACACAAAATCGGACTCTACAATGAGTTCTACTATACCCAAGATCTCAATTATAAGCAAACCGACCAAACCCTTAAGCTGGAGTACATTTTGGATTTCAAAGACCAGTCCCGCTTTGAATTGAATTACTTTAATCGCTACGTCTATCTATTTGATGACTTTGACCCGACCAGAAGTGATAGCGAAACCCCATTGCCTATGGGCAGTGATTACCGCTATAATGAATATCAGGCCGGATACAATTCTAATTTTGCAGGAATCTTTAACTGGGAAGGAAAGATCAATTTTGGTGAATTTTATAATGGGCGGCGTACTGGATTTTCAGGCCAATTCAACTTCCGAGTGCAGCCGAAATTCAACCTAAGCCTGAATATTGATTTCAACCGGATTGAACTCCCTGATCCCTTTCCGTCGGGCGATCTTATCCTTGTGGCGCCAAAACTCGAATGGACTTTTACCAAAAATTTATTCTGGTCCAACTTCATACAATACAGCAATCAACAAGACAACTTAGGTATTAATTCCAGGCTGCAGTGGCGTTTTGCGCCCATGTCGGATTTGTTTATTGTCTATAACGACGGCTTTGACACCACAAGCTTCTACCGCCGCTACCAATCCATAAACCTTAAGCTCTCCTATTGGTTTAGTCTATAAATACCTCTTTTGCTTAAGTTTTACTTTTGCGCGCCTAATAGGTTCTGCCTATTGATCCATTGAAGATTAATATCTACCTAGATATTAGAGTCTTCAATTAAGTTCTTAAATTTGGTAGGAAAATTTAACAGAACTATGGAATCAATGAACCAAAATGGAGACGCTGCCGGGAAATGTCCTTTCTTGAATGCGACCCACAGGCACACTGCGGCCGGAGCCTTGTCTAACTCAGATTGGTGGCCTAATGCCCTAAACCTCAAAATCCTTAACCAAAACAGCCCCCAAACCAATCCTTTGGGCGGTGACTTTAATTATAAAGAAGCATTTGAACAATTAGATCTCAATGCGGTAAAGCAAGATCTCTTTAATCTGATGACAGACTCACAAGATTGGTGGCCTGCAGACTATGGCCATTATGGACCTTTCTTTATACGAATGGCTTGGCACAGCGCCGGAACTTACCGTGTAGGGGATGGCCGTGGTGGTGCTTGCTCAGGGAGTCTGCGTTTTGCCCCGCTCAACAGCTGGCCAGACAACGGAAACTTAGATAAAGCACGCCGCTTATTGTGGCCCATCAAACAGAAATACGGACGCAGCATCTCTTGGGCGGATCTCATGATCCTGACCGGAAACTGTGCTTTAGAATCTATGGGTTTTGACACCTTTGGCTTTGCTGGAGGTCGTGAAGATATTTGGGAGCCAGAAGGAGACATTTATTGGGGTCCTGAAACAGAATGGCTTGGTGACGAGCGCTACAGTGGAGACCGCGATCTGGCAAATCCACTTGGTGCCGTTCAAATGGGATTGATTTATGTCAATCCAGAAGGCCCTAACGGCAAGCCCGACCCTATTGCTTCGGCTCGGGATATCCGTGAAACCTTTGCCCGTATGGCCATGAACGACGAAGAAACCGTCGCCCTTATTGCTGGCGGACACACCTTTGGGAAAACCCATGGTGCCGGCGATGCGGCGCATGTAGGAGTAGAGCCCGAAGGCGGACGTCTTCAAGACCAGGGTTTTGGTTGGCTCAGCACTTTCAAAAGTGGAAAAGGTGGAGACACGATCTCTAGTGGTCTCGAAGGCGCCTGGACACCAACACCCATTACCTGGGATAACAGTTATTTTGACACTCTTTTCGGTTACGAATGGGAACTCACCAAGAGTCCTGCAGGCGCACAGCAATGGGCGCCAAAAGACGGTGCTGCATCTGATGCTGTGCCTGACGCACACGACCCAAATAAGACGCATGCCCCGATGATGGCCACAACCGACATCGCGCTAAGAGAAGACCCAGAATATCTCAGAATCTCGAAACACTTTCACGAAAACCCAGAGGCTTTTGCTGATGCGTTTGCTCGTGCTTGGTATAAATTAACCCACAGAGATATGGGACCACTTTCGCGCTATTTAGGCCCAGAAGTGCCTCAGGAAGAGTTGGTTTGGCAAGATCCTATTCCTACAGCAGATTATGCGTCAATCGATGCGGCTGATGTTACCGCCTTAAAAGAAGCTTTACTGAATTCTGGTCTGTCGACGTCGGATTTGGTGTCGACGGCTTGGGCCAGTGCCGCGACATTCCGTGGCAGTGACAAACGTGGTGGAGCCAACGGAGGTCGTCTTCGTTTGGTGCCCCAAATCACTTGGGCCGTCAACCGTCCGGATCATTTGCCGGGTGTGTTGAAAGCCTTAGAAAAAGTCCAAAGCGACTTTAACCAATCTCATTCACAAGGCAAAAAAGTCTCGATGGCGGATTTGATCGTGCTTGGGGGATGTGCTGCTATAGAACAGGCCGCTAAGCGTGCAGGTCACTCAGTAACGGTGCCGTTCACTCCGGGACGTTGCGATGCGACTCAAGAACAAACCGACATCGTTTCAGTCGCCTTTTTAGAGCCGACCGCAGATGCGTTCAGAAACTTTGTTGGCAAAATGCACGACCGTCATGCAGAGGAGTTACTCCTTGACCGGGCACAACTTTTGACTTTATCCGCTCCAGAAATGACCGTGTTAATTGGGGGGATGCGCGTATTAAACACCAATGCCGATGGCAGTGCTCATGGCGTATGGACCGATAACCCTGGATCATTATCCAATGACTTCTTCAGGAATTTGTTGTCGATGGATGTAGCATGGGAACCTTCCAAACAAGATAGCGCTGTCTATTTAGGACGTGAGCGCGCGACTGGTGCCATTTTGCGCACAGGATCACGCGTAGATTTGGCCTTTGGTTCAAACTCTCAGCTTCGTGCAATCGCCGAGGCCTATGCCAGTGATGATGCCGAACAGCATTTTGTTCATGACTTCGTTACCGCATGGGACAAAGTCATGCAATTGGACCGTTTCGATCTGAAATAGACCTATTCAACGCATATCAAAAACCCCTTTAGGTCAAGACCTAAAGGGGTTTTTTATTTGGTAGGGACACGATCAAACGCGGTCGTGATCCGCTTGCCAATCGGCAATAGCCATCTTGATTTCTTTTTGCGAAAGATTTTCTTTTATCGCCCGCTCACAGAGCGCCAAATATTCTTGATCGCTAGCAAAACGCAGACCAATAATTTGTGACATGCGCAGCTCTTTAGGCATCGTCTTATTGGTCATTAAATAATACCGCAGGCGCTCTTCGGCTCTAATGGCACGATCTTGCGCTCTGAGTGGAAATATTCTCACGTACCACGCCATGAGCATCAACACTATAGACAAAAGCACCATTAAACTGGCCAGGTACATTTGCTCTGGCGCTGCTTTAATCAGAAAATTGACGCTTCCGCCTAATAAGGCGACCAATAATAGGAATAATACGCCGTGAAATCCACGAACAGATTTTGCATGATTCTTAAAATTTTGAGGTTTCATTGGTTCAGGATTTAGGGTGCATTTTTGCCGGATGAAGATACGAAATTAGGTGGAGATAACTCTTGTGGGGTATCTGCAGGAGCATCAGCATATTCTGTTCCGCTTTGCCAATCGACCCAGATCCAGCGATCTTGCTTTTTTACAGCCAGATAAGGGATGGTCTCGATCAGCCTGATTTCATGATCATCATACTGACAGGCAACCGATTCTACGGCGTTTTCAAACACCCAAGGAGAGAGATAAATGCCTACTTTGCCTTGCTGATATACGGCAGTAAAAGACCCGTTGTACGGAATAAAATCAAGACTGTCGTATTTTGTTGGGATCAGCTCTCGGGTCATGAGTCCGCGATACAGCCATTGGTGCAAACCCCATTTTTGACTGTTTTTTTCTCTAAACTTAAACGAGCCATCGCTTTTTTGTGTGTCTAAGATCAAGCTATCCGCCTTAAATTTGCGCATCATTTGCGGTTTTGGAAATTCTTGTGCCGTTAAAGAAAAAATAAGCATAAAAAACCCCATGAACATCATTGATCGGTGCCTGGAGTCTGAATGTTTTAAATAGATCATGATGTTTTAAACAGCTTTTATGCCTTTTGGGATGGCCCTAAATAATCGTTAGCCAATGTCCTCTGAGACAGGCAAAGTTAAGTCTTTCAAAATTTAGTCAATTCTCCGGTTTGATTTTACCGGAAGGGCGCGATGGAATAAGCGTCTTGAAGATCAAATAAAACCGTTTTTTGTACGGTAACGTTTTTAAACTATCCTTTTATTCGCTCAGAAAGCACTTGGTGTGACCGACCTGTTTTGTTAAGGTCGTCCCGAACTCTATCCCCAATATACCAGCGAATTAATTTATTGCGCTACATAAAAAAGTGTCGCAAATTAAGAAGCCTTCAAGGCCTCCAGCATGATCTTGGTGGTTGCCGCTAAGTCGTATTGGGCACTCCAGCCCCAATCGTTATGGGCGTGCGTATCATCAATGCTTTTTGGCCAAGAATCGGCAATAGCTTGTCTGAAATCTGGCGCGTAGGTAATAGAAAATTCTGGTATGTGTTGCTTGATGCTTTCACTCATGGTCTGAGGGTCAAAACTCATGCCCGCCAAATTGTAGGAACTGCGAATTTTCACTTGCTCCATAGGGGCCTCCATCAGGCTGGTCGTGGCACGAATAGCATCATCCATGTACATCATCGGCAACATCGTTTCGGCGCTCAGGAAACAACTATACGTTCCTTCCGATAAGGCCTTGTGATAAATGTCTATGGCGTAATCCGTGGTCCCTCCACCTGGGGGTGTTTTATAACTAATCAAGCCAGGGTAACGCAAGCTGCGCACATCGACTCCATATTTTTGGAAGTAATAGTCACACCAGCGCTCTCCGGTCTGCTTGCTGATTCCATACACGGTAGAAGGCTCCATTATGGTGTGCTGTGGGGTGCTTTCCCGCGGTGTTGTCGGTCCAAAAACAGCAATACTCGACGGCCAAAAAATCTGATCGATATGGCCCTCTTTGGCCAAATTCAAAACATGAAATAAGGTCGACATGTTCAAATGCCAAGCCTCCATTGGGTGGCGTTCAGCAGTAGCAGACAACATCGCGGCCATCAAGTAGACCTGCCCAATGTTGTGTTTTTTGACCAGATCATGCAGCGCCGCTTTGTCGGTAGCGTCCAGCACTTCAAAAGGTCCATCGGTGTCCCGTGCAAGCGCATTTTTTCTGATATCACTAGCGATTACGTGATCTGGAGCATATTTCTGACGTAAAAACGCCGTTAGTTCGGTACCAATTTGTCCGCTCGCGCCAATGATCAAAATACGTCGCTTCATGTGTGCTCTGATTTATGGTTAAAGATAGTCATTAGTTGTGGCTTCTTTTGAAATTTTTTTGTGCGCCAAACGCCTTTGTCCTTATCTTTACCCTATGCATTATCTACACAACTTAAGCCTCATCGGCCTTTTTACGGCCGTTTTTTTTGTTGCCATCGCCTGTGGGGGGACATCTGAGGGGGCCGATGCTCAAGCCCAGGAATCCATTGTTCCAATAAAGGACACGACCCGATATGGCGTTGAGCCCTTCCAGTTTCCGGAGCTAAGCGCCCAGGCAGAAACCATCATAGAAGATTGGCCCGTTTTTAAGGATTTTAAGCGCATCAGTCTCAATCTGCAAAATGTGGCTGTAGAAGACCTCAAATTCCGTAGTAAAAATTTACTGGTCCAGACCGATTCTCTCGCCGCTAGTCTTCCTGAAATATTAGATTCTCCAATCATTACCGCACGGCTATTGGTCATCCAAACACGCCTGCAGCTCTTGCATCAAGAAACCAAAAAGGGAACACCAAAAACGCAAGAACTCGAAACGCATTTGACTAATTTGCGCTTGAGTATTGAAGAATTTGTCCTGCACGTCAATGAAAAATTAGAAAAGGATGCCTTAGACAAAAACAGGCGCAATAAGGAATAAAAATCAGCCTTGGATGAGGGTCTGATAGGCCAGCTGCCAGAAGTGATTTTTACTAAAACACAAAACCATGCCGATCATAAAGGACATTGCTTTTAGCCTCAGCAACTATGCCAAAGGAATTGCCTTGATAAGGTCTCTTAACTTATGGCGTTATTTTGCCATACCACTTGTGATTAGTCTGGTTATTGCTGTTCTGGTTTTTGTAGGAGCTTGGCAAGCAAAAACAGCCTTAAGCGCTTACTTTACCGGAATTTGGCCTTGGGCTTGGGGTGCCACTGCCTTTGCGTCGCTGAGTGGATTCATTGGGTCTTTGGGTGTTTTGCTTTTGGGTTTTACCCTAACCAAATATTTGGTGCTGGCCTTTAGCGCGCCCTTTATGAGTCCGGTCTCCGAACGTATCGATCGCCACCTCAATCCAGGTCATGCGATGAATCCCAGCAGTTCCTTTTGGGGGCTTTTGTCTCGTTCCTTACGCCTCAACATCGGGAATTTATTCCGCGAATTAGGCCTTACCCTAATGCTTTTGATCCTGGGTCTTTTCCCTGTTATTGGGCTTATTTCGGCCCCGCTTATTTTTGTGGTACAAGCCTTTTATGCCGGGTTCGGCAACTTGGATTATACCTTGGAGCGCTATTACGATTACCGCTCTAGCAAATCTTTTCTTCATCAACACCGCGGACTTGCCATTGGCAATGGCCTTGTGTTCATTCTGATCTCATTAATCCCCGTATTGGGGATTATTCTGGTATTGCCTCTGTCGGTTAGCGCGGGCACATTTACGGTCCTAGAGACAATCAAGTCAGGGGACTTCTCGAACACGAAAAATCACGGGCACACCAATCCCAACTATTCTAAATCATGAAATACATCAAAAAAACAGCAACCGTTATTGCCCTGATCATCCTGGCGCTTGTCGCGACCACATATGCCACCAATACCGATTATCTGCTTAAGGCCATACGCACGGTCTACCTCAAAGGGCATGTCACCGCTTTTTTGGACGACTATCATGCATTTGACAACCGTACCGTCCAAAATGACCAAGGTCAGGAATGGCCCCAGCATAAATCGTACAACCAAGCAAAAGCCTCAAACGCGCTGCGCCAAACGCATGATGAATATGGCACCATTGCTTATGTGGTCATCAAAAATGATAGTGTGTTCTATGAGCAGTATTATGATGGATATGACAAATCCTCTAATACAAATTCATTTTCTATGGTCAAAAGCATGATCTCTGGGTTGTTGGGCAAAGCCATTATGGATGGGCATATCCAAAGCTTAGAGCAGCCCGTTGGGGATTTTTTTCCAGAATTTGCAGAGGGGCCCGCCAAAGAAACGACCGTAGGGGATTTGGCTTCTATGTCTTCGGGCACCGATTGGGATGAGCATTACTACTCGCCGCTGTCTATCACCACTCGGGCTTATTTTGATGACAACCTGCGGGAGGTCATTTTAGGGCTCAAGGTCGTTGAGCCGCCAGGACAAAAATTTAAATATGCCAGTGGAGACACCCAACTATTGGGGATGGTCATCGAAAAAGCCACGGGTAAGACCCTTACAGAGAACCTCAGCACCCATTTTTGGCAACCACTTGGCGCCGAGCATCCTGCCTACTGGCAACTCGACTCTGAAGATTCTGGCTTGGAAAAGGCCTATTGTTGCCTTGCGTCGAACGCATTAGATTTTGCCCGCTTCGGAAAACTTTATAAAGATCAGGGTCTTTGGAATGGCGAGCGCTTACTTGACTCTGCATTTGTGGCCAAGAGCACACAGCCCCGCTTTGAGGAAAGCCCACAGTACGGTTATGGGTGGTGGCTATATGAGTGGGAAGGGCGTTCATTTTTTATGATGCGCGGGCACTTGGGGCAATATGTTATCGTTTCGCCGCAGGACAATGTGATTATTGTACGCTTAGGGCACAAAAAACCAAAAAGTGACTTCCCTGGGCAGTTCACCACAGACCTCCCGTTGTATATTCAAGAAGGTTATGGCCTATTAGAGCAGCTTGGTCAAGCACAATAAGTGTTGGACCGATCTCTGACCCGGCCACTTTTTGTGGTTTTTGCCCAAAGGCCCCTATCGTGAGCATTAAGGTGATGATTAAAAGAAAGTCTTTTGAAAAAAGTGAGGTTATTATTTTCATGGTTAACGTATATTTATTGAATCTTATTAAAGTTCTTGTCCCTCGTTTTTTGGTAAAGCACAGAGCTCATCAAGTTAATAATTTTGAATTAAAATACTACTACAGTAGTATTTTAAAATGCAATCAAAAAGTATTCAGCGCATGCCTGCTACCAAAACACCATTATTGTCCCTTGATCATTTGAGCATTCGTTTTGGCGGGGAGCAATCGCCTCTTGCCGTTCAAGACCTTTCATTTACAGCACATGAAGACAGCATCCTAGGGATCGTTGGCGAGTCAGGATCGGGCAAATCCATCACAGCCCTTGCCATTATGGGTCTGTTACCACAAGCCTCCACCTACATTAACGGCGCGATTAATTTTGACGGACACGAATTATTACCCTACCAGGATAAGTATATGCAAGGCATCCGTGGGAAGGATGTTGCCATGATTTTTCAAGACCCCATGACTGCTTTGAACCCTTCAAAAACTTGTGGAAAACAGGTCGATGAGATGTTGCGCCACCATCTTGACCTGAGTGCCAAAGACGCCAAAAATCAAACGCTAAAATTGTTTGAGCAAGTACGCCTCCCCGAGCCGGAACAACTATATAGACGTTATCCCCATCAGATCAGTGGAGGGCAAATGCAGCGCGTAATGATCGCCCTGGCGATCTCATGCCATCCCAAACTCCTTATAGCCGATGAGCCCACCACGGCATTAGATGTGACGGTGCAAAAAGAAATCATACAATTGCTCAAAGACCTGCAGAAAGAAACCGGCATGGGGATGATTTTTATCTCTCATGACTTAGCCCTGGTTTCTGAAATTGCCGAAACTGTGTTGGTCATGCATCAGGGTGCTATAAATGAAATCGGACCCGCCAAACGCATTTTTAGAGCGCCTCAGTCGGACTATACCAAAGCGCTCATCGCTTCAAGGCCAAAAACCGAGCTAAGGCTTAAAGTGCTTCCTACAGTTGCCTCTATAGGCGATCGTTCGTTCGAGCCTGATGAGATTACTGCAGCGATGCGCGCCCAACGCCACCAACAAATCTATCTCAATGCGCCTCTTTTGGAGGTGCGTCAACTCAAAAAGCATTACAGCCAAAACGCCTTTTTTTGGGGGAAAAAGCAAGTGGTCAAGGCGGTAGATGGTGTGTCTTTCAATGTTTACGCCGGTGAAACTGTAGGCCTGGTTGGCGAATCTGGTTGTGGCAAATCGACTTTAGTCAAAACCCTCCTCAACCTGGAATCAGCCACAAGCGGCAGCGTCTTTTATAAAGGCCGTGACATCAGCCAATTGACCCCAAAACAATGGCGCTTGCTGCGCAAAGAAATTCAGATTATTTTTCAAGATCCATTTTCATCGCTGAACCCAAAAATTACCATCGGAGCGGCCATTACCGAGCCCATGATTGTTCATGGCATCGGTGCTAGCGACCGCGACCGACAAAAGCGCGTTATCGCGCTTTTGGAGCAGGTAGGACTAGATGCCTCTTACTTTATGCGTTACCCACATCAGCTCTCTGGAGGGCAACGCCAACGCGTCGGGATTGCACGTGCCATTGCTTTAGAGCCAAAGTTGGTTATTTGTGATGAATCGGTGAGTGCCCTGGATATTTCTGTCCAAGCGCAAGTTCTAAACTTGCTCAACACGCTTAAAGCGACATTTGGCTTTACCTATATTTTTATTTCTCACGATCTTTCGGTAGTTAAATTTATGGCCGATCAGTTGTTGGTCATGAAGCAAGGCCTTCTAGAAGAAGTAGGGGATGCAGATGAAATCTATGCCCACCCAAAATCACCTTACACACAAAGTCTGATTCGGGCGATTCCCCAAGGATTATAAAAAAATAAAGCCCGTTCTAACCTCACAAAGAACGGGCTCATTTTAAATCTGTCAAGCAGATTTGGGGCATTATTTCAATTAGTAAACGAAAACTAATTCGTTAAATTTGGGACTGCTAAATTGCATGTTTAGGGTTAAATAAACGACTAAATACTTATTTATTCGATTAAAAGCGCGTTATTTTAACATTTGAGCCGAATCTGCAGAGCCATACCCACCCTAAGCAAGTCCAAAAGATTATAAAGTCATTTCAGGAATCGTCCCAGAAACCACCAGTTCGCCCTGTGTGGCCGCTTGTATTTCAGCAACACTAACCCCAGGGGCCCGTTCTAAAAGATGAAACACATTGTCTCTGATTTCAAGTACAGCGAGGTCTGTCACAATTTTCTTGACACAACCCACGCCGGTAAGCGGCAGACTGCACGCTTTAAGTAATTTGGAGTCGCCCGCCTTATTGGTATGGGTCATGGCCACAATAATACGCTCAGCCGAAGCAACCAAATCCATTGCGCCGCCCATGCCTTTAACCATTTTACCTGGAATTTTCCAGTTCGCGATATCGCCATTTTGGGCGACCTCCATGGCCCCCAATATGGTGAGGTCTACGTGGCGTCCTCGGATCATAGAGAAGCTCATGGCGCTATCAAAAAAAGCCGCCCCGGGCAATGCCGTGATGGTTTGCTTTCCAGCATTAATCAGGTCGGCATCCTGCTCCCCTTCAAAGGGGAATGGGCCCATGCCAAGTATGCCGTTTTCACTTTGAAATTCTACATCAATATCTTCGCGCACAAAATTCGCCACCAAAGTCGGTATGCCAATCCCCAGGTTGACGTAATACCCGTCTTTTACTTCTTGGGCAATCCGTTGTGCTATTTGGTATTTATCTAGGCCCATGATCTCTTGTTCTAGTGGTTTGTTGTTCAATTCGCTTTTCGTAATGAGCCCCCTGAAAAATCCGCTGGACAAAGATCCCTGGAATATGAATTTGATTAGGATCGAGTGTTCCGGCAGGCACAAGCTCTTCGACCTCCGCCACCGTTATGGTCGCTGCACCGCACATATTTGGATTAAAATTGCGCGCAGTTCCCTTAAAAATAAGATTTCCGGCGGTGTCCCCTTTCCAAGCTTTTACAAAAGAAAAGTCTGCCTTAAAAGCATGTTCCAGAACGTGCATTTTGCCATTGAATTCACGGGTCTCTTTACCCTCTGCTACTTCAGTCCCATACCCTGCTGGGGTGTAAAATGCAGGTATACCACTCTGGGCCGCCTGACATCTTTGGGCCAAAGTCCCCTGAGGAATCAGGGCGACATTAAGTTCGCCACTAAGCATTTGCCGTTCAAATTCGGCATTTTCGCCCACATAAGAAGCGATCATGGTATTGATTTGTCGGCTTTGTAGCAAAAGGCCTAAGCCAAAATCATCCACGCCCGCATTATTGGAGATGCAGGTCAAGTTTGTAACATTGAGCCGCTTGAGCTCCGCAATTGCGTTTTCGGGAATACCACACAGGCCAAATCCTCCAAGGAGTAAGGTCATGCCATCCTGCACGCCCTGGCAAGCCTGGTGCACGTCACCAACAGTTTTATAAATCATAATGGTCGTTTTTTTGGCTGCATGAATTAAAAATCAAATTCATCATGCATCCCGGTTTTGTTTGATGGGCCTGATCTGTATGCATCACAGTCCGTTTCAATGGTCAATAATTCAGGTGCCTGAAAAGGCCCTGCAGATATGGCCAATTCCGGGTCCTGATAACATGCCTTCATATACAAAGCCCAGATAGGCAAGGCCATCGTCGCTCCTTGTCCGTAAGCTGTTTCGGCAAAGTGTGTCGATCGATCTTCGCCACCAACCCATACACCGGTAGCCAAGTTAGGGACCATGCCCATAAACCAACCATCACTGTTATTTTGAGTGGTACCGGTCTTGCCCGCTATCGCATTTTCGAAGGCGTACGGATACCCGGTTACCGCATTTTTGTATACGGGATTAGTTTCTGCCCATGTATGGCGCAAGCGCTGTCCAGAACCTGATTCCGTCACCCCCTCCATAAGGTTTAGCGTCACATATGCCGATTCTCGACTCAATACGTCGCGGGTTTCTGGAACGTTTTGGTACAAAATAGTGCCATTCTTGTCTTCGATGCGCTTTACCAATACAGGCGTGACATATACCCCTTCGTTAACAAACGAACTGTAGGCGCCGACCATTTCGTATAGTGATAGATCAGGCGTCCCCAAAGCGATCGAGGGCGCTTGAGGAATGCGGCCCTTTTCGATGCCCATTTTTTCGGCCAAGTCGATGACTGGTTTTGGCCCAACACGGTCAATCAATCGCGCCGTAACAGTGTTTACCGAATTGGCCAGCGCCTCTTTTAGACTCATCATGCCGCCATAGCGGTCGCTGCTGTTTTTTGGACACCAGTCTTCGGGGATGCCAAAACGACCCTTGGCAATACAATAGGGCGCATTGGGCAGGGTGTCACAAGGCGACATATGCATTTGATCAATGGCTGTAGCATACACAAAAGGCTTGAATGTTGAGCCAATCTGGCGGCGGCCATAGCGCACCATATCGTACTTAAAATTCTTGTAGTCAATGCCGCCGACCCATGCCCGGATCTCTCCGGTCTGTGGTGTCATAGACAAAATCGATGCGCGCAAAAATGACTTATAATAACGGATCGAATCCCGTGGTGTCATGATGGTGTCTTTGTCACCCCCATATTGAAAAATGCTCATGGCGCTCGGACGGTCAAAGCTTGCACGTATTTCTTTCTCTGACTTGCCTTCGCGTTTCATCTCGCGCCAACGGTCACTGCGCTTCATGGCAGACTCGAAAATTTGATCCTCTTCCTCTTGCGAAATCTCCAAAAACGGCGCCTTCGGGTTCGACTGGTTTTGACGGTCAAATTCTTTCTGGAGTTGACTCATATGTTGATTTACCGCGCGCTCGGCAAATCGCTGCATACGCGAATCTAGTGTCGTGAATATTTTTAAGCCATCACTACTGATGTTGTAAAGACTGCCATCGGGCTTTGGATGGTCTTTGGCCCACTGCTTCATGTAGCCACGAATGTATTCTCTGACATAGGTCCCTATCCCTTTGTCGTGGTCTTGAGGGGTAAACCTCACACCAAGAGGCAATGCCTGCAAGGAGTCCTTTTGTTGGGCGGAGATATAATCGTACTTGGCCATTTGCTTGAGCACAACATTACGGCGATTCATCACGCCTTCTGGATTTCGCTTTGGGTTGTAAAGTGCCGAATTTTTAAACATCCCCACCAGCATGGCCGACTCTTCAAGATTGAGTTCTTGAGGTTGTTTGTTAAAATAAATCTGGGCCGCCGACTCAATGCCAATGGCCAGATTCAAGAAATCATAGACATTAAAATACATCGTGATGATTTCTTCTTTGGTGTAGCGTCGCTCCAAACGCGTGGCAATGATCCACTCTTTTATTTTCTGCATACCCCGCTCAAATTTATTGCGCGACACCTGGTCCGTGAAAAATTGCTTGGCCAATTGTTGACTAATGGTGCTGGCGCCCCCGCGGGCCCCCAAGAAGGCCAAAGCCCTCAGCGTACCGCGGCCATCCACTCCGGAGTGTTCATAAAACCGGGCGTCCTCGGTAGCAATCAAGGCTTCCACCAAGTGTTTTGGCAGATCGCCAAAGCTAACTGGCGTTCTGTTTTCGGTAAAAAACTTTCCAATAACTTTCCCGTCTGATCCGATAATTTGGGTGGCTAAATCTTTTTCTGGGTCTTCAAGCCGGGTTTCGTCAGGGAGGGCTCCAAACACGCCCCATGAGGCCGTCATAAAGACCAAAAACACAGCGCCAATAGTCAAAATAACAGCACTCCAAAGCAGCAGCACATAGCGCCGAACGGACGATTTGCCCTGACGTTTTTTGGTTTTGTTTGGTGCGGCTTTTTTTGCCATGCTTACGGGTTTAATTCATGTATTTGGTATCCCACTTCGGTAATCCCTTCGAGCAAAGAAACGCCTTGCGCCGCGCCATTATTGCGCAATGCATGCTTTATTGACAATTGGTAACCCAGGCCTTCCTCAAAGCTCATTGCCTCCCGATAGCTCAAAAGGTTGTCTTTGATAGAGCCCACGCCAACGCCAAGCCATGTTCCATCAGGATATGCCATACGGTACTCCAATGTATCGGTCTGTACTTTTCCGTGTGGGTGGGTCAAACTAACAATCAAAAAGAGATTATTGTACGGGTAATTATTGGTGTTTCTCAGCGTAATCTGGGCCGAATATTGTGCTAAACTATCCAGCGCCGGTAGCTCAAAATCTACAGACTCATAGGCATTCCAAGGGCCGTTCAAAGGGGCTACATCGCTAGCTGCAGGCCCTTGGCCACAACCCACAACAAAAAGAGCTCCCCAGCAAAACAGCCACCAGCTATGTCGCATTTTTCTTTCGGTTTTTGCGCCGCGCATTGCCATCGGACCTATTGCGCTTGTTGGTGTTTTTGGGCTGATCAAATCGGGTCAAACTATCTTGGCCCACAACATTGTTGAATGTTTCCTTTTTGATTGGGGCGATCGCCTCAACATAGGCCTCAAGGCTTTCCACAACAGTCCCTTTTTTGTTCAATTCAATGATTTCATTGACTTTGTGCACCGGGATTTCATGCCAATTCATCCACTGCTGGTCGTAGCAATACCACATCAATCCCTTGAAAATATCAATTTTTTGACACAAGCCAATGCCCTTTTCGGTCTTGAGCTTGACCTCCATTTTAGGGATCACCTTAAGGGCATCCATATAGGAATCTAATTCAAAATTAAGACAGCATTTGAGCTTCCCGCATTGACCAGCAAGCTTTTGCGGATTGAGGGACAGCTGCTGGTAGCGTGCTGCAGAAGTGCTGACGGATCGGAAATCAGTAAGCCAGGTAGAGCAGCATAATTCGCGGCCACAGGAGCCAATTCCGCCCAATCGAGCAGCTTCCTGACGGAAACCAACCTGCTTCATTTCAATTCGTGTATTGAAGATGCGGGCAAATTCTCTGATGAGCTGACGGAAATCAACGCGATCTTCGGCCGTGTAATAAAAGGTTGCTTTAGAGCCATCTCCCTGGTACTCGATGTCGCTTATTTTCATTTTCAAGTCCAGACGCATGGCGATTTCGCGCGATTGCTTTTGAATACCCGCTTCTTTGTCGCGGCAACTTTGCCAAACATCTATATCCTTCTGGCTCGCCTTGCGGTAGACCTTAGGTAATGCTTCTAAGTTCAAGGTCTCCTTTTTGCGTTTCATTTGGACCCGCACTAGTTCGCCGGTCAACGTGACAATCCCGATATCATGACCGGAAGAAGCCTCCGTGGCCACCACATCACCAATAGACAAGGTCAAATGCTCCCGGTTGTCGAAAAATTCTTTGCGGCCATTTTTGAAACGAACCTCAACGCCATAAAATGGCGCCATATCAGCAGGCAAGGACATATTGCCCAGCCAGTCAAAGACCGTGAGCTTGTTGCACCCATCGGTCCCACATGTTCCGTTGTTTTTGCAACCTTTTGGCTGACCATCGGCGCCCGAAGCACAACTGGTACATCCCATAATTTATCGTGTATTGCTCTTGCAAAAAAAATGAAGAGACAGTCGTTTATCTGATTTTGTAAAGAGTAAAGATACCTCAATTTACAGAAAAGATTCAAGCCATTAGCTATTTTTCTAGAGGCTTTATTTGGGGGCAACAAGGTCCCTAATGGTCTATTTTTTTGTACTTTAAACCCCTATAAAACGCCGCGATGAAATCTAGATTCGTTCTCTTTTTGCTTGCCATAACGCTCGCTGGATGTGCAGACACCACCCCTTTTCCGGCCGTGGCCTTAAATCAAGTTATCCCCGCCCCGCAAATTACTATCCCAACCCAAGAGACGTTATTGGTCACGCGCCAAATCACCCTGAGCAGCCCCGAGGCCTTTGCCATTTCTAACCGCTTTTTGACTGATTTTTTGCGTCCCCAAGGATTCACTATCGCCCCGACTCAGGCCTCTGCCGCCCAATGGATGTTCAGATGCGACAGCACCTTGGCCAAGGAGGGTTATATTCTGGAAATTACTACCGATCACCTGGTCTTAAGCGCCGCGACTGATCTGGGTGCTTTTTATGGATTGCAAACCCTGCGGCAATTGATGCCGGAACAATTAGAGGGGGCGTCCGAAAAGCCAGCGTCATTCTACCTCCCAACGGGCACCATCCAAGACCATCCTGCTTTTGCTTATCGCGGCATGCATCTGGATGTCGGACGGCATTTTTTTGGGCCCGAAGACATCAAATCTTACTTAGATTATATGGCGCTTCTCAAGATGAATTATTTTCACTGGCACCTAACCGAAGACCAGGGATGGCGGATCGAAATCAAAGCCTTTCCAAAACTCACAAGCCATGGCTCTGTCCGGCCAGAGACATTAATTGGCCATTACAACGATGAGCCACAACGCTTCGACGCCACCCCTTATGGTGGATTTTATACCCAAGAAGAGGTCAAAGAGATTGTGGCTTATGCAGCCCAGCGCCACATCACGGTGATTCCCGAAATCGAATTGCCGGGGCATGCACAAGCGGCCATCAGTGCTTATCCCGAATTGGGGTGCACCCAAAAACCTGTTACCGTGGCCACAAAATGGGGTATTTTCGAAGAAGTCTACTGTCCAAAGCCCGAGACTTTTGCTTTTTTGGAAACGGTTCTCACCGAAGTGATGGGCTTATTCCCTGGGCCCTATATCCATATTGGAGGGGACGAAGCGCCAAAAACCCATTGGGCCAATTGCGACCAATGTCAGGGTCTGATGCACGCCGAAGGTTTAGCCAACGAGGAAGCGTTACAAAGTTATTTTATTCGCAAAATAGAACGTTTTGTCAATGCTCAAGGCAAACAAATCATCGGCTGGGACGAAATCCTCGAAGGGGGACTCGCGCCAAATGCAACCCTCATGTCTTGGCGCGGCACAGAGGGAGGCATCCTGGCAGCGCAGCAAAAACACAACGTGATCATGACCCCGACCTCGCATTGTTATTTTGATTATTACCAGAGCGATCGGCCCGATGAACCTTTAGCCATTGGTGGATATTTGCCCCTAAAAAAAGTCTATAGCTATCAGCCCATTCCTCACGAACTTACCCCAGAAGAAAGCACTTATATCCTCGGAGCCCAAGGCAATGTCTGGACCGAATACATGCCCACTTTTGACCAGGTAACCTATATGGTATTCCCGCGAATATTAGCCCTTAGCGAGGTCGTCTGGCATGGAGCCAGCGACTCTGTAGATGCCCAATACCCCGAGTTTTTGACCCGTGTAGAGCGGTTCCACAAACGACTCGATGTACTCGGGGTAAACTACGCCAATCATTTGTACCAGATCGAAAGCGCTGTCGCCACCAACACCAATCCCCCGACCTACCGTCTGTTCAGTCCCCTCAAAGACAAGGTCATCCGATACACCTTAAATGATGGTCCTCTGGTGGCTTATACGGCGCCCATCGCCTTAGACCAAACCACCAAAATACAGGCGCAACTTTATCAGGCGGACACCCCTATTGGCAGCTTGCTGGAAGAAACCTTCACGTACCACTATGGTATCGGCGCACAATTATCCTTGTCGCCCCAACCGCATTCGAGTTACAATTCGGGCGGGCCAGGAGCCCTGATCAATGGGCGTCGCGGCGACACCAATCGTTATGGCGATAATGAATGGCTCGGGTTTTCGGGGGATGACCTAACCATTGACCTCCAGTTAAGAGCAGCCCTTCCGGCCAATTCCCTCCATCTTTATTTTTATCATGCCCCTGGTCAATGGATCAATGCCCCTAAGGCCATTATTTTGACCCTTACAGATTTCAATGGGCAGAAAACAACAAAAAATATAACCCTAGATCCGCCACAAAATAATGGGGTCTTTCCGGTGGTGATTGACCTGACCAGCATCACGCCAAATGACATCAGCGCGCTAACCATAGAGGTGGTCAATTATGGCATCATCCCCGAAGGGGCTCAAGGTGCCGGGCAAAAGTCTTGGACCTTTATTGACGAAATTGAACTCCAATGATTGTAGAGATTTGTACCACTACCGTATCCGGGGCACTGATGGCGCAAAACGCCGGGGCAGACCGCATCGAATTATGTGTCGGCCTTGAAACCGGTGGGCTCACGCCGTCTTATGGACTGATCTCTTCCGTTATGGAACAGGTCGATTTGCCGGTTCACGTCTTGATTAGACCGCATGTCGGGGGTTTTGTGGCGAACGCCGAAGATCTCGACCTGATGATTCGCGATATTGATATGGCCTGTCGGCTAGGGGCCGCAGGAGTGGTCATCGGTGCGCTCACGCCCGATTTTGAGGTGGACCAGGACGCCATTACCCGAATGATCCAGGCCGCAGATGGGCGATGGGTCACGTTTCATCGTGCTTTTGACTGGGTCAAAGACCCTTTAACGGCCCTGGCACAAATAGAAAAATTAGGCATCAATGCCCTTTTGACTTCAGGACAAAAACCTACGGCAGCCAAGGGGTTTGAATTATTAAAAACACTCCTTGACCAAGCCACAACGGATCTGCAAATCATGCCTGGGGGCGGAGTCAATGCGCAAAACGCTGGGCGCTTTAAAGCTGCTGGATTCAGAGCTATTCACGGCTCTGCGTCTGTTCTGGTGAGGACTTTAGACGCTTCAGGCAAGCTACCCTTGCAAGAGCATCTGGCTGAGGGTGTGGTGCGGCGCACTTCTTTAGAAAATATAGAAAATTTGATTCGGACCGTAAAAGCCCCGTCGGTCTAAATTAGGCCCATTGGCTAAATGGGTTCTGGCTCAGTTGTGCATTGTAATACCGAAAATCCTCGGTGACTTCCTGGCCAAGCCAATTTGGACGGTCAAAGGGTTCCTCGGGATGTGTCAATTCAATTTCGGCCATGATAAGGCCTTGATTTTCACCAAAAAATTCATCCACTTCGAAACAAAAACCAGAATATGTCACGCGGTAGCGGACTTTCTCGATTTTACCAGGCAAGCACAGTTCGAGTAGCGCCATACCTTCGTCTTTAGAGATGGCTTTTTCCCATTCAAACCGCGATGTAGCGTCGGCCGAGGACGCGCCCTTTATGGTGAGCCATGCCTGCTGACCGGACACCCGCACGCGAACCACCCGGTGGGGGTCTCGACTCAAAAAACCCTGAATCATGTGATGCTGGCTTTCAGCAGTATCACGATAATCCGTGCCAGTGACCAAAAATTTTCGTTCGATCTCTAGATTGGGTTGACGGGTCATATGGGTTGGATTTAGACTTGCTGATGCTTATACATGTGAAATTCTGAGGGTGTTGACCATCCCACGCTCGACTATAGGCATCGCCGCCAAATTGACCATGAAATCTCCGCTCTTGGCAAATCCTTTTTCCACAGCAATCTGATTCACGTCATCAACCGTCTGGTCGGTACTCACGTGCTTGTCATAGAAATAAGCCCGAACACCCCAAAGCAGATTCAATCGGGATAAAATACGGTGGTTGGAGGTAAATACTAAAATGTGCGCCTCGGGACGCCAGGCTGATATCTGAAAAGCGGTATATCCGCTATTGGTCAAGGTACAAATGACCTTAGCCTCGATGTCGTTGGCGATTTTGGCCGCGTGGTAACAGATTGATTTTGTAATGAACCTATTGGTACGGATCACGGGAGGCTCATGCGGCACTCTGATCAATTTGCTGTTTTCGACATGCAAGCAGATGGCCGACATTTTTTGAATGACCTCAACAGGGTATTTACCAACACTGGTTTCTGCCGAGAGCATCACGGCATCAGCGCCATCCATAACGCTGTTGGCCACATCATTAACCTCAGCGCGCGAAGGCGTCAGGGTGTTGATCATAGATTCCATCATTTGGGTGGCAATAATTACGGGGATACGGGCGCGCTTGGCCGCTAACACCAATTCCTTTTGAATGATGGGCACCTCGGCAGCAGGCATTTCTACCCCCAAATCTCCTCGGGCCACCATGAGTCCATCACAATGGGCAATGATTTGTTGGATGTTTTTGATCGCCTCTGGCTTTTCAATTTTGGCAATAATGGGGATTTTATGTGTTGAATGGCTTTCAATAAGTTCTTTAAGTTCTTTCAGGTCGTCGCTATGGCGCACAAAAGAGAGGGCGATCCAATCGACGTCAAGACTGATCGCGAACACCGCGTCATCTTTATCTTTTTGGGTCAATGCAGGTAACGAAATATTGGTATTAGGCAGGTTGACGCCTTTTTTGGAGCGCAATGGCCCTCCTTGAACGACCTCGGTGGTTACCGTGTCGGTTCCGTTGGTGTGGAGCACCTTAAACATCAGTTTTCCGTCGTCGAGCAAAATGTGCTCGCCAACTTGAACGTCACTCGGAAACAAGTCATAATTCATGAATACGCGCGACTTGGTCCCTTCGAACTTCTTGCCTGTGCAAAAATCGATTTGATCGCCAGGTTGCACAATAACCTCTTCTTTCATCACGCCCACGCGTAGTTTTGGCCCTTGTAAGTCGGCCAAAAGAGCTACAGATAGTCCTGTTTCTTTTTCGATCTCACGGATCATAGCGACCCGTTCTTTGACCTCGTTATAGTCGGCATGAGAAAAGTTAATACGGAAGACATTCACCCCTTCTTCCATCATCCTGCGTAAGATATTCTTATCGCTAGTGGCTGGTCCTAAAGTGGCGACTATTTTTGTCTTTTTTGCTAAATACATCATTTATGGTTAGATGGTTAATGGTTTTGACTTGATCCAAAGGCACTTCGTAGCTCGAAATAATTTCTTTTATTTCGTTGAGCCGTATAGTGATTTGTTTATTTTGCTGGGGATCCCGTTCCGAATCCATCTTCAAAAAGTAGTCGACCTTTTTGAACTCAGGCAACAAAAATGCTGTTTTTGTTTTTGGTGTTGTGCCCTGGGCGAATAGCTCTCCTTGATTTTCCTTAATGTCCGTTACAGACATCTTGCAGGTGTTGGCCAACAGCACAAAGGTAAGGTCTTGTGAAGGGTGTTCAAAGGTATAGGCCGGATATATTTGGGTTGCCTGATCTTTGGTCACCTTTTTGTCTTCAGACAAACGCCGCAGCCGCAGTCCTAAGTGCGTATTGATCAGAAATGCCATTTTGTAGGCTTCTGAAGCACTATGGATTGCGAATAGTGCAAAGGACTCTTCAAAGTCATCTTCGAGCCATAAACGGTGCGTTCCCATAGGTACAAAATTTGTTAAAAATAAGGATAGTTTCTTCGTGAGGCGATGTGCGAAGGGAAGTTTTTGCACTTAGAGCGTCCGAAAACGTTTTAGTTGGCGTTAAATCTTCCTTTTTTTGGCCGTCATGGTGTCCTGCAGTTTGTAATACGCGCGCTTGGCCGCCAATTCCTCTGCCTTTTTTTTGGAGGTGCCCCTGGCTTTGCCCACCACTTCTTTGTCCAAAAATAATTTTACCGCAAAATGTTTCACCGTCTCGACCCCGCTATCGTCGTAGGCCTGGAACCTGAAGCTCCTTTTGTGTTTTTGACACCATTCGATGATCAGACTCTTGTAGCTGATGACCTTGCCTTCTAGTTTTTCAATATCCACATAGGGCTCGATGACCCGACGCTGAATGAATTTTTCGACCCACTGGTAGCCTCGATCTAGGTAAATTGCGCCAACAAGAGCCTCAAACAGATTTCCGTGAATATTTTCACCAAACTGATCAACAGGAACATTGGTTCGGATCAGTGCAATCAGATTAAGGTCTCGGCCCAATTCATTGAGGTGTTCTCTACTGACAACCTTAGAGCGCATTTTGGTGAGATAACCCTCATTGCCGGCAGGTACCATTCGGAATAAATGGCTGGCAATGATTGAACCCAACATAGCATCGCCCATAAACTCCAATCGCTCATAGTTTTGAGGCTGTCCATCACTATTGAAGGCTTGGGTAGAACGGTGGGTGAAAGCCTCAACAAACCAATCCATTTTGTGGGGCTGGAAACCCAGTATCTTTTTAATTGCTACATAAAAAATTTGCTCCTGTTCTGGTCGAGAGGAAAATATGTGTTTTATGGATACCATAAATCCTTAGTAGGTATACTTCTTAAGCAGCACGCAGGCGTTGTGGCCTCCAAACCCAAAGGTATTACTCATGGCATAGGTAATATCGCGCTCTTGAGCTTTATTGAGGGTAAGGTTTAAAGAAGGATCGATGTGCTCATCGACTGTGGTGTGGTTGATGGTTGGCGGCACTAAACTGTGGTTCATCGCCAATATAGAGGCAATCGCCTCTATAGCCCCTGCCGCTCCTAAAAGGTGGCCAGTCATCGACTTGGTCGAGTTGATGTTAATGGTGGAGGCATGTGCCCCAAACACCTTAACAATGGCTTTAAGCTCGGCAACATCTCCTAGAGGTGTTGACGTGCCGTGTGTATTAATGGTGTCGACTTGCTCGGGAGAGATCCCCGCGTCGTTGAGGCAATTGTGCATCACGCGCTCCACGCCAATCCCATCGGGATGCGGTGCGGTCATGTGATAAGCGTCACTGGACATTCCGCCGCCGACAACCTCTGCATAAATATGAGCACCTCTAGCCTTGGCATGTTCGTATTCTTCGAGAATCAATGCTCCTGCGCCTTCACCCAAAACAAATCCATCTCTGGTCGCGTCGAAGGGACGTGAAGCTGTTTCTGGACTCTCGTTGCGTGTGGACAAGGCATGCATGGCGTTAAAGCCGCCCATACCGGCTATGACTACTGCGGCCTCACTACCCCCGGTAACGATGACATCGCATTGCCCTAATCGGATATAGTTAAAGGCGTCGATGATCGCATTGGCCGAAGAGGCACAAGCAGAAACCGTGGTATAATTGGGGCCCATAAATCCATGCTTGATCGAAATATTGCCTGGGGCAATATCGGCGATCATTTTGGGTATAAAAAAGGGGTTGAAACGTGGCGTTCCATCCCCTTCTGCATAATTCAACATTTCATTTTGGAAGGTCTCTAGACCACCAATTCCTGCTCCCCAAATGACGCCTATTCGGAACTTGTCGATAGCTTCTATATCAATTTTTGCATCTGCAATCGCTTCATCTGAGGCAACTAAGGCATACTGCGCAAATCGATCCAATTTTCGGGTTTCTTTGCGATCAAAATGATCTAAGGGATTGAAGTCTTTGAGCTCACAAGCGAATTTGGTTTTGAACTTTTCAGTATCAAAATACGTAATGGGGGCACAGCCACTCTTACCACTTCTTAGGCCATCCCAGTATTCTGAGACATTATTGCCTATGGGCGTAAGTGCTCCGAGACCGGTTACGACAACGCGCTTTAACTCCATAATGGAATTGGCTTATGTTGCTGCTTGAATGTACGTCACTGCCTGACCTACCGTAGCAATATTCTCTGCTTGATCATCTGGAATCTGAATATCAAATTCTTTTTCGAATTCCATGATAAGCTCTACCGTATCTAATGAGTCGGCACCTAAGTCGTTTGTGAAGCTTGCTTCAGTAACTACTTCGTTTTCGTCAACACCTAGTTTGTCTACGATGATTGCTTTTACTCTTGATGCAATGTCTGACATGATTGTTAAGTTTTTTATTGGTTTACAAGACGCAAAAATAAAACATTTTAGATTAAAACCGCGCTTTGTCAACAAAATGTGCCTCCAGGGCTTACTTAAAACGCTCTAGTGTTTCGTTTAGGGCTATTGGGCGCTGGGCAAAGGGCATAGTATTGTTCAAAACCTTTGGTTAAATTCGTTGTTTCTGCACCAAAAAGCCCTCTTATTCTGCTATTTTTGACAGACAAAAACAGATGATCTAGGGGATGATTACTAAAAAACGCCTTGTTATTTTTGCCTCGGGCAACGGTTCTAATGCCGAAACGATCATGCGACACATGGCCTCTCGCGATCATGCTCAAGTGGTTCGGATTTATTGTAATGTCGCGCAGGCTGGGGTTGTCGCGCGGGCCAAAAGCCTTCATGTGCCAACCCTCGTGTTCGATCGGGCAGGGCTTGTGGACCCCGCCGTTGTTTTGTCGCAACTCCATAAGGACTCCCCTGACCTCATTATATTGGCTGGATTTTTGCTCAAAATTCCGCGGTGCATTATTGAGGCCTATCCCCAACACATCATTAATATCCATCCTGCGCTATTGCCAGCTTTTGGCGGTAAAGGCATGTATGGACACCATGTACACCAAGCAGTAAAGGATCAAATGGCTGGCGAAACTGGCATCACCATCCATTGGGTCAACGCCGCCTACGACCGGGGAGCGATCATCTTTCAGGCCCGCACACAGGTCCTTGCTTCAGACAGCGTCGATGAGATCGCCCGCAAAGTACAGGTCTTAGAACAAAAGCATTTTACTGGAGTCATTGACGAAATTTTAAGCGCATAGACCTATGGCCAAAAAGCAAAAATATTACGCCGTATGGCAAGGCAATCCACCCGGGCTTTATAATAGCTGGCCCAAATGTCAAGCGTCCATAAAAGGGATTTCTGGCGCGCAATACAAGTCGTTTGACACCCTCGCACAGGCCGAAAAAGCTTTGGCAGGGGCCTATAAGGACGCCATCAGCGTTTCGGGCAAGAAAAAGACAAACGCCATAAGCGCCGAACAAAAAGCCCGTATCGGAGCCCCCAACCTCTATTCGATTTCGGTAGACGCCGCCTCGTCTGGCAACCCCGGGCGCATGGAATATCAAGGCGTCGACACACAAACCAAAAAGCTATTGTTTCACCAAGGGCCTTTTGCGCAAGGCACCAATAATATAGGAGAGTTTTTAGCACTGGTCCACGGCTTGGCTTATCTCAAAAAAGAGGGCAGTGATCGCCTGCTTTATACCGATAGCCGCATTGCCATAGGGTGGGTGCGCAAAAAAAAATGCGGCACCAAATTGGTGCCACATTCTTCAAATAAAATTTTGTTTGAACTCATTTCTCGAGCCGAATCGTGGCTCAAAACCAACACTTATTCCACTTCCATTCTCAAATGGGAAACCAAAGCGTGGGGTGAAATCCCCGCAGATTTTGGGCGGAAGTGATTAGTAAAATTGAATCACGGTATCGTCTACAAATAAACGTTCATTCGGCGTTGTTGCGTCAAACTTTATTCTAATTCTCAAATTATTTGTTAGATAGTCCGCAGGAATAGAGTAGCTTAAAAATTCATATGACGATGGTTGGACACCATATGAGCCTTCAGGGAAATTAGACCATCCAGAACCATTGTAATATTGAAGCCTCAAATAGTCCGTGCCATTGTCATTTTCGTCTTCAGTATTCCCATTGCCTGAATACCACATTTGTATCATGCCTGCAGAGAACTCGCTTGCATCGATTGGTGCCGCGGTGGAAATATAAGAGTTGTCAAAGTTTGAACTATTGTTAAGATCATCGCTTT
>FLOH01001340.1_pt1 | contig 38970 bp, 33 predicted proteins | sample 756751 | NCBI WGS metagenome assembly FLOH01 (sample SAMEA4026879, study PRJEB14308) | marine metagenome | biome: coastal water; material: water | depth 74 m
TACGCTTGCATATTTTCTAAAAGAAGAATTTGTCCGGCTTGTAAATTTTTAGCTTGAAAAGCGGTTGTTGTACCAATACAATCGTCAGCAAATAATACTTTATGCCCTAATATTTTCTCTGTTTCGCCAAGAATGTGTTTTAAGGAGTATTTTGCTTCAACACCTTTTGGTCTGCCTAAATGGCTCATTAAAATTACACTTCCTCCGCCTTTTAAAATTTTATCAATAGTTGGCTTTGCAGCCTCAATTCTAGTAGAGTCCGTAACTTGAAAATTTGCGTTTAAAGGAACATTAAAATCTACTCTAATTATTGCTCTTTTGTTGTTGAAGTTGAAGTCGTTAAGCGTTTTCATTAAAAAATAGTTATAATTTATGTTTAGTAAACAATTCTGTTTTGGGTACAAGGACAATTACTTAAACTTTGTAAGAAATCAAATCCAAGTGTAATCCTATGTGTGCCAGAATTATATCCAATTAATTCGTTGGTATTTATTTGATAAGAATAACCAAAATAGAAATTGTTGTTTCTAAGTCCTAACATAGGCCCTATAGTAACTGGTTTCATAGATTGTTCATTTAAAGTACGTAAAGCAAACCCTATCCAATAGTAATCTTCGTATACATGGCGTTTCAATTTTAAGTTTAAATAGGTAGTTGAGCGGCCATCACTTTGAAAAACTGCACTAATGCAGAAGGTTAAAATTCAAAATTAGAACCTTTACTTCTAAATTTATTACCAAAATATACTTGGTGGTTCAATAATAAATTAGGTTCAACAACATTGAATTCTTTAATGTCTTTTGCTAAAATATTTGACGCGTTATAACTTAATAAAAATCTTTATTTCTATATAACAAACCAATATCAAAATTATAATTTTGAGTAGCTCTATCTCCATTAATAGATGGATCTAATTGGTTGCTAAAATTATCAATGTCTATTCTAAAATGATTTAAATTAAAAGAAAGTCCAAGTGAAAGATATTGTTCTGTATCATAATCACAAATATAATTATTTAATTTATCTCACAAGACTTTTTACCAAAAAAATGTTAATGTTAATAAAGTTTTTAAAAAAAATAATTATAACTCTCATGCCGTTAAGGTTACTTTTTTTATTGTGTTATAGATTAATCTTTTAAGTACAAATCAAATTGCGTTTCAAAAAAATTAAACACGTTTGTCTTTTTATATAAAAGTACAAAAAACGAGGTTTTATTGCTTCTAAAATCTGGAAAAACACAATGTACAGAAAGAAAAAGCATGTAAACTACGTTGTAAATTAAATATAATTATAATTTTAGAATTGTATATTTGCTAAATGCTTTTTAAAAATATATTAGGACAAGATCATATTAAAAACCACTTAACAAAAAGTGCTACTGCAGGTCGTATACCTCATGCGCAATTATTTGTAGGTCCTGAAGGTAGTGGAACTTTATCTACAGCCATTGCTTATGCACAATATGTTTTATGTAGTAATACTGGTGATGAAAACACAAACGGGAAAGATGCTTGTAATCTAAAATTTCAGAGCTTTTCGCATCCTGACTTGCATTTTGTTTTTCCTGTTGCTACAAATGATGAAGTGAAGAAACATCCTGTAAGTGCAAATTTTTTGACATCTTGGCGTGCATTTTTAAATGAAAATCCATACGGTAGTCTATTTGATTGGTACAAAAAAATTGGTGTCGAAAAAAAGCAAGGGCAAATAGGAGTAGATGAAGCTGCTGAGATTAACAAAGCTCTTTCTTTAAAAGCATATGAAGGTGGTTATAAGGTAATGATTATTTGGATGGCCGACAAAATGAATACTGCTGCTTCTAATAAATTATTAAAATTACTAGAAGAGCCGCCAAACAAAACCGTTTTTATTTTAGTCACTGAACATCTTGATGATTTATTGCAAACTATAATTTCTCGTTGTCAAATACTAGATTTTATAGGAATTAGCGAAAGCGTAATTGCTGAAAATTTAGTTTCACGTGAAAATTGTGACACAAGCTTAGCTTTAAAAATTGCACACCAAAGTGAAGGAAATTACAATAAAGCTTTACATATCTTAAAAAAAGATGCAGATGAATATCCTTTTGAGCAATGGTTTATTGAATGGATTAGAAGTGCATTTAAAGCAAAAGGAAATGCCGCTGCTATTTTAGAATTAATACAATGGAGCGAAAACATTGCAAGCCTAGGAAGAGAAGTCCAAAAACAATTTTTACATTATTGTATTTACTTTTTTCGCCAAGCGTTGCTTTCTAATTACCAAACAAAAGAATTAGTTTTCTTTGAAGCAACGGAGCCTGGATTTAATCTAGAAAAATTTGCTCCTTTTGTAGATGGAAGCAATATAAATGATATCTTTAAAGAAATTGAAACAGCTATTTACCACATTGAAAGAAATGGAAATAGTAAAATAATATTAACCGATTTATCTATAAAATTAACACGTTTAATACATAAAAAACAATAACTATGACACACGCAGCACCTATTTTAATTTTGTTATTACTTGCCGTTACTTTCTTACAATCTGGATACGATAAAATAAAAGACTGGAAAGGAAATGTTTCTTGGTTAAAAGAGCATTTTGCAAATACTATTTTTGCAAAACAATTACCTATGTCTTTATTTATAATTTTAATATTAGAAGTAGTTACTGGGGTATTTTGTATTTCAGGAATTATAGAATTAGCAACAAAAACAACTTCTGTAATGGCTTTGTATGGTGCTAACTTATCTTGTTTAACCCTTATCTTTTTATTATTTGGTCAACGAATTGCTAAAGATTATGATGGTGCGCGTACTATTGTAATTTATTTTGTTCCAGCAGTATTAGCGGTTTATATGTTGAGTTAGATTTATATAACTTATTAGCTATCCGCCAACAATTAAAATAAATTACCAAGCAAAAAAAGAATGAAATATAAAAATATCCGAGAAGAGGAACTAAAAAACAAAGTTGGAGCTGACTGGTTTAAGCAATTTGACACAACCGAAATTCTTGGAAATATTGACTTTACCGTTTTTCCAAAACAAGACAGTTTATTTGGACGAACACCACTTTTATGGGCAGAAGCTAAAACTGGGAATTTTGACATTCCGACTATGTTCGTTCAACTCATTCTGACAATCGGAAAAGCACGAACTTTCGATAAAACTTTACCACCAGCTTTTTTAGGTGCTTTCGACTTTAAAAAAATAGCTTTTGTTGACTATGTTAATATTCAAGATATTTTCTATCTCAACGACTTTAATTGGAATGTAACACCAAGTAACCACGAAACAAAAGAATTTCAATTAATTAAGGATAGAATAGAATCTATATTGAAATCAAAAACCTATGTTTTTGATTATCAAAAAGACGAGAAGCTACTGAATACCTTTATTAAAAACAATGTGGCAAAAGCCACAACAAAAAGTAAAATCAAAATTGACAAAAACAATTTCATTCCCATTTATTTACGTTGGGTTGAGATTGTAAAACCAATAATTGACGTTAATTGGGACGAACTAAAAAAAGCGAACATTTTTGACAGCGATTTTTATTTGGCAGACATTTTTGTGGACGATAAAGGCACGCAAAATATTGATGATGATTTGACCATTAGAGATAGTTTATTTGTTGTCTTTCAAAATCAAGGTTATAAAATAGCAAAAGAAAACATCAAGCAAATGTTTGATGCTACCATAAACATTAGAAATAAAGACGCTTATTTGCAATTTTGGAAGCTTTACAAACGACCACCAATTGAAGAATTTCAAGATTATATAATTGAACGCAAAGATTTATTAGTACCGCAAGACATTAGAGAACGTAAAGGAGCATTTTTTACACCTCGGATTTGGGTTGAACTTTCACAAAAATACTTACTTGAATATTTGGGTGAAAACTGGCAAGACGAATACTATGTTTGGGATTGTGCGGCAGGTACGGGTAATCTGTTAACAGGCTTGACTAATAAATACAACATTTACGCAAGTACATTAGACCAGTCTGATGTTAACGTAATGCACGAACGTATTGACCACGGAGCCAACTTGTTGAAAAATCACGTTTTTCAGTTTGACTTTTTAAATGATGATTTCACGAAACTTCCTCAAAGTCTGCAAGAGACTATAAACGACCCAGAAAAACGTAAGAAACTGATTATTTATATAAATCCACCATATGCGGAAGCTACTTCTTCAAAAACAGTATCTGGAACAGGAGAAAATAAAGCAGGTGTAACTACCAACTTTAAGATTAAAGAACTACTAAATCCAAAAATTGGCAATGCTTCTAATGAAATTTTTGCACTATTTATGGCAATCATTTACGAAAAAATGCCTGGTTGTATCTTAGGACAGTTCTCTAAAGTTAAGTTTGTCAACGGGTCAAATTTTAAAAAGTTCAAAGAATTCTTTTTAGCTAAATATGTAAGTGGTTTTGTTGTTCCTGCTGAAACTTTTGATAATGTAAAAGGTAAATTTCCTATAGGATTTACAATATGGAATACTTCAGTAAAATCTAAAATAGTCACAATTTCAACGGAGATTTATGACAAAAACGGAAATTATTCAGGGATTAAAAATTTCTACGGTAATTTACCAAAGAGCATAAACAAGTGGATAAAGTCATTTGATGATGACACGAATAGCCAAATAGGTTTAATTGTCAGTTGTGCACCTGATTTTCAACATAACAATCAATTAGCAATTCTTTCAGAACAACAAAAGAGATATTGTTTTAAAATTACTGCACAGAATTTAATTAAATCTTCAATTTATTTTTCTGTTAGACATAGCTTAAACGCCAATTGGTTAAATGATAGAGACCAATATTTATTTCCAAACAATGGTTGGCAAACCGATACCGAATTTCAAAATGACTGCCTAACATTTACTTTGTTTTATAGTGCTAATAGTATCGTTAGTAAAAAACACACCAACTATTGGATACCATTTACCGAGCAAGAAGTGAATGCCCAAAATCGTTTTGAGAGCAATTTTATGACGGATTTCATCAATGGTAAAATCAAAATAGACAACGAAACTGAATTGTTTGGAACTAACTCTAATCAATCTACCAAAAGAGAGTTTTCACAAGAAGCCAAAGATGTATTTAATGCAGGTAGAGAACTTTGGAAATACTATCATAGTCAACCAAATGTAAACGTAAACGCAAGTTTGTACGACATTAGAGAATATTTTCAAGGCAGAAACGACAAAGGCAGAATGAACTCCAAAAGTGATGATGAAAGATATATGGAATTGATTGGCGAATTAAGGAATAAACTGAACTTTTTAGCCGACAAAATCAAACCGAAAATATACGAATACGAATTTTTAAAAGAATAATAACTGCTGGCAACAATGTATATAAAAAATAGGCGAAGATTGAAGGTAGAATAGAGTTTCGTGCTATTAATTAACTATCTTGGTTTCTGATAAATCTGAACTCGCTTGCCTTGCTGATTCGCACGCGGCTCAATTAATCTAGGAAAAGGAGGATGTTGGTCGGTTTCGCCGCTTCAAGCCCCACCTTCGCTGCGCTATGGTGGGCTAACGCACGCTGCGCCACGCCCTACTTTTCATATACAAACTCGTTGTAGCCAATGTGAGAGCAACATTTCGGAAAAGCATAAAATATGAATAAAAGACCGAGAATAGAATTAAAATTAACTCAAACCGACAAGATTCTTGAAATATTTGGTTGGATTGCGGTTTTTGGAATATGGACTTTAACATTAACAAACTATTTTGAATTACCTGAAATAATCCCAACACATTACAATGGAACTGGAGAAGCTGATGGATTTGGTAATAAGACAAATATATTTGCATTACCGATAATTTCGACAATCTTATTTATTGGTTTAACAATTCTGAATAAAAATCCACACGTATTTAATTATCCGAGTGAAATAACAAAGGAAAATGCTTTACATCAATATACAAATGCAACTCGAATGATGAGAGTTTTAAAATTAGTTATTGTATTAATTTTCGGATTAATAGTTTTTAGAACAATTCAAAATGTAAACGGAAATGCAGACGGACTTGGATGAGGGTTTAAACCTACATAATTAGGTTTTATAGTGAAAACATTTACTTGCCAATTGTTTTTTCTAAAGGGACCGTCATTTAAAGCAAATTCATCATTTGCGTCTCCATTGCCACCCATTAAATTTTCAGAAAATGTAGCATCCGTACTTTCTTGGTCAGTCCAGTCCCAATAAGGCAAGGCTATATCCTGACCACTCACCTCGCTTAATGCATTTTCATATAATACCAACAACTTTCGATGCCAGGCAAGAAAGGCTGGATTCATATGCGCAACTCCATAACCGGTACAAAAAGATTTTTCAACTGCCATCTGGTGCCATCTGACAAATGTATCATAATAGCTTAATGTACTGATGTATGGAGAGGGCGTCGCTTTTAAAATCAAGATTGCATTGACATAATCTTGCATCTCTTGAATAGTCAAGTCTTTTGCATTTTTGCGAACTTTCAGGGCAACTTCACAATTCACTCCAGAAAAACCTTCTGGGCAATCACAAGATCCGTCATTGCAATCCCCTCCATTTTGACACGTTACATTCGCGCAAGGATCTAATATCTCTTCGTCTTTATTACAGGATTCTAAAAGCAGAAACATACATGACCCTATTATTAAGGTGAGTAAATTGAGTTTTTTCATAAATTGAGATTATTTTTGTTAGACTATTATTTTTCAATTTTAGGTGTGCTGTTTTCAAACTAATAACCTTCACTTTGTGCCAAGTACTTCAATCACTTTATAATGAGCTACATTTGTCTGTTCTCGAAAATCAGGAGTGAAAGTAGTTCATATTATTTGACGATTTTCCAAGTTTAATCAGAATTTGAAACATGACATTAAAATATTTTATCCTCGTCATCTGTTTAACCCAATTATTCATGCCTCAAGCCTACGCGCAGAATTGGCGTGAATTTGCCAACACAAGTCGTTATGAAAAAGCCAACTTGGAACTTAAGCTGCAAACAAAGGCCAATAACAGAGTTGTTTTTATGGGAAACTCAATCACCGAAAACTGGATGGCTTTTCGTCCAGAATTTTTTACAGATAGAAACTATATAAACCGAGGCATCGGTGGGCAGACCACCTCACAAATGCTATTGCGATTTAGACCCGATGTTATTGATTTAAAACCAGAAGTTGTGGTTATTCTCGCCGGCACCAATGACCTTGCTGGCAATACCGGTTACACCTCCGAAGAAACCATTATTGGGAACATCAAGTCTATGGCAGAACTGGCTCATACCAATGGCATTAAAGTGGTGATTTCTTCCATTTTACCTGCCATAGAATACCTTTGGAGACCAGGACTAGAACCTGCCCCAAAAATCATTTCAATTAACACTGCCCTCAAAACTTATACCCAAGAAAATAATTTTATCTATTTGGATTATTTTTCAGCAATGGCAGATGACAAAGGGGGGCTAAAAGTACCGGATTATACCACTGCCAATGATCTTGTGCACCCAAACCTAGCGGGCTACTTAGTTATGGAGAAATTGGTAGAAAAGGCAATCAAAAAGGCATTCCAGTAAACAAAATGAAATGCTATTTTCATTTTATTTTGTACCCATAGTATCCTTTAAAAAACTACAATCACCTCTATTGCTCGCCTGCGACGCGGAACCCAATTTATGTTAAATATGCTTGGCGCCATAAGAGTACTGCCCGTTTGCTTAACAAAGAGGGCTTACCTACCGCTTCATTTTCAACTCAACAATTGAATCATTCGCAAGAGAAAGAAATTCAAAGTATTAAGTCTCGAGAGCGCTGGATATGATTTCTTGCACGATTTCCGGGTTTAAAAGGGTTGAAATATCCCCTAAGTTTGCAGTATCATTCGAGGCAATTTTGCGCAATATTCTCCGCATTATTTTACCACTTCTGGTCTTTGGCAATCCATCTGTAAATTGAATTTTATCCAATTTGGCGATAGGCCCAATCCGATCAGAAATTAATTGATTTATTTCTTTTCTTAGTTTATCGTGATGACTTGATTCGCCATTATCTTTTAAGGTAATGTATCCATATAAGGCGCTTCCTTTTATGTCATGCGGAAATCCTACAATAGCCGATTCTGCAACAGCTGGATGCTCATTTATGGCATCTTCTATAGGTGCTGTTCCAAGATTATGACCAGAAACGATGATGACATCATCAACGCGGCCAGTAATTCTATAATACCCTACTTCATCTCGTAAAGCGCCATCGCCAGTAAAATACATATTGTCAAACAGCGAGAAATACGTCTCTTTATAACGCTGATGGTTACCCCATATGGTTCTGGCAATACTGGGCCAAGGATATTTGATGCACAAGCGTCCTTCCACTCTATTCCCGATTAACTCCTTGCCATTTTCATCCATAATTGCAGGCTGAATACCAATAAAAGGCAGTGTGGCATAAGTTGGCTTTGTTGGCGTCACATATGGGATTGGCGTGATCATGATGCCACCTGTTTCTGTTTGCCACCAAGAATCTACAATTGGACTCTTTTTTTTGCCAATATGATCATTATACCAGTGCCAAGCTTCTTCATTAATAGGCTCTCCAACAGATCCAAGAACCTTTAAGGAAGATAAGTCGTAATGATCCATTAGATCCGTGCCTTCTTTGGCCAATGCCCTAATTGCTGTAGGCGCGGTGTAAAACTGGCTTACTTTATGTTTTTGAACGATATCCCAAAAACGCCCATAGTCTGGATAACTCGGCACACCTTCAAACATAACAGTAGTGGCGCCGTTGGCCAATGGACCATAAACGATATAACTGTGACCTGTAATCCAGCCAATATCTGCAGTACACCAATACACATCATCCTCTGTATATTGAAATGCGTTCTTAAAAGTGTATGCGGTATAGACCATGTACCCTGCCGTGGTATGAACCATTCCCTTTGGCATTCCCGTTGATCCAGAGGTGTACAAAATGAATAAAGGATCCTCTGCATCCATTATTTCTGGCACGCATTGATCTGAAGCATTTACTAATAATGGTGCCAACCATTGATCACGTCCCTGCTTCATGTTGATTTCTGCGTCAATTCTCTTGATCACTAAAACAGATGCAACACCTGGACAAAGCTCAAGTGCTTGATCAGCAATTCCTTTTAAATCTATCGTTTTGGCACCTCGATAAGCACCATCTGCCGTAATTAACATTTTACAATCAGCATCATTAATTCTCGTGGATAAAGCAGCGGCAGAAAATCCAGCAAAAACAACCGAATGTATGGCCCCAATCCTGGCACATGCGAGCACAGAAATTGCTAATTCTGGAATCATAGGCACATAGATACAGACCCTGTCCCCTTTCTTAATCCCTTGTAGCTTTAAAACATTTGCAAACTTGTTTACGCGTTGAGAGAGTTCCTTGTAAGTAATATGCTGCGCTGCTTCTTCTGGGTTATTTGGCTCAAACAAAATAGCCGTTTTATCTCCAAGGGTTGTTAAATGCCTGTCGATACAGTTCTCTGTAATATTTAATTTTGCTCCTTTAAACCAGGTGACTTCTGGTTTTGAAAAATCCCATTCCAAAACAGAATCCCATTTCTTCCTCCACAAAAAATGGTCGCTTGCAATTTCATCCCAGAAAATTTCTGGATCACTAACTGATTTTCTATAAGCTTGATAATATTGTTCTAAATCCTTTATATGGTAATGACTCATTTGATTAATTTATTAGATTGTTTGGAACAGGCATGTCATTACATTGTCATATCCCATAACCCAGTTAAATTTATTATAGAAGCAGAGGAGCATATAAAAGTTCCATCCACAAATCCGTAAAAATGATCTAATAAGGTTCTTTATGCCTAAAAATAATGGCGTTTAAAAGCCTCCATGGCTGCATAATCTACTAAACCTAAATCGTTATATTTTTTAGCCGTTAATCTATTCCTGTCCTCGACGCGCACCCAAAATTCTCTAGAGTCGTCGCCTTGAAACATAACGCCATCTTTCTGGGACTGATGAAAGAATATGGCATGTCGCTTTTTAAGGACTTGATCTGGACTCATGGGGACTGCCATTTCAATTTGGTAGGGTTCCCACTCCTGCCAGGCACCACGATATAGCCATACCCAACAATCGTTCATGTAATCCTTATTTTTTAATATTTCCAAAGTTTCAAAAAGCGCATCTAAACATACTTTGTGCGTGCCGTGTGGATCGGCTAAATCACCAGCGGCATATATTTGATGTGGCTTTATTTGTTCAATCAAACGACCCATAATATCCAAATCATCTTGAGATAGATTATTTTTTTTGATCGTCCCCGTTTCATAAAAAGGCAGGTTCAAAAAGTGGATGTTCTTATCATCTAAACCCAGATATCTCGTTGCAGCCAATGATTCACTGCGTCTAATCAGGCCTTTCAATCGTCGTGCCTCGGGAGAATCGATATCATTCTCTGTTTTTTCTTTCAAGAAATCTATAACCTTTTGAGATGCTGTAGAGTCTGGACTTAGCGCCTTTGAAATTTCAGCAAATTTCAAAGCTTCTTTATCAGACACGGCAATATTTCCAGAAGTTTGGTAAGCCACATGCACATCATGACCTTGCGCTACGAGACGATCTAAAGTGCCTCCCATCGATATGACATCGTCATCTGGGTGTGGGCTAAAAATAATCACGCGTTTTTTGTGAATATTTGCGCGTTCAGGGCGATGTGTATCATCGGCATGAGGTTTTCCTCCTGGCCAACCCGTAATTGTATGCTGAATCTTATTAAACATTTTTATGTTTAAATCGTAAGCAGTGCCTTCCTGGGTCAAAAGACCAGACATACCATTGTTATTATAATCCTTGTCGGTTAATTTTAGAATGGATTTATTCATTAACTCGCTCAACCAGACGACTGCCTTTAATTTTAAGCTTTCATTCCACAAACAAGAAGTGACTAACCAGGGCGTTTTCACACGGGTTAATTCTGCAGCCGCTCCTTGGTCTAAAATAAAGGTTGTATTGCCATGCATTTGCAAATAACTGGCTGGAACTTGAGCCGAAATCTCTCCTTCTATTGTCTCTCGCAGTATTTCGGCCTTATCACCTCCCCAAGCGAGTAATACGATTCTTTTAGCACTTTTCACTGTACTTATACCCATTGTAATGGCACTTCTGGGCACATTCGCTAACCCTAAAAAAGCAGGTGACGCATCAATTCGCGTGATGTGATCGAGGATGATTTTTCTTGTACCCGAATTAAGATGCGATCCAGGCTCATTAAACCCAACGTGTCCTGTTCGTCCAATTCCTAAAAGCTGAAAATCAATACCGCCAAAAGACTTTATTTTCATTTCATAATCAACACAATAGTCATTTAAGACTTCTGCGCCGATTTTTCCATCTGGGATATGAATATTTTCAGGTCGGATATCTACATATTTAAAAAGGTGTTCCTGCATGAAATAATGGTAACTCTGGACATTACTTTTATCCATAGGGTAATATTCATCGAGATTGAAAGTCACTACATTGGCGAAACTTAAATCCTCTTCTTCATGCATTCTAACAAGCTCCTCATAAACTTTAATAGGCGAAGACCCTGTTGCTAAACCCAGCACGCACAGTTCATTTAACTCAATTTTTCTCCTAATTAAGGTTGCAATCTCTTGCGCTACCGCGATGGAAGCCTCTTGAGAAGTATTAAAAATGACGTTATGAATTTTTTCAAAACGCGTCTCTTCAAATTTCCCTGCTTCGTTATATCTAATATCCATTGATCCGTTATATATATCTGCGTTCATTATTTCAATCCTGAATCATGACTGGTTCTAAAAGATACGCTCCTTAATTTGAGCCCATTTTTTAATCAATAAAACTCCAGAAAAAATTGCCGTAATGGTGAAAAGTATCGCATAATTATAATCGCTATAAATCCAATAGCCAGTGGCAAACAGGCAACTATAAATTAAGGCACATCCCAATAACATGGCTATAATTCCTGATGGCACACTCCAACCTGCGTCAGAATCCTTTAATATAACGCCTTCTGCTTTGGCTTCTGTAATTACTTTGGACCATCCCGGACCTCCAGGTTGTATCTTTTTGTAAAAAAGACGCAGCACATCTTTATTTTCTGGCTGGGTGATAAAAGTCGCTATGAGCCATATTATTGTTGTGACTAAAACCACCATCGGATATTCATAATAATCTTCAAAAACACCTGTCTTTGGGGCGAAAAAATAATCGCCAAGTGGGGTCAACTTTAAACTAATTGAAATAATACCAGAAGCGAACATTGCTGTTATTTCGCTCCAGGCATTGATACGCCACCAAAACCAGCGTAAAATAAATATCAAGCCCGTTCCTGCTCCAAAGACCAATAGCACATCAAATAACTGTAAGGCGTTTTGCAACAACAAGGCCAATGACGCACTAAGCACCATTAAAACAACCGTAGACAGCCTCCCTACAGCAACTAATTTCTTTTCCGAAGCCTCAGGGTTAATTTGTTGTTTGTAAAAATCATACACCATATAGGAAGATCCCCAATTTAACTGAGTTGAAATGGTACTCATATAGGCCGCTAACAGTGAAGCCAAAACCAATCCCAGTAAGCCACTGGGCAGTTTGGTAAGCATCGCAGAATAGGCCAAATCATGGCCTAATTTGTTGTCTGCAACATTAGGGAAAGCTTCTTGTATACTCGCTAAATCCGGAAAAACCACGAGCGAGGCTAGAGCGACTAATATCCAAGGCCAAGGCCGCAATGCATAATGCATGATGTTGAAGAAAAAAGTAGCACCTATGGCATGATTTTCATTTTTTGCAGCTAACATGCGTTGGGCTATATATCCTCCGCCCCCGGGTTCCGCACCGGGATACCAAGAACTCCACCATTGTACCGCTATCGGGATAATTAATAAAGTAATAATAGCCCGCTTATCACTAAAATCTGGCAATATAGAAAGCTTACTTGCGACATTCTCGTGGGCCAATAAAGCCTCTATACCGCCCACTTCAGGAATATTTATAAGGTAATATGCCGCACCAATAGCACCTCCCATGGCCACAAAAAACAAAACGAAATCTGTATATACGACCCCTTTAAAGCCACCCAATGCACTAAAAATTACGGTAACCAAGCCTGCACTAATAACGGTCTGCCATGGTTCCAAACCTAACATGATGCCGCCAATTTTTATAGCGGCCAAAGTAACGGCTGACATGGTGATCACATTAAAAATCACACCCAAATAAATGGCTCTAAACTTTCTTAGAAAAACTGCTGCGGGTCCTCCATATCGAAATTCATAAAATTCAATGTCAGTATTGACATTTGATTTTCTCCACAGCCTCGCGTAAACAAAAACAGTTAATAGTCCGGTTATCAAAAAAGCCCACCACACCCAATTTCCTGAAACGCCATTGGTTCTCACAATATCTGTAACCAAATTAGGCGTATCGGTAGAAAATGTCGTAGCGACCATTGACACACCTAGCAGCCACCAGGGCATTGTTCGTCCAGAAAGAAAAAACTCTGAAGAACTTTTACCTGATTTCTTTGAAACATAAAGTCCTATGGCAATTGTAATTGCAAAGAATAAAATAACTATTGAATAGTCTAATGTACTTAAGTTGACCATGGTTAATATACTGTTGATTGAAAAGGCTGTAACTTTAGATCAGTAACAACACTTAAAATGCACCCTAATTTACATAGTAATTTTACCGAAAGAAGACGAAAGAACACTTTTTTTAGGACAATCAATGATATACGTGTTTTTTTTCGCTTTGACCACCTGTTCTAAATTACTAAATCAAATACAAGAACGCAACGCGCTTTTGTAGCGCTTCATTTGGCTATTATAAATACACATTTCAATGCGCTTAGGACAAATACTTTTTTAGCGCTTTTTCTTTTCATATCTTGCCCATCATGCTACGCTGACCCGATCAATTATATGGACTCAGTCCGCATTGTGAGAAGAAATACTGAGTTAATTACATTTAAACTATCATGATTTTCAATACCAGTTATACCAACAAAGAATTTGATCAAGAGACCGACTCAATTGTAGGCCCTGCCTTTGCGTTGATTCAAAAATTGATCAATGGCCCCAAGGGCTCTAATCGCCTTATCATTGATGGATTCAGCCCTAAGTTTCATGCTCAAATTAAGAACACGTCATCACTCAATTATGCCAACATCGAGTTAAGGCCAAAAGGGATCATTGTACACCTGACACAAAACTTAGAACGCTTTGCTTGGGTCATCCCATTCTATCGGTTGGTTATATACAACAACGCGACCTTCAGTATTCATAGTGACGGCCAATTTCTCCAATTAAGAAAGGACAAGCATTACCGCAGCGCCAAAAGATTTATAGAACACATGGCGCAAGCTAAAATTGATTTTTTAAATCTCGATTATTACCAAGGATAAACATCCCTTTGTTTTATTAATAGATATACAAACCATAAATATCCTTGCCGATTACAAATCGTTTTTTTTTAAGCTAGGCCCATCCTAACATATTCAAAACCACTAGAGATAGAATCCATAAAACATAAGCGCATTTGAGCAGGTTTGCTTGAACGCATCAATCTCAATCGTACTATTTTGATAAAAAAACCCACAGACTATGCCTGTGGGTCTTTTTTAATAATTAATGTAGTTCTGTTAACGCTTCACTAATTTGAGATTAGCTACGGAGCCTTCACGGAAGACACGAACAAAATATGTTCCTGAGGCTAAGCCTGTCACATCCACTTGGGCTTGGTTGCTGTTCACTGTCATATTTTGAACGGATTGCCCAAGAATATTACGGATCTCAAGTTTCTCAATTGGTGCGTTAGACGCCACGGTAAACTGATGCTCCGCTGGGTTGGGATACAGACTAAGGCCTATTGATTCTTGGCTTGTGACACCAAGTACTCCCGCTACAGTAAAAGTAAATGGCTGAGAGAATTCACCCTGAGCACATTGTGTATTGCCCCGCACGCGCCACCAGTAGGTGTATCCTTCTTGCATGCCTAAGACCAAGGATGTATTAGACGTACTACTCTGAGCGAATTCAACATCAGTAAAGTCAATATTTCTAGAAACTTCTAAGTCGTAACTGGTCACAAATTGACCCTCATCGGTCCAAGATAATGAATATACGATCGGTATGTCAATAGCTTCATCAGCAGGAACTAATAAATCTGAAACCGGTACATCTGCACTAGATGTACCGAGCACGGTAATCACCACAGGAAATTCTTGTGTTTCGTTCACGCCAATAACACTTACCATAAAGGCATAGTCTCCCATGCTCAGGTTATTGATTCCAGTAAGCTCTAAAGTACTGGTACCTTCTGTATTCATTGTGGGGTCAGAAAACACCCCCGTCACACCCGATGGCAGACCAGAAGTGCTGAATGTAACCCATCGGTATATCCATTTAAGGGCAAAAAGTCAACCGCTACAGTTGCTGTGTCATCGCCTTCACATCCAGAAACACGTCCATTGTGTGTAGAAGCAAAGAAATCGTTCACATTTAATCCCGTAATTATAATGGATACGGCTTGTTGTCCATCCAAAAGATTAGCGGTCTTGTGGCTAATAGAAACAAAATATGCGCCTAAGGCTCCGGGGATTTCAATCTTTTCAATATTATCAACGATATTATCACCAGTAGTAGCCGCAGCCGCAAAGTTGGCTGGATCTAATTTCCATGGTTCGTAAACTGTCCCGTTTGTTGCGGTCAAACGCAGGTCCAAATCATTAATAAGCATTGGTGTAGGATCATCTTCACTACTAGCATTAGCCGGCAACATAACACCTGGTGCATCCGTCCAAGTAATCGAGGCCATCAAATCATCTGTTCCATTAGCATTCACGGCAAAACTCATTGTTTCACCTGAAGCCAATGCATCTTCGATAATAAAAGATCCTGTATTCATCGCGCTTATAGCTTCGGCGCCACGTTGCACATTGAGCAAGCCCCAACCAAATCGATAATCTGGGCCATCAGCAGAACCAGTTTCATCGGCCGTATGAAGTGCTAAACCTCTCAATGAGGCACTGGTCATATAGCTATTATTTAATTGATTGTAATGTTGTTGCAGTAAAATCAAACTACCTGCCACGTTTGGACTGGCCATTGATGTTCCACTATAATTAGCATAAGCTTGATCAGATCCAGCTAAGGACGAATACATATCGACGCCTTTACCAGATATATCTGGTTTCACACGGCCGTCGTCTGTTGGTCCCCAGCTGCTAAAGCTAGACATACCTACACTATTGGGGCCAGTGTAGTTTAATACTTCAAAAACCGCAGCGACAACTAAGTTATTTTTAGCAGTCCCCATATCCGTAAGGTAGTCAAAACCACTATCCCCAGTATTTACGCCACTTTGACGATCATTTCCTGCAGAAACCACTGGTAAATAATATGGAGCATTATAAGTGATATTGTCCATTCCTCGAGCATCTCCGTCATAATATCCTAAACGCCACAAAGGCAAGTTTTGAATACCTGCTCCATAAGAATGATTTGAGACCAATAAACCCTCACCTGCTGCTGTAATCATTTCTGGGTAATCACTGAACCAATCGTGTGCCCATAAGGTTCCCTCGGGCAACATCCCTTTGGCTGCACCATTAACAACATTTCCATTACCAATCATTGTCCCAGCGACGTGTGTTGCATGATCACCTGTGCCTGCGGCGCCGTCTCTTTGGTCCACGCGTCCATCAAGTAATTGATGTGTCCCGCGAACGCCGCCACCATCCCACTCTCCAACGATCATATTCTCACCGTTGAGGTCAAGATTAGAGATTCCTCCTGTATGTAAGGTATTGGCTCTAGTGGTTATTCCTCCTTCGCGATTATGCGTCACGCGATACTTCGGGCGTCCGTCTTCATAAACGCCAATCAAAGAGGCCATAGCACCTGCTTCAGACTCTATGGTCATAGGCCAATTATAAATTGCGGCCAACTCAATCGCACGCGCTTTGCTTTGTGCTTCAGTGTTGGTAAATTCTGTTTTCAGCGCCTCTAATTTATCCATATCGTAATGGCTTACAATCTGTGCGCGCTCGGCTGGGGTTTGGGCCACCGCAAAAGCAGAAACCAAAACAAGAGCCATAAAAATTTGTGTTGTTTTTGTCATCTTATTTTTTTTTCTAAATTACAAAACAAATCCATATTGGACAATGCTTGTCTCATGAATTTAACATTGATCAGAGGCTAACAGAGCAACTGCGCCAAGTAGAGCACTGTTCATCGTGGGGCTTTGGCGCAAAGCAAAATGATCCAGCTGTTTTTTATAAGGAAATGCGGCGATAGAAGACGCCAACGAGGCAGAGAAGAATGGCCACGCCTTTACAATAGAGCCTCCGAAAATGACGCCCTCAGGCGCCAATAAAGACAGGACCACTTTAACTGCCTCGCCCAGGTGGTGCCCATAAGTGTTATAGGCTTCAAGCGCAAAAGCGTCACCTTGCTGGGCCCTGATGTAGAGCTCAGCAGCAGAGGCTTCATAATTATTAGTGAAGAAGAAGCTCGCTGTATACTGCTCAATAATTCCCTTTTTATAGGGCAACATACCAAGCTCTCCAGCACCGCTAAGCACTCCTTTATAAAGCTGATTATTAATGACAATACCCATGCCTAAACCAGTCCCCAAAGTAATACCTACAAAGTTTTTCCAATCTTTGGCTGCGCCATAGCGGAGTTCGCCGAATGCAAAACAATGGGCATCATTATTGAGCATCACAGGCACCTTAAATTGTTTGTTCATGATTTCGGCCAGCGGCAAACCACACCAAGCAGGAATATTTTGTAAGTCCACGATCAGGCCCCGCTCAGAATCCACAATACCGGGAACCCCAACGCCAATACCCATTATATCCTCTCGCCACAGATCCTTTATCCCCGCAAACAATTGAATCAATAGTGTTTTCGACGCGACTTTTGGATCGATTGCTATATTTCTTTCTTGCGTCACCGTTCCTTCCACCACAAGGCCAAACTTAAATGAAGAAGCCCCAATATCAATACCTAAATACACTGCATCATTCATATGATCAATTCGTTAAATTGTTTTATTTTGAATCAGGGGCTTAGACCAAAAGCCAATAGATAAGATATAGGCTAAAGGAATCATAAGACCAAAGAGCGCCCACTTCAGACCAATAACATCTCCAACTAATCCAATGATTAGGGGAATGATCGCACCACCTGCTATTCCGGTGCAGAGCAGTCCCGCCATAGCACCGTGGTGTTTTGGCACTGAATTAAGCCCTAAAGCAAAGATGATAGACCACATCACAGAAATCGTAAAGCCTAAGGCTGAAAAAGCATAAACCGCCCAGTGTGATGGGCCAAATAAAGCAATGAGCAGCCCCAAAAAGGTAGCTAAGCTCGCATAAATCAGCACCCGCTTACTATCCATTAATTTTAGGAGCAGTAGTCCCAAGATACAGCCTGCAGTGAGCATGGCCCAAAAATAGGACACGGTTTGTGCCCCAATTGTTTCAGGATTAAAACCATGATATTCTAACAAAAATGGAGACAACCAATTACCGACACCTTGCTCAAAACCCACATAACAGAATATCCCTGTAAAATAAAGCAAGGCCTTACGGTCTTTGAAGACTTCCTGATACATGGCCCAAGAAGTCGAAGATTCCTTTGGTTGCGCCGCCTTAACCGGATAAGTCACGTAGTGAGACACCAACAACAAAACCATGCTCATAAGGCCGAAAACAATATATAAGGAGACCCAAGACTTGTCAACAGAAACCCATTGCCCCATCCATTGTGAGATGCCCCAAACATCACTTTTTGGATTCACAAAAAAAACATAAAGCATGGGACTGAGAAAAGACGCCAAGCCAAAGACCAATTGTGCCACGACCGAATTAAACGCAAAATGCTCTTCACCACCAGCCACACGCAGCATGGGGTTAATGATCACTTGCAGTATGGCCATGGCACTACCCAAGACGAACAGAGTGAAGACAAATGCCCCATAGCTCTGATCAATAACAAAAAACAAGCACCCCAAAAAGATCACCACAAAAGAGACCTTCAAGAGCCTTTTGTCAGAATAACGCTCTGCAAGAAATCCGGCGGGAATCGACATGACGGCGTAGGCTATAAAAAATGAAAAAGGCAATAATCCTACTTCGGATAAGGACAAATCATAACTGTCCTTGACCGCAACAATTATGGAATTCAAAATATTTGTGATGAAAGAAATCACAAAAAACACTAACAAAACCAACAGGACGATATTATAGTAAAGGGACGCTCTTTTCATAAAGATGATCAGTAATTATTCTGCTTTTGCCTAAAAATAGTCATTCCTGAAGAAATAATATCTGGACCAGAGGTTAACTTTTTGTTGGATCTAATCTCATCCCCTGAAAACCGAAGTTAAATATAGCCGAGCATTTTCAAAACTATGATATAAATCCTATTTTCGCATAAAATCGATCTCGGATGAAATTTCTTTTTGCTTTATGTTTTATTTTTTGCTTCACCCAGACCCACCATGCCCAACGATCCAATTATGAATTGGTTTGGTCCGATGAGTTTGATTACAACGGTGCTGTCGATCCCGAAAAATGGCATCACCAAACACAATTGCCCAACGGACAAAGTTGGTATAATGGTGAAATCCAACATTATACTGATCGCATAGAGAATGCTTTTGTAAGCGAAGGCACTTTAAAAGTGATGGCAAAAAGAGAAACCTACACCAACCAGGGCGTTACTAAGGACTTCACCTCTGCACGGCTCAATAGCAAGTTTTCCTTTACTTATGGAAAAATTATCACCAAGGCCAAATTACCTTTCGGACTAGGCACCTGGCCCGCCATTTGGATGCTCGGCAAAAACATCATTGAACCCGGAGGCTATTTCTCAAGTACCTACGGCACAACCTACTGGCCAGCTTGCGGTGAAGTTGATATTATGGAGCATTGGGGCAATAATCAGAACTATATTTCAAGTGCCATACACACCCCATCAAGCTATGGCGGAACGGTCAATGTAGCTGGGCGATATGTATCTGACGTATCCAATGAATTTCACGAATACACCCTAGAATGGGATGAGCAACGTATGGTTTTTTCAGTCGATAATATCGTACATTATATCTACCAGCCTGGCACCCAGAATATGGAAACCTGGCCCTTTGATGCGGACCAATATATGTTGTTTAACGTCGCCTTATTGCCCGAAATCATCTCCACTAACTTTACAGAGGATGCTATGGAGGTGGATTACATCCGTATCTATCAAAACAACCTCGGGACAGGCGCTTTAGAGGATCCCACGGCAAAGCCTTGGCACCCCAACCCTACGCTGGATAACATAACCCTAGTGGATGCAACTGATTATGTCGGCGGCTCGGCTCGCATTTATGCTATTGACGGCACCTTAATGCAATCATTTAAAGTGTCCGATGCCTTTATTAACCTGGATATGACCCCCTATTCAAGTGGACTTTATTATATTGTTCTGCAATTCCAGCAATATTACAACACCAGTAAAGTGATTAAGTTATAATGCAAAAAAAAAAGGCTTCCGTTGGAAGCCTTTTTTTTACATTATCTATCAAGAATATCCATCCATTAATCATAGAATTCAACCACCCCTGTAGCGATGTCATACATGGCTCCGATAATTTTAATTTCGGCGTTATCTTCCATTTCCTTAATGATTTCACTTCGTTCCCTGATATTTACCAAGGTCATCTCCACGTTTTTCTTAGACACAGCATCCACAAATTCAAGATTTGAAGAATTACGCAGTTCGGCCTCTAGGGGTTTTTCCACCGCATCAACAGCCGGTTCAATTTTTTTGATGAGCGCCGTCAGATTTCCTAACCGCGCATGATCACAGGCCCCCTTTATGGCGCCGCAACTGGTATGCCCTAGTACAACGATGACCTTTGTTCCAGCAAGTTTTGAGGCAAATTCCATGCTGCCCAAAATATCTTCGTTGACAAAGTTACCGGCAATTCGAATGCTGAAAACATCCCCAAGCCCTTGGTCAAAAACCAATTCAGCGGAAACCCTTGAATCAATACAACTCAATATTGTAGCAAAAGGAAATTGTCCTTCTGCCGTAGCATTGACTTGTTGGAGTAGGTTTCTATTGGCTTTTAGATTATTTTGAAAGCGCTCATTTCCTTCTTTTAAGAAATTTAAGGCCTTATCTGGTGTCATGGTCAATTGTGTTTCACTTGTATGTGCTTTCATAATGTTTATTTGTTTTGATATGATTTTGAATAGAAAAATTCGGTATAGTTATCTGCATTAACGACAAATCCCTTTTCTGAGATAAGTTTTATCTCAATGTTTTTCAGACGTGCTTTGATCACAAAATCATTCAGAATCTCAATGATATCGTGGTCAAGATAACGCGTTTTTCGCACATCCAATTCCAATTGTGTATTTTCATTTAAATTATTTAATTCCTTCAGTATAGCCCCTTTGTTGATGAAAGTCACCTCCTCTGCCAAAGCCATTCTGATTTTTGAGACGCCATTACTGTTATCCTCAATATGCAAGAAATGACTGTTCTGGTAACTCTTGACCAGAATAACCACAATACCTACGGCCAAACCAATACCAATACCCGTCAACAAATCCGTAAATAGAATGCCCATGACCGTTGTTATGAAGGGAACAAACTGCTTCCAACCCAGATGATACATCGTCTTAAACAACGCAGGCCTTGCCAATTTATAGCCCACCACCAATAAAATAGAGGCCAATACCGAAAGCGGAATTTGGTTGAGTAATTGAGGTATCAGCAGCACAGAAATCAACAAAAAGAATCCATGAATAATCGCAGAAAGCTTGGTCTTACCCCCGGACTGAATATTGGCAGAGCTCCGCACAATGACCTGGGTCACAGGCAATCCACCGATAAAGCCAGAAATCATATTCCCGACCCCTTGGGCCCAAAGCTCACGATTGGTTGGGGTGACATTCTTATCGGGATCCAAACGATCCGTCGCTTCGACACAAAGTAAGGTTTCTAGACTCGCCACAAGAGCAATTGTAAAAGCCGTCACCCAAACATCAACCCTTAAAAATGCGTCAAAATTAGGCAACATAAATTGACCGAAAAAGCTCTCCAAGCCATTGCTTACAGGGACATTCACCATGTTTGTTGCATCAATATTTAAAGGCGTTCCTTGGGTAAATCCGACATAAAAAACGCCAAAAACTACGGCAAGAAAGGGTGCCTGAATCCATTGAACAAATCCAGGTAATTTGGCTTTGATCTTGTCCCAAAACAACAATACCACCAGCGAGATCATAGCAATCAACGTTGCACCTAAACTCAGCGCATTAGTCGTTTTTAAAATTTCACTAAATGTATTCTCACCATCGACTTGAAAAAAGGCAAAATCACCTTCGGGCGCCGCATCATAACCAAAAAAGTGAGGGATTTGCTTCAGAATAATGATCAGGCCAATACCCGTAAGCATCCCTTTGATGACCGCTGAGGGAAAATACAGTCCGATAATGCCCGCTCTAACCAGGCCAAGAATAATCTGTAATGCCCCCGCGATAACCACAGCGGCCATGAAGTTTTGGTAACCTCCTAAAGCCGTTATTGAGGTAAATACAATAGCCGCAAGGCCTGCAGCTGGTCCGCTAACCCCAATTTTTGAGCCACTCAAAGCACCAACAACAATTCCGCCGATAATACCAGAGATAAGCCCAGAAAATAAGGGCGCGCCACTGGCTAAGGCAATACCCAAACACAAGGGTAATGCCACGAAAAAGACGACAATACTTGCCGAAAAATCATTTTTAATATTTTTAAACATAAATAAGGTTTTGGTCGCGTAAAGCGATCAGTTATAAAAATTTCTAAAAGACTGAAGTAACCTTAAATAAATTCTGGGGGGAGCATAATTGTGTCGGGATAGCCTTGATGAACTTGACGGACGACATCCCTGTAGGTGGCCTGAATATCTTTAAACTCAGAAAACTGAAGATCAAATTTCAAGTCAGCGATGAATTCTTCCTTAACGTCATCAGTCCATTCCAGACTTGATTCCTTTTCATTTTCATCTTCAACGGTCAACCATTGAATAAGCGCCTTGTCATCAGCCACGAAATGCATCAATACCGAAGGCGTTAAAAACACGCTTAAAAAGAAAACAGCGAAAAGTATCCTGAGGCTTCTGGGCACAGTTATTTTTTTTTGCAAATATATAATAGTGGGGGCATAAAAATTATAAGATTCTGTTAAATTCAATTGACTTTTTTAACCCTTATTGTTAGCAAAAAATGAACTTAAGTCAGTGCCCTATTATTAGATTCTATAACCCCATTATTTCAAGGGAATTACTGTCAGAAAACAAAAAAATGTATCTTTAGCCATCAAATTTCTGAACATGACCAAGAAACTATTTTTACCAACGATTCAAAGTGCCCTGTTCCTTTTCTGTCTGATCGCTATGGCACAAACGCCCGAATCGACTCCTAGAGAAAAATATGCGGCAACCATCACCTCCGAGGATCTCTCCGAGCTACTTTACACCGTGGCATCAGATTCTATGCAAGGCCGCATGACCGGAACGGAAGGTCAAAAAATGGCAGCTGACTTTCTGCAAAACTTTTATAAGGCGCACCGTATAGCAACTGCTCCAGGCATGGACCATTATTTTCAAGAAATTCCTGCTACTTATTTTACGCGCATGAAAAACCCCGTGAGTTCTGAAAATGTCCTGGCTTATATTGAGGGTTCAGAATTACCCGATGAAGTTGTCGTGCTTTCGGCACATTATGACCACGTAGGCATGGAGGGCGACACGATCTATAATGGCGCAGACGATGATGGCAGCGGTACTGTCGCCTTGTTGGAAATCGCTGAAGCCTTTCAAATGGCCAAAGACCAAGGATACGGTCCTAAGCGGTCTTTACTTTTTCTACATGTCACAGGCGAAGAGATTGGTCTTTATGGGTCACGCTATTATACCGAAAACCCCATTATTCCGCTAGCACAGACACTCTGTGATCTCAACACAGATATGATCGGACGCATTGACCCACTCAAAGAAGGCAATGAAAATTATATATACCTCATTGGAAGTGATAAACTCAGTCAATCACTGCATGACTTATCTGAAGAAGTAAATAAGACCTATGTTCAATTGGAATTAGACTATACCTTCAATGCCGATGACGACCCAAATCGCTTTTATTACCGTAGCGACCACTATAATTTTGCAGAAAAAAACATCCCTGTAATATTTTATTTTAACGGCGTGCACCAAGACTATCACAAACCAACTGATACGCCAGACAAAATTAATTATCCACTTATGGCAAAGCGCACCCGTTTGATTTTTCACACGGCTTGGGAAATCGCCAATCGTGAAGGGCGTATTTATGCCGACAAGCGCACTGAATAAGGTTTTATCCATCCGCTAAAAAGAAAACCCCCGATCGCTAGATCGGGGGTTTTTATCTTATGGGTGGAAGACGGGATTCGAACCCGCGACCCTCGGTACCACAAACCGATGCTCTAACCAACTGAGCTACAACCACCATTAAAAATACTGCTCTAAAAGCGGAGGCAAATATAATTTAAAATGCTACTTTCTACAATTATTTTTGACAAATTAAATCAAATCTGTCAGGGTGTCTACGGCAGGATATCGCTCAGTGGTATAACCCTCAGCAAACTCAGTTCCAATAAGACGTCCCAGATTTTTATAACGGTAGCTCAAACTGTCTTTTACATTCTGGGTAGAGATTGGGGTCATGGGTTCCTTGCTGTTGGGGTCATAAAATTGACTCTTGTAGGCAAATACCGCAGCGAGTTTAGTTTCCATATATCCCGTGACATCCACAACAAAGTCGGGTTCTAAGTCATTCCATTGAATGTAATGATACACGTGTTTTGGCCTCCAGGCCTCTTGAATCAAACCATCTTGGGTCGTTTCAATATTTTTTAACCCCGAAAGAAAACAGGCATCACTGACCAGGCGACTGCCCTTTGGGTGGTCAATATGGCGGTCTTCTATCGCGTTACACAACACAATCTTGGGTCGTGTCGCACGGATGATTTCAATAACCTTAAGTTGACTCTCCTTGTTGTTTTCAAAAAACCCATCGGCCAAGCCTAGATTATGTCGAAAGGATACGCCTAAAATTTTGGCGGCCTCCATGGCTTCACCATGCCGTATTTCTGGTGTGCCACGTGTGCCTAATTCCCCTTGAGTCAGGTCGAGAATACCTACAGTACGGCCTTTAGCAATCTCTTTTGCAATTGTCGCTCCCGAACTCATCTCAACGTCATCTGGATGGGCACCAATGGCCAAAATATCAACAAATTGTAGTGTTTTCATATCGTTTATTTTATGGCATTAATGGCCTGGGCTAAATCATCTATCAAATCCGCGGCATCTTCAATACCCACGGAAAAGCGAATTAATTGGTCTGAGATCCCCATGGCTTGACGCGCTTCTGCCCCAATGATCAAATGAGAGGTTTTGGCAGGCAGTAAGGCCGTTGATTCAACAGCGGCAAAGCTCATAGAGCGTTTGATCATGTTCAGTGCTTCCAGAAAGCTTTCTGCATCCAACTGGGGCACTAGTTCAAAAGAGATCATCCCAGAAAATCCGCTCATTTGACGTTTGGCTAAAGCATGACTTGGATGCCCTGGTAGTCCTGGGTAATAGACCTTGGCGACATCATCATGCTCTTCGAGCCATTGTGCTAATTTCAGCGCATTGGCATTTTGACGTTCGACCCTAAGCCCCATGGTTTTAATACTTCGTTCTAAGAGCCAAATGGTAAATTCACTAAGATTCGCCCCGAACATTTTTGCGGAAGAAAAGATTAAATCGCGATGCAGGTGACTGCAGGATATTGTGCCAGCCAAAATATCGCTATGACCGCCCATATATTTGGTGGCACTATGGATCACAACATCAATGCCAAAAAGTGCTGGATTCTGGTTTACTGGAGATGCCATTGTATTGTCAATTATCGTTACCAGACCATGCTGCTTGGCAAGCTTACTGATCATGGAGAGATCAATGACCTCCATCAATGGGTTTGAAGGGGACTCAATATAAATAACTTTGGTATTTGGTTTTATTTTGGCAGCAAACGCCTTCTGATCAAAGCCTTCAGTAAAATCATGACTAATGCCGTAATGAGGGCATTGTTGTGTCAAAAAATTATAGGTCCCACCATAAACTGAGGACTGCACCACTGCGTGGTCACCGGAATGCAGAAATGCCATGAGCGCATTACTGATTGCAGCCATTCCACTGCCAAAAATCAAAGAGGCTTCACAATGTTCTAAATCCGAAATTTTTTGATTTAAGGCTTGTTGGTTTGGGGTATTAAAATAACGCGGATATCGACTCATATCCTGATTTTCATAGTCATATGACGTCGTCATATAAAGTGGAGATATCGCTCCTTTAAATACAGTATCTTGGAGTTCTCCCGAATGAATACAAACCGAATTAATGCCTAATAATTTCTCTGACATATTGCTGCTTTAAGCAATAAAAATACAAAATACGCTCAAGGATTACTATCTTTATCCTAATAAAAGCCCGGGAGCAAAACAATCGGGTAACCATGCAAATCCATCGTTCGCTTCCGTACAAAAATAGACCCATGAAAGTGCTGCTGATACACATCAAAGAATTGCTCCAAGTCCGTGATAACGCCCCAGAATGGGTTGCCGGCAAAGACATGAGCCAGCTTCCAGTCCTCAATAATGCATGGCTATTACTTAATGGTGATCTTATTGAAGATTATGGCACTATGGATGAGATGCCTCAAGGGCACTTTCCAAAAATCATGGATTGTACCGACCGTATTGTCCTTCCGACCTGGTGCGACAGCCATACCCATATTGTTTTTGCTGGGGACCGTTCGGGTGAATTTGTGGATCGATTACACGGCATGAGTTATCAAGAAATTGCCGATAATGGTGGGGGCATACTCAATAGTGCCTTGGCCCTGCAAAACACCTCCGAAACCAAATTGATGCAACAGGCATCAAAACGCCTAGAAGAACTCATGTACTTAGGCACTGGCGCCATTGAAATAAAAAGTGGCTATGGCCTCTCACCCGAGGCAGAAATCAAAATGCTCAGGGTGATTGAGCGGCTTAAAAAGAAATATCCCTTGGCGGTTGCGGCTACTTTTTTGGGGGCACATGCGGTACCCCATAACTTCGCTAACAACAAACAAGGCTACATCGATCAAATCTGCTCAGAAATGATTCCTGCGATTGCCAAAGAACAACTCGCGTCGTTTATCGATGTGTTTTGCGAACACGGATACTTTAGCCCTGAAGAAACAGACCAAATTCTTAAAGCAGGCAAACAATTTGGCCTGACACCAAAAATACACGTGAACCAATTCACTGCTTTAGGCGGCGTGGCTGTCGGGGTCAACAATGATGCCCTGAGCGTAGATCATTTAGAATTGCTCACCGATCAAGACATCGAGGCCCTTAAAGGCAGCAGAACCATGCCTGTGGCACTGCCTGGCTGTTCCTTTTTCTTGAATATTCCTTATACGCCAGGCAGAAAATTGATTGATGCGGGACTGCCCCTTGCTATTGCTTCAGATTACAACCCAGGCTCTGCCCCATCAGGAAACATGAATTTTGTCGTTGCAGCGGCCTGTATTAAAATGCGCCTCACCCCAGAAGAAGCTATTAATGCGGCCACCATTAACGGCGCATATGCCATGGGTGTCAGTGCCGATTATGGATCAATTACTCGAGGCAAGAAAGCCAGTGTGATCATCACGCAAGAATTGGATTCTTATGTCCAACTGCCCTATGCCTTTGGACAAAATCATATCGACCAAGTCATTCTTAATGGGCGCGTCATATGAACGGAATGGGCTTTATAAAATCGATAGACCTCAGTGGTTTTACCCAAACGCGCCCTGGCGAGACCAAATGGGGGGAACTCCTTAAGGTCATCCGTCATGAGGAAGAACTCAAAACAACTTCCGCCCGCTATATTTTACTGGGCATACCTGAAGACATCGGGATCAGAGCCAACGGTGGGCGTGCAGGATCGGCAAGCGCATGGTGGCAAGCATTAACAGTTCTTTGCAGCATGCCGGGCCCTGCTGATCATCAGATAAATAAACTTGCAATCTTAGGCACTATAATTTGCGATGATCTGCAAGAAGCCAGTATGGGTTTAGATTGGCGAGGTCTCAAAGACCAAGAAAAATTTCATGAACTCATCACAACATTAGACAACAGAGTGTCACAAGTCATCAGCAACGTCATTGCTGCTGGTAAAATCCCTATCGTTATTGGCGGGGGACACAATAATAGTTTTGGCCTACTCAAGGGAGCCTCCCAGGCGATTAATCAGCCCATGCACTGTCTGAATATAGATACACATGCCGATTTTAGAGCCTTAGAATACCGCCATAGTGGTAACGGATTTAGTTACGCACAGCAACAGGGTCATCTCAGCAAATACGGTATATTAGGCCTTCAAAATGCCATGACTTCTCGAGAGATTCATCACCGTTTGGCACAACATCCAGATTTGATTCTAACCGCTACTTACGAATCGATCATCGACAAAGAGCAATCCTTTGCACAGGCGCTTGAAACGAGCTTAGACTTTGTCTCTGGGCAGGCATTTGGTCTTGAAATTGACTTAGACGTTATTGCCCACATGGGCAGCAGTGCCCAAAGTCCTTCTGGCTTTTCTCTGGAAGAAGTGCGTACCGCGCTTCGTTTGATCAAAAGCCATCATTACTGCACCTATATCCATCTATGCGAAGGGGCACCAGAATTGGGTACGACTCAAAACCAAGTAGCTAAGGCTTTGGCGCTTATGGTTTACGATACCGTCCGTCGATAAACAACGACCCATAGATAGGTCACTGCAATTTTTTAATTCTTTTGTGCCAACAAAGGGACAAAGCGGCATTCACCGTATTCCATCTTTTCAAACTTAGACGCAGAAACGCGCTTGAAGACGGTCATGATCTGGGTGCCTTCCCCAATAGGAATCACTAAGCGCGCCCCAACAGCCAGTTGTTCTAACAAGGCTTTAGGGACAAACGGTGCGCCAGCCGTGACAATAATACCATCATATGGTGCCTTTTCAGGGAAGCCTTTGTAGCCATCACCGAAGATCATTTTTTTGGGACGAAAACCCATTTTAGGCAAAAAAAGACTGGTTTTTTTAAACAATTCATTTTGCCGTTCTATCGTATACAACTCAACGCCCAAAGCAACTAAAACAGCACTCTGATAGCCACTACCCGTCCCTATTTCCAAAACTTTTGCGCCGGAGAAACAAGCCAATAACGCTGTTTGATGCGCTACGGTGTAGGGCTGTGAAATGGTTTGATCCGCTGCAATGGGAAAGGCCTTGTCGGTGTAAGCATGATCCAGAAAGCTACTGTCCATAAACCAATGCCGCGGCACAACATTCATGGCCTGCAACACCTTGAGATCACTAATCCCCTTTTGCTGTAGCGTTTCGAGTAACTTTTTGCGTTTCCCTTTGTGTATATAGGTGTCTTTCATGATGCCGCGATAAGCGGTATATAACGTTGAGAGCTCGTGTGTTTGAGTGCGCGCCATGTACTGCAGTCGACGCACCCCTGAATCCCAACAAATCTAATAAAAGCGTCCCGTAATTTACAACGGATGCGCCGCTAATTTTAGTCAAAAAAAGTATCTTTGTTTGAAACTAAAGACGCATGTTAAAAGCTGGAGTATTTGGCGCAGGCCATCTGGGAAAAATCCACCTTAAACTTCTGGAGCAATCAACTTATTTTGAACTGATCGGGTTTTACGATGCTGATCGTGAAGCCGCTTTAGCCATTGAGCTTCGATTGGGCTACACCTATTTTGAAAATCCTGATGAGTTGATCGCGTTGTGCGATGTTATCGATATCGTCACACCAACCATTTACCACTTTGAAGGAGCCAAGGCGGCACTTAGTGCAGGAAAGCATGTTTTTATTGAAAAGCCGATAACCCATACCTACCAAGAAGCAGAAGCCCTTATAGCTTTGGCCCATGAAAAAGGCGTATTGGGACAAGTCGGACACGTCGAGCGGTTTAATCCGGCCTTCACCGCAATTAAAGACTTGATTGACCAACCCATGTTTATTGAAACGCATCGACTGGCTGAATTCAACCCGCGCGGGACGGATGTTCCTGTTGTTTTAGACTTAATGATCCATGATATTGACGCGATCTTGAGTGTTGTCAATAGTCCGGTAAAATCGGTTAGTGCTAGCGGTGTTTCTGTTATTTCGGAAACGCCAGATATCGCCAACGCCCGTATTGAATTTGATAATGGCTGTGTGGCGAATTTAACCGCGAGCCGCATTTCCATGAAGAAAATGCGAAAAGTGCGCTTCTTCCAAAAAGATGCCTATATCTCTGTAAATTATTTAGATAAGACCTGCGAGGTCGTCAAAATGAAGGATGCCCCAAAGAATCCAGATGATTTTGCCATGGTTCTGACCAATGCCGAAGGGGTTAAAAAACAGATTTATTTTGACAATCCAACCGTTGGTGATAATAACGCAATCTTGGACGAATTAGAATCATTCGCGCAATCCATTCACAACAACAGTACACCAGTAGTGAGCTTAAGCGATGGCGCCGAAGCTTTGCGCGTTGCCCTGTTGGTTATTGAAAATTTCAAACACCTTTAACGATATGAAAAATGTAGCTGTCATTGGGGCAGGCACTATGGGCAACGGAATTGCCCATACCTTTGCCCAATACGATTACCGAGTGCAACTCATCGATGTTTCTGAGAAAGCACTGGCCCAAGCCCTTGTGACCATCGCCAAGAATTTGGACCGTATGGTAGCTAAAGAAGTAATCTCCGAGCAAGATAAGGCCAACACACTCGCAAATATCACGACCCATACTGATCTGGAAGAAGGCGTGGAATATGCAAGTCTTGTGGTTGAAGCAGCCACTGAGCGCATGGATCTAAAACTCCAAATTTTTAAAAATTTAGATGCATTTTGTCCCGAAGACACTATCCTCGCGACCAACACCTCATCTATTTCTATCACCAAAATTGCCTCAGCGACCACCCGACCTGACCGTGTGATTGGCATGCACTTTATGAATCCCGTGCCTTTGATGAAATTGGTCGAAATTATTTCCGGTTACGATACGAGTCAGGAAACTCGCGATACCATTATGAAGATGTCAGAAAAACTCAATAAAATCCCAGTCGCGGTAAACGATTATCCAGGGTTTGTGGCCAATAGAATACTGATCCCAATGATCAATGAAGCCATTGAAACATTACACACGGGTGTGGCTGGTGTCCAAGAAATAGACGCCATCATGAAACTGGGAATGGGACACCCTATGGGCCCCTTACAATTGGCCGATTTTATTGGACTAGATGTCTGTTTATCGATACTTAATGTGATGCACGATGGGTTTAAACAACCCAAGTTTGCCCCATGCCCTTTGCTGGTCAATATGGTACAAGCCGGTAAATTCGGCGTGAAAAGTGGCGAAGGTTTTTACGACTATACCCAAAGCCGCAAAGCAGAAATAGTAGCAAAACGATTTCTGTAAAACGCCCTATGCCCAACCCGATAGCCCATAAGATAAGTGCCCTACAAAACCAACTTCCAGCTGAAGTTACCTTAGTCGCCGTTTCTAAAACCAAACCCATTGAGGTGTTACAAATGGCCTATGACGGTGGTCAACGGGTTTTTGGCGAAAATAAAATACAAGAAATGGCTCATAAATGGGCCGAACTACCCAAGGATATTCAGTGGCATATGATTGGTCATGTACAAACAAACAAGGTCAAATATATGGCTCCTTTTGTATCCCTAGTTCATTCTGTAGACAGCCTCAAATTACTGAAAGAAATTGACAAACAAGGACGCAATAACAACCGATGCATACCGTGTTTACTGCAGATCAAAATTGCTTCGGAAGCGCAAAAATTCGGACTGACCCAAGAACAAGCAATTGATGCACTCCATTCTGAGGCTGTAAAACAGATGGAAGGCGCCATCATTATAGGCCTTATGGGCATGGCTACTTTTACGGATGATCCAGCTCAGATTGCTCAGGAATTCGCCCTACTGCAATCCTTTTACGACCAAAACAAAACAGAATTTGGCTTTACGACATTATCCATCGGCATGAGCGCCGATTATGACATTGCGCTCCAATACGGCAGCAATATGATCCGGGTCGGTAGCGCGTTATTTGGTGAGCGCGAAGCGCCACTACAAACGCCTCAATCTTAGATGTTTGCCATTGTCGACATAGAAACTACCGGCGGAAAGTACAACGAAGAAGGCATTACTGAAATAGCCATTTATCGTTATGACGGCCAAGAGATCGTTGATCAGTTTTGCAGTCTGGTCAATCCCGAAAGACCCATTCAACCTTTTGTAGTCAACTTGACAGGAATCAATAATGCAATGCTGCGCCAAGCACCGAAGTTTTTTGAAATCGCCAAACGGATCGTTGAAATCACCAAAGACTGTGTCTTGGTAGCCCACAACGCACAGTTTGATTACCGTATTTTGTGCACCGAATTTGATCGATTGGGTTATCCGTTTGACAAACAAACTTTGTGCACGGTAGAATTATCCAAAAAATTAATTCCCGACCAGCCCTCCTATAGCTTAGGCAAACTCACGAGATCTTTAGGCATTCCTTTGAGCGATCGCCATAGAGCACAGGGTGACGCATTGGCCACAGTAAAACTCTTTAAGCTCTTATTGGACAAAGACCTTGAAAAAATCATCGTGCGCGGCCTGATCCGCAACGATCCAAAAAAACAATTAGAACCAAAGCTTTTGGATTTAATTGCAGGGGCTCCATCAGATACTGGCGTCTATTATATGCACGACAAAAACGGTGACATCATTTACATTGGCAAAAGCAAGAACATCAAAAAGCGCTTGATGCAGCACTTTACTGGGGACCAAAGAAAAGCGAAAAAAATACAACTGGATGTGGCCGATGTCAGCTACGAAACCACGGGTAACGAACTCATTGCATTACTTAAAGAAAGTCAAGAGATTAAAATACATAAGCCCTTATATAACAGAGCATTAAGAAGAACTCTTTTTCAATTTCAACTCACCTCATTTACCGATGAACATGGCTATATTAATTTCCAGATAGAAAAATCAGACAAGCGTAAAAAAGCCATCACTACCTTCACCAGTTACCAACAAGCCAAAGCGAAATTGTTTCAGATTACAGAGACTTACACCCTTTGCCAAAAGTTAAATGGCTTATACAAAAGCTCATCGAGCTGTTTCCTGCATGGACTTAATACCTGTTTGGGCGCCTGTGTTCAAAAAGAACAACCTGACACCTACAACATACGGGCTTTAGAGTTCATCAAAAAGAACAGTATGAGCACCGATAATATTTTGATTATTGATCATGGTCGTACGGTTGATGAACGCTCCGTAGTGGCCATTGAAAATGGAAAATTCAAAGGGTTTGGCTATTTCAATTTGAATTTTCAAATACAAAATCCTGAGGTTTTGCGCTCCATACTGCGGCCGATGGAAGACAATCGTGATGCCCAGCATATCATCCAGTCTTATTTGAGAAAACATAAGGTTTTGAAAATATTAAAACTGAATCCGGAAGATTAAATTTAAAATCTTCCCTACTTTTAAAGGCACAATGCGCTAAATATGGCAAAATCAACTTTAAAACCCTGGCAAAAATCCCTGCACCAAATCATCTATGAAGCCGACACTCCTGCCGGTAAATGGTTTGATATCGCCCTGTTGATATTTATTTTGGCTAGTGTATGCTCGGTAATGATTGAGAGTGTTAAGGGACTGCCAGAAGAGGTGTATTCCGTGCTGCGCACTGCAGAATGGATCATCACTATTCTTTTTACCATTGAATATATTTTGCGCATCATATGCATCCAAAATCCAAGGCATTACCTCTTTAGCTTTTATGGCATTATTGACTTTCTCTCTATTATGCCCCTGTACTTAAGTTTTGTGCTTTCGGGCAGCTCTGTGTTAGTGACCGTTCGCGCCCTAAGGCTATTGCGCGTTTTTCGCATATTAAAAATCACACGTTACATCGGTGAATCACGGCGGCTGCGCGCCGCCTTGCAGCACAGCAAGCCTAAGATCCTAATCTTTCTTTTTGCAGTCCTGATCGTCTCGGTTATTGCGGGTACCCTAATGTACCTTGTCGAAGGAGATAATAGTGGCTTTACCAGTATCCCAAGTGGTATTTACTGGGCCATAGTCACCTTAACGACTGTTGGCTTTGGAGACATTACTCCAGTGACCCCATTAGGCCAATTCATCGCTTCAATCCTTATGATTTTGGGTTATGGCATCATCGCGGTTCCCACGGGTATCGTGAGCGCCGAATACACCAAACATGAGCTCGCGGAAGCACTAAACAATACGCAATCCTGTTCTAATTGCGGCTACGGACGACATCAAGATAATGCACAGTTTTGTCTTAATTGTGGCCAAGAACTCAACCCCCCAGCCACATGAGTCAAGAGACGACCTTGATCTCCATTGTAGGCCCTACGGCCATTGGCAAAACCGCACTAAGCATTGCCATCGCCAACCACTTGAATTGCCCCATTCTATCGGCGGACTCCAGACAATTTTATAAGGAAATGACTATTGGCACAGCCGTTCCTGTCGCGGAAGAAATTCAGGCGGCAGAGCATTATTTCATACAGCACCGCAGCATACACCAGCCCTATTCTGTGGGAGCCTATGAGCGTGATGCCCTTGCGCTGATCGAACAACTCAGACCTGAACATCGTTATTTGATTTTGGTAGGCGGCTCAGGCCTCTATACCAAGGCCGTAATTTCTGGATTAGATGAATTCCCTGAAGTCCCGCAGTCGATCAGATCAGCCCTCAATACAGTATTTGAGACAGATGGAATCCAAACGCTACAAGAGGAGCTAAAAACCGTAGATCCGGACTATTACGCTATTGTAGATGTGCATAATCACCAAAGAGTCATTCGTGGACTAGAGATCTATCGTGCTACCGGGCGGCCTTTTTCTTCTTTCCGAACCAATAGCACTAAAAAGAGGCCGTTCAATATCCTGTCTATAGGGCTAAAAGCCTCACGAGAGGAAATTTACCAGCGGATCGATCTTCGCGTAGACCAGATGATAAATCAAGGACTACTAGAAGAAGTTAAAGCTCTTTTTGAGTATAGAGATTTGAACGCCTTACAAACCGTTGGCTACAGAGAGCTATTCGCTTATTTAGACCATCAGATTGATTTTGAAACAGCTGTAGCACTGATCAAAACCAATACCCGAAGATTCTCCAAAAGACAAATGACCTGGTTTCAAAAAGACGCCACAACACTTTGGTTTGATTACCATACCAAACCCGAAGACGTGATCAAGGCCATACGACGCTCATAAACCTGGGCACCGCAATATCAGTTGTCTATTTCAGTCTTGACGACCAATCGAAACCCCTCTCCATGGATATTAATGATTTCAACTTCATCGTCGGCACTGAGGTATTTGCGCAATTTGGCAATATACACATCCATGCTTCTTGAGGTAAAATAATTATCATCGCGCCATATTTTGGTCAAGGCCAATTCACGAGGCATTAAATCGTTTTTGTGCAAGGCCAAGAGTCGGAGTAGATCATTTTCCTTTGGTGATAGCTTATTGGGCGCCTGATCCTTATAAGTCAGATAACGCAACTTGGCATTTAAATGAAAATTCCCAAAAACAAAATCAAATTGCTTACTATCACTCACCGTCTCTTTAGATTTACGTTGGATGATGGCTTTGATTTTCATCAAGAGCACCTCGCTATCAAATGGTTTATTTAAGTAATCATCGGCCCCTATTTTGTATCCCTTCAGCACGTCTTCCTTCATCGCCTTGGCGGTCAAAAAGATGATCGGCACTTCCTTATTCTTTTCCCGAATTTCTTTAGCTAAGGTAAATCCATCTTTGTAGGGCATCATGACATCCAAAATGCACAAATCATAATCATCCTTCTTGAATTTCTCGAAGCCTTCCATGCCGTTTTTAGCCAAGATGACATCGTAATCATTCATCATCAAATAATCCTTCAGAACTGTTCCAAAATTCGGATCATCTTCTACCAATAAAATTTTCTTGTTCTCTGTTATCATAATTTATGCGATTAAGTCCAATTTAATATAAAACACACTGCCCCTACTCTTTTCGCTTTCCACGTAAATATCGGCATTGTGATCGTCTAAGATTTTTTTGACATAAGCCAAACCAAGACCATGCCCTTTAACATTATGAAGGTCCCCTGTGGGTTCCCGATAAAATTTTTCAAATATCTTTTTTTGAACTGCCTTCGACATGCCGATACCTTGGTCGCTGACCTTAAGGACAATGGTGTTTTTGACGTTTTCGGTAGTGATGGTAATCATTGGATTTCCTTCCGAATACTTGATGGCATTATCAAGGACATTAACAATAACGTTGGTCAAATGGAGTTCATTGCCTAACACCGATGATTTCTGAGCCTTTAGCTCCTTAACTAATTCACCTTCGCGGTCTTCAATCATCAAACTCACATGGGATATAGCATCTTCGATAATGTCATGAAGCTTGATGCGCTTCTTGGGCAAATCCAATTCGTTTTTATCCAGTTTAGAAATCCGTAAGACATTCTCGACTTGAGCATGCATCCGGCGATTTTCTTCGCGTATCATATCCATATAACGCGCTATAAACTCCTTGTTATCTGAAACTTTTGGATTTTTCAACGCATCCAAGGCCAAATTAATCGTAGCAATGGGTGTTTTAAATTCATGCGTCATATTGTTGATGAAATCCGTTTTTATCTGAGAAATTTGACGCTGACGAAAAAGCTGGGATAAGGTATTGGCATAGGTGATGATGATCACTCCAGTAAAAATCAAAGACAGTAAGGCCATGCCCAATAGTGAATTCAATATCTCCTGATTTTTATCCGAGAAGTTGACGTATAACTGGTAGTGCGTTTGGAAGGTGTCATTGATGAATAGCGGCACGCCATAAGTATTCTCCGGATCCAGTTCAAATCCACGCGATCGCACTTTAGTGGCCAATGCATCGCTATAAATGGCAAAATCAAACTTGGATTTTATACCCCGTTCACTTGCTTCAAGAGTAATGAGTGACTTAATTTCTTGACTCGTGACGCGTTTGTGTATGGGGATTCTAGAGGCAATGTTGGCGACGGCTTCCTCGAACTGTTTTCGTTCAAAATCGCGCAAACGATCAAAATCGACAGTGGTTTGCGTGATTTCGCCCTGATCATCCAAAGAACTGATGATGCGGGTTGTGGATTTTTGATTCGTGATCTTTTTAAAGGCAATAGAATCAAATTCGACGTCAGAAAAATAAGCGGAGAGTTTATAATCTTCTTCAATGATTCCGTCCGAAAAGATCACTGTTTCATTCTTGTCCTCATTAACAATGCGGTAGATCAACTCGGTCACATTGATGTTTTCAGGTTTTTCTATACTATCGACAAGACCACTATACAATTGATAATAATCTTCAGTCTCACGCAGTTGTACTTTACGTGCCACATCAATGAGCACTTGACGTACGCCAATAGTAAATTGATCATCTTTGGTGGTATAGGCATTACTAATCCAATAACCTTGAACAAACATGATGCCCAATAGAGAGAGTGACATCAAACTGATAAGCAGGGTAAACAGCCTTTTGTTCATGCGTTAAAATTAAGATTTTAACATTTACGCCATCCGCCCTTTAACCTAAAGTTAACACTAAAAATTAGCCTAACCATTAGCGTGCCTCCATCAATGCCTTGTGAACATTCGTTACCTGTTTAAGGGCAAGGGCAAGGTCATTATTTTCAATGACAAAATCTGCTTTTTCCTTTTTGACATCGTCTGACCACTGCAAGTCCATGCGTTGATCAATTTGGGGTTTTGTAGTACCATCTCGTGCCATGACTCGAGCCAAACGCTGACCCTTAAGCGCCGTGACCAAAACTACTGCATCGCACTGCGTCTCACCCCCCGTTTCAAATAAAATAGCCACTTCCTTAAGGACATAAGGGCTATCCTGATCAGATAACCATTGAGCAAAATCCAGAGCAACCGCTGGATGAACCAATTTGTTCCAAGATTTGAGTGCCGCTGGATCTGCAAAAATATGTTTTGCCACAAAACCCGTATTGAGTAATCCTTCTCGATAGGTTTCTGGCCCTAATAATGCCATCAACTGCTGCTTCAACTCCTCATCAGAATTCATCAGGTATTTGGCACGGTCATCCGAATGATAAACGGGTACACCCAGGGCAGCAAATTCTCGCGCGATAGTGGATTTACCGCTGCCGATACCTCCGGTGAGCCCAATGACCTTAGGACTAATCTTTGAAGATGACATAATCAACTTTTTTATGACTGAGTTCGGTTTTGATGATGCCATTGGGCTTGATGACCAACTTTGGAATCATAAAACTATCCTCTGTTATTTTTTCTGAAAAATCACAGACCAGCTTAAAACTAGCGGGGACGACTTGATTAAATTGCGCCACTGAGACTTCAAATTGAACCGTCATTGATTCTGGGAAAATTTTCAACTCAGTTCCGCGTGGCACATTGAGCATCTCAACAGGCAATACCAGCTTCTTTTGGGCAAATTCTTCAACCTCCATGATCACTTGGACCTGTTTGGAAGAAAGGGTGATTTCATTATTTTCGGGCAATTCAAGCGCCAGTAATTGATCCAAGTCCTCATCCAAACCGCTGATGGTCATTAATTCTGTTGTAATGCTATCAATTAATTCAATACTATTCTGGGGGCCAAAAAGTTTGATCTGCTGAGGGGTTATGGTTAATTCGGACACCGCACGAAATCCTTGCTTTAACACAACATCTCCTTTAAAAACAACCGGAACCAACTTAGAAGCCATTTGGATGCAAGCGTA